>Ga0209420_1001496_pt1 | contig 11008 bp, 8 predicted proteins | sample BlaSpr_A8_OM1_O1_FD_187972 | JGI IMG/M metagenome (GOLD analysis project Ga0209420, IMG submission 187972) | Forest soil microbial communities from Thunder Bay, Ontario, Canada - Black Spruce, Ontario site 2_A8_OM1_O1 (SPAdes) (version 2) | ecosystem: Environmental > Terrestrial > Soil > Boreal...
TCCGACGCCGACCGCGCGAAGGAGTTCTACGCCAGACTCGGGTGGCGGCTGGACGCCGATGTCGCCGGCGACGAATTCCGCCTGATCCAGTTCACGCCGGCGGGCTCGGGGTGCTCGATCCAGTTCGGCACGAACCTCACGTCGGCCCCGCCGGGCTCTTTCCAGGGCACGCTCATGGCCGTCTCCGACATCCAGGCCGCGCACGACGACCTGGCCGGCCGCGGCGTCGAGGTCAGCCCGGTGTTCCACTGCGCGATGGGCAGCGTATGCCGGGTCCGCGACGGCGACGGGGTGTGGGAACGGGTTGGCGGGCCCGCGCCCGATCACAAGAGCTACGGCTCATTCGCCACGTTCAGCGACCCGGACGGGAACAGCTGGGTGTTCCAGGAGGTCACGATGCGGTTCCCCGGCCGGGTCGACGCCGCCGAGACCGCATTCGCCTCCACCGCGGACCTGGCGAACGCAATGCGGCGCGCGTCGGCCGCGCACGGCGAGCACGAGAAGCGCATCGGCGCGGCCGACCCGGACTGGCCCGACTGGTACGCCGCGTACATGGTGGCCGAGCAGGCCGGGACGGAGCTGCCCCAATGAGCGACTATGACGTGATCGTCTTCGGCGGCGGGGCGCCGGGTGAGCACTGCGCCGCGGCCCTGGCTGCGCGCGGGCTGCATGTCGCCGTCGTTGAGCGAGAACTAGTCGGCGGTGAATGCTCCTACTGGGCGTGTATCCCGTCGAAGTCGCTGCTGCGGCCGGGCGAAGCCGTGCAGGGCGCGCGTGACGTGGGCGCGACCGCGCAGGTCGACGTCCAGGCCGCGCTGGCCTGGCGCGACTTCATGGTGTCGGATTGGTCCGACGCCGGCCAGGAGCGCTGGCTGGCGGGCCGGGGCATCGCGCTGCTGCGCGGCACCGGCAAGCTCGCCGGCACCGGCGTGGTCGAAGTCGACGGCACCCGCCATACCGCGGAGCACGTTGTCGTGGCGACTGGCGCGGCGCCGTTCGTGCCTCCGGTACCGGGACTGCGCGAGCTCGACGGCGTCTGGGGAACCCGGGAGGCGACGAGCATGAAGGCCGTCCCGCGCCGCCTTCTCGTGCTGGGCGGAGGGGCCGCTGGCGTCGAGATTGCGCAGATCGTGCGGCGTCTCGGGGGCGAGGCGGTCATCGTCGAGGGTGCCGACCGGGTGATTCCCCGCGAGGCGGCGCCACTGGGCGAGGCCCTCAGCGAAGCCCTGCGCCAGGACGGGATCGAGCTGATGCTCGGGGTGCACGCCACCGCCGCGCGGCGGGACGGTGACGAATACGTCCTGCAGCTCGACGGCGGCAAGGAAGTGCGTGGCGACCGGCTGCTCGTGGCGACCGGCCGGCGCCCGCGCGTCGAGGGGATCGGCCTGGAGACGGTCGGCGTCGAGGCCAACCCGCACGGCATCAAGGTCGACGAGCACCTGCGCGCGGGCGAACGGCTGTGGGCGATCGGTGACGTCAACGGCATCTGGCCGCTGACGCATGTCGGCGAGTACGAGGGCGATGTAGTCGCGGCGAATATCGCCGGCGACCCGCACCCGGCGAACTACGAAGCCGTTCCCCGGGTCACCTACACAGATCCTCAGGCCGCAGCGGTGGGCGCGACCGAAGCGCAATACAGCGCCACAGCCCCCCTGTCAGAGGTGCCAAAGATGGCCACCTACACACACGCCTACGCCAAGTCCAACGGGTTCCTCACGCTGCTCAGCGACGGCAAGCGACTGACCGGTGCCTACGCACTCGGGCCCGAGGCCGGCGAGTGGACTCAGCAGGCGACGCTGGCCATCCGCGCACACGTCCCGCTCGAGGTGCTGAGCGACACGATCCAGCCCTTCCCGAGCTTTTCCAGCATCTACAACGCGGCGGTCATGGCGCTGCGCATGAAGATCGCGGACATGCCGATGCCGGCCGGCCCAATGGACGCACGGATGGCGAACCGCGCCCACGGAGGCGGATCATGACCAGCCCAGCCACTCCCGGCGCCGTTCAGCGGGAACCGGAACTGGCCGGACAGACCGTGGTCGTGATCGGCGGAAGCTCCGGCATCGGGCTGGAGACGGCCCGGCGCGCCAGGGCCGAGGGTGCCGAGGTGATCATCACCGGCCGCGATCCCGACCGGCTCAGGCAGGCAGCACCGGAGGTCGGCGCACAGCGTGTGGCGGCCTTCGACGCCACCGACGCGGCAGCGCTGCAGCGGTTCTTCCAGGATCTGCCGGCACCGATCGACCACGTGATGGTCACCGCCGGCGGACCGACCTACGGGTCCCTGCTCGAGATGGACGCAGCCCAGGTGCGCGAGGCGCTGGGCGACCACATAGTGCTGGGACTCGGGGTCGCGCGCAACGCCGCGGGCAAGATGAGGCCGGGGGGCACGCTGCTGCTCATGGGCAGCACCGGCGCCCGGCGCGTCGGGCATGGCCTCGGGATCGCCCCTGCCGCCTTCGCCGCGCTGCCCCCGTTCGTGGCGTCCCTCGCGCTCGAGCTCGCTCCGGTCCGCGTGAATCTCATCGCGGCCGGCTTCGTCGACACCCCGCTATCGGCATCGCTGCTCGGGGACCAGCTCGAGGAACGCCGCAAGGAACTGCGGGCGACGCTCCCGATCGGCCGCGTCGTCGGGCCCGCCGACGTCGCCGCCCTCGCCGTCCACATCATGACCAACACGGCGCTGACCGGCGCGACATACGACGTCGACGGGGGCGAGCAGTTCGTCTGACGAGGTGCGCCCGCGGCGAACCGAGGATTCCGCGGTCAGGCTTGCTCGGGGTCCGGGCCGAGGGCGGGCCGCCCGCCATCGACGGGCACGACTGCGGCGCAGCGCCCTGCCCGGGCCCGGAGATAGCGCTTTTCCGGGATGCTTGCGGTTCTGCGTGCCGCTTCGTCGAAGGCGTCGCGCGCCGCGCCGGGCGACCCGGCCAGTCCGAGGAGGTGGCCGCGCATCGCGTACAGCCGGTGATGCCGGGCCACCCGGTCGTCGCCGGCCAGGGTGTCCAGCAGCTGCAGGCCTGCGTCCGGTCCCCGCACCATCGCCACGGCCAGGGCGCGGTTCAAGGTGGCCATCGGGTTGGGGGCGATGCGGTCGAGCAGCTCGTACAGGGCGAGGATCTGCGGCCAGTCGGTCTCGTCCGTGGTGGCCGCTTCGTCGTGGACCGCGGCGATGGCCGCCTGGATCTGGTAAGCGCCCACTGGGCCCTTGGCCAGCGCGTCGGTGACCAGGGCGACGCCCTCGGCGATCGCGGCCTGGTCCCAGCGGCCGCGATCCTGGTCGGCAAGAGACACCAGCTCCCCGGCGTCGTCGACCCGGGCGGCGCGGCGGGCCTCGGTGAGCAGCATCAGCGCGAGGAGCCCGGAGATCTCGCCGTCGCCGGGCCGGAGCCGGTGCAGCCCGCGGGTCAGCCGCAGCGCTTCAGCGGTCAGGTCGACGCGGTTCACCTGCTCGCCGGCCGTCGCGGTGTAGCCCTCGTTGAAGATCAGGTACAGCACGTGGCAGACGGCCTCGATCCGCTCATCAACCTCCTCGGCGGGTGGCATCGAGAACGTCGCGCCGGCCTCCCGGATACGCTGCTTGGCCCGGCTGACCCGCTGCGCCATGGTCGCTTCGGGCACGAAGAAGGCGCTGGCGATCTCGGCCGTGGTCAGGCCCCCGACCGCCCGCAGTGTCAGCGCGATCTGCGAGGGCGGTGTGAGCGACGGGTGGCAGCACAGCAGCAGCAGGGCAAGCGTGTCATCCCGGTCCGGCTTCCGTCCATCTCCGGGATACCGGCCCAGCTCGGCAGGGGGCGCGCCGAAGGTCAGGCGGTCCTCTCGCTCGCGCCGGGAACGCTCGCTGCGGACCTCGTCGATCAGCCGCCGCGTGGCGACGGTGATCAGCCAGGCCCGGGGGTTCTCCGGTATCCCCTTGGCCGGCCAGTCCATGGCGGCGGACAGCAGCGCCTCCTGCACGGCGTCCTCGCATAGGTCGAAAGCCTGGTGCCGGCGCAAGAGCACGCCGAGGACCTGCGGCGCCAGTGAGCGCAGCAGGTCCTCGACGTCGCTGCCGACCGGTTTCAAATGGTCTCGCCGGACTCGTGCAGGATCGGCCAGACCTCCACCGCGTTGTGCGCGGCGAACGGGTACTCGGCCGCGATGTCGAGCGCCCGCTGCTCGCTGTCGACGTCGAGGAGGAAGAAGCTGGACACGAACTCCTTGGCCTCGATGTACGGGCCGTCGGTCACGGCCGGTACCCCGCCACGGACCCGGACGGTCCGGGCCGTCAGCTCGTCGCCCAGACCGTAGGCGCCGAGCAGTTCCCCCGACTCCGAATGGCGACGGTTGAACGCGTCCACCTCGCCGATCGCCTTGGCTATCACGTCAGGCGGGAACGACTCCCACATCTCCTTGTTCCCGTAGATGATCGCGATGTACTTCATCTCTCCTCCTAGCCGCGTGTTGCCAGGCGGCGCGCTCCGGACCATCCAGAGCGGCCCGCCGACCGCCCGGCTGGGCGGTTCCAACTGGTAGTCGGAGCCGCGCGGAAGTTCTCGACATCCGCCCGCTGTACGTCATCCTGCCCACTCACATGTAGTCAAATATCTTGACCATCAAGAACGAGGGGTCGTCGGCTGAGGGCTTAACGAGGCGAGGGATTGTAAGCGGCCAAGGACGTCGCGAAGGTGCCGCACCGTCCACCGGCGGTCGAACAGCGTCGCGTCGCCGGCGTCCTCGGCGCGAAGGTGCTCGATCAACGTCACGTAGTCGTCGACGTCCAGCGTCCTGAGCAGGGCCAGCAGGTCGGCCGCCTCGCCCGTGACGGGGTCGACCGGCGCGACGAGCCGGTCGTAGAGCGCGACGACCTGCTGAACCATGGCCAGGTGGCGCTGCCCGGGGTCGACGGAGGGGAAGTTCGTCGCGGCGAAGTCCTCGGTGAAGACGATCGGCTCGACCGCCAGCGCCTGCGGCCCGTAGCGCTGGGCCAGGTGGATGAGCAACTCGACGTCGAAGGTCTCGTTGAAAGACGTCATCTCGCCGATGACCGGGCGGAGCGCGGGCCCGTCGAAGGCCTTGAAGCCGGCCTGGGTGTCGAGCACGTGGGCCAGGGATGGGATGAGCAGGGCCCGGACGAAATGGCGGAACAGGATGATGATCTTGTCCGGCTTGTCGCCGGTGCTGTGCGGCTCGGTGGACGGCCCGTCGGCGCGGATCAGCACCGCCCCGTCGATCCCGTAACGCTGGCCGAGCGCGGCGACCACCTTGTCGCCGCCCACGATCGGCGCCGCCAGCGAGCCGAGCTGGGCCAGGTTCGCCGACAGGTCCGCGTCGGTGTAGCTGACCACGTGCCGGCCGGCGCCGGTTGCCTGCGGCGGACCGCTGCCGACCGCGGCGGCCAGCCCGGCCAGGATCGATCCGCCCTTCCGGGACTGGTCGGTCGAGGTCAGCCGGTCGAACGCGGGGCTGATCGAGGGGCCGTTCGCGATCACCTCGGCCAGCCTGAGGACCGTGACGCTGCGGTTACCTTCCTTCGGGTAACCCTCGGCCGCAGCGATCTCCGTCATGAGGTCGGCGCTCGAGGGCTGGTCGGAGCATCCGTCATCGCAGGCGATGATGCTCCAGGTGACGCCGGGCAGCCCGCCGGTCAGCCAGTCGAGCTGGCGGACCTTGGCCCGCACGAAGTCCTCGCCGTGCGGGTGTTCCGCACGGGGGACCATGCGCCCGGTCTCGCCGTACATGGCCCACACCACGGTCAGGTGGATCGGCCCGGCGAGGTCGGCCAGCCGCCGCCGCGAGCGAGCCACGGCAGCGGCTTCGGCCATCACTGCCGGGCCATAGCCGTCGGCGACCCGTTCCGCCGCTAAGCCGCCCTCGATCAGGACAGAGGCTACGTCGAGCACCGCCTGATTCTGATCCGAGTCCGTGAGGTCGCGAACGGGGGTCAGCACGTTATCCATAGCTCCAAGGATGCCATCTATACGCTACCGTATATGACCATGGTCGCGATTACCCGGACGCCGCGCCACCGGTGGGTCGAGGAGGGCTTGCGGGCTCTTGCAGCCGGCGGCCCGGACGCCGTCCGGGTCGAGCTTCTGGCGCAGGCGCTCGGCGTGACCAAGGGCGGGTTCTATGGGCACTTCGCCGACCGGGGGGCGCTGCTCGAGGAGATGCTCGACTCCTGGGAGCGGATGAGCACCGATGAGGTGCTCGACCGCGTCGAGCGCCATGGCGGCGACGTCAGGGCGAAGATACGGCTCGCGGGCGCGCTCACGTTCTCCCCGGATCTCCTGCCGATCGACCTGGCCATCCGTGACTGGGCCCGGCGTGACCGGGCGGTCGCCGAGCGCCTCCGCCGCGTTGACAACCGCCGCATGGACTACCTGCGCCTGCTGTTCGGCGCGATCTCCGCCAGCGAGGACGAGGCCGAAGCCCGCAGCATGCTGGCGTTCTCGCTCGTCATCGGCCACCACTTCATGGCCGCCGATCATGGCGCCCGCAGCCATGCCGACGTCCTGGATCTCGCGGCACGCTGGCTGCTGCAGATCTAGACGACTCACGCCAAGCGGTCAATAGTGAAGGCGAGGTAACGTCCGGCGGCTTGCTGACGTGCGGCGGAAGGACCCTTGGATGGCAATAGCAGGTAGCGGGGTCTTGCCCGCCGAGGTTGACGTCGCCGTAGTCGGTGCCGGGTTCTCCGGGCTGTACATGCTCTACCGGCTGCGCGGGCTCGGCCTGCGCACCGTGGTGTTCGACGACGCGGGCGACGTCGGCGGGACCTGGTACTGGAACCGCTATCCCGGTGCCCGTTGCGACGTGCCCACGACCGACTACGCCTACAGCTTCGACGCCCTCCTCGAGGAGGACTGGGTCTGGTCGGAGAAGTACGCCACGCAGCCGGAAATCCTCGCCTACCTCCGGCACGTCGCCGACCGCTACGACCTGCGGCGGGATATCCGGTTCGGCACGCGGATCACCGCTGCCGCCTGGGACGAGGCCGCCCGGCGCTGGCGGCTGCGCACCGGCGACGGCAACGAGGTGAGCTGCCGGTACTACATCATGGCGAGCGGCTGCCTGTCCCTGCCGAAGGCGCCCGACATCGACGGCGTGGACCGCTACCGAGGCGAGGTCTACCTGACCGGCAGGTGGCCCCATGACCGGGTGGACTTCAGCGGGAAGAGGGTGGCGGTCGTGGGGACCGGCTCCTCCGGAATCCAGTGCATCCCGCTGATCGCCGGCGAGGCCACCCGGCTGACCGTGTTCCAGCGGACGCCGAACTTCTCCGTTCCCGCGCGCAACGGCCCCCCGCCAGCGGACCGCGTGACCCAGCTCGCCACGGATCGCGACGGCTACCGCGAGGCCGCCCGCTGGTCCCGGGGCGGCGTACCGCGCGAGCTCACCGATGTCAGCGGCGTGACCGCGCCGGAACAGGTCCGCCGGGAGCGCTTCGAGGCCGCGTGGCAAGCCGGCGAGCTGTTCGCGATCCTCGGGGTGTTCAGCGACCAGGGCGTCAACGCGGTCTCCAATGACCATGTCGCCGAGATGATCCGGGAGAAGATACGCGCCGTTGTCAGCGACGCGGACGTCGCCGACGCGCTCTGCCCGAAGGACTATCCGTTCGGTACCAAGCGTCCGTGCCTGGACAGCAGCTACTTCGAGACCTTCAACCTGCCCCACGTCCGGCTGGTCGACCTGCGCAGGACCCCGATTACGGCGGTCACCGAGGCTGGTATCGACACGGCCGAGGAGTCGTTCGAGTTCGACGCGATCGTCTTTGCCACCGGTTTTGACGCGATGACCGGCCCGCTCGTGTCGGTGGCCGTCACCGGGACGGACGGTGTGACCCTCGAGGACAAATGGCAGCACGGGCCGGTCACCTACCTCGGCCTGATGACGACCGGGTTCCCCAACTTCTTCACGATCACCGGCCCGCAGAGCCCGTCGGTGCTGTCGAACATGGTGGTCTCGATCGAGCAGCACGTCGACTGGATCGCCGATTGCCTGCGGCGCCTGCGGGCGGAGAATCTGGACCGGATCGAGCCGACTCCGCTGGCCGAGGCGGGCTGGGTGCAGCACAACCAGGACTGCGCCGACATCACGCTGTACCCGCGGGCGAACTCCTGGTACATGGGGGCCAACGTGCCGGGGAAGCCGAGGGTCTTCCTGCCGTACGTCGGCGGCGTGGACGCCTACCGCCGGGCCTGCGACGAGGTGGCCGAGAAGGGCTTTGTGGGGTTCAGGCTCGACGGGCCGGCCGGGTCACGGTGCAACGACGGAGTGATCCGGCGGCTCCAGCCGGACATGGCGATGGTGCTGGATCTCGTGGCTTCGCTGGGGCTGCCCCCGATAGAGACCATGAGCGCCGCCGATGCCCGGGCCTTCTCGGAGGCCACCGCCGCCAGCCGGCCCCCGGGCCCGGAGGTCGGCGAGATCGCCGACGCGGTGCTGCCTGGCCCGGCCGGCGACCTGGCGTACCGGCTCTACCGCCCGCCTACGCAGGGCCCGCACCCGCTGATCGCCTACTTCCACGGCGGCGGCTGGGTCCTGGGCAGCCAGGACTCGGACGACCCGCTCTGCCGGGACCTCTGCGTGCGCACCGGTTCGGTGGTGGTGTCGGTGAACTACCGGCACGCCCCGGAAGACCGCTTTCCCGCGGCTGCCGACGACGCGTTCGCCGCGGCGAACTGGATAGCGGCCAACGCGGCCGCGCTCGGCGGCATCCCCGGGCAGCTCACTGTCGCTGGCTGGAGCGCCGGCGGCAACGTGGCGGCGATCACGTGCCAGCTCGCACGCGACGCCGGTGGCCCGGACATCGCCAGCCAGCTGCTGCTCGCCCCGGTCACCGACTGCGACCTCGCCAGGCCCTCCTATGCCAGCAACGGCGAAGGCTTCATTCTGACCGCCGGTCTCATGCGGTGGTTCTGGGACCACTACGCGGACGCGGCCGACCGGGCGAACCCGAAGGCCTCCCCGCTGCGGGGCACGCTCGCAGGCCTCCCGCCGGCCGTGGTGGTGACGGCCGAGTTCGACCCTCTCCGCGACGAGGGCGACGCCTACGCCGAGGCCCTCGCCGCCGCCGGTGTCCCGGTGCGGCACATCCGGGCCCGCGGTCACACCCACACGTCGCTGACCATGGTCGACGTGGTGATATCCGGAGCCCCGGTCCGCGCGGAGATCGCCGAAGCCCTGGACAGCTTGCGGTCCGTACCGGCCCGGAGCTGACGCCCGGGCTTACTGGCCCGGTTTGCCAAATTAAAGCCAAGCTCTCTCCATTTTCATTGGTACGTACCACATATTCCGATAGGCTCCGGCCGCCCTTGGTGGCAACGGCGCTGAAGTGGAGGGCTTGGGATGAGAGGTTCTCGCGGTCTGGTACTGATTCGCGGTGCGGCCATAGCGGCGATCGCGGCACTGGGAGCGGGCAGCGCTGCCCTGGCCCCGGTCGCGGCCGTTGGGGCGTCCGGCGCGGCAGCAGCGGTCCAGGTGGTTCCGTTTGCGACCGGGCACATCCTGGCCGCGGGCCACATGAAGCAGGCGCCGACCACGGCGGAATGTGAAGCGGACTTCGGCATCGCCTGCTACGAGCCCTTCCAGCTCCAGAAGGCCTACAACCTGTCCCCGCTCTTCTCCAGGGGGATCGAGGGCCAGGGCGAGACGATCGTCATCGTCGACGCGTTCGGCTCCCCGTCCATCGCCTCCGACCTGCAGACCTTCGACTCGCAGACGGGCCTGCCCAACCCGCCCTCGTTCCGGGTGATCACTCCCGAGGGCCCGGTCACCACGACCCCCGCGAACTGCACGTCCACGTACAGCCCGACCGGCCCCGATCTGTGCTCCGACTACTACGGGTGGACCGACGAGACGAGCCTGGACGTCGAGTGGTCGCACGTGATGGCCCCGAAGGCCAACATCCTGCTGGTCGAGACCCCGATGACAGAGACCGAGGGCATCTACGGGTTCCCGCAGATCGTGGCCGCCGAGAACTACGTCGTCGATCACCATCTCGGTGACGTGATCACTCAGAGCTTCGGCGCCAACGAGCAGACCTTCACCAGCCCGAGGCAGATCTACAGGCTGCGTTCCGCGTACGTCAACGCTGCGCTGCACGGTGTGACCGTCCTGGCGGGCAGCGGTGACAGCGGCTCGACCGACGAGGACTGCGATCCGGCCTCGGGATGCGCGAACCCGGACAACGTCTTCTGCTGCACCGCGCACCAGGCTATCGACTGGCCCGCGTCGGACCCGCTGGTCACGGCAGTCGGCGGCACCCAGCTGCACCTCAACGCCAAGGGCAAGCGGACCGCCCCCGACAGCGTCTGGGACGACCTCAGCTCCACGGTCGGCGTGACGGGCCCCGTCTACACCTGGGGAGCCGGCGGCGGGGGCCGCTCCACGGTCTTCCCGCGCCCGTTCTTCCAGAACGGGGTGGCGGGCGTCGTCGGCGGCAGCCGGGGCACCCCGGACATCGCGATGAGCGCCGCGGTCAACGGCGCGGTCGACTTCTACGACACCACCGACCCGTCGGTGGCCGGCTGGGGCATCGTCGGCGGGACCAGCGAAGCCTCGCCGCTCTTCTCCGGGATCGTGGCTCTCGCCGACCAGGTGGCAGGGCACAGCCTCGGCTACCTGAACCCGGCCCTGTACGCCATGGCCCAGAGCAGGGTGCCCGACGGCATCGTGCCGATCTCCCAGGGCAGCAACACCTTCACGTACTGCCTGCCCGCTGACATCGAGAGCAACGACTCCTGCGCCTCGAGCGCCGACCTCGTGACCGTCCCCGGCTTCAACGCCAACGGTTTCTACAACGACGCGACCGGGTGGGGCACCGTCAACGCTGCCTCGTTCGTTCCGGCCCTGGCCAGGTTCGCAAGATAGACGGAACGCGGTCCCGGCGGCTGACCGGTCAGCCGGGGTTGGTGGGGGATGGCCGCGCGCCGCCCCCCACTGGTTTCCGAGCTCCCGCGCGAGATGACCAGGCGCCTTGGCATGCGGAACCGGGTCGAGTTGCAGGAGGAGCCCAACCCCTCGG
>Ga0209420_1001497_pt1 | contig 11008 bp, 8 predicted proteins | sample BlaSpr_A8_OM1_O1_FD_187972 | JGI IMG/M metagenome (GOLD analysis project Ga0209420, IMG submission 187972) | Forest soil microbial communities from Thunder Bay, Ontario, Canada - Black Spruce, Ontario site 2_A8_OM1_O1 (SPAdes) (version 2) | ecosystem: Environmental > Terrestrial > Soil > Boreal...
TTAATTGGCGCAAATCGCCTGCGGCGATTTGCGCAACCCACCTGACGGCTGTTTAGACACACGGGCAAAAGGCGTGGCTCGACACGCGCCCGCTGCGATCACCTCAGCAGCCGAGCACTTCATGGCAAGGTTGGGCGCATGGGCTTTTGCCCGTGAAACGGTGTTACCGGACAGCGGGAGGTCTAACGACCACGCGCACTGTTGTAAGCGCGAGACGGCAGTTCCCGGCTCGCACAGTGTTGCGTCCGTTGCTCAAATTGCACCAGCTTCCGCGTTCCCGACGCACCTCGCCGCGCCGTTCGTCCCAACAGGAACCCACTTCATCGCCGAATCGGTCCGTCTCGCCCCAAAGTGGCGCGGCGCGTGCGACCGATTCCATAGAATCGCTGCGACTCATCGATTGGCGCACCGTCAATCGAGGGAGGGCCGACGAGAGTCACGAAGCCACAGGTCGCAGTGAGTACGCCATGATTCGACGACGCCCGGGCGCACGCGCCCTGAGACTGACGATTGCGGCCGGAATAATGAGTATTGGCTGCGGCACGCTCGCGGTGCACGCCCAGGAACAAAGCTCCGCCGCGACTTCGACCACGCTCGAGACCGTGGTCGTCACCGGCACCATGATCAAGCGCGCGGATTTCGACACCCCGAGCCCGGTGCAGGTGCTCACTGCCGCCGATCTGCAACAGTCCGGCTACACCAGCGTCTCGGAGGTACTGCGCGGTCTGTCAGCGAACGGGCAGGGAACCCTGACGCAGACCAATCCGTTCTCGTTTGCCGGCGGCGCCTCGGGGGTCGCTCTGCGTGGTCTGACAGTGGGTGCGACGCTGACGCTGATCGACGGCGAGCGCATGGTCGCGTATCCCCTGACGGACGACGGGCAGCGCACCTTCGTCGACGTGAGTTCCCTTCCTCTGAGCGTGGTCGAGCGGGTCGAGGTGCTGAAGGACGGAGCTTCTTCCGAGTACGGCTCGGATGCGATCGCTGGCGTCGTGAACGTCATTCTCAAGAAATCCTTCACCGGCCTGGAGATCAATGCCGAGGGCGGCGAAACCGGCAAGCATGACGGTGCTACCGAGCGCGTGACCGCCATTGCCGGAACCGGCAACCTTGACTCCGACGGCTACAACGCCTTCATCTCGGCCGAGTGGCGTCACCAGGACGAGATCTATCTCGACAACCGCAGCGGGCTTTGGAACAACCTCAACTGGACCCCGTGGGGCGGCGTCAATCTGACCCCCGGAGCCGGCAGCGCCTACGCCGCCGGGGCGGTGTTCTATCCGGGATCACTCACCGGCATCCTGCTCAACCCGCTGACGCAGGCGCTGGATGGCTCGGAGGTCTACCTGAATAACGCCTGCACCGACGCCAGGATGTTCGCCGACCAGTGCACTTACATCGACAAGCAGCTGCAGATCCAGCCGCAGACCGGCAACCTCAACGTACTCGGACGCTTCACCAAGAAACTCGAGGGGGACTGGCAGGCCATCCTCACCGCTTCAATGTTCCGCAGCGAGGCGGAGCAGATCGGCGGACACTTCCCTGTGAACCCGGCGACCTCGCCCAACATCGCCCTGGGTCCTGGCATTGCGCCGACCGTGGTCGACCCGCAGCTCTTTCCTATCACCGTACCCACAAACTACCCGGGCAACACCTTCGGCCAGGCGGTGCCATTCATCTACAGCTTCCCGGAGGACGGTCAGGTTCAGTCGCAGTACATCACCAGCACCTACCGCGCCTTCGTCGACTTCAAGGGGCCCGCGGCTGGCTGGGATCTCGACCTGACTGCAGGCGCGATGTACGCCGCCGTTACTTCGAAGACTTACGGTGAGATTAATTTCAACGCCCTGCAGAACGCGCTCAACGACGGCTACATCTTCGGCAGCCCGGACGGCTCCTCGCTGTTCGCGCCGGTCGAGGAAGTCAAGGACACCAACCAGCTGGAGGACCTCGACCTGCGCGGCACGCGCACGCTCGCGCAGCTGCCCGGCGGCCCGCTGTCCCTGGGCGCCGGACTCGGCTATTACCACGACTATCTGTATTCGCTGGCGCCAGCGCAGGTGGCGAGCGGCGCACAGTTCGGCAGCGTCGCCTATGCCTTGGGCTCACAGAACAACTTTGCCGCCTACTCGGAGCTGTTCGCGCCGCTGCTGCACGAGCTCGAGCTCGATGGCGCGGTGCGCTGGGACCATTACAACACCTACGGCAGCTCGTTCACGCCGAAATTCGGCCTCAAGTACACGCCGCTGCGTCAGGTGGCGTTGCGCGCAACCTGGGGTCAGGGCTTCCGCGCACCCAATCCTGCCGAGGCGGGGCAGGCGGGCAGTCTGTTTGGCGGGGTGGAGATCCCCGATCCTCTGCTCTGCAAGCAGACCGCTTCCGGTCAGCAGTTGCCGGGCTCATTCCCGAACACCTGCAGCGAGTTCCCGACCGGGCTGCAAACCACCAACCCGAATCTGAAGCCCGAACGTTCGACCAACTACACCGGCGGAGTCATCCTCACGCCGATCGAGCAGCTGAAGTTCTCGATCGACTACTGGGATGTGAAGATCAAACAGGACATCGTTTCACAGCAGGAGCTCGTAGACCTGGGTGTACCGGCGACCAGCCTGCAATTCCAGACCGTGCGCGGTCCGCAGGTCATTCTTCCGCAGGTGCAGCCGAATGGCTCACTGGTACCGACGCTGACGCCGGTCGGCCTGATCGAATATCAGGTGTTCCCCTACGTGAACGCTACGCAGACCGAGGTGAACGGCATCGACCTGGGAATGGAGACTCACACCGACATGGGCGGCATCGGCCGCTTCTCCGCGACGCTCAACTACTCACACATGTTCCACTACTACCTGACCGCGCCGACCGGGGTTACCACCGATCTTGCCGGCACGCACGGACCGTCCGGTGTCTCGGGGGATACAGGTAATCCAAAGGACCGGGCCGTGCTCACCCTCGCCTGGGATCGGGGTCCGTGGAACGTGACGACGACCGTCAACTACATCGGTTCCTTCAGCCTCACGGATCCGTCGGTCGGCATCGATACCTGCGCTGAGTCGATCATCAGCGAGGACAGATGGGTTGGCACCTACACCGGTCCCCAGTCCTTCTGTAGGGTCGAGCACTTCACGAACGTCGACCTCTATGCCGAGTATTCCTTCAGCGAGCATTTCAGGGTGCACGGCAGCATTCTCAACCTGTTCGACACGCCCCCGCCCCTCGACCTGCAGACCTACGGCAGCGCCGGTAACTACTCCAACGCCTTCGCCGATGCCGGTGCCATCGGGCGCTTCTTCAACCTCGGCTTCACCTACACCCTGTAAGCCGGTGCGAAACGCAGCGGCCGGCCCTGTTCCCGCAGGCTGGCCGAAGCGGGTCGACGACGGTTCGCGTGCCGTGTGACAATCCCCGCCCCCCGACATGGGGCGGGGTTTGAAGCACAAGGAGAATTCGATGCGCGCGTTGTCTTTAGCCTTCCTGGCTGCGGCGGCAGTGGGACTTTCCGGCTGCGGTTACAACAACCTGCAGTCACAGGACGAGAACGTCAAAGCCGCCTGGTCCGAGGTCGTGAACCAGTATCAGCGCCGGTCCGATCTGATCCCGAATCTCGTCAACACGGTGAAGGGCTATGCCGCCCAGGAGCAGAAGGTGCTCATCGGCGTGACCGAGGCGCGCGCCAAGGTTGGCTCGATCCAGGTCACCCCCGAAGTGCTCAACAACCCCGAGCTCTTCCAGAAGTACCAGGCGGCGCAGGGTCAGCTCGGCAGCGCCCTGAAGAGCCTGCTGGCGGTGTCGGAGAACTATCCGCAGCTGAAGTCGGACCAGAACTTCCGCGATCTGCAGTCGCAGCTGGAAGGCACGGAGAACCGCATTACGGTGGCCCGCAACCGCTACATCGCGGCGGTCCAGAGCTACAACGTGACGGTGCGCTCCTTCCCGGTGAATCTCACCGCGAAGATGTTCGGTTTCCAGGTGAAGCCGAACTTCACGGTCGCGAACGAGCAGCAGATCTCGACGCCGCCGACGGTGAGCTTCGACACCTCGACGCCTGGCGCACCCGCGGCACAGCCCCCGCCCGCGCCTGCGGACCAAGCCGCCACGAAGTGATGAGTCGCTGATGCGCCGCTCGCGTCACGCCCGCTGGCAGGCGGGACTCGCGCTGCCGTTGCTGCTGGCTTTGAGCCTGACGGCGGCCGCGCAGGCGCCGCCTGGCGCGGGTTCAGCGGCGGCGGCGGGATTGCAGCCGATCCCGAAGCTCACCGCGCGTGTCACCGACCTCACCGGGACGCTGACCGCGGAGCAGCAGACGGCGCTCGAGCAGAAGCTCGCCGCCTTCGAGTCAGCAAAGGGCTCGCAGCTGGCGGTGCTGATCGTCCCCACGACGCAGCCGGAGGAGATCGAGCAGTACTCGATCCGCGTCGTGGATCAGTGGAAGCTCGGGCGCAAGGGCGTGGAAGACGGCGCGCTGCTCATCATCGCGAAGAACGACCACCACGTGCGCATCGAAGTCGGACGCGGGCTCGAAGGCGTTCTCACCGATGCCATGTCGAACCGCATCATCGAGGAGACCATCACGCCTGACTTCCGCGCCGGGAATTTCTACGGTGGCATCAGTACCGGTCTTGATCAGATGATGAAACTCGTCCAGGGAGAGCCGCTGCCGCCGCCCGAGGAAAAATGGCAGCCGAACCGCTCCGCGCACGGGCTGAGCATGCTGCCGGAACTGTTCTTTGCGGTGCTCATCGGTTCAGTGTTTCTGCGCTCGATCCTCGGCAGGACGCTCGGTTCGGCCGCCACTGGAGCCGGAGCTGGCCTGCTGGTCTGGCTGACTGTTCATGGCCTGGCGCTGGCGGGACTCGCGGCGCTCGGCGGCTTTCTGTTCGCCATGCTGAGCGGATTGGCGCGCGGCAGCGGTTGGTCAAGCTATGGGCGTGGCGCAGGGATCGGCGGCGGCTGGGGTGGCCTGGGTGGTGGCGGCTTCGGCGGCGGCGGCTTCGGCGGTGGGGGTGGATTCAGCGGCGGTGGCGGCGGCTTCTCCGGCGGTGGCGCCTCGGGCAGCTGGTAGGAGCACAAGAGCGCCATGCGTCTTTCCCGATTCATCCGTCACATCAGCACCACGCGCTGGAGTACCCGCCGGTATTTCCCCGCGCCGGTTCGCGATGCCATCGAGAAAGCGATCGGGGACTGCGAGGCGCTCCATGGTGGAGAGATCCGGTTCGTGGTCGAGACCGCATTCGACCTGCCGGAGCTGTGGCGGGGTCTGCCGGTGCGCCAGCGCGCCTTGCAGCTCTTCGGGCAGTTGGGCGTGTGGGACACCGCCAGCAACAACGGCGTACTTATCTATGTGCTCATGGCCGATCGCGGCGTGGAAATCATCGCCGACCGCGGGATCACCTCGTTCGTGGGACCCCACGAATGGCAGGCCGTGTGCCGGCAGATGGAACAGCACTACCGCGCCGGCCGCTTCCGCGAGGGGTCCATCGCCGGCATCGAGGGCGTGGGCGCACTCCTGGGACGCCATTTCCCGGGCAGGCCGCCGAGCGCCAACGAGCTGCCGAACCAGCCGGTGCTCCTGTAGTGGATCGCCGACTGCCGTCGGACGCGCGACATCAGTCATAATTCCCGGAATATGAAGGTTCGCAGATTCCGTGCCGCGTTCGCGGCTGTCATCGTTCTTGGTGCCGCCGGCTGCTCGCTGTTCGGGCTGCGCCACCCCGCGGCGCCGCCACCGCCACCACCACCACCTGCGCCGCCGTCGCTGCCGATGCCGGTCGCCACGGAACGCTTCGAGCTCGCCACGGGCGATGACATGGTCGGCATCGTGCAGGTCGTCACGGCTGACAAGGAGGACACGCTCACGGATATCGCGCGGCGCTTCAATGTGGGCTACGAGGAGATCCTGCGCGCCAATCCCAAAGTGGACCCGTGGCTCCCTGGGGAGGGCCGCGAGATCGTCGTGCCCTCGCAGTTCATCCTGCCAAACGCGCCGCGCACCGGCATCGTCATCAACATTGCGGCCATGCGGATTTTCTACTTTCCGCCGCTGAAGAAGGGTGAACGCCCGGTCGTCTTCACCCATCCGATCGGCATCGGCAAGGTGGGCTGGCGCACCCCGGAAGGGGTGACGAAAATCGTCCGTCGCCAGAAGGATCCCATCTGGACCGTGCCGGTTTCAGTGCGCAAGGAGCACCACGAGAACGGCGAGGAGCTCGATCCGGTCATCGGCCCGGGACCGGACAACCCGCTGGGCAAGTACGCGTTCTACCTGCAGTGGCCGAGCTACCTGATTCACGGCACCAACAAGCCGGCAGGGGTCGGCCTGCGTTCCAGCCATGGCTGCATCCGCCTGTACCCGGAGGATATCGAGCAGTTCTTCACCATGGTGCCGATCGGCACGGAGGTGCGGGTCGTCAATCAGCCATTCGTGTTCGGCTGGCATGAGGGGCAGCTGTACATGCAGCCTTTCGACGTGCTCGAGGACGACACCCGTGAGTGGGCCAAGGCGCCGCGCAAGCTCCTTTCCAGGTCACTCGCCACGACCCTGCAGCAGCAGCTGAATATGCAACACCAGCAGATCAACTGGGCTGAGGTTTCGGAACTTACGCATGGCCCGCGCGGGGTGCCGGTACCGGTAACTGTGAGCGGCGCGCCGCTCGAGCAGCTGCTGGCGGACGCGCCGCGGGTGCAGAACGTCCTGCCGCCGGGGTCGACCTGGGACGGCAAAACCGATTTGCCGATGGACGAGGGCTCCTTCAGGCAGATTCTGAGCGAGATTCAGCCCGGCACGCCGGTTCCCGGTGCGTCCACCGCGACCCCGGCCCCGGCCGGTACCGCCAACAAGGCGCCAGCGCCAGCACCGGCGCCGAAAAACGGCGGCTGAGCGCGCGTGACGGCGCTGTCCGCCTGGGTGCAGCTGATGCTCGCCGAGATCACGCGCAAGCGTGAAGAGGAACAACAGGCGTGCGCCGAACAAACACGGCGTGCCGCTGAGGAAGCGGCGCAGCATGCTGGCGGCCGCGATGCCGCGCCCGCATGCGGTGACGTTGGCAACGCTGGCAAGCGTGCGCCGTAGCATTAAGTAACTCCCTGAACGCGAGCGGTACGCTGTGCTAGAGTCGCGCGGGCCTTAGATCCCGCACGAGGCGTTTGAGTGCCAGACAGCCCCGCGTCCGGCGTACAACTCGCAGAAAAAAACCGAACGGAACACGCGATAGCGCGTGTGCCGACCGGAATCGCCGCCTTCCTGGGCCGCAGCCTCAAAGGACCGGTGGATCAACCGCTGCTCGTGCGCAGCTTTGGCGAATTCCAACAGCACTTCGGCGGCCTGTGGCAACCCGCCGCGCTTTCCTACGCGGTCGAGCAGTTTTTTGAGAACGGCGGCCGCGAGGCGTACATCGTGCGCGTCGTCAACGGTGCGCGCCCGCCGACCCTGACGCTGCCGGCTTACGGCTCGGCGCTGCAGCTGGTTGCCGTCAATCCCGGCTCGCGCGAATACCTGCGCGCCTCGGTGGATTACGACGGCATCAGCGTCGCCGAACCAGACCGCTTCAACCTGGTCGTGCAGCGGGTGCGCGCGGCCGGCTCCGAGCTGGTGGAAGACCAGGAGATTTACCGGCGCGTGTCGGTGGCGCGCGAATCGACGCGCTGCGTGAGCGATGTACTGCTCAAGTCGCGCCTGGTGCGCGTGCGCGGCGCACCACCTGGCGAGCGGCCGCAGCGCTCCGCCGGTGCGCCCGGCGGCGTCGCGGTCGGATACACACTTTCCAATCCCGACGGCGATGACGGCGCGCCGCTCAGCGATTACGACGTCATCGGTTCGGCGGCGAGTCGCCGTGGACTGTTCGCCCTCGAGGGGATCGCGCGCTTTAACCTGTTATGCATTCCGCCACTCGAGCGCGATCGCGACGTCGGCCTGTCCACGCTGCTGGTGGCGGCGCGGATCTGCCGCGAGCGCCAGGCGCTCTTGATCGTTGATCCTCCGGCCAGCTGGGGCAGCGCCCGCGCGGCGCTCGATGCCCTGCGGCTGTGGCCGTTCCGCAGCGACAGTGCCGTCATGTACTACCCGCGCGTGCAGGCCTTCGATCGTCTGCGTGGCCGCGTCGAGACCTTCGGCTCGTGCGGTGCGGCGGCGGGCATGATCGCGCGCTCGGATGACGCCTGGCCGGTGTGGACCTCAGCGGAGACCGAGGAGGCGGTGCTGCGGCCCGGATTGCGCCCGGCGGTGGCGGTCACGGATGCCGATCGTGCGCGCCTTTCGCAGGCCGGCGTCAACACCTTGCTGGCGGTGCGCGGCGGCTCGCGCACCGGGGTGAGTCCGCGCACCCTGGGGACCGGCAGCGGCACGACGGCGGACTGGAAGTACCTGTCGGCGCGGCGGCTGGCACTGTTCATCGCCGCGAGCGTCGAGCAGGGCACGCGCTGGGTGCTGCTCGAGCACAACGCACGCGAGGTCTGGCGGCGCGCACGGGCGCAGGTGGAGAGCTTTCTTGCCGATCTGGCCGCCGAGGGCGCGTTTTCCGGGGCCACGGCCGAAGACAGCCACTTTGTGATCTGTGACGAGCGCGTGAACACGCCCCTTACCCTGGCCGAAGGCAAGTTCAACCTGCTGTTCGGGTTTGCGACCAGCAGGCCCGGCGCCTTTGATACCTGGCTCGTGACACATCGCGCGGGCTTAAGCCGTGTCCGGCCGGTATCGGTCAACCGCTGGGAAATCGCCAGCTCGATCGTGCGCGGCTGAAGAGCGCGAGCCGACGCTTCGTTCCGGACTTACGGCTATCATCGCGGTATGTCGGAGTCGTCGGTAAAGCCCCGCCACGTGGTGTTCTCACACGGCCAGGCGAGCGGGCCGTGGGGCCGCAAGATTTCCGCGCTCGCGGAAGTCGCCCGCAGCGAACACCACGAGGCGCACTCGGTCGACTATCGCGGCGTTGACGAACCGCGGGCGCGCGTCGCGCGGCTGGTGGATTTCTGCAAGGAGCTCAGCGGGGACCTGGTGCTCGTGGGCTCGAGTCTCGGCGGCTACGTCGCGGTGGCTTCCGCGTCGCTGCTGCACGCGCGCGGCGTGTTTCTCATGGCGCCGGCACTGTACATGGAAGGCCTGCCGGCGCTGCGCGCCGGTGCCCTGGACTGTCCCGTGACCGTGGTGCACGGCTGGCGCGATGAGGTGGTGCCGTTCGAGCACAGCGTGCGCTTTGCCCAGTCCTATCGCGCCGCACTGCACCTGCTGGAAAGCGATCACCTGCTGCACAACCAGATTCGCGTGCTGCAGTACCTGTTCGAATACTTCCTGATCGCGCTCGACCTGCCGGCGATCGCTTCCGAGTAGCCCCAACGAAGCTGATGTCCGCGAAAATCGCTTCGAAGCGATTTTCGCCAATGGATCAGTGCCGCTCGCGGATCGCGCGCTGCGCAATCCCGTCCACCAGCTGCGGGGCGATGAGCCGCGCCCAGCGCCCGAGGCGCCCGCGCGCCGAGAGTATGGCGAGGCGCTGCCGCCGCTGCATGGCGCGCACTATCAGGCGCGCGCAACTCTGCGCGCTCATGATGCGCGACTCCTGCATGGGGGTCTGTCCCAGCGGCTTGCCGTCCGGACCCACCGCGCGCCGGTGGATCTGGCTGACGACGAAGTCCGGCGCGATGATGCTGACGGCGACGCCGCTGCCCAGCAACTCGATGCGCAGCGACTCGAAGAAGCCGACCATGGCGTGCTTGCTGGCCGCGTAGCCGGTGCGCTCGGGCACCCCGGTAAGTCCGGCGATGCTCGCGACCGCCACGATCAGTCCACGGGATTGCTTCAGGTGCGGCAGGGCGGCGGCGGTCAGGTACACCGCCCCCAGGTAGTTCACCGCCAGCAGCCGCTCGAACACACTGAAGTCCTCGACGGCGTCAAACCGCGACCACATGGTGATGCCGGCATTGTTGACCAGCGCGTCGAGGCTGCCGAAGCGCTCGACAGTGGCGCTGACCATGCGCTGGCAGTCCGGCCGCTGCGCCACGTCCCCCGCAATCGTCACTACCTCAGCGCCGCGCGCCGCGCAGTCGCGCGCAGTTTCCTGAAGTCGCGCCGCGCTGCGCGCGTTCAACGCCAGGCGTGCACCGTGCGCTGCGAGTTCCAGCGCCAGCGCGCGTCCGATACCCTCGGAGGCCCCGGAAATCAACACGCTGCGATTCGCGAAATTGTTCATTTGCCGCCATTCCCGCCTAAACTGCCGATGAAACTCAAGCGCCCATCATAACGGCGGTGTCTTGCGGCGATGAACTGGCTGTTACGGCGACTGCTGGGATTGTGGGTGCGCTTCAAGGTGCGCCCGGATGACGCCGCGGCGCTGCTCACCGGGCGCAGCCGCCCGCTCTGTTACGTGCTCGAGCGCGCGAGCATCGCCGATCTTGCCGTGCTGCAGGACGCGTGCCTGGCGCTGAAGCTGCCGCGCCCGGGCCGACGGCTCGGCGACACAGGCACAGCCAGGGAGTTGCGCTCGTTCTTTTATCTGGGCCGCACCCGCGGCCTGTGGGATGCGCGGCCCGACCGTTCGCCACCCGCGCATCTCGCGCAGATGATCGCCCTGCTGTCTGCCGACCCGAGCGCGGATTTTGACCTGGTGCCGGCGGCGGTCTACTGGGGTCGCGCGCCGCAGAAGGAAGCCTCGTGGCTGCGCCTGCTGCTGGTGGAGGACTGGGTGCTGACCAGCCGGGTGCGCAAGCTCATGCAGGTGCTGTTCAACGGCCGCAACACCCTCATCGAGTTCGATGCGCCGCTATCGCTGCGCGAGCTCCTCGGCGAGCAGCTGGGCGTGGCGGTGCGCGGCCGGCGCGTGGCCCGCAGCCTGCGCGCGCTGTATGCGCAGCGGCGCGCCGCCCGTATCGGCCCGGACCTCTCGCACCGGCGCATCATCGTCAATCAGGTGTTGCGGACGCGCGCGGTACGCGCGGCCGTGGCCCAGGAAATGCGCACGCGGCGCCTGACGCGCCGCAAGGCGTTGCAACGCGCGCGCGGCTACGCCTGGGAGATCGCTGC
>Ga0209420_1001498_pt1 | contig 11006 bp, 9 predicted proteins | sample BlaSpr_A8_OM1_O1_FD_187972 | JGI IMG/M metagenome (GOLD analysis project Ga0209420, IMG submission 187972) | Forest soil microbial communities from Thunder Bay, Ontario, Canada - Black Spruce, Ontario site 2_A8_OM1_O1 (SPAdes) (version 2) | ecosystem: Environmental > Terrestrial > Soil > Boreal...
TTCCGCCACCGACTACGACGAGATGGCGCAGCTCCGCTGGTAACAGCCGGTTAGGTCGGGTAGATCCCGCCGTCCACGGTGATGACCTTGCTGGTCAGGTACGGGTTGGTCAGCATGGCCAGCGCCATGTCCGCGATCTCTTCGGGCCGTCCCCGGCGTCCCACGGGAATCGCTGGCGCAGGGCTTCCCGGGGAGTCATCGCCCGGCAGCATCCGGCTCAGCATCCGGGTTCCGGTGATGAGCGCCGGCGCGATCGTGTTGACCGTGACCCCCGAGCCGGCCACCCGCTGCGCCAGGTGATGCATCAGCCCGTGCAGTGCCGCCTTGCTGGCCGCGTAGTGCGGGCCGACGACCCCGCCGTTCAGCGCGGCGATCGAGGATACGAACAGGATCCGGCCGAACCCGCGCTCGACCATGCCCGGCAGCAACGCGCGGGTCAGCTGCCAGACCGCGGTGACGTTCACGGCGAACGTGCGTTCCCACGTTTCGTCGTCAACGTCCTGCCACGCCAGGCGGGCCCCGACTCCGGCGTTGGCGACCAGCACGTCCACAGGCCCGGCCACCGCGGTGACCCGCTCGGCGAGGTCCCGGGCCGCCCCGGGAGCAGCGAGGTCGGCCTGCACGGTGGTCGCCGCCCGGCCGAGGCCGCTGACCGTCGCGGCCACAGTCTCGGCGTCGTCGCGATGCCCGGAGTAGGAGAGCGCCAAGTCAGCGCCGGCCCGGGCCAGGGCCACGGCGACCGCGCCGCCGATGCCGCCCGAAGCGCCGGTCACCAGTGCCAGCCGGCCGTCAAGAGGGGATGCCATCACGCTCCTTCGTCTGTGACACGCTGAGGCTAGTGTGCCTGGGGCCACGTGTGGGCCGGCACGAAGCGGGCAGGGCCCCAGATAAGCCCCGGTGCGGCGAAGGGAGCAACCATGGCGATCGCGACGATCAACCCGGCTACCGGCGAGACCGTGAAGACCTATGACGACATGAGCGAGGAGGACGTCGAGCGCTGCCTGGCCGCCGCCGCCGCGGCGCACGCCGGTTACCGCCTGACCAGCTTCGAGGAGCGGGCCGGCTGGATGCGCCAGGCCGCCGGCATCCTCGACGCCGAGCAGGACCAGATCGCGGCGATGATGACCACCGAGATGGGCAAGACGCTGGCCGCCGCCAAGCAGGAGGTCGCCAAGTGCGCCGCCACCTGCCGCTACTACGCCGAGCACGCCGCGGGTTTTCTTGCCGACGAGCCAGCCGACGCCGAGGCCGTCGGGGCCAGCCGGGCATACGTCACGTTCCAGTCACTCGGCCCGGTGCTGGCGATCATGCCGTGGAACTTCCCGCTATGGCAGGCGATGCGGTTCGCCGTGCCGGGCCTGATGGCCGGGAACGTCGGGCTGCTCAAGCACGCGTCGAACGTGCCGCAGACCGCGCTGTTCATGCAGGACCTGTTCGCGCGGGCGGGCTTCCCGCCAGGGACGTTCCAGACCCTGCTCGTCGGATCCGCGCGGGTCGAGGCGATCCTGCGCGACAGGCGGGTGACGGCGGCCACGCTCACCGGGTCGGGGCCGGCCGGACAGTCGGTGGCCGCGATCGCCGGCAGCGAGATCAAGAAGGTCGTGCTGGAACTGGGCGGCAGCGACCCGTTCATCGTGATGCCCTCGGCCGGCCTTCAGGCCGCTGCGGAGGTCGCCGCGTTCGCGCGGCTCATCAACAACGGCCAGTCGTGCATCGCGGCCAAGCGCTTCATCGTCCACGACGCGGTCTACGACGAGTTCGAGCGGCTGTTCACCGAGCAGATGGCGGGCAAGGTGGTCGGGGATCCGATGGCCGGCGGCACCGACGTCGGCCCGCTGGCCTCCGAGCAGCAGCTTGACGACGTCGAGAAGCTCGTCGCCGACGCGGTCGCCAAGGGCGCGAAGGCGCTGTGCGGCGGCGCCGCACCGGACGGCCCCGGCTTCTACTACCCGCCGACGGTCCTGGCGGGCATCACCCCGGACATGCGCGTGCACGGCGAGGAGGTGTTCGGCCCGGTGGCCACGCTGTACCGGGTGCCGGACATCGATGCGGCGATCGAGCTCGCCAACGGCACCGAGTTCGGGCTCGGCGCGAACGCGTGGACCAACGACGAGGCGGAACAGGCCAGGTTCACCAGGGACCTCGTCGCCGGGATGGTGTTCATCAACGGCAACGTGACCTCCTACCCGCAGCTGCCGTTCGGCGGCGTGAAGACCTCCGGGTTCGGCCGGGAGCTGTTCGTCCAGGGCATCCGTGAGTTCTGCAACGTCAAGTCCGTCTGGGTCGGTGCGCCGCGCGGCTGACGCCGCCAGGTGGTATGGCTTGAGCCGGCGGAACGCCGCCAGGGGAGGCAGGATGCTGGGTACCCGGCCGCTGGGCTCGTCGGGCCTGGACGTCTCGGTGATGTCGCTCGGCTCGTGGCGCACGTTCGAGCGGCTGCCCGCCGACGCCCGTATCGCGATCATGCGGGCGGCCCGCGACGAGGGCATCAACTTCTTCGACGATGCCCGCTACAACGACGAGACCGGCACCGCCCCGATCCCGACCGGGTACTCCGAGGTGGTGTTCGGCGAGCTGTTCCGCGGCGCGGGCGTGCCCCGCGACGAGGCCGTGGTGACCAACAAGCTGTGGTGGGAGTTCTGGCCGGAGCAGAGCGCCGCGGCCGAGCTGGACGCGTCGCTGCAGCGGATGGGGTTCGACTACATCGACGTGATCTACGCCAACCCGCCGCCGGAGGGCATGCCGGTCGCCGAGCTCGTCGCCGCCACCGTCGGGCTCATCGGGTCGGGGAAGGCCCGCGCCTGGGGGCTGGTGAACTGGCACGCGCAGCAGGCCCAGCGGGCCGTCCAGGCCGCGTCCGACCTCGGTGTGGCGCAGCCGTGCGCGATCCAGCTTCCGTACAGCCTGGTCCGCCGCGACTGGGTGGAAGACCCGGAGATGGCCCGGGTGCTCGACGCCTCGGGCGCGGGCCTGATCGCCTCGTTCAGCCTGGCCGGGGGCGTGCTGTCCGGCAAGTACCTGACCGGCCCGGCCGCTGGGCGCGCCGCGGGGACGCTGGACGACCCCAGGATCGCCCCGGCCGCCGCTGCTGCCCGCGATCTCGCCAGCCTGGCCGCCCGGCTCGGGACCACCCCGGCGACGCTGGCGCTGGCCTTCCCATTCACGCACCCGGCCCTCGCCAGCGTGCTGTTCGGCGCCACCAGCCCGGAGCAAGTCCGGGCCGACTGCGCCGCGGCCGGCCTGTCTGACCGCCTTGGCCCGGATGATCTCGCGGAACTGCGCCGCATTGGCGCCCGCGATCAAACGCGATGAAGCAGCTCCGCGATAGCGGGAATACCGAAATCCGGGCGGCAGTTGCCAGCGAGCGTGACAGCACCGTCGGATGAGCGCGAAGACGTACAGTTCTGGTTCGACCCACTGTGCCCGTGGGCCTGGATCACCTCCCGCTGGATGCTGGAGGTCGAGCAGGTCAGGCCGGTGCGGACGGACTGGCGGATCATGTCGCTGGCCTACCTGAACCTGGTCCAGCACGAGGGCAAGGACCTGAGCCCCGAGTACCTGGAGAGGATGGCCCAGGCCTGGGGACCGATCCGCGTGGTGGCGGCGGCCGCCAAGGAACGCGGCAACGACGTCCTGGGGCCGATCTACACGGCCATCGGCACGCGGTTCCACAACCAGGGCCGCCGGGAAGACCCGGCCGTGATCACGGAGGCGCTGGAGGAGGTGGGTCTGCCCGCATCGCTGGCCAGCGCGGCCAAGAGCGAAGAGTTCGACGAGCAGATCAAGGCCTCGCACCACGAGGCCTTCGACCAGATCGGGCTCGACGTGGGAACCCCGGTCATCCGCGTCCGCGGCAACCCCATCTTCGGTCCGGTCATCACGCCCGCGCCCAGGGGCGAGGCGGCCGGGCGGCTGTGGGACGGCGTGGTGCTGGTGACCGAGGCCGACGGGTTCTTCGAGCTCAAGCGGACCAGGGACCGCAAGCCCTCGTTCGAGTAACGGGCCGCTGTCAGGCGCCAGTTTCGGACGTCTGCCGGGTCACCAGGCCGGTCTCGTAGGCCAGGACGACGGCCTGGACCCGGTCGCGCAGCCCGAGCTTGGTCAGGATCCGGGCGACGTGGGTCTTCACCGTGGCTTCGCTCAGCGTGAGGGAGGCGGCCAGTTCGGCGTTGCTCATGCCGCGGGCGATCAGCCCCAGCACCTCCAGCTCCCGCGGCGTCAGCACGGACAGGTCACGGCCCGGTGCGCCCGCTGCCATCCCAGGGCGCGGCGCGAAGCGCTCAACCAGGCGGCGGGTAATTGACGGGGCCAGCAGCGCGTCGCCGGTCCGCACCAGCTGGACGGCGGCGATCAGGTGCTCGGGTGATACGTCCTTGAGCAGGAAGCCGCTCGCCCCGGCGGCCAGCGCCGCGTACACGTACTGGTCGAGGTCGAACGTGGTGAGGATGATGATCCGGACGCCCCCGCCGGATCCGTCCGGCTCCGCTGGCGCGGACTCACCAGACCTCGCGGGGCCGAGGATCCGCCGGGTGGCCTCCAGGCCATCCAGCTCCGGCATCCTGATGTCCATCAGCACGACATCCGGCCGGTGCTTGCGCACCGCGGCGACCGCTTCCCTGCCGTTCGCGGCCTCGGCCACGACCGGGATGCCGGCCGAGTTCAGGATCAGCCGGAACCCGCGCCGCACCAGCGTCTGATCATCCGCGATGACCACCCGAGGCAGATCCTGATCATCCGCGGAACCCGGAGTGCTCACGCCGGGGCGCCTTCAAGGGAGACCGGTTCCCCGGCTGGTTCCAGCGGTATCGTGGCCCGCACCCGCCATCCGCCGCCGGGCCGGGGCCCGACCTCCAGCGACCCCCCGTAGATCGCGATCCGCTCCCGCAGCCCGATGAGCCCCCGCCCGCTTTCGCCGGTGGAGGGGCCGGAGTCCCCGGCCACGTTGGACACGTCGATGATCAGGTCATGCGCCCGGTACTCGATGCGCACCTGCGCCCGGGCCCCGTCCGCGTGCTTGATCACATTCGTCAGTGCCTCCTGCACCACCCGGTAGGCGGCGAGGTCGGGGCCTTGAGACAACCCGCGCTGAGTGCCTGTTACGCGTAGCTCCACCGCCAGTCCGGCCGACCGGACCCGGTCGACCAGGGCCGGAACCTCGTCCAGGCCGGGCTGTGGCCGGAGCGCACCCTGGTCTTCGGGCGCGTCAAGCTCCGGCGCGCCCGAGGGGGCCAGCAGGCCCAGCAGGTGCCGCAGCTCGGTCATGGCGGTCCGGCCGCTGGCCTCGATCGCCAGCATGGCCTCACGGGCGTCGCCGGGGGAGCTGTCGATCACCCGGCGGCCCGCGCCGGCCTGGACCACCATCACGCTGACGTTGTGCGTCACGACATCGTGCAGCTCGGCCGCGATCCTGGCCCGCTCCTCCTCGACGGCGCGCCGGGTCACCTCCAGGTGCTCGGCCTCCGCCCGGCGCAACTCCGCCGCTGATTCCCCGGCCCGCTGCCGCCAATTCCGCATCATGTAGCCGAAGGCCACGGTCAGCAGCAGGACCAGGAGCGGCGCCAGCCGCGCGGGTATCTGCGGGCCGATCTTTGGATAGTCGAGCGTGACGACCGCCGCCCCGGCTGCCAGGCAGCCCAGCGCAGCCGGACGGTTCCGGCTGTAGACGACCGCGAAGTACGCGGCGAACACCGCGGCCGCGATCGTGACCGCGGTCGCGTACCGGGTCGTGGCGATGATCGCCAGCACGATCACGCAGAACGCGCTGGCCGGATACGTCCGCCGGAACGCGAGCGGGGCGGTCGTCAGCACGACGCCGGCCATGGCCAGGGACGGCACCGCGGACAGGTGCGCCGCCGTGGCAAGCAGGTGCGTGCCTGGCCCCGGAACGAAATAATGCGTCGCGCCGAAGGCCTTGTGCGGAACCGGCACGGGGATGCGCGGCGCGTGAGGTACGCGCTGCGGCGTCACTCTCACCACCGTGCCCAGGTAGCCCCCGATCGCGGCCACGATTGCCGCGACCGTGGCCGCCGCGGCTATGCAGACGTCAAGGACGTTGGAGGTGCCGCCCAGCACCCGCCGCCTCGACGCGGCACGGACGAGGGCCGCTATCTTGCGGGCCCACCCGGCAAGCCGCCGCTGTTCCACCACCTGACCATTGTCAGCCCAGCGGATGCAAATACCATCGTCCGCTGCAGGTAACTGCTGTACATCTCTGGGATGAGGGGGTCCTGAGGCGGTACAGAAGTTGCCTCCGGCGGCCGACGTCCCGCCCGCCGCTTCGCTCGTACGGTCGCAGCATGAACGCACTCGTGCAGCTCACAGACGTGACCAAACGCTACGACAGCGACGCGGCGCCAGCGGTGGACCAGGTAAGCATCGCGATCGCGCAGGGCGAGGCGGTCTCGATCATGGGCCCGTCCGGCAGCGGGAAGTCCACCCTCCTCAACCTGATAGCCGGGCTGGACCGGCCGACCAGCGGTGAAGTCCGCGTCGGTGACCAGCGCGTCGACAAGCTCAGCGAGACCGGGGTGGCGCGGTTCCGGCGGCGCCAGGTCGGCATGATCTTCCAGTTCTTCAACCTGCTCGAGGACATGACCGTCGCCGACAACGTCATCCTGCCCGCCCAGCTCGCGGGCATGAAGACGAAGCCGGCGCGGGCCAGAACGGGCGAGCTGCTCGCCGCGCTGCGGATCGAGCGGCACGCCGACGCCTACCCGGCCCGGCTGTCCGGCGGCCAGCGGCAGCGGGTCGCGATCGCCAGGGCGCTGGTGAACCGGCCGCCGCTGCTGATCGCGGACGAGCCGACCGGCGCGCTGGACTCGGCGACCGGAGAGGAGATCGGCGAGCTGCTGCTGGACCTGAACGAGTCCGGCCAGACGCTGATCCTGGTCACCCACAACCCCGACCTCGCCGCCAGGTACACCCACCGGGTCATCCAGCTCACCGACGGCCGAGTGACTGCCAGCAGCCCGATCGGGGCGCAGCGATGAAAGCGATCCCGGCCATCCGGGCCGCCCGCGGGGGCCTGTCCGGGAGGAAGGTCCAGGCCATCGTCATCGGGGTGGTGCTCCTGGTCTCGACCGCCGCCTCCACGCTCGCACTCAGCATGCTCGTCGACTCCAACACACCGTTCAACCACGCGTTCGCCAGGCAGCACGGCGCGCAGGTCGCCGCGACGACGCGCGGGACCAGCGCCGCCGAACTCGGCGCAACCGCCCGCCTGACCGGAGTGACGGCTGCCGCCGGGCCGTTCCCGGAGACGACCGTCACGGTGAAGTCGCGGATCACCCCGGGCCCGCCCGGCGGGGGCCCCGGACCGGGCGGAGGCATCACGGTCACCCAGCCGCTGAACCTGGTCGGCCGCTCCGCACCCGGCGGGCCGGTCGACGACCTGGTCCTGACCAAGGGCCACTGGGCCACCGGCCCGGGGCAGGTCGTCTGGTCGGGGAATGCCCAGGGCCTGCAGCTGCCCCCCGGCAGCCAGGTCACAGTGGACGGCACGAACCAGCGCCTGACCGTCGTCGGCGTCGCCACCTCGATCACCAACACGGCGCAGGGCTGGGTGACGCCGTCCGAGATCGCCGCACTCGAGAGCAAGGGTGCGCCCGCCGCCGACCAGATGCTGTACCGCTTCGCCAGCGCGGGCGGCACTGCGCAGGTCGACGCGGACATCAGTGAAGTCCGCGGCGCCCTGCCGCGCGGTGACCTGGCCGGCGCGCAGTCCTACCTGACCGCAAAGCTGCAGGCCGCGAGCGGGATCGCGCCATGGGTGCCGTTCATCGTCGCGTTCGGCCTGATCGGGCTCGTGATGTCGGTGCTGATCGTGGCCAACGTGGTCAGCGGCGCGGTGGTGGCCGGGACCCGGCGGATCGGCGTGCTGAAGTCGATCGGGTTCTCCCCGGCGCAGGTGGTCGCGGCGTACGTGCTCCAGGTGGCGGTCCCGGCGCTGATCGGCTGCGTCGTCGGCGTGGCCGCGGGCAACCTGCTCGCCGAGCCGCTGCTCAGCCAGCAGGCCCAGGTCTACGGCGTCGGGCGGCTCGCCGTGCCGTTCTGGGTCGACTTCGCGGTCCCGCTGGCCATGCTCGCCCTGGCCGTCCTGGCGGCGGTCGTGCTGGCCGTGCGCGCCGGGCGGATGAGTGCGACGGCCGCGATCGCGACCGGCCGCGCGCCCCGGCCCCGGCACGGCTACCTGGCCCACCGCCTGCTCGGCCGGCTGAGCGGCCTGCCCCGGCCGGTGACGATCGGCCTGGCCAGCCCGTTCGCGCGACCCACCCGCACGGCGGTAACCCTGATCGCGGTGCTGGCCGGGGGAGTGGCCGTGACGTTCGCGCTCGGCCTCGCTACCTCGCTGAGCATGGTGTACGCGAGCCTGAACCACTCTGCGGCCGAGCCGGTGCAGATACCGCTGACGGGGGTGAGCAGCGGGCCCGGCGGAGGTACCCGGATCACCATAAGTGCCGGCGCCGCGCCGAGCCTGGCGACGCAGGAGCACACCGCGCAGGCGGCGCTCGACGCCCAGCCCGGCACGGCGCACTACACCGCCGAGGCCGACGGCCAGATCAGCCTGCTCGGCCTGTCGGAGCCGCTCAGCCTCATCGGCTTCACCGGCAACGCGAGCTGGACCGGCTACGCCATGATCAGCGGGCACTGGTACGACGGCCCGCATCAGGTGGACGTCAACACCGCGTTCCTCACCGACACCGGCGCGGCCGTCGGTGACCGCTACGCGCTCGCCTCGGGCGGCCGGCGCACGACGGTCACGATCGCCGGCGAAGTCTTCGACCCGCAGGGCAGCACGCCGGAGATGTTCGGCGCCCGGTCCACGTTCACTCCCGTCGATCCCCGGCTGGAACCGGACCAGTACGACGTGGCGGTCAAGCCGGGCACCAGCCTCAGCGCGTACGTGAACGCGCTGGAGAAGGCGATCGGCCAGCAGGACCCCGTGATCGTGAACAACCGCAACTCGTCCTCGTACGCGATCATCATTGGCCTGATCACGACGATGACGCTGCTGCTCGCGGCCGTCGCGGCGCTCGGCGTGCTGAACACGGTTGTGCTGCAGACCCGGGAGCGCGTCCACGACCTGGGCGTGTTCAAGGCGGTCGGCATGACGCCGCGGCAGACGATCGCGATGGTTGTGTGCTCGGCCGCGGGCGTCGGCCTGCTGGCGGGTGTGATCGCAGTCCCGCTAGGCGTCGCGCTGCACCGCTACGTCCTGCCGATCATGGGGAACGCGGCCCAGACCGGCATCCCGGCCGCGTTCCTCAACGTCTACCACCCGGCCGAACTGGTCTTGCTCGCCCTCGCGGGCCTGGCCATCGCGGTGATCGGCGCGCTGCCCCCCGCGGGGTGGGCGGCCGAGACCCGCACCGCGTCCGCGCTCCGCGCGGAGTAGCGGACGCTGTGGTCCCCGGACGCCATGCCGGTGCGACGATGGGCGAATGATTACCGCGGATGTCATCGACACCCTGCTCTTCGACGTCCTCGGCACGGTGGTGGATGAAGCGGGATCGATGCAAGCCGAGGTGGCGACGGCGCTAGGCCAGGCCGACGACAGCGCGCAGGCTGAGGCGCTGGCGGCGGCCTGGCTGCGGCGTGCCTCAGCTCTCGTAACCTCGATCTGCGAGGGCTCGCCGTGGCGGTCCACCGACGACGTCAACGCCGAGGCGCTGGCCGAGGTGCTCCGTGACGGTCCAGCGCTGCCGGAACCTGCTGTCCGTCACCTCGCGCTGGCGGGACACCGGCTCAGGCCGTTTCCCGACGCGGTGGCGGCGCTCCGCGGGCTCGCCGGACGATTCACGATCGTGGCGCTGTCGAATGGCAATCTCTCCTTGCTGACGGACCTGTTCGCGGGCGCCGGGCTCACGTGGCACGGCGTGCTCTCCGGCGAGATGGTGCACGCCTATAAGCCCGATCCCGCCGTCTACCGGTTCGCGCTGGACCGGCTGGCGCTCGACCCTCGGCGGACCCTCATGGTTGCCGCCCATGCCTGGGACCTGCGCGCTGCCGCAGGCTTTGGGCTGCGCACCGCCTTCATACAGCGCGCAGGTGAGGACGAGCCGGAGCCGTCGGACGCATTCGACCTCACGGTTCCCGACCTGCCTGCCCTCGCCGCGCGCCTGCTGGCGTAGCCGCGCGCAGCGCGGGTCGGCGAAGCCCTCGCCTCAGGCGGCGCGGCGGCGGACCAGCCATACGGTCGCGGCGATGAGCAGCAGGGAGAGCGCGAGCAGCCAGCCGCCTTCGATGAACTGGAACGTCCAGAACCGGCTGGCCGGCTGATAGCTCGTCATCGGCGTGAAGCCGTGCCGGACGAGGTACTGTACCGGGTTGACGCTGCCGCCCAGGGACGAGCCATGGCCTTGGAACACGCCGGGGCTCGACGCCCTCACGCCCACCGCCTGGAGAACCTGGTTGAGCGCGGACAGGCCGACCGGCTTGCCACCACTGGCTGATCACCCAGGCTGAACCGGGCACGTTGGGGTTGGCGGTGACCAGCGGCGCCTCGTAGTGCTGGCGCACGTAAGTCCCGGTCACGAACGCGAGCCCGGCCCACGCGACCATGGTGGCGGCCATCGCGGGGACGACCCGGCGGATGAGCACGCCGGCCACGGCGCCGATGGTGAACGCGGCCAGCGTCCAGGCGGCGAACGCGATACCGCGCAGGTCGAACACGGTGGAACCGAGCGGGGTCTGGTCGCCTGACGCGAAGAACGGCTGGTAGTACCACGAGAACATCAGGCTGAACGCCACGGCCACGGCCGCGACCGCGAGCAGCGCCAGCTTGGCGGCGGCCCAGCGCCACCGGCCGAAGCCCTGGGTCCACGCGTACCGGAACGTGCCGGTCTCCAGTTCTCTGGCCAGCACCGGCGCCCCGGCGAACGCGCCGATCAGCGCGGCCGTCACCTGCAGCAGGGCTGCGACGATCCCGGCCTGGAACACGTAGCTGCCGGTGTTGAAGTTGTTGGCCAGGTTCTGGCAGACCGACGAGCTGGCCGGGTGGCACGCGG
>Ga0209420_1001500_pt1 | contig 10987 bp, 8 predicted proteins | sample BlaSpr_A8_OM1_O1_FD_187972 | JGI IMG/M metagenome (GOLD analysis project Ga0209420, IMG submission 187972) | Forest soil microbial communities from Thunder Bay, Ontario, Canada - Black Spruce, Ontario site 2_A8_OM1_O1 (SPAdes) (version 2) | ecosystem: Environmental > Terrestrial > Soil > Boreal...
GATCGCGGCCTTGCCCTCCGGTGCGACGCGCGCATGGAAGTGCTCGATACCGGCGTCAGCGGCTGCGGCACGCACGGGGCTCTCGGCATCGCCGCTGACCAGTTCCGCCGTGACGCCGAGCTCATGCAAGTGCTGCACTGCCTGCACCGCTTCCGCGCGAACCTCATCGCGAAGGTCGATCGATCCGATGACGGCGCCGTCGCTTGAAACGTTGACCCGCGTCGCGCCGTCGGGGCCGCCGGCCTGGGCCATGTCGGGGCGGCCGCCGCCACCCTTGCCGCCGTTCTTCATGGCGGTGGCCTCGACGAACAGCACATCGCCGCCAGCACCGGTAACGGCCAGGCCTGTAGCCACGCCGGGCGTGGCCGTGCGCGCGGCCGACTCCTGGAAGAACTTCTGGCGTCCGAGCGCGTCGCGCACGATCTCCAGGTCGATCTTCACCGGTGCCTTGGCCTTGCCCGAGGCGATCTGCGTGGCGGTCTTGCGCAACACCGTGCCGAGGTTGCGCTCGAGGTTGCGAACGCCGGCCTCGCGCGTGTACTCGGAGATGATCGTGCGCAGAAGCTCGTCGGAGATCTCCACCTCGTCCTCGCGCAAGCCATTGCGCTCGCGCTGGCGCGGCCACAGATAGCCCTTGGCGATCGCAAGCTTCTCCTCGGTGGTGTAGCCGTCGAAGCTGATCACCTCCATGCGGTCAAGCAACGGGCCGGGGATCGTGTCGGCGACGTTGGCGGTGGCCAGGAACATGACCTGGCTGAGGTCCAGCTCGACGTCGAGGTAGTGGTCGCGGAACGAGTGGTTCTGCGCGGGGTCGAGGACCTCGAGCAGCGCCGCGGAGGGGTCCCCGCGCCAGTCCGCGCCGACCTTGTCGACCTCGTCGAGCAGGATCACCGGGTTCATCGTGCCGGCGTCGCGCAGGGCCCTGACCAAGCGGCCTGGCAGCGCGCCAATGTAGGTCCGCCGGTGCCCGCGGATCTCGGCCTCGTCGCGCACGCCGCCCAGCGACATGCGCACGAACTCGCGTCCGGTGGCGCGGGCGATCGACTCGCCGATCGACGTCTTGCCGGTGCCCGGGGGACCGATCAGCGTGAGAATCGCCCCGGACTTCGGATCGGCCTCGATGCCCCGGTCGGCGCGCAGCTTGCGCACGGCCAGGTACTCGGTCACGCGATCCTTGACGTCCTCCAGGCCGGCGTGGTCGGCGTCGAGCACCTCGCGCGCCGCCACGGGGTCCAGGCGCTCCTCGGAGCGCTTGTCCCACGGCACCGCGATCAGCCAGTCCAGGTAGGTGCGGATCATGCTCGACTCGCCCGTCTGCTCGCCCATGCGCTCCAGGCGCGCGAGCTCCTTGACGGCCTGCTCCTGCACGGCCTCTGGCATGTGGGCGTCTGCGATCTTGGTGCGGTACTCGTCGACCACGGACGCGTCGTCCTCGCCGAGCTCCTTGCGGATGGAGTCCATCTGCTTGCGCAGGAAGTACTCGCGCTGCTGTTTGTCGGCTCCCTCCTGGACGTCCTCGCGGATGCGCCTGCGCACCTGCAGCTCGGCCAGGCTCTCGCGCTGGAGCTTCAGCGCCAGCTCCAGGCGGTCGGTGACGTCGAGCGTGCGCAGCAGCTCGACCTTCTGCTCGTAGGAGATGTTCGGTGAGTAGCCGGCCGAGTCGGCCAGCGAGCCGGGCTCTTGAATGGCGCGCAGGAACGCCGAGATGCGGCCATCGTCGCCACGCAGCTCGAGGATCTCCTCGACGGTGGCGCGGTACTCGCGCTCGAGCTCGCGCGTGCGTTTGTCGGTCGGCACCTCGTCGGGGCGCTCGTCGACCTCGACGCGCAGCTCGCCTCCGGATCCCGTCTGGGCTGCGCCGATCAACGCGCGGTGCTGGCCGGAGATGGCCACGGCGCGGCCGCCGCCGGGCAGGCGGATCTGCTCGGAGACCTCTGCCACGGTGCCGACCTCGAGGAACTCGTTCTCGTGGCGGGGCACCAGCACGACACGCTCGTCGTCGCCCACGTCGACGGTCAGCGTGATGCCCATGTTGGGGAACACGACGGTGTCGTCGAGCGGGATCAGGCGCATGCGCGGGGCAGGCTCGGGGGGCTGGATCTTGGGTTTCTGCGAGGCAGGTGACATAGGTGATCGCTCCATATGTGCTTACGAAAGTTTAGTTAGTATAGCGCGCGATGGTTGCGTGCGCAAGTACTTCGTGGAGAGGCGTGCGGCGGCCGCGGCGAAGATCCCCGAAGATCTCCGCATGAGAAGGATCTGCAGTCGTGGAGCGCTCCTGTCTGCGCTGGGTCTCGCAGCGGCGCTCGTCGGCTGCGGCTCCTCCTCGTCGCCGACCAACGCGGCGGCCCGGGCGGGCTTCGTCAAGCAGGCGGATGCCGTCTGCGACCAAGCCGCCAGCAGGATCGTCAAGTTGCAAGCGCCGCGCTCGAGCACGGAACTGTCCTCGGCCGCTCGCCTACTGGGTCAGGAGCTGCCGATCGCCACGGCCGAGCTGAGCAGCCTGCGCCGGCTGGCGGCGCCGGGCGCAGAGCGGGGGCCCTTCTCGCAATATCTGAGCGTCGCCGCCCAAGAGATAGTCATCGCGCGGCGCGTGCGCGACTTTGCGCTCGCAAACGAAGCGGCCGCATTCCATGAAGCGGCCGCCCAACTGGCCGCGCTCACTCCCAAGTCCGACGAAGCTGCCTCGGGGGCCGGTCTGACCGCGTGCACCAAGGCGACCGAACCACACGGTCACGCAGGCTGAGCAGCGCAGACGCTTGCTGTACGTTGCGGACGGATGAGGCCGCGGCCGACCCGGCTACTCAGGCCCGTCGAAGCTGACCTCGACGTTCTCCTCGTCGACGCGCTCCTCGACCTCGGCTGACGAGGTGAGCGCGCGGCGGTCGGCGTCCAGAAGCGGATCTGAGAAGAAGCTGCGCGGCCATAGCCGGCGGTAGCGCACGACGTTGACCTCGGCGGCCAGGATCGTCAGCTGGGCGCCGAGGTATAGCCAGGCGAGCAGCCCGAGCACCAGCGCGAAGACGCCATACAGCGGCCCGGTGCGCTTGAGCTCGTGATCGACGTAGAAGCCGCCGAGATGCTGCAGCGCCTGCCAGAACACGGCAGCGACGATCACGCCGGGCAGCAGGTCGCGCCAGGACACGTCGACGGCGGTGAGCAGTTTGAAGGCGGTCATGAACAGCGCGAGGTTGAGCGCGAATGCGACGAGCACACCGGCGACGACCGCGACCGCAGCGTGGCTGGCCGAGCCGACGTAGCCGGCGGCGGTGGTGGAGACGATCGACAGGGTGCCCAGGATCGCGAGCATGCCCAGGCCGCGCAGCCGCGTATGGATCCAGTTGGGGCGGTGCTTGAAGGGCACGTGCCAGATGCGGTTGAAGGCGTTCTGGGTGGCGCCGGTGATGCCCATGCCAGCCAGCAGCGAGCCGATCACGCCGACCGCCAGCCCTACGCTGCTGCCGGTCAGCGACTGCAGCCGCAGCTGGTCTGACACGAGCGGGAACTGCCCGAGCGTGCCGTCGAGGATGCGCTTTTGCTCGCTGGGGTCGCCCTGCAGCACGAAGCCGAGCACGGTGACGAGCACGAGCAGCAGGGGGAACAGCGAGACGAAGCCGTAGTAGGCGATCAGCGCGGCCAGCTGCCCGGCCTGGTCGTCTGAGAACTTCTTGATCACCGCTGCGGGGAACGCCAGCCGGCGGCTGTGCTGCTGGCGACGGTCGAGATCGTGCAGACGGTCGGTGAGGCTCATGCGCTGGAAGCCCCGCGGATCGTCGGCAGCTCGACGTCCACGCCGGAGAATTGGAGGGGGGGTCTGAAGGCGATCGGGCGCGACATGCTCATGTGTCTACCCGATTCGAGCCGCAGTCGCAGAAATGGAGCACCGGCCTGCGCGCCTCGCCGGGCGCGCGCGCCCACGGTTCGGTCGAGGACGTCGCGATCGTGGCGGGCGCCAAGCGCGAGGTTCTGCTGCGGGCCCATCGCCACCGGCTGCGCCGCGAGGATCTGGAGGACTGCTACAGCGTGGCAACGCTCGAGCTCCTCGCGCACGCGCGCCAAGGAGGCGCATACGCGAGCCGGCTGCACATCGCAAACGCGCTCGAGCTTCGTTTCGTCTCGCGCATACGTGACCGCAGGCGAGCGATCGCCGGACGCAGTCCCATGCAGGCGGCGCTTGAGACAGCGGTCCCGCTCAGCGCCGAGCATGAGATAGCGATCGTCGACCGCCGCGCGGAGGTCGAGCGTCAGGTCCTGCTGCGCCACGATCTGCGTCGTGTGCAACTGCACGCCCAAGCGCTGAGCGCCGACCAACGACTGGTCCTGGCCCATCAGCTCCTGGACGGCGGTTGCGCTGACTTCTGCCGGCGCTTCGGTTGGTCTGGCGAGAAGTACCGCAAGGTGGCCCAGCGCGCGCGTGCCCGGCTGCGATCTCTGATGGCGCTCGACGAGGCTGATGTCCCGCCCGCGCGGCGGCCGTCGGAAGAAGAGACAGGGACCGCTTATGACCATCACTCCCCCCGCTCATAGGCGCGTCCCCAGGGACGCCGACGCTCGGTTGAACGGACGAGCGACCGGCGAGGCCCATCCGCGCGCAAGCGGCCGGAACTCGGAGCTCTCCCCTCTCCGGCTTCCGGCCGCCCGCGTGCCTGTCGGTCGCTGGGCCGGCGGGGCGTCGAGATGATGCTGCTGAGCCGAGCGCCGCGACAGGTCTATCGCGTCTTCGACGAACAGGAGTTCCTCGCCGAAGATTGGGTTGACGCTCTGCAGACGGCATGCCCCGAAGGGGCAGAGCGAAGTGAGCGATGGCACCGCCGGCTCGTGGGCGCGGCGATGCTGTGCAGTGCGGTGAGCGCGGTGGGCGGCCTCGTCGTCGTCAACTGCCTCTCGCCGGTCACGGGCTCACGACGTAGTCTCGATCGCAGCTTGCGCACGGCGGCCGAGGCGATCGGCCCGGCGCGCGTGTCGCCTGGGCATGTATGGCGGGCAAGCATGCTCGCAGACGGGCTTGGTCGCGGATCCCAGCACGGGGGCGGGGTCGAGGCTGGCAGGCGCGGAAGGCTAGGCGACGCCCGGGCAGTTGCGATCGAGGTGGACACGCACGCACCGGGCTCGGCGCGACGGGTGGCAGCGAACCTGCAGCCGACGTATGTCGCCACGACGGACGTCGCTTCTGACATTCCGTCGGTCGGCGCTGTCGCGGTCAATGACTCGTCTGGAGATCAGCGTGTCGTCGGTGAGCCTTCTCCCGACGGGCCCCGGGCGAGCGCTTCCGCCGCCGGAGCGTCGCCGGCACGCGCAGAGTTCGGCTTCGAACGGTGAGGGCGGCGCTGAACAGCGAACTGAGGTCTGCGGCTGTAACGGTCACCACGCGCCCGCTGTGGTGGATCCGTCTGACACGTGAGCTTCCGCGCTACGTGCTGTGCGCGGCGTCCGCGGCCGGGTTTGCGGCGAGCGTGCGCTTCGCGGTGGCGCCGCCCCGGGCGGCCGCGCCGGTCCAAGCAAGGTCTGCGCTGACGCCGCGCGACCCGGCGGCGGAAGGCTACGCGACGTTGTTCGCGCGTCGCTACCTGACCTGGAACGCCGCCGAACCGCAGGCCAGCGCGCGTTCGCTGCAGCCGTTCGTCGGGTCGCAGATGGAATCGAACACCGGCCTGGAGCTCCCTTCGAGCGGAGAGCAGCGGGTCGAATGGATCGAAGTCGTGCAGGAACGCTCGCCGGTGGTGGGCGAGCACGTCTACACGCTGGCAGCCCAGACCGACACGGCCGGCCTCCTGTACCTGACGGTGAGCGTGATCCATACGGCCAACGGCACGCTCGCGCTGGGCGGCTATCCGGCCTTCGTGGGCGCGCCGGCCGCCGGTCCTGCGCAGCTCGATATGCGCCTGCGCGAAGTGACCGACTCCGCGCTCGCAACCGTCGTGCAGCGCGCGCTGCGCAACTACCTCGCGGGTTCGCCCGGCGAGCTTGCGGCGGACCTGACCGCTAACGCGCAGGTGTCGCTGCCGGACGTGCCACTGAGCCTGGAGTCGATGCAGCGCTTGGACTGGACCCCCGGCGGCGGCTCGGTGCTGGCCGTCGTGCAGGCGCGCGACGGGCGCGGCGTCCAGTACTCGCTGGCCTACGAACTCGATGTGACCCGCGAGCAGGGCCGCTGGGAGGTGTCGGCCGTGCAGACCGACCCCGACACATAGATCCGGATCTGGTGGCCGGCTGTGAGAACACCCACTCGACCAAAGGAGCGCGATGAACAACCTCCGACTGTGCCTACTCATGACAGCGCTGCTCATATGCATCACGACGATGCCCCCGACTGCCCGCGCGGCGGTGGCCGGACCCACTCCGGCGGCTGGGCAGCAGCAGCCGCCCGGGGAACAGGGCGCGAGCTCGCTTGAATCGGCGGCGGCCAAGGCGGGCAGCACCGGGCGAGCGGTTGCAATGAGCCTGATCGGCCTTGCATTTGCGGTGGCGGCGACCGTGCTCGCCTTTCGCCGCGACTTCAAGGAGGCGGCAGGCGTGTTTGCCGTGGGGATCGTCGCGGTGCTGTTGGCCACTCCGGCGGGGGTGAGCCTGCTGCGCGACACGGTCAGCTCGCTGTTCGGGTCCTCTCAATGATCGAGATCCGCTCCTTTCGCAGGGTCTTCGATCTGGAGCGGCGCCTGTACCGCGTGGATCGGCTGAGGCTAAATCCCGGGGGGGTGCCGGTGCTGGGGATCGTCTACTTCCTGGTGATCCTTGCTGCGTGCCTGATTGCCGGCAGCCTGCCGGCTGTCGGAGAGCTGGCCAAGGCGCTGCCGTGGTATCTGCGCGATCTCGCGCTGCCCGCCGCGAGCGCGAGCGTGCTCAGCGTGATCCGCATCGAGGGCCGCCCCTTCCATCTGGCGGCCCACGCGCTGGCGCGCCATCGGGTCAGGCCACGGCACAGCACGGGGGCGTGTCGGCATGCGAGCGCGGGACAGAGATGGCGTCCGCAGGAGATCCTGTTCTTGCCCGACGGCTCGGACGCGCGCGTGCGTCGCCTTCGCTACACGGGCCCGGGGGCGGTGCTGGTGGCTGTCGAGCACGAGCGTGCCGGCACGACGCTCGAGCGGGGCGCCACGGGTCTGGTGCGTCGAGGGCGCAGGCCGACAGTGATCGTGCGCGCGACACCGGGCGGGCGAACGCTAGACCGAGCCCAGGTGATCTGGTTGGAGCGGGGCGTGCGGCTGCTGGTCCAGCAGCGGCGCGAGCTGGTTCGACAGCGGGTGAGCCGGTGAGGTCGCCGATCGCGTTCGTATACGGCAACTGCGTTTTCGCACAGGGGCTCGACGACGCCTGGGCGGCGTTCGCCGTGGAGGTCTCCTCCTATGCCTGGTTGAGCGAGGAGGGCAAGCGGACGCGCTTCCTTTCCCTGCTTGGCGCATTGGAGGCGATCGAGGCTGACGTGCAGATCCTGCGTGTCTGCCGACGCTGGCAGCTGCGGCGATACGTGCGCGAGATGAGCGGCGAGCACGGGCCGGAGGGCGGCTCGCCGTGGCCGCACGCACGCACGCGAAGGCGCTACGTCGAGGAGCATGGGCGGCGATTGGGCGAGATCGGGCAAGCCCAGCCGACGGTGTTCCTGTTGGTCAGCCTGCGCGACCCCGAACGCGACATCGCCTCGTATATATCCAAAGCCGCCGAGCGCCATCCCCGCGACCTGGTCGGAGCGCTCGGACGCGCGCTGTCGGTGCGCGACCGGCGCCTTCTCAATGCGTCCGAGCTCGAGCGCGCGCGGGTTCGCGCCGATCAGGCGCACGCGCGCGTGGCGGGGCTGGTGCCCGTGCGCCAAGCACGCACTGTGGAGCTGCAGTGGCTTGTTCGCAGGGCCTTCTGCCGCGGTCTGGGCGAGCCGGTTGTCGACGGGCTGCACGAGCCCAGGGCCCTTGTGTTCGAACGCAATAACGAGGCCGTGCTGGCGCCTCTGGAGGGGGATGTGATGCGCTGGATGGACGGCTACGTCGAGCACCGCGGACGGGCTCTGAAGATCGAGTCCGAGCTCGGGACCAGCTGGCAGGCGCAGCTGGTGACGGGGGCGCTGCCCGAGCGCGTGCAGTTCCCGGGCGCACGCGCCGAGCTGATGTTCGCGCCAGCCGAAAGCCTTCCGTTCGGCATCGACCTGTCGCTGAACGCGCGCTATCTCCCCAACGAGCTGGCGCTGAGGATCGCGCGCAGGCGCATCCAGGACGCCGATCAGATCGTGCGGGCGGAGTCCGACGGCGAGCAGGGCGTCTCAGACCTGGGATACGAGCGCACGCAGGAAGCGAGGGACCTGCTTGCCTACCTGCAGGCGTCGAGCAGGCCGCCGCTGCTGCGCGCGACGCTTGCGATCGCGGTCGCAGCCTCCGCGCCCGAGCAGCTGGAGGAGCGCGTGGAGATGTGCCGGCAGGCCTACGGCGAGATCCGCCTGCACAGGCCGCTGGGCGACCAGCTGGCGCTGTTCATGCAACATCTGCCCGCCCAACGGACCAGGGTGGCTGGCTATGACGACACGCTGACGGCCGAGCAGGTGGCAGCGATGATGCCGACCGCCACGCACGCGGCCGGCTCGACCAAGGGCTTTTATCTCGGGCACACCCTGTCGGGGTCCAGACAGCCGGTGCGCTTCAACTTGCGCGAGGGGTCCGATAGAGATCGCAACGCGACGATCCTGAGTGTGGGAGCGCTCGGGTCGGGCAAGACGACGCTCGCTCAAAAGCTCAAGTACGAGGCGTTTCTGCAGGGGGCGCGGGTGGTCGATTGCGATCCCAAGGGCGATCACCGTTTCCATCTGCTGGAGGAGGTGGCTCCGCACGCGGAGTGCGTGACGCTGCGCCCTGACCCCGCGCTGCGCGGCGTCCTCGACCCGCTGCGCGTGGCTCCGGCACACCTGCGACAGGACGCCGCCGTCTCCTTTCTGCGCGACCTGCTGCCGGAGAGAGCCGAGCCTGCATGGGAGACAGCGGTGCTGAGCGCCGTGGACCGCGTGCTCAAAGGCTCGCGCGAGCCCACCTGCCTGGAGGTTGTCAGGGCCCTGACCGATGGGGACCAGACAGAGGCTCAGGTTGGTAGAGCGCTCGAGGTGTACGCCCGCTCAGGGCTGACGCAGCTGGGGTTTGCCGATCCCGCGGTCAAGCTGCCGCCGGTCGGGCATCGTCAAGTCACCTACCTGCCGATCCGCGACCTGCCCGGTCCCGAGCCGGGCGCGCGGCGCTCGGAGTATTCACAAGCTGAGCGGGTTGGCGAGCAGATCGTGCGCCTGATCGCGATGTTTGCCATGCACCTGATGGGTGCAGAGCGCGAGCGTTTGAAGCTGTTCTCTTTTGACGAGGGCTGGCGGCTGCTGGGAGACCCGGCCGGGCGCACGCTGCTGGCGTCGCTGCAGCGGATGGGCCGCTCGGAGCTTGCCGTGCCGATCATCAGCACGCAACTGGTCACCGACACGCTCGTCGGCGAACGCGAGTCCCTCGCGAACCTGATCGGTGCGACGTTCGTGTTCGGGATGCGCTCCGAGGCTGAGGCCGCGCGCGCACTGGCGTTGCTGGGACTGGACCCCGAGGACTCGAGGAACCGTGCGAGCCTGCTGGAGCTCGACGCCGGACGCTGCCTGTTCCGCGACCACGCCGGGCGCGTGGAGGCGATCCAGGTGGATGTGGTCGTGCCGTCGCTGTTGCGCGCGCTCTCGACCACCCCGCCACCAGGGTGAACGGCGGCCGGCGACTCGCGAGGCCCGCGCTGATCGCACTGTGCGCGACCGTCACATGGCAGGCGACCAGTGTGGTGGCCCTCGCGCGCACAGACGCGCTTAGTTCCAGCGCGACGCCAAATGCCCCCACGGCCTCGAGCGGTCCGCCGCTCAGCACCGGCAACCCGTCGCCGGGCGGCGCAGGCACACCGGAAGGCTCCAACCTCGAAAGCTCATCGCAGGCGGAAGCCGACCCGCTGGTCAGCAACGGCCTGGGCAGCCCCCTGTGCAAAGGCGTGCTGGGCGCAGGCGAACTGCCCTCCAGTGGTCGACGCAACTGCGAAACGTCGGGCTTCGTCGCAGCGGCGGCGCCGACGGGCAACTACGGGATCGACGTGCACATCGACACGAGCTTGCTGGGAGTGAGTCCGTCCAGCGCCGTGCAGGACATGATCGTGATGCCGCTGTGGATGGCGATCGTGTGGATGGTGCATGCGGTCGTGGTGATGCTCGAGTGGTGCTTCACGATCGATGTGCTCGACAGCACCACGGCAGACGTGGGCGTGGGCCTGCGCCAGGCGCAGGCGACGTTGACCCAGCCGTGGCTGGTGATCGTGCTCTCACTGGCGTCCGTGCTGGCTCTGTACAACGGCCTGGTCCGCCGCCGCGTGGCCGAGACGCTCGGCCAGGCGATGCTCATGACGGCGATGATGGTCGCCGGCCTGTGGGTGATCGCAGACCCCACGGGCACGGTGGACGCGCTCGGCGGATGGGCCAACCAGGCGAGCCTGGGCACCCTCGCGGTGGCCGCGCGCGGCACCCCGGCAAGCGCCGGGGGAGCGCTTGCACGGAGCATGGACATGGTCTTTGCCGCGGCGATCGAAGCGCCGTGGTGCTACCTGGAGTTCGGCGACGTCGACTGGTGCAGAAACCCCTCCCGCCTCGAACCGACCCTGCGCGCGGCGGCGGCGAAGATCGCCGCAGGCGAGCTCGCGCTGATCGGCTGCGGCTTCGACATCAACGACCTGCTCAGGCCATGCGCCGCGAAGGGCAGCACTCAGGCAAAGGCCCTGGAACACAGTGCCGCACTGCTGCGTGAAGCCAGGAGCAACGGCGCGATCTTCCTGGCGCTGCCGGCGAACGGCCCGGCGCGCAACGCGATCAACGAACCTGGCTCGCTGCTGCGGTCGCTTTGTGAGAGCAGCGAAATGGACAGCTGTCACGGGCCGGCAGCGGCCCAGGCCGAGTTTCGTACGGGCAGCGGCACGCTGGCGCGCCTGGGCGGTTTGCTGCTGATTGCGGCGGGGG
>Ga0209420_1001501_pt1 | contig 10986 bp, 5 predicted proteins | sample BlaSpr_A8_OM1_O1_FD_187972 | JGI IMG/M metagenome (GOLD analysis project Ga0209420, IMG submission 187972) | Forest soil microbial communities from Thunder Bay, Ontario, Canada - Black Spruce, Ontario site 2_A8_OM1_O1 (SPAdes) (version 2) | ecosystem: Environmental > Terrestrial > Soil > Boreal...
TCTGCGGGCACGCCATTCGAAACCAGGTTCTCGCGCACAATCCGCTGCACATCCGCGAGAAATTTTTCGTGCACCCTCTGTTTGGAGGCGACCTTCTTCTCCAGTTCCATGCAGGCGATTGGTTCCAAATATTGAAAAGCCAGGTCCTCGAGTTCACCGCGTACGAGGCCCATGCCCAGGCGGTTTGCCACCGGTGCGTAAATATCGATGGTCTCGCGCGCGATTTTCTGTTGTCGATCCGGAGGCAGGAAATTTAACGTGCGCATGTTATGTAGCCGGTCCGCCAGCTTAATAACCACCACCCGTACGTCGTTCACCATCGCCAACAGCATCTTGCGAACGTTTTCAGCCTGCCGGGCTTCGGGTGCCAGAAAATCCAGTCGGCTAATCTTCGTCGTGCCCTCAACCAGACTGGCGACCTCAGGCCCAAACTGTTCGGTGATCTTTTCTAAAGGCACCTTGGTGTCTTCAACTACGTCATGCAGCAGGCCGGCGCATAGGGTGGTCACGTCGAACTTCATATCCGCGAGAATATGCGCTACCGCGAGGGGATGGCTCAGGTATGGTTCCCCCGAAGCGCGGGTCTGGCCCGCGTGAAACGTCGCCGCGAAGTCATAGCCGCGACGAAGGAGTTCCATGTCGTCTCCGCCGCGATGGCGGCGGACTTTGTCCATCAGTTCGACGAAACGCAGATCGAGTGTCCGCTTCTCAACGGCTGAGGGCGTCGCTCGGTTCGGTTGGCTCATTGCCGGTATTGTAGCTCCACTGTGGTGAGCGGCGCACTTCGGCTGTCATTTGTGCGCAAGTTAGTATTTCGGGATCGTCTGCAGCTCTTGCTTTCGAGTCCACAGCCCCAAAGGAGCCAGTTTCCCAATTTAGCTCGCTTTCTGGGCCTTAACTCATTGAACTACCACGACTAAACCACACTGGCTTTCGCTCTACTGCAATGCTAGTAATAAGTAGCCCTCCAGGCCCATGTCAGACACCTGCCATTCCAAAGGCTGCAAGATGCCCCTGCCTCCTGCTTTGCGTGAGGAGGGGCTATGCCTATTGCACTACACCCTCACCGTGGAGGAGGAATGCGGGGCCATACGCAGGGAAACCACCATCGGGGACACCACGCCAGAACGCCACGAGGAGCTTTTCGACCAAATCGCGAGGCGTGGCGAGACACTGGTTAACGTAGCTACCAGCGGCTTTTCAATGACTGACGAGATGAAGGCCCGGGTTCTAAGTACTTTCCTAACCCTAATGAATACACGCGAAAGCGTCGACCGCTCCGCTGCCCGACGACCCCTATCACGGCACTTCGCCTAACCGCCTTACGAACCTATATATCGAGCGTAGAGAGAACGTGCCACCGCCGGATCCTTTGTGCCTTTGAATATCGCCCGCCCGTCCTCAAACACCGTGATCTGGTAGGAATTCACTCGAAACTGCAGCAGGAACCCATTGCCCTGCGACTGCGTACCCGCCGCCACTAGGCGTTGATTCAACTCGCGAAGGTCCAGGCGGCGTCTGCTCGCGTGAATCTGTACCGAATCACGCCCGCACATAGTTACGTGGGGCTGTGCTTCTCCAGAAAGATAGCGAAATTCGCGTCGTCCACATGCCGGACACCTCGGATCGCGCTCAACCTGAATCGCACGATATTCCCCTCGCCAAACGTCGAAGGAAACCAGCCTCGCGCTGGCCCCTCCCCCGGTTAAAAGCCTCATCGCTTCGGTCGCCTCAATCGAAGCCGCCACTGTCGCTGCAGTATTCAGGATACCTGCGGTCTCGCAAGTCTCCTCCGTACCTAGCGCGTCCCTACCATCGGCCATCAAGCACGCGAGACACGCCGTGCGTCCCGGAACGATCGACAAGCTCACACCCGCGCTTCCCACCGCAGCCGCGTATATCCACGGCAACCCAAGCTGTATCGCCACGTCGTTCATCAGCAAACGCGTCTCAAAATTATCTGTCCCATCAAGAATGATCTGCGATCCTCCCAGCAGCCCCACGGCATTCTGGGGAGTCAAATCCGCCACCACGGCTTCAACCGCGCAACTCGAATCGATGGCCTTCAGCCGGCGCTCAGCCGCAATAGCCTTAGGCAGCTTCTCCAAGGCATCCGACTCTTCAAAAAGTGTCTGTCTTTGTAGGTTCGAAACTTCCACAAAATCGCGGTCAATGATTCGCAACCGCCTCAAGCCGGCGCGCACCATCAGGTTTGCAACAGCCGTCCCAATAGCCCCGCAGCCCACCAATACTGCCGACGAATCAAGGAGCTTGTTCTGCCCCTCCTCGCCAATCCCAGCGAACAGTATTTGCCGGGAGAAACGCTCCTTTTGATCTGGATTCATTGGATTTTTCTCGAACAACATCATAGCGCCGTTTCAAATCGGTAAGGCAACGCGGCTATACTAGCGGCTCGTCTCACCAGCTTTGGGCGCCCACGGACGCTCGAAAGAGAACGGAACGAACCTATCCATTTCTGGGCTATGCGACGCGTTTCGAGGCACGCGCTTCTGGCTGTATTGTGTTGGACGACTCTGCCGGCAACGCTCACTGCGCAGAATTCTCCCCGCAATCCACAACCTTCACTCGACGGGCGCGACATCACGCAAATTCGAATCGTCGATTCTGACGGAACACCTCTCAATGAAAAGTTGCCCTTGATGCCCCTGCAAGCCGGAAAACCCTTCGATATGGAGGCGGAACGGAGCAGCCTTCGCGCGCTCTACGCGACCGGCCGCTATGATCAGATTGAAACCAAAATCACGGAAACCCCCGAAGGCATCGCCATCGACTTCTTCGTTGAGCACACCCTCTACAACAATGTCGTTCGCATCGAAGGGCTCAAAGAGCCACCCAGCGAAGCAAGCGCGTTAAGCGCCCTGCGCCTCCCATTGGGCGAGCCTTTTCGTCCCAGTGCTCTCGCCGACGGTCTAACGCGCCTCTCCAATACCCTCCACGATGAAGGCCTTTATCAATCGCAACTTCACCACCAACTTGGCCCGCATCCCGCGACCCAGCAAATGGACGTTACCGTCACCGTAAATCCAGGTCGGCGTGCTCGTATCGCGCAGATCGATCTCTCCAATCAAAGCCGCCTCGCCAATGCCGAGATAATCAAGCGCTCAAGGCTCAAAACCAAACAGGAAGTTACTTCTGCGCGATTGACGCGCGCTGCTGACCGCCTAAGAAAAGGCCTCATCAAAGAGGGCTATCTAGGCGCTACCGTGTCCGTGCAGCGCGGCCAATACGATGCCGCCGCTAATCAAGTTCCAGTCACGGTGCAGGTGGTGGGTGGCCCGCGCGTGCGGGTGCGTGTGGAGGGAGTTCACTACAGCCCCGGTAAACTTCGTAAATTGCTTCCCATTTACGCCGAAGGAGGCGTCGACGAGGACCTCTTGCAGGAAGGCTCGAGAAACATTCGTGACGACTTGCAGCGCCAGGGCTACTTCGACTCCACCGTCGATTTCACAAATTCCGAAGACACCACTCTCAACGAGCGCGTCATCACCTACAACGTAAATCGCAGCGCCCGCCATCGCCTTGCCGCCATCACCTTCGTCGGCAACAAATATTTCAGCAATTCGCTTCTTCGCGGCCGGCTGCAACTCCAAACAGCGACCTATGTTTCGCGTGGCCATTTCTCTCAGCGAATACTTCGCGATGACGGCGACTCAATCCGCGGCCTTTACTTGGCCAATGGCTTTCTTCAGGCCGACGTTAAATCCGAGCTCCTTGACAATTATCAAGACAAAAAGGGTGATCTGCAGGTTCGCTTCGATATTACAGAGGGTACTCAAACCCGCGTCGCCAGCCTCACCATCGATGGCAACCAGGCGCTCGGCGACAAACAACTTGCCAACGTCGTCGGCTCCTCGCCTGGCCAGCCGTATTCCGAATCGGACGTATCCGATGATCGAAACAACATTCTCGCCCTATATTTCAACGATGGCTTCCCTGACGCTCAAGTCGAGACCACAGCGACTCCAGCCGAACAGCCAGACCGCGTGAATCTGGTCCTCCGCGTTACTGAGGGCCGCCGTGTCGATATCTCCAAAATTCTCATCACCGGCTATGTACACACTCGCTACGGAATCATTGCGCGCGAGATAAAAATGAAGGCGGGTGAACCTTTGCGTGAAACCGAGGTCGTGGACTCGCAACGCCGCCTTTACAACTTGGCTATTTTCAATCGTGTCCAAATTGCCCCGCAGAACCCCGAAGGTACCGACCCGGATAAAGTCGAAGTGGTGGATGTTGAAGAGGGGAAGCGCTACACCTTCGGCTACGGCGGTGGAATCGAAGTTCAGGAACTCCCCGGAAGCGGTTCAAATCCGACCGGCACGTCGCTCAATGCCAGCCCGCGCGTCATTTTCGAAATCGGCAAATCCAACATTGGCGGCCGCGCCCAATCCATATCATTCAAGGTCCGCGCAAGTACGCTGCAATACCGGGCCGTCCTCAGCTATACCGCGCCCCACATCTTCACCAACCCGCATTACAACCTGCAGCTCACCGGCTACGCCGACAAAACCCAGGACGTGAATACCTTCAACTCCGAACGCTATGAAGGCGCCGTCCAATTGGTCGATACCATGTCGACCAGCTCCTCAATCCTTTACCGCTACTTCTTTCGTCACGTTTTGGTCGACGCGAGTTCGCTGAAAATTGCCCCCGAAGAAGTCCCACTATTCAGCCAGCCGACACGCGTTTCGGGCCTCGGTGCGAGTTGGTTTCGCGACCGCCGCAACAATGCTGCGGACCCTACCAAAGGCACTTACAATACCGTCGACCTAAGCATGGCATTTCGCGACATGGGATCGAGCGCCGGCTTTTTCCGTGGCTACATTCAAAACTCAAGCTACCATCCTTTCTTTCGATCTTGGGTTTTTGCGCGAGCAGTTCGTTTCGGCGTCGAGCAAACTTTGCCGGGCACGACGGACGACGAAATTCCTCTACCCGAGCGATTCTTTGCCGGAGGAGGTCAGTCTCTGCGCGGATTCGGCCTCAACCAGGCTGGCCCGCGCGATCCCGTAACCGGCTTCCCCGTTGGTGGCCTCGCTCTTCTCGAATTCAACCAGGAAATTCGCTTCCCCATGAAGCTGCCCATTGCAGGAAACAAACTCGGAGGCACCCTTTTCTACGACGCGGGTAACGTCTTCAGTGACGTCGAACACATCACCTGGCGCTACACCCCAAGTTCACTCACCAGCCTCAATTATCTTTCGCACACCGTCGGTGCCGGGCTGCGATACGGTACTCCAATCGGCCCGGTGCGAATCGATTTTGGTTACCAGTTGAATCCCACTCAATTTCAGTTCCAGAATTCCACCACCCATCAGCCCGAAATCGATCACCTTCCTCATTTCCAATTCTTCTTCAATATTGGTCCGGTGTTCTGATGACGCTGGTCATACATTGGAGAGCGAGCCTCGCAATGTTTGCGATCTTCATCGCCTCCGTGCCTGCCCGCGTGCAGGCAATTCAGAATGGATCTTCCCGCATTGTGGACGGCGTCGCCGTGCGGATTGAATCGGACATCATCACCGAAAGCGAACTAACTGAGCTGGCCGCTTTTCAGCAGCTTGTGCAAGGCGCGCCAGTCGCAAGACCCGAACTCATCAATGAGCTGATCGATCAGTGGATCGTGAAGAACGAAGCCCAATCGTCCCAATTTCTCCGTCCACAGCCTGAAGAAATCGATAAAGCCTTCAACGATCTGTCTCAGCATTTCTCTTCGCCCGCCGCGTTTCAACAGCAGCTCACCGAGGTGGGACTCGCCGAAAAAGAAGTGCGCCGCCAACTCGCCCTTCAGATTTATCTCGACCGGTTCCTTGATTATCGTTTTCGGGCGGCCGCTCAGGTCGATGAAAAGCAGGTCCAGGATTATTACGCTGGCGAATTCACCAAACAGGTCGAGGCCCACGGCGAAAAAATCCCTCCACTCGAGGACGTTCATGCGGAAATTCGCCAGGTTCTGATCGAGCGCCTGATTACCGATAAGTCCGAAAAATGGCTTACTGACACGCGCTCGCACCTGCGCATTGAGGTCCTAAGACCCCTCGCGACACCAGGCTCAAGCGTTGGAGAGAAAAAGTGAAGCGACGCGGCAAAAAGCTCCTGCTGATCGCGCTGGTGTTGATTTTCGTCTCCTGCGGAGTTTTCTTCCTACGTGGGCCCTGGGGCAATGCTTGGCTTCGATCCTACGCTATTCGCCGAATCGATCAGGCCACCGGTGGGCGCGCTGAAATCGGCCGTCTGCGAATCGGCATTTGGCCCCTCGGCGTGGACATCAACAACATAACCATCCACGGGCTCGAGGATTCAGCCGCGCCCCCTCTCTTTCATGCCGATAAAATGCATGTTCGCTTCCGCATTCTGTCCTTCTTTGGCCGCGAGATTGCCCTCGAAGAACTGGTCGCCAATCAGCCCGCGGTCACAATTCGCATCGATTCCAAAGGGCGCAGCAACATCCCCGCACCAAAGCCCGCCAATGAGGAAGTAGTCTGGCAGGGCACTCTTTTCAATCTGCACATCAAGCGCGTGGCCCTTTACGACGGAACCCTCACTTACAACGATCAAACAGTTCCTCTGAATGTCGCGGGCCAAAATCTGAACTTTACTTTGAATGCGCAGGGCGCCGGCGGCAACATTGTCTACGCCGGCAATCTGAATTGGCCGGCCTTCACCGTTTTGCACTCTCCCTACGCTCCCTTTCACTCCGACCTTCTAGCCAAATTTACCCTTAGCCATCAATCCCTCGATGTAACCGAGCTAATCTGGAAGCTTCCCCATTCCGAGTTGGACATGCGCGCGGAAATGCCCAATATTGCTCAGAATGATTGGAATTTCCGATACCGAGCTCAGACTAGCCTCGAGGATGCACGTGCGATCTTTCGTGAGCGCAATATTCCCAGTGCAAAAATCGAAGCTTCAGGCTCGGCATCCTTCAGTGCCGGCAAATGGAACGGACAGGGCTACTTTCACGCCCGCGATGTAAACCTGCCTTACGTTTGGTTCCATACGCAAGGAATGCAAACCTGGGGCGACTTTGACTTGAAGAATGAGATTGTCACTGTTCCTTCGCTTCACGCCCAGGCTCTCGACGGGACTCTCGAGGGCAAAATGACTGTCAATCTCAAGCACGGCGAATTTCGCGTCGAATCACACCTCGCCGGGATGAGCCTCGCCTCCACCTTCGCCGCACTCGACAATCCAGACTTCCCTGTAAATGCCCTGCATTGGGACGCGCGCCTCGATGCCTCCGCCATCAATACCTGGACCGCAAATTTCAAACACTTCCACACGTTTGGCGTGATTCAGTGGTCTCCGCCGGAACACCTGGCCCTAGGAAAAATTCCCGCCAGCGCGGAAATTAACTACGACTACACCCAGGACAATTACAACGCCACTCTCAGCAATAGCTCGATTCACACGCCGCATAGCACAATCCTCATGGAAGGCCCTTTCGGCGCCCACGATTCAGGATTGGAAGTGAAGTTTCATACCGATGACCTGCAGAAGTGGGACGATTTCATCGCTGGCATTCGGGGTCCTGGCGTCATGCCCCACCAAATCTCCGGCACGGCGGATTGGCAAGGGCGAATCCTTGGCCCGATCGTCAATCCCACATTCGACGGCAAAATGCGCGCCGAAAACGTAAGCTACGATCAATTGCATTGGGATTCGCTCAATGGCGAAATGTCCTATTCGCCGGATGAATTGCATCTTGCGAATACCAGCGTGCACTTGGGCCGGTCATCGGCTGCCCTAGATTTGCGTTTGCACTTCGATGGCGCGTGGAGTTTCCTATCCACCAATCGCTGGAATCTGAACGCGAAGTTCAGCCGTAATCCCACAGACGACCTTCAACCGCTCTTCGGTCTCCATTACCCGTTCCAGGGCTTGGCCAGCGGCGAAATCATCGGTGATGGCACGCGCGCCCAACCTACGTTTGACGGCAACTTGACCATCGAGCAGGTCACCGCTTGGGGGATCAGCATCGATCGCATCGATGGCAGACTGCACATCGCCGACGACGATTTTGAGTTCCAAAACGCCGGCTTCCAAAAAGGCGCAGGCCACGCAACAGGCAGCGTCGCGTATCACCCTCACGACCGCTATCTGGAGTTTTCTGCCAATGGCGATTCCATCGCCCTTCAGGGAATCCCGCAAATTCAAACTACCGCGGTCCCCCTCAGCGGCGGTCTGGCTTTTTCACTGAAAGGCAGCGGTCCCGTCGGATCGTTACAAGGAAACGGCACAATTCAATTCTCGAATCTCAAAGTTGGCACAGAAACGGAAGGCAATTTCGAAGGGCGGCTGGTCTCGAATGGGCGCGAGCTTCATCTTGAACTGAGCTCGAAAGGCACGAGCGGCATTCAGGGCAGCGTGCAAATGATCCTTGCCGGCAACTGCCCGGTAAGTGGCCACCTCGCCGCTACAAACTTCGATCTCGATCCTTTCATCGTCGCTGGTCTGCACCTGAAGGCGCTCACCGGCCACAGCAGTGTCGACGGTACCTTTGATATTTCAGGCGACGCGCGCGATCTTCAATCCATCAGGCTCGACGCAAATCTATCGAAAGTCGCTTTCGATTACGAAGTCGTGAAGCTCGAAAACGAAGGGCCATTGATCCTGGAATACCGTCACAACGCAGTGGAGATAAAACAGGCCTACTTGCGCGGCCCGGACACGGATTTTCACTTTTCTGGTTCGGCTCGATTTGACGGTACTCGCCCGCTCAATCTCGCCATCATTGGCAAAATCAATCTGCGCTTGTTCGGCGGTCTCCTTCCCGCCCTCAATGCACGCGGCGCCGCAGACACCAGCGTTTCAATCGGCGGCACCATTTCGAGTCCAGCCATCGTGGGCAGCGTGAAGCTGCACGAAGCATCGGCCGTTTACGACGATTTTCCCACCGGCCTAAGTCATGTAACCGGCGAGATCGTCTTCGATTCTTCGCGCGCGCTCTTTGAAAACATCTCCGCCCAGGCCGGTGGCGGCAACCTCGTCTTGAATGGCTCGATGAGTTACGGCAACGGACCGATCCACTACGACCTTGATGCGGCCGCACCGCAAATTCGCGTCCGCTATCCAGTAGGTATGAGCTGGCTGCTCGGCGGCACGCTCCACATCGCCGGCAGCACTGACGCCGCCGTTCTCTCGGGAGACGTGCGCGTCGCCAGAGTCCTTTTCGCGCAGGGCATCGACTTGGCTACTCTTCTCAGCGCCTCGCAAAGCAACGTGCAATCGCCCGGCACATCCTCAAAATTTCTCCAAAATCTCCAATTCGATATTGGCGCCGAGACGCTCCCCAATGCGCGTATGGAATGGACCGGGGCTCAGGTCGAAATGGAAGGCAACATGCACCTGCGCGGTACCTGGGATCGCCCGCTGCTGCTCGGCAACATTCACTTGCTCAACGGCAGCATGAATTTTCGCGGCAATAAGTACGAGCTTTCCCGTGGCGAAATCAATTTCTCGAACCCGTTCAGGCTCGATCCCACTCTGAACATTCAGGCAACCACCACGATCAGCCAATACGAAATCACACTCGCTTTTTCAGGCCCTGCCAGTAATTTAACTTTGGCTTATCGTTCCGATCCGCCGCTGCCGGATTCCGACATCATCGCTCTGCTAGCGCTGGGCAGCACCGGAACCGAGAGCGCCCTGCGGTCTTCTACCGCGCAAACCACCCAGGGATATGGCGCGACTGCACTGCTCTCGGAAGCCATCTCCAGCGAACTGGGGGGCCGAATCCAGCGGCTTTTTGGCATCAGCCGTTTTCGTGTGGATCCATTCTTGGCGGGCACCGCCTCCGAGCAAAACGCTGCGGCTCGCGTCACCATTGAAGAGCAAGTGGGACGTGACCTAACCATCACCTACAGCAGCAATGCGGCATCCGATCAGCAGCAGGTGATTCAGGTTCAGTACGCTCTGCGGCGCGATATTTCGATCATTGCCCTGCGGGATATAAACGGCACGTACAGCTTAAGCGTGGAATTTTTGAAGCATTTCAAGTGATCGCCGTGCGGCTAGCCATCCGGGAATCTCGCGCGTTAATCAGGGACGGTAAACAGTTTCCCCGGCGGCAGCTCAACTCTCCAGGGCATCGGCTTGCTCTTCAATTGCTCGTAATTTTCTCTGTAAAGCTCCGCTTGTAAGTGCGGCAATTCCCCCGCATTCGGGGCGACATGCAGCCGCAAATACACCGTCACGCGGAATGGCGTCTCACTCGTCGATACCACCCACGCTGGAAACCCGTTAGCGTCACCGCGTGTCGCGGCATCCCCGAGAACAACGTGATGCGCCCGGATTCCCACGTGCTTGCCTTGCTCCGAACCCCGCAAAACTCTCAGCTCGCAATTCCAATCAGTCGCCCGGATCACACCCGGCGAAACCAGAGTTGCTGACGAAATATTCTTGCAGCCCGTTACCTGCGCGACTCCAAGTGTCGGCGGCCGCTCAAAAATTTGCCGCTTTGGCCCTGAAGCGATCACTTGCCCGCGCGACAATACCAGCATGTCGCTACCAATCCGGTAGGCTTCGTCAATATTGTGCGTCACAAACAGCGCGATTCTTTGGTGTGCCGCCAGCGTCTCCGCCAACTGCCGCTCGACCTGCGGCCGCAGGTAGGCATCCAGCGCCGAAAGCGGCTCATCCAGCAGCAACGCTTCGGGCACAACAGCAAGCGCACGGGCTAGGGCGACGCGCTGTTGCTCGCCGCCGGAAATTTGCGCCGGCAGTCGCTTCTCTAGACCTTGCAAATGCGCATCCGCAATTCGGTCTTTCACTTTGGCGTCCCGGTCGTTCCTCGCGAGGCGGTTCAAACCGAAACCGATATTTTCTTCCACGCTCAGGTTTGGCATCAGCGCGTATTTCTGAAAAACAATTCCGACTCGCCGCTCCCTGCTCGGCAAATTTATTCCCTGCGCGGAATCGAATAGCACTCGTCCATTCAGAACGATTCTCCCGTTGTCCGGCTTC
>Ga0209420_1001503_pt1 | contig 10982 bp, 10 predicted proteins | sample BlaSpr_A8_OM1_O1_FD_187972 | JGI IMG/M metagenome (GOLD analysis project Ga0209420, IMG submission 187972) | Forest soil microbial communities from Thunder Bay, Ontario, Canada - Black Spruce, Ontario site 2_A8_OM1_O1 (SPAdes) (version 2) | ecosystem: Environmental > Terrestrial > Soil > Boreal...
CGTGCGGCCATAGATTTCGGGTTCGCGTTCGCCGAGAAGATTCAGATTGGGGCCGTGTACGACGAGAACCCTGAGCGTCTCGATACCGGAAGAGTCACCCTCGAGTTTCGTATCGTCGTCTGTTTTCTTGCTCGCCATCCCCACTTCAACCTCTACTAAGGGCATTGAACCGCACTGCCGCTATGACTTCAAGCCGACTCACAGATACCGCAAGCACCCTAATTCGGCTCGCGGCGAAGCTTCAGGGCTTGATTGTAGATGTCGCGGCGACTGGCGCCGGTCAGCTTCGCAATCAGCGCGCTTGCCTGTTTGAGGCTGAGGCCGGCCTCGGTTAAATCTTCCACGGTGAGATTCGAGTGAGCGCCATCCGAGGCCACATCTTTCGAGGGCGCGCCTTCCAACACTATAGCAATTTCGCCCAATGCCTGATCGCGGGTGAACTGCTGCGCGAGTTCGGCGAGGGTGCCTCGAACAGTTTCCTCGTGAGTCTTGGTGATCTCCCGAACTACCGCGGCACCTCTATCAGCGCCAAAAATTTTCGCCATCACAGAAAGCGAATCGCCGAGACGACGCGCGGCTTCATAGAAAATCATGGTTCGCGATTCACGTCGGAGGGCTTCCAATGCGCTGCGTCTAGCTGAGTCGCGCGATGGCAAAAATCCCTCGAAGGCAAATCGATTGGTGGAGATCCCTGAAATGGATAGCGCCGCGATCGCTGCCGATGCTCCGGGCACGGCGGCGACGCGAATCCCAGCCTCGTGCGCGGCGCGAACCAGACGGTACCCGGGGTCGGAAATCGCGGGAGTGCCAGCATCGCTGATCAAGGCGATCCGCGCGCCGGCTTGTAGACGCTCGATGAGATCGGGGACGCGTCGATCCTCATTGTGCTCGAAATAACTCAGCAGCGGTTTTTTAATCTGATGCGACGCGAGCATCACTCCGGCACGACGGGTGTCCTCGCATGCGATAAGGTCGGCGTCGCGCAGCACCTCGAGCGCACGGACGGTAATGTCACCGGGATTTCCGATCGGGGTGGCGACGACATAGAGCACGCCCTCACCCTCGCGGTGATTGTTTTGCGCATCATGCGCCATTGGTCGAAAGATATCGTGTCGGAGACCTAACCCCTAGCCCCTTCCCTAAAGGGAAGGGAAGAGCGACGCATCGCGGCGCGAAGGGTTAGGTCGAAGGTTGGAGTCGCGCTTGGCTGGTTGGAGGAGATGCCACTAGAATTTAGCGAGGGTCGCCAAGTGCCAAGCGAAAAAGCCGTTCTCCTTATATCGTGCCTCGATCAACGCGGCATCATCGCGCGCGTGTCCGGACATCTGTTTCGAAACGAATGCAACATCATCACCTCGGATCAGCATAGCGACGACGAAGACGGGCACTTTTTTTGGCGGATATTTCTCGATAGCCAAGCGCTTCCAATTTCGCAGCTTCGAACCGATCTGAAAGAGTCGCTTCCCGACTTACTGCCGGGCCTCGATCTCAAGTGGGAGCTGTATGAAACCGCGCAACGCGATCGCCTGGTGCTGATGGTCTCAAAGCTGCCGCATTGCATGATGGATCTGCTGAGCCGTCACCATGTGGGCGAGCTCGACGCGGAACTAGTGGGCGTGATTTCGAATCATCCGGAGCTCGAACCGCTGGTGAAACCGTTCAAGGTTCCTTTCACCGTGATTCGGGTCGCGAAAGAAAACAAAGACCGAGCGGAAGCGCAACTGCTCGCGAAGTTGAATGAGGTGCGCGCTGATACTGTCGTCCTCGCGCGTTACATGCAGGTGCTATCTGGCGATTTCCTGCACAAATGGAAGAAGCCGATCGTCAATATCCATCACAGCTTCCTGCCCGCATTCGCCGGCGCGCGGCCCTACAAACAGGCGCATGATCGAGGCGTCAAGCTGATCGGCGCGACCGCTCACTACGTGACCGAAGAGCTCGATGCGGGCCCCATCATCACCCAAGCGACGACAGCGGTGACGCATCGTGACACCACCGCCGAGCTGGCGCGCAAAGGGAAAGATGTCGAGGTGACGGTCCTCGCACACGCGGTGCGCGCGCATCTTCAGAAGCGGGTGCTACTGCACGGCAACCGCACCATCGTTTTCGAATAGGCGCTCGACTCCGCTTCGCTACGCCTCGCGAGCGCGTGCGGCGCGGCTTCGCCCGCTTTCGCGACACGTTCAGAAAGCTATTTCAATTCAGAACCGTCGACAGGCAAAAGAAAGAAAACCGCCGCCGTGTGGGGAGACGGCGGCGGCTTTCAACAGGGGGAGGTTACATCCCGGACGAAGAGTTGGGAGGATTCGACGCGTTCTGCAATTTCAGTTCGTTGTTCACACTCTTGACGTGCTTGGTGGCAGTCGCGATTTTCTGCGCCTGATTCGATATCTCCATGCTCGATACATTGCCACTCAGAGTCACGATGCCGTGTTCGGTGTCCACGTGAATGGTCGTGCTCTTGGTGATTGGATCGGTATCGAGCGCGGTCTTTATTTTGGTGGTAATAGCGGTGTCCTTAATCTCGGTCTTGGTTCCGTGATAGGCCTCTTTAGTACCAGACTCAACCGAATTAGCAGCGTTGCTCGCGCCATTCTCGACAGAAGTAGCAGCATTACTGGCACCGTTCTCGACGGAATTGGTCGTACTATCCTGTGCGCGTGCCTGCATCGGCATTGCTATAGAAACTGCTCCAACCAGAGCGGCGATTGCTAGTAAACGATTCGATTTCATAGTCCAAAAGCTCCTTGTCCAAGTTGATGTGGTGGCTAGATGTGGTGCAAACGAGGTGCCGGTTACGTCTGCTAGTTTCGACGCGCAATTGCCGATTTATATTCAATTAGCTCATCGACCGATGAACCATATCGGTTGAACAACTGATCGATTGCCGCACATCGAAAGCCTACGGCAACTAAGAGGCAGGTTTATGCGCCAGAGAAAAAGTGCAGCGAACGATTCGCGAAAGCGATAATCGGCGTCCAATACAAACCGAGCCCGATGGTCGCCGTCGCCAGCACACCCATCAGGCTGTAGTTCCACGCTTCCATTTCGAAGGCCGGCTCATCGCCGACTGGCTGTTCGAGGAACATCTTCCGAATCGGTTTCAAATAGTAATAGAGCGACACCACCGAGTTCATGATTCCGATCAGCGCCAAAATATAGAACTGACCGCGAATCACCGCAGCGAACAAATAAAACTTGCCGATGAAACCGATCGTCAGTGGAATGCCGGTCAGCGAGAATAGAAAAATCGCCAGCGCGATCGCGGGGACCAAACCGCCGCGCCACGCGAGACCTTTGTAGGCCTCGACGTCTTCGCTACCGGTCTCGTTGGCGACGATCATCACAACCAGGAACGCGCCCGCATCCATCAGATAGTAAGCGAACAGGTAGAACAGCATCGCGCGGATGCCGTCGTTCGACAGCACCACGAATCCCATCAGGGCGTAGCCGGCCTGCGCGATACTCGAATACGCGAGCAGCCGCTTCATGTTGGTTTGCTGCAGCGCCGCGAGATTTCCCAGCGTCATCGTGATGATGCATACGACCAGCAGCAGTTGCGGCCAATCGACGCCCTGCAGCGCCTCCCAGTTTCCCGACGCGGTCAAATGCGAAATCGCCGGAAAGAAAAAACGCACCAGCAACGAAAATCCCGCGGCCTTAGAACCGATCGCGAGGAACGTCGTGATCGGAATCGGCGCGCCGGTATAAACATCGGGCGCCCACATATGAAACGGCACCGAGGCGACCTTGTACCCCATTCCCGCGAGTATCAGCACCAGCGCGATATAAACCGCGAGCGCCGGGGCTTGACCGCCCGCGAAAAGCGCCTTGTTGATGGCGACGAAATCCATTGAGCCGGTAATGCCGAAGATCCAGCTCATCCCATAGATCATCGTGCCCGAGGCGACACCGCCGTAGATCAGATACTTCAGTGCGGCCTCCTGCGAACGGCGATTGTGTCGCAGGAAACCGGTGAGTATGTATGAAGTGAGGCTGACAAACTCCAGCGACAGATACGCCATCAGGAGGTTCGCCGATTCCGCCATCAAAAACATCGCGAACGCGCTCGCGAGCAGGATCGCGTAGTACTCACCCTGATCGCAGTGTTCCACCTCAAGCGATCCGATCGACATCCAGACCGCGATTACGACAGCCAGTGCGATTAGAGCGCGGAAAAAAATCGCGAACGCATCGCTAATCAGCATCCGGTGAAACATCCACGCGCCGGTGGCGGCTTGCGCGGGTTCCAGTGCGATCAGCAATAGCGATCCGGCCGCGAATATCAGCGCGACATCCGCGAGCACCCCCTTTCGCGGCAGCATCAGGTCCAGAACGATCAGCGCCAATACGCCGAATACGAGCAGCAGTTCAGGCAAGAAAAAGGCAATGCTCGCGAGATTTCCCAAGTCCATTTAATTAACGAACCATCGCAATCGCGGCAGCGGCGGCAGGCGTCGAGAGAACTATCTGGTTCAAATGATCGAGCGAAGTGCCGAGCAGGCTGAGAATCGCTTGTGGGTAAACGCCGAGAATCAGTACTATGATCGCGAGGGGCACCAGCATCCCGATTTCGCGGAAATTCATATCGGTGAAATTTTTGTACTTCTCGTTCAGTGGACCCAGATAAATGCGCTGGTAGGTCCAAAGCAAATATCCAGCGGTAAGAATCGCGGTGCCCGCCGCGAAGATGGTCAATATCGGATGCGGTTGCCATGAGCCGCTTAGCACCAGTACTTCCGAGATAAACGCGGACATCGCGGGCAGGCCTAGTCCGGCAAAAAATGCGAATGCCGTGAAACCCGCGTAGATCGGCATCTGCTGTGCGAGGCCGCCGAAGCCGGCGATCTCGCGATGATGCGCGCGGTCGTAAATCACGCCGACCAAAATGAAAAGCATCGCGGTGATGGTGCCGTGATTGAACATCTGCAGCACCGCGCCGTTGATGCCTTGCGAGTCGAAGGCCGCCATCCCCAGCATCACGTATCCCATGTGGCTGATCGAGGAATACGCGATGAGCTTTTTGTAATCGGTCTGCGCCATCGCGCACATGGCGCCGTAAACGATATTCACCGTTCCGAGCACGCCCAAAAAAATCCACGAGAGCTGATGGCTGGCGGCGGGAAGAATCGCGAAGTTCACTCGCAAGATTCCGTAGGTGCCCATTTTCAGCAACACACCGGCCAGGATGACGCTGATGGCGGTGGGCGCCTCGACGTGCGCATCGGGCAACCAGGTGTGGAATGGGAACGCGGGAATCTTGATCGCGAATCCGATGAACAATGCGATCCACGCGTAGAGCTGGAAGTTCATCGTGTAGTTACCCGCGTTTCTCGCCAGCACCGTCATGTCGAAGGTCGGGGTGCTCGAATAGTAGTACAGTCCGATCATCGCCAGCAGCATCAGCACCGATCCAAACAAGGTGTAGAGAAAAAACTTGATGGCGGCGTATTCGCGGCGCGGGCCGCCCCAGATGCCGATCAGGAAATACATCGGCAGCAGCATCACTTCCCAGAAAATGTAGAACAGGAAGAAATCCAGCGAGACAAACACGCCCATCATCCCGGTATCGAGCAATAGCAGCAGCGCGAAGTATCCCTTGGGCGCCTTTTCGATATTGAAGCTGGCGAACACCGAGACCACGCAGATGAGCGCGGTCAACAACACCATCGCGATGCTGATCCCATCGACGCCCATAAAATAGGTGATGTTGTAATGCTCGATCCACGGATGCTTCTCGGCGAACTGGATCGCGGTGGTGGTGGTATCGAAGTTCTCATACAGCCACCATGCGATCGCGAGTTGCGGCACGGTGGCGGCCACCGCGATCCATTTGATCAGGTTTTTCATGGCGTCGGGACAAAACAGGATCAGCACCATCCCGGCGATCGGTATGAACGTGATCAAAGTAAGCGCGTGATTCATTTGCTTAAGGCTCTTCCCCTGTGTCCTGTTTCATCCGACGCGAAACATCGCGCGCACCAGCAGGATAATCATCACTCCGGCGAGAATTCCGTAAAGGTATCCGTTGATCGACCCGGTCTGCAGGCGGCGCAAACGTCCGCCGATTCCCAGTGTCGCGTTCGAGGCCGCGTTGATCAGCCCATCGACGATGTAGTTGTCGAACAGCCCCGACATCCACGCGCCTAACACCGTAAGAGTACCCACCAGATTCACAATTCCATCGATGATGTGGAGATCGAACCACGCCATCGCGCGCGTGAGTGCGAGATATGGGTTGATAATCGCGAACTGATAAATCTCATCGACGTAATATTTGTTGAGTACGAGGTCGTACGGAATTCCGCCAAACAGGCTGCTGAAGCGTTCGGGATTGATGCGCTTCTGCCGATACATCAGGTCCGCACTGAACCATCCGACGATCACCATCGCGAACGCGAGCCCGGCGAAACCGGCCTCGATGCCGTGATTATGAATTCCCGCTTCCATTACGCGGCGAGTGGCTTCGGAACTGAAAACCGGATCGAGGAAATGCTCGAATGGTTTGAAGTTGGCGATGAACTCCGGAAGCATCACGAATCCGCCGATCGCTGAAAGCCCGCCAAGCACTGCGAGCACGTACGACATCGAGGGCGGTGATTCGTGCAGATGATGTTCCTGCTCATGGGTGCCGCGGAACTCGCCGAAGAACGTCATGTACACCTGGCGGAACATATAGAAGACCGTGAGGCCGGCGGCGATCCATAGAATCAGCCACAGCGCGAAATGCCCTTTCGCGAACGCCTGCCAGATGATCTCGTCCTTGGACATGAAACCGGCGAACGGCGGAATGCCGCAAATCGCGAAGGTCGCGATCAGAAAAGTCCAAAACGTGATCGGCATACGCTGACGCAGCCCGCCCATCTTACGCATGTCCTGCTCGCCGCCCATCGCGTGGATGACCGAGCCGCTGCCGAGGAACAGGCAAGCCTTGAAAAATGCATGCGTCATTAGATGGAACACGCCCGCGCTGTAGGCGCCGACTCCTACCGCAGCGAACATATAGCCGAGCTGGCTGACGGTGGAATACGCAAGAACTTTCTTGATGTCGTTTTGCGCGACGCCGATGGTCGCGGCGAATAATGCCGTAAGACACCCGATCGTGGCGACCACAAGCATCGTGTCCGGCGCCATCGAGAACAGGAAATTCAGGCGCGCCACCATGTACACGCCCGCCGTCACCATCGTCGCGGCGTGGATCAGCGCGCTGACGGGAGTCGGTCCCGCCATCGCATCGGGAAGCCAAACGTACAGCGGAATCTGCGCCGATTTTCCGGTCGCGCCCAAAAAGAAAAGCAATGTGACAAAGCTGACAATCGACATCCCGAAATATCCGGGATGTCCAGCTAGCAGCGGCGCATACTGCGCGATCTCGCGCGTCACCAGCGTCGGGTGGCCGACTCCGCTGAGCGCCCAAAACAATGTGTACAGCCCGATGACGAAGGCCCAGTCGCCGACGCGGTTCACGATGAAGGCTTTGTTGCCCGCAGTGGTGTTCGCGAGGACTTTGTACCAGAACCCGATCAGCGCGAACGAGCACAGCCCGACGCCCTCCCATCCCACGAACATGAGCCACAGGTTGTCGCCGAGGACGAGTATGAGCATCGCGAAGGTGAACAAGTTGAGCCATCCGAAGAAGCGCCAATACGCTTCGTCGTCGTGCATGTAGCCGGTCGAATAAATGTGGATGAGGCCGCCGACGCCGGTGATGATCAGCACCATCAGCATCGAAAGCGGATCGAGCCAGAACGCGATGTCCAGGTTCATGCCGCCGACATTGAACCAGGTCCACAACCGATCGAGCATGAAGCGGCTTTCGTGCGGGAGCGCCAAGATGCGCACCAGGCCCATCAGCGCGATGGCGAACGACGCGATTACGACACCGCATCCAACGATGCTGATGGCGCGTTTGCCGAAATTTTTCTGCAGCCGCGGCCCCAGGAAAAAATTGATCACGGCGCCGATCGCCGGCAGCAAAATAATCCAGCGAACGAAGCTTATGCTAATCGGATGATCCATTTACTGGGCTAACCTTGCCAATTCGCCGCGCGCTGGGCGAACCCTCACCTTCACGCCATCATCGCAATGGGTCGGGCAGATATAAGCAAAAAATGATCGGATTCGAAAGCCGCTGGCATTTCTGAATCGCGCGTCAGCGATCCGACCGACGGGAAAGCCTGCCACGTACTCCGCACTGCGCAGCAGCAAACGCTGGCATGGTATGCCACGCTAGCCGCTGAGGGACTCGGTCGCGTCAACATCGATGGTTTTGAAGTTTTGATAAATCGTCAGCACCACCGCCAATCCGATTACCGCCTCCGCCGCCGCCAGCATGATCACGAAAATCGCGAAGATCTGGCCGTCGTAACGATGGCCGCCGTAAAACGAAAACGCCAGGTAGTTGATATTCGCCGAGTTCAGGATGAGCTCGACGCCCATCAGGATGCCGATCGCGTTGCGCCGCGACAACACGCAATACATGCCTAGCGAAAAGAGGATCAGACTCAGCGTCAAAAAGTGATAGAGGGTTATTCCGCCGCCCATTTTTCGCGCTCCACTACGCCGGCCGGTCTTGTCGCGAAATCACGATCGCGCCGATCAACGCCGCAAGCAGCACCAATGACGCCACCTCGAACGGCAACACGTATTCGCCGAGAAATGCGTTTCCGATCGCATAAGTCGTCGGCCCCGAAGTCATCGCTTCATGCGACTGCTGCCACGGCGTATGAAACACCGCGAACACCATCACGCCGCCCGCAACGATGACCGTGATCAACGATGGAACGACGCCGACCGCGCGATTGGAAACCGTCACGTCCGCGATGCCCTGGGTCAGCATCACCGCGAACAGGGTCAGCACTAAAATTCCGCCAACGTAGACCAGCAACTGCACCATCGCCACGAAGTCGGCCGCCAGCAAGATGTAAATTCCTACCACGCCCATGAACGCGCCGAGCAGCGAGAAGGTCGAGTACACGATGTTGCGCGAGAACGCGACCATCATCGATGAGCCGACCGTGAGGGCCGCGAGCAGATAGAATACGACTTGTGCGACCACGCCCTGCCCCGCTCTAGGCCGCATCGTCGGTTGGAGGCTTGCCGAATTTCTCGCCCGAAACTTCGTACTCGGAGAGATAGCGCAGCCCGCGATTTAGTATCGGCAGGATTTGCGGATCGGTCTCGGGACCTTTTTTCGGTTTGTATGCGAGCACAGGGTCTTTGACGAAGCGCCGAATCATGCTCTCGGTCGAGTAATCGGCGCCTTCAAATTCGGTCGTGTGATGAATCGATCCGGTCGGGCATGGCTCGCTGCACAGCCCGCAGTACATGCATTTGATGATGTCGATATCGAACTGCGCAAGCACCATCGCTTTGGTTTTCGGATCTTTCTCGGCGGAAATAACGATGCAATCGATCGGACACGCGCGTTCACACGCGAGACATCCGGTACAGATTTCCAAATCGACTTCGAGAATTCCGCGATAACGAAACGGCAGCGTGTCCTGCACCCGCACGTCGGTGCGATCAGGATACTGAACCGTGTAGGGCTTGCGCATAAAATGCGAGCCGCTAACCGCCATCCCCTCGAAAATCGAGAACACGGTCTCTTTGATATTTTTGAAATATTGCGCCGAGGTGCCCATGACTGCCCTTAGATTATCGGACTGTAATAAAGTTCCATTCGCGAGCGTTTCAGATAGTACATGATGCGGCGAACAAACAGCATCAAAGCGACGACTCCGAGCGCGAACAGAATCCAGCCCGCGACCGGATTTCCGTTCGGCCAAATCGCAACCCAAATCGCGGTGCCAATCATGTCGAGAAATGAGATCGGCACAAAGTACTTCCAGCACAGCGACATCAGCTGATCGATACGGACCCGAGGCAGCGTCGCTCGAATCCACATTGAGAAGAACACGATGAACAGCACCTTCGCGTTGAAGGCGACCAGCTCGAGCAGATTCATCACGATGCGATTTTGCGAGACATGCGGAAATTGCCATCCGCCGAGGAACAGGGTCGTGATCAGCGCGCCGATCAGGAACAGGTTGCCCCACTCCGCCATGAAGAAAAACAGGTAGCGCATCCCGCTGTACTCGGTAGCAAAACCCGCCACCAATTCAGATTCAGCCTCGGGCAGATCGAATGGGGTGCGATTTCCTTCGGCGAGCGCGGAGATGAAAAGTATGTTCGCCGCGACGAAGCAAAACGGATTGGAAAACATGAACCACGTATTCGGCGACCAGCCTTGGGCCTTGATGATCCCCTGCATCGAGAGTGTGCCGGTAATCAGCACCACCGGAAAAATCGATAGGCCGGCGGGAATCTCATAGCTCACGATCTGCGCCGCCGAGCGGATGCCTCCGATTAGCGACCACTTGTCGTTCGAGGCCCATCCCGCCATCAGCACGCCGACCACGGTCAGCGCGGTGACCGAAGTGAAATACAAAATGCCGACGTTGAGATCGGCAAGGATTAAATCTTGCGAAAACGGCATTACGGCCCATGGCACCACGAACGCGAGGATCACCAGGTAAGGCGCCATCTTGAACAGCGGCGCGTCGGCGTCGGTCGGAATGATATCTTCCTTGCAGCAATTTTTTACGCCGTCTGCCAGCCATTGCAGAAAGCCTTGCGGCCCAACGCGATTGGGACCAATGCGGGATTGAATGCGGCCCCACACGCGGCGCTCGGCCCAGCTCACGATTCCGGCAAACGGAAACGCGACGCCTAGAAAAACTATCGCGCTGAAAATGAAAATGAACAGCGCATCGATCAAGTCGCGCGGCGGATTCTTGCCGAACGCGCCGCTGGCAATGATGTTGTTGACGAGTTGCTGCATCTAGCTTCTGGTTAGCGATCAATCTCGGGCGCGATCACGTCCAGGCTCGCGATCAGCGTCACCAGGTCCGCAATCATCAAGCCGCGACTCAGTTTCTGCACGATTCCCATCGCGGCAAACGATCCGGTTCGTACCCGCA
>Ga0209420_1001505_pt1 | contig 10976 bp, 7 predicted proteins | sample BlaSpr_A8_OM1_O1_FD_187972 | JGI IMG/M metagenome (GOLD analysis project Ga0209420, IMG submission 187972) | Forest soil microbial communities from Thunder Bay, Ontario, Canada - Black Spruce, Ontario site 2_A8_OM1_O1 (SPAdes) (version 2) | ecosystem: Environmental > Terrestrial > Soil > Boreal...
CTCATGATCGGTTCCCCTTATGATTCGAAATTATGAATTTCCAAGAAATCCAGCTTCCGAGCCCATAAAACACAAAACCCGCCTACCAGTTCTTCTGGCGGCGGGCTCGGCTGCTGATCGACTTGGGTTAGGCTCAGCTGCCCCCGGCGCCAAAAGACACGGCCGTAGTAGTGCGAGTAGAGGTTCGCATCGACTGCGGGATCAATTGGGCCGGAAGCGACATTGCTCTGCCACTTTACGGTTGGTACTTCACCGTGTCAATGGACATTTCGTCCTTCTGAAGGCCGCAGTGCTTAATTTAGCTACCGTTCAACCTGCAAGACTCGCGAAACACCGGCTGTAATTCAATCGTCACCTCATGGTGGTACCATCTCCGTATGTCTGAACGATTTACGGTAGGTCTCATCCAGATGAAATGTTCCACCAATCCGGATGAGAACCTCGCGAATGCCGCAGCTAAAATTCGCGAGGCAGCCAAAAAGGGCGCGCAAATCATTTGTCTTCAAGAGCTTTTCCGCTCGCAGTACTTTTGCAGGCTCGAAAGGGCCGACCTCTTCGATTTGGCCGAGTCTATCCCCGGGCCCACGTCCGCGACGCTCTGCAGCTTGGCCAAAGACCTGCGCGTGGTCATCGTAGGCTCGGTTTTTGAGCGCCGCGGTTCCGGCGTGCACCACAACACTGCGGTGGTCATCAATGCCGACGGCAACATGCTCGGCATGTACCGCAAAATGCATATCCCAGACGACCCCCTGTATTTCGAAAAGTTCTATTTTGTGCCGGGTGATTTGGGATTCCGCAATTTCGACACACAGTATGGGCGTATCGCCGTTCTGGTCTGCTGGGATCAGTGGTATCCGGAAGCGGCACGCATCGCCAGCCTCGGCGGCGCGAACATTCTTTTCTATCCCACAGCGATTGGGTGGCATCCCTCCGAAAAGAAGCAATTCGGCACGGAACAACGCGACGCCTGGAAAACTATCCAGCGTTCACACGCCATTGCCAACGGAGTCTTTGTCGCTGCGGTGAATCGAGTCGGCTTTGAAGGAACGCGAAAAGCGGGGCTGGAATTCTGGGGCACTTCTTTTGTCAGCGGCCCCTTCGGCCAGATTTTGGCCGAAGCCTCGACCAGCAAAGAAGAGAACTTGATCGTCGAGTGCGACCCGCGACAAATCGATGATGTTCGCCGCAACTGGCCATTCCTGCGCGACCGCCGCGTGGACGCCTACTCCCCAATCCTCAACAGATGGCTCGACTAAAAACGGGTAAGCTTTCGCAGTCGCAATCCCTGCCACTTGCCGAGGGCTTTCGCATGCCCGCTGAGTGGGAGCCTCATCTCGGCACCTGGCTGGCCTGGCCCCATGAGCGCACCGACTGGCCCGGCAAGTTCGAGCCCATTCCATGGATTTACGCCGATATCGTGCGCCACCTCGCGCGCGTGGAGCGGGTGCGCATCGTCGTGCGCGACGCAAGTGTGCGTGCGCGCGTGCGCGAGATTCTGAAGCAGAGCGATGTGAATCTAGCCACCGTAGATTTCTTTCTCGCGCCAACGAACCGCGGCTGGATTCGCGATTTTGGCCCGATTTTCGTAGTGGATGGGCCCGGCGCCGTTGCCGTCACCAACTGGCGCTTCAATGGCTGGGCCAAATACGACAACTGGAAAAAAGACGACGCCGTTACCGACACGGTGCTGCGCCGCCTGAAGCTGCGATCCTGGAAGCCGGAGTCAGGCGCCCACCGGATCGTTCTGGAAGGCGGCAGCATCGACGTGAATGGTCGCGGCCTGATGCTCACCACCGAGGAATGCTTGCTAAGCGACCTGCAAGCACGCAATCCCGAGCTTCAACGCGGAAACATCGAACACGGGTTCCGCGATTATCTGGGTATTCAAAAAGTGCTCTGGCTGAATCGCGGCATTGCCGGCGACGATACCCACGGCCACGTCGATGATTTAGCGCGCTTCGTGAATCCATCAACGGTAGTCACCGTTGTGGAAGAAGATCGTAAAGATGTGAACTACGAGCCGCTGAAAGAAAACCTCGACCGCCTTCGCGGTATGACCGATCAAAATGGCGCGTCGCTAGAAATCGAAACGCTCCCTATGCCCGCGCCAGTCTATTTCGACGGCCAGCGCCTTCCGGCCAGCTACGCCAACTTTTACATCGCCAACAAAATTGTCCTGGTTCCCACTTTTAGCGACCCTCAAGACCGCACCGCGCTCGATACTATCGCTCGTCTCTTTCCTGGCCGCCAAATCATCGGAATCCCTTGCCGCGATTTGGTTTTGGGCCTCGGCACTCTTCACTGTATGACCCAGCAGCAACCCGCCTAGCAATTTGCATCCCGACGCCTCGCATCCTCGCACGCATTAAAGCATGCGATAATTCCCCAATTCACCGGGGCTGTAGCTCAGATGGATAGAGCAGCAGTTTCCTAAACTGCGTGTCGGGAGTTCGACTCTCCCCAGCCCCACCATTCCCGTTCCTCTTGCAAATATTTCCCTAGTCCCATCGGCCAGTGACCCCACCTGTCCACCTGTGTCCGACCGGCCAGTAGAAACGCCCGTTCCTGTTCGCACATAATTCCTCGCACCACCCGCGGCCAATATCCCAACATGACTCCACTCGCATCCCGCATCCGCACCGCAACAACTGTCTTCACCCGCGGGTTCCTGCTTTTTTCGCTTTTCATCGCCACCATCTTTCTCGCCAACTGTAGCGGCATGGCGGGCAGCGGCTCTGGCTCGTCAGGTTCCGGCGGTTCTGGAGGATCGGGATCCGGTGGTTCTGGCGGCTCTGGCGGTAGCTCAACTCCCGGCATCGCCATCGCGCCGCAGGGCGCCTCCGTGCGTCTCAGTGACACCCAACAATTCACCGCTACCGTAACCGGCGAATCGTCCACCGGCGTCATTTGGTCCGTGAACGGCACCACTGGAGGCAGCTCCGCCACCGGCACAATCGACAGCGCCGGCCTCTACGAAGCTCCCTCATCCCTCCCAAATCCCACGGCAGTCACCCTCAAAGCCGTCAGCACCGCCGATTCTTCCCTCAGCGCCTCCGTCACCGTGAAAGTCTTGAACCCAATTCCCACCCTCAGCAGCATCCAGCCAACTTCGATCAACACCGGCAGCTTTTCGATCACCCTCACCGGCAAAAGTTTCGTCTCCAGCGCGCAAGTAAAACTCGGCTCCTCCTCCCTCACCTCGACCTTCGCCTCCTCTACCCAACTCGTTGCCACCGGCACCGCCAACACCCCCGGCCTCTTCGCCGTCACCGTCACAAATCCCAATCCCGGCAGCGCGACTTCCGGCAGCGCGAATCTCCAAGTCAATTCCCTCGGCGGTCCCAGCGCCTGCAGCGCCATTAGCACCGGCCAGGGCGCCAGCCTCAACGGCTTCCTCCCATTTCCCGCCGATAATCCCTGGAACACTGACATCTCCGCCGCGCAAGTCGATCCCAATTCCGCCAATTACATCAATTTCATCGGCTCCAGCATCGGCCTTCATCCCGACTTCGGCTCTGGCACTTATCAAGGCAGCTCGATTGGCATTCCGTATGTCGTCGTCACCGGCGGTTTTGTCCCAATTGATTTCACCGCCTACGGTGACGAAAGCGACCCCGGCCCCATGCCCGTGCCCGCCAACGCGCCGATCGAAGGCTACCCAAATCCCGGCAGCGGCGACCGCCACGTCCTAGTGCTCGACAACACCAATTGCTGGCTCTACGAGCTATACAGCAGCTACCCCAATACCGACGGAAGCTGGAATGCCGCCTCCGCCGCAGTTTGGGATCTGCTGAATGACGAGCAGCGTCCTTATACCTGGACCTCCGCCGACGCGGCCGGCCTTTCCATCTTCGCCGGCCTGGTGCGCTACGACGAAGCAGCCAGCGGCGAAATTAGCCACGCTATCCGCTTTACGCTGGCGAGCAGTCAGGCCGCCTTCGTTCTGCCCGCCACGCACTGGGCCTCCAATTCTTCCAGCGCTAACGCCGCCCCAATGGGTATGCGCCTGCGCCTGAAAGCCAGCTTTGATATTTCCGGCTTCTCTGCTGCCAATCAGGTGATTCTCACCGCCATGAAAAAATACGGAATCATCATGGCCGATAACGGCAGCTCCATGTACATCAGTGGCGCACCGGATAGTCGCTGGGACAACGACGACCTGCACAATCTCGGCAGCGTCACTGCCTCGGATTTTGACGTCGTCAAAATGAATACGATTTATACCGCCTCGAACGTGCCCCAGGGAGCGGCGCCCACAATTAGCAGCTTCACTGCCAGCTCGAACAGCGTTTCCGCGGGCACGCCGGTCACTTTAAATTGGACGGCCAACGACGCTTCCTACCTGATCGTCTCGCCCGACATTGGCGCGACTCGCGGCGCAAGCGTGGTGGTCACGCCCATGCAAAGCACCACCTACACGCTCTACGCCACCAACGCATTCGGCCGCAGCTCCGCAACAGTCAACATCACCGTCCATTAGCCTCGGACCCGCCGGCGTAAAATCCGAGCACCCCACACACGACGCGTCTATGGAAGGCGAGATCAAGAAGCTCTTGGCTCACGCGCGAGAATTGCAGCGCAATACCGCGCAACAGCCAGCGCCCCAACCTGGACACTAGCGGGCAAGAACTTGGGGCTCGCGCCGCGGCGGGCTAATTCTCGCGCTGCGCGGAAAATACCGTGCGCAGCGCCTTTAGCCCCACTTGATCCAACTGCTTTTGCAATTCAAGCAAGGCTTTGCGCGCCTGCTCGAACATCGAGGCATCCAGAACCAGAGCGCATCGATCCACAAAAGGTAGCGAAGGGCCTTCTGCGGATTTAGCCGATTTGCCTGCTGTGACTGGACGAGGCAGGCTGCTCACTTTGCGATATAGCTCGCAATCCCGCGAAAACTGAGCTTCTTCGGCCTCTTGCCAGTTCATGATTTGACGGACCGAGTCGAGAAAATTCTCCCGAAACAGATTCATTGCGGCAATTTCAGTCGGCTTGGGTTTTTGTGGCGCTTCACCAGACGTGGGCTTCCGGGGTAGTACCTTCTTGCCCTTCCTCCCTTTGCTCTTGCCGCGGCTGCGCTTTGCCGGTTTGACTTGTATGCGCGGCCGCGCCACCAGAAAACGGGCTGTCAAAATGTTTAGCCGCGCGATGATCGTCAGTAGCGCCTCTCTTTGCAACGTTTCCACCAAATCGCGATACAGCAGCGGCTCCAGCAGCACCCGCGGCCGGTTGTAATCCGTGGCGTAGGCGCGCAAGAAATTGGGAATGTCGTCGCCCCGTTCGAGCATCGAGATCAACAAGTTCGCTGACTCCCGCGCGCGCACCGCGATCTGTCGAGGGCTGAGCCGCATCGCAAAATTCTACATCTCCTTCCGCTTCGCCCACTCACCATTCCACACCCTAACAATTTGCCTCCAAATAAAAAGGCCCGGCTTTCGCCGGGCCTTGGGGGGTTAGGTCTTTGTTGTTTAGGGAAACGTTTAGTGCACAGGAGCGACCGGCGGCCTCTGTTCGGTTCGAGGCGATCCTCCACCGCTGCTGGCCGGCCGAATCGGCTTCTCAATATTGCCCAGGGCAATTTCGAGCGCCTGCTTGGCGTTGCGCACGAAGTGAATCGTCAACCCTTCAATCAGGTCGGCCGGCAGGTCTTCCTTGAAATTCGCCTCGTTTTCCGACGGCAGAATGATTTCGCGGATCCCTGCTCGCTTCGCGCCCAGCACCTTCTCCTTGATTCCACCCACTGGCAGAACCACGCCGGAGAGCGAAATCTCGCCAGTCATCGCGACTCGAGGCCGCAGCGGGGCGTCCGTGAGCAAGCTCACCAGCGCCGTGACCATGGCCACGCCGGCCGAAGGGCCGTCCTTCGGGATTGCGCCCGACGGAACGTGGATGTGGATGTCCTGCTTGCGGAAGAAGTCAGGATCGATTCCGTACTCCTCCGCATGCGCCCGCACCCAGCTCAGCGCGGCGCGCATTGATTCCTGCATCACCTCGCCTAGGTGCCCGGTCATGGTGAACTGCTTCCCTCCACGCATCGTCGACGCTTCGATGAATACGATGTCGCCGCCCGCGGGAGTCCAGACCAGCCCAACCGAAACGCCCGGCTTCTGCACTCGCTCTTCGATTTCCTTTTCCAGGCGAACCTTTGGCACCCCAAGAGTTTCACGAACAACTTCCGGGGTCACCACATGCTTTTCGGTTTTGCCCTCGGCCATCCTTCGCGCCTGTTTGCGCACCAGTCCGGCGATCTCGCGTTCCAGGTTTCGCACGCCTGCTTCACGGGTGTAGCCGTGAATGATTTCGTGCAAAGCCTCATCGGTGAAGTCGATTTGTTCGCCGAGCTTGATGCCGTGCTCCGCTGCCTGTCGAGGGATCAGATATCGCCGGGCGATATGGATCTTCTCCTCTTCCGTGTAGCCGCTGAGTTCCAGAATTTCCATACGGTCGCGCAGCGGTTCGGGAATTGGATCCATCCAGTTCGCCGTGGCGATGAACATCACTTTCGATAGGTCGAACGGCACGTCCAGGTAATGGTCATGGAATGTGGAGTTCTGCTCCGGGTCGAGCACCTCCATCAAGGCCGCTGACGGATCGCCTCGAAAGTCGCGCCCGAGCTTATCCACTTCGTCCAGCATCAATACCGGGTCCATGGTTCCGGCCCGCTTGATGTTCTGAATGATCTGCCCAGGTAACGCGCCGATGTAAGTGCGCCGGTGTCCGCGAATTTCCGCCTCGTCGTGCATTCCGCCGAGCGAAACGCGCACAAATTTGCGTCCCATCGCGCGGGCGATCGACTTGCCCAACGAAGTCTTACCCACGCCAGGAGGCCCAACCAAGCACAGAATCGGTCCCTTCATCCCCGGCTGAAGCTTCTTCACCGCCAGGTAATCGAGGATCCGTTGCTTGATCTTCACTAGATCGTAATGGTCCTCATCCAAAATCTTTTCCGCTTTCGAAATGTCGATATCCTCAGTCCCTGAAGTCTTGTTCCAGGGGAGTGAAGTCATCCATTCAAGATACGTGCGCGCAACCATGTACTCCGCCGAAGCCGGAGTCATGCGCGCGAGTCTCTTGAGTTCGCGTTCGCACTCTTTCGTTGCTTCCGCGGACATTCCGGACTCTTCGACCTTCTTGCGCAGTTCTTCTACCTCGGCCTGGGTGTCGTCTCCATCGCCGAGTTCCTTCTGAATCGCCTTCATCTGCTCGCGCAGAAGGAATTCACGCTGGCCCTGATTAACCTGCTCCTGCACCTGTTCCTGGATGCGGTTGCGCAATTCGAGCACTTCGCGCTCTTTGGTCAATTCGCGGACCAGAATTTCCAGGCGGTGCCGCACGCTGATCGTCTCCAGAAGTTCCTGCTTCAGCATCGTGCTGAGCGAAGGAATGTTCCCGGCGATGAAGTCAGCTAGCCGTCCCGGTGACTCGATGTTGTTCACCGCGTTTTGCAGATCGTCCGAAAGTTGCGGCGAGCGTTGCACAACTTCACGGAAAAGCTCCTGTGCGTTGCGCTCCAGCGCCGTCAACTCCGAGTCGCTTTCTGTTTCCGTGTCCGGCTGATCCTCCACCGTGGCACGCAGAAACGGCTTAAGTCCCAAAATTTCTGTGATCTTGATGCGTTGCATGCCTTCCAGAAACGCCACAATGTTTCCGTTCGGCATTCGCACCATCTTGTGGACTTTTGCTGCCGTTCCCACCGTGTGAAGGTCGCTGCCTGCTGGATCCTCGGTGCGCGGATCGAGCTGCGCTACCACACCCAACACTTTTTCTTTGTGTTCGAGCGATTCCAGCAGGGCGAGAGAGCCCTCCCGGCCCACGGTCAATGGCATGACCGCGCCAGGGAAGAGCACTGTGTCCCGGACAGGCAGTATTGCTAATTCGTAAGAATCTTTATGAGTTGTCAAAGGAAACCCCCAATACACCCGTATATCTAATCGGCATTCACCACCGTTAGATGCTACGAATTCGGAAAAGGACTGGATGTTATTGTGAAACTATCAAGCACCTTAACACTGATCCACTCATATTATAAAGACAAATCGTATCTAAATGATTATAAGGATCTTAACCATAGAAATAGGCTACCCACAGTGGGTAGCCCGCCTCAGCATCAGCTTGGATGTGGAAATTCATCCCGAAGTAACTCCAAGGCCTCCGCCCTGGTCCGTATTCGGCCCTCAAGCTGGGCATCCTCTAGTGCTCGCAGAATCTCCCGAAAACTAGGCCCCGGCACAAAACCCATTTCTTTCAGGTCCTCGCCCGTCAGCAACCGGGCAGGGTGAACCTCCTCCGGAGGAGTGGCTTCTAGAAACTCTTTGACCTGCTGATAAGTTTCCAGATTTCGATTGCTGGAAAGGCAATCGATCCGGTGCAGTTCCAAATGCTCATCAAAATGGGGTTGCCGGACAAATCGCTTCAACGTGGAAGGTTTCATGAAGGGCACATCCTTGAAGCGCATGTGATTCGCAACTAGCGATTCGATCTGCTCAACGTCCTCGTTTGAAAACCGAAAACGCCGGACAATCTCATGCGCCATCTTCGTGCCAACCTCGGCGTGACCGTCGAACCGGATGCGATCGCCCGGGCCCTTCGGCGCTACGAATGTAGGCGGCTTGCCCACATCATGAAGTAGAGCGCTCCAGGCGAGAGTTGGTGATACCCCGGCTGGTAATTTTTCCAAAAGCATTCGAGTGTGAATCCAGACGTCCCCCTCCGGATGGTATTGCGGAGGCTGCTCCACGCCCTTCATTTGCACAATTTCCGGCAGCAGCTCTACGAGCAGCCCTGTTTCGTCGAGCAGTTCGAAGCCACGCCGCGCCGCGCCTTCGGTGAGGATTTTTGTCAGTTCATCGTTAAGCCGCTCACAGGAAACCGAATGAATTTCCGGAGCGAGTTCGCGGATCGCCGCGAAAGTCGTGGGTTCGATGGTGAAATTCAGCCGAGCGGCAAATCGCACCGCTCGGACCATCCGCAACTTATCCTCTTCGAATCGAGCCTCGGCGTTGCCAATCGCGCGGATCAGCTTGGCGCGAATATCCTCGCGTCCCCCAACGTAGTCGAGCACTTCATCTGTCTTGGGATCGTAAAGCAGGCCATTGATGGTGAAATCGCGTCGGATCACATCCTCTTGCGCTGTACTCGCATAGACTACTTTTTCCGGATGGCGCCCGTCGGCATATCCAACGTCTGATCGGAATGTGGCAACTTCGACTTCCAGCCCGTCCTCAACGACCAGGATCACCCCGAATCTGGCCCCTACGGCGATGCTTCGCGGGAATAGCTCTTGTACACGGTCCGGCGTGGCGTCGGTCGCCACGTCGTAGTCCGCCGGCTCTCGCCCCAGCACCATATCCCGCACACAGCCACCCACAAAAAATGCCTGATAACTGGCATCGCGAAGGCGGCCGCAAATATCTTCAGCGAACTGGCGGGCGTCCATAGCAAGGATTATCAGGCATGGGTGATTGATCCGCTAGCTGAGGAGGCGTACGTAATACCGGACAGAAGTGCAGGATAGAAATGCGGGGGAGAGGCGGTTCCCCCTAGGAATTTTCCGAATCGCCCCGGCGCCGGATGGAACTGCCCATTTGAATGCTGGAGAATCCAAATTTGTCGCGAAGCCGGTCGGTAGTGCGAGCAAGTTGCTCCAGCTTGTCGGTTTTCTCCACATCCAGCAGGGAAATCTGCTGCTTGCGCGTAGTCAGGGATTCGAGACTAACGCCAATCAGGCGCAATTTCGCATGGCCATCCCAACTCTGAACGAAGAGCTTCTTCGCTGTCCCCGCGATCGCCGCGTCCAGGTCGGTAGGCTCGGGCAGCTTCTTGCTGCGGCTGACCGTGCGAAAGTCCGAGTATCGCAGCTTGACGCTAATCGTTCCGGCGAATTGCTTTGCATCGCGCAATCGCTTGCTCGCCTTCTGCGCCAGGAAACTCAGCGTGCTTTCAAGTGCCGCGCGGTCGTTCGTATCCTCGCTGAAGGTGTGATCGTGTGAGATCGATTTTGCCTCGCCTTCTTCGTCGACCAGGAACTCATACGAATCTCCCCCGCGCGCTTTTCGATACAGCGAGTCGCCCCAAAGGCCGAACCAGCGACGCAGCTTCTCTTCAGGAATCGCGGCTAGCTCAGCCACCGTGCGGATTCCCACCGCGTTCAGTGAGGCTTCGGTTTTCTTGCCTATCCCCGGAATTCTCCGCACCGAAAGCGGCGTCAGAAAGGACGCTTCCATCCCGAAGGGGACCCACACCAATCCTTGCGGTTTGGCCTGATCCGAAGCGACTTTCGCCACTAAGCGCGTAGAGGCGAGTCCGCCCGAGCAGGGCAGCCCGCAACTCTCACGAATATTTCGAAGCAGCCTATCCGCCGCAATTAGCGGTGAGCCTTGCAGCAGCGCCGTCCCGCTGAAATCCAAATAACCTTCATCCACCGAGGCCATCTCGACGCGTGGCGAAAATTTCGTCAGCAATGCCGCAATCTTATGGCTCCATTCCGAATAGAGATGGTGATTGTTGTCGAGGAAAATACCGTGCGGACAAAGCCGGCCCGCCGTGCGCAGCGGCATCGCCGAATGCACTCCGAATTTTCTAGCTTCGTAGCTCGCCGAAGTGACCACGCCTCGTTGGTCTTTTTGTCCTCCGACGATCACCGGCTTACCGCGTAGCTCTGGCTTTGACAACAGTTCCACCGACACAAAAAACGAATCCATATCGATGTGGAGAATCGGTGTCGCCAGGTCGGAGATCGGCGCACTCTCCGCGCGCCAGTTGGATTCACCCCCGGGAACTTGCGAATGCTTCGCTCGAAACCGCGCCAGCCCAGCCATTCTTAGCTCACTCTTCTTCGCCCGTCATAGCCACTGCTTCAATTGCTCACAAATCATCGCTCGCCCGTTGCCCCTCGGAGCCTGAAGCCTGAAGCCTGGAGATCTCATCCATTCACCGCCCGACTCACGCTCCTCACGTTCCCGCACTTTTGGCCATTCTAACCA
>Ga0209420_1001506_pt1 | contig 10974 bp, 7 predicted proteins | sample BlaSpr_A8_OM1_O1_FD_187972 | JGI IMG/M metagenome (GOLD analysis project Ga0209420, IMG submission 187972) | Forest soil microbial communities from Thunder Bay, Ontario, Canada - Black Spruce, Ontario site 2_A8_OM1_O1 (SPAdes) (version 2) | ecosystem: Environmental > Terrestrial > Soil > Boreal...
GCGATTGGCGGGTTCGGAATCCGCGACCGGTCCGCGATCAAATTCGGGGCGGGCCATGGGATGCACGTTTCCGCGCAGCGTCACGAGGTTGCCCGGGTCGACGGTTTGCGTGACACGTGCGGGCACCGGCGGCGTTTGCGGCGTCGCCGTTGTGCTTGCTGCCTGGGCGTCCGCAGTTTGCGCCCTTGCGCTCCAGCAGGTCAGCGACGATGCCAACAGGGAACAACCGAGAATCACGCCTCGACCCACTCGGAACCCGTTGATCTTCATGAACCCGCCCAGGAGCTTAGATTTGTTGCTTTCGTGCACCGTGCGGCTTCCAAGACTCAAAGCCGCGGAAATAATCCATGACTACAAGATAGATTTTACTTGCAAATGGTTGCCCACCGTTGCGTCCACGCCGTGCGCGTTTCCACTTTGATCAAGTAATCACGCGGATTAACACTCTCTAAGGGAGTCCGTTCAGGGGGGCACTCCACCTCTTCCTATCTTTTCCTTCCCGGCCCTTATGTAGTTCCCGGGTCTGCGATGGAATTCCGCTTGCGCGATCGATTTTGACGCAATCCCGCTCGCCCGGCGATATCCTGCCGTCGCTGGAACTTGGATGCACCTGTACGGTCAGCCGACCGCAGGGTCTGAATGGAAACCCGGAGCGGCGACAAAAGTTTCGCGCTCATCGGGCGAGTTGGTTGCGGTCCAGACAAGAGCGCTCCGATCCTGACGGACCTCGGATTCCATCGAAGGCAGGCAGTTTGAGTATAATGTCGCTCACTGCCCACGAACTGAGGAGGACACATGGCTGAACCGTCGTATGAAGAACTCAAAGCGCGTCTCGCGGAACTCGAAAAGCAATCGCCGGGTCGCCGCACCGGTCAACTGGATTTCCGCGTCGGTGAAAAGGGAGGCGTGAGCGTTTACGGCCTCGGCCGGTTTCCGGTGACGCTGTACTACGAGCAGTGGATTCGCCTGCTGGACACCGCGAAGGAGCTGCGCGAGTTCCTCGAAGAAAACAAGGCGGAAGGCAAACTCAAGCTCAAAGAAAAATCTGCCGGGGCTTAGGCTGTCTTTGCAGGGTTAACCACCGCCGACCGGCTCATTCTGCTCTTTGCCGCGAACGGTCCGTGCCCCGCACGCCGTGCCTCGTACTTACAGGCGTTCCCTGGATGCGTTTTTTCGTTGGAGTTTTCTTCCGTAGAAAGGAAGTACAAATATGACAGCGACCACCGCAGGGCGACTATGGTTTTACCGAACTGTGGCGCTTTGTGTTTTCCTGCTCACCAGCAAGTGGGCTTCGGCGCAAACTCCGTCGCCCGCGTTGTTGGTGCTCGAAAAAAGCGACAGGTCCATGGCGATTGTCGATCCGGCGAGCTTGAAGATTGTCGCTCGCGTTCCCGTCGGGGAAGATCCGCACGAGATCGTCGCGTCGCCCGACGGAAAAGTGGCGTACATATCGAACTACGGCGGCGCCGACAGCAATCTAAACACGATCTCGGTAGCCGATCTTGTCGCTCAAAAGCCTTTGGCGCCGATCCTTCTCGGCGCGCTGCGCTCCCCGCACGGCCTGGCGTTCGCGGGCGGCAAGCTCTACTTTACCGTGGAGACCAACAAAGCTTTCGGTCGCTACGATCCCGCCACCCAGACAATCGACTGGATTCTCGGCACCGGCCAGGACCGCACGCACATGGTTAACGTGTCGGAAAGCCTGGACCGCATCGTGACGTCGAACGTAAATTCCGGCACCATCAGCATCATCGAGCAAGTGATGCCCTCGTTTCCGCCGCAATACCGGCCGGCCGCCGGAGGTCCGCCACCGGGAGGTCCTCGCAAGACATGGGAGGTAACCAGTGTCCCCTCGGGCCGAGGATGTGAGGGTTTTGACGTGTCGCCGGACGGTAAGGAAATCTGGGCAGCGAACGCGCAAGACGGAACCGTAACCATCATCGATATCGCCAGCAAGAAAGCGATGCAAACCTTTGCAGTCTCCGTGGAGCATGCAAACCGCCTGAAGTTCACGCCCGACGGCAAACGCGTTCTGATTTCCGGCCTAGGGGGAGGCCCGCCGGGTTCGGCGCCGGCTGTTGCTTCGAAGGGTTCGAACCTGTCGGTTCTCGATGCCGCGACACACAAAGAAATCAAGCAGCTGAATGTCGGAGGCGGCTCCGCGGGGATTCTGATCGTGGCCGACGGTTCACGCGCTTTTGTAGCCGTCAGCGAAAAAGACAAAGTCGCGGTCATCGATTTGAAAACGCTGGCAATCACCGGCGAGATTCCCACGGGCAAACAACCCGACGGCCTGGCTTGGGCGCAACGAAAATGAAAAAGGCGGCATAGCCGTTCCCGAGTTTGTGCGCCGACACGTAAACTTGTCCTCAGCCAAAGCCGGATGATCGCCTACTTTGGTTCCGGACCCCTCAGCGTCGATGGCGGGAAGTAACGCGAAGCCGGCTGTTCAGGCTTGGCCCTATTCCCGAGCCGTGAGGCGGGACAGCGCTGCCGCCAGGTTGGGCGGCAATCGGAAGATTGGCGAACCTAGACGAATCCGATTTGCGCAGGGAAGCTCGATCGAAAGACGGGGAGGTCAGGATGCGTGCGGCTCGGAGTCTACTTCGCTTGCCGAAGCGACCGCGCCCTCGCCGGAACCGTTGCCCATTCCGGCAATTTCCCGGATGGACTTGCCGGAATCTTTCAAACTGTCCAGCGTGGTTTTTGCGTGTTCGTCCACAGCGCCCACAGCCGCTACCAGGCAGGAGTATAGAAACGCCTTCATGCCGGTACGGAATTGCTCGGTGGATTGCTCGGTGGCCCGAGCCACGTCGCTCTCAATCGAACGGCGGCGCGCTTCGCACGCCGCACGATTTTCGGCATCCAGCGCCGCGAGCGAAGACATGACACGTTGCGTAGCTTCGGAGATGATCAAGTCCACCTGAACTTCCGACTGGCGCTTGAATTCTTCCATCGTGGTGTTCGCGGAACTTTGCAGTTGCGCGCGGGCTCCCGCGCTGCAGGCATCCATCTGCGCCGCGGCCTCGCGGGTTACCATCAGCTTGTCTTCCATCAGTCGAACCAGTTGCCGGTCGGAAACGCGCGTCGCCGCCGCTTCAAAATCCTCGGTGGCGCGCCCGATGGAGGCGCCCAGTTGTTCGCGCATCCGCGGTTCCACTTCACTGCCGGCCTTTTCCAATATTCGCTGCGCTTCGGTGAGGTGTCGTTGCGTGTCGGCCGCTAAATTCTCGAGTCGTTGGGTAAGTTCTTGCGTACGCCCTCGGAATTCCTCCTGTTGACCTTCCCAGCGCGTCCGGTCTTCCGCAAGCCGTATTTCCATACGGCTGAGCACTTCTTCGCGGGCCGTGCGCATCATGGTCTCGAGGCGTTGCTCGGAGTGTTCTTCGATTTGATGGACGCTGGCTTTGCACACGTCGTCGATCTTGCTCAGGGCCTGACGCACCGCGCCCATCAGGTGATCGTTGATCGCGGTGTGCACGGCCTTTTCTGCTGCGGCCTGCAGTTTGCCATGGACGGCTGCCACCAGTTGGTCCGAAGTAATAACTACGCGCTCCGGCTTGGTCCCGGCCACGGATGGTGCCGCAGGAAATGCGGTGACGCCGGTGCTTCGATATTCCGGGTCAGCCGGCGCAGCTTTCGGCGCGGCAGCGGCCGACGCGGATTCGGGCTCGCGCGCGAGCGTTGTAGCGGTCGCTTCCTGCATCCTCGAACCGTTGACTCCCAGCAATTTCTGCCAGTCTTCGGGAGGTGCAGGCACGCCCCAGACATTGGCCGGCGATTCCAGTTCCACGCCAATCTGATACAACTCGCGCGGACTCATGGGAGGATGAATAGACCGCACTTGCGCGCGCATGACCGGAGTACTGGATTCGCCATTCGGCTCCAGAATTTGCAGTCCGATCCACGATCCAACTGCGTAGTCGTGGCGAGACGGGTAGCGGCAGCCGTGCAAGTTCAAACTCACCGCCGAGGTCCGTTCCTGAAATGACAATCCCAGCTTGGTCTGGCCGACCACCACCAGCGGAACGGTTCGGTCAATCCGCGTGCTTCGCCGTGATTCAATGCCCGAGAATCTAGCTGCTGCGCCCACTTCTTACCTCCGACCTACCCATTGGGGAAGCCTACCACCGTCTGCAGGCCCCGCAAGCGAAAATTTCGGCAATGCGCCAAATCGAAAAAAGGGGTTGCGAGGTTCGCAACGGAAAGTACTGGGCCGAGGTGTTGAACCCAAAGTAACCCAAGCGCCACCGACCGGGAAAACGGTGGCAAGGCCCTCCTGCGCGCTCCGTTCTTAAGACCAGTGGCGCACGACACGGAGTCGCGGTAAACTACGCAGCCAACCCACCCGTGCTCTGGAGAAGGCTGGGTCTTCGGCGCCGCCATAACCCGTGAACCCAAGACTTGCCGCCATTAGCGGTCCCCTACGAGACTCGGTCTTTCCCTTGAAGGACGGAGGGCTGTCGATCGGGCGCGATCTCTCGAACGACCTGATTATCGACGATAGCCTGGTCTCCCCGCAACATTGCCAGATCGCCTTTCGATCGGAACAGTGCATGGTGCAGGACCTCGGCAGCCTATCCGGCACTTTCGTGAATGGCCTTCCCGTGCTGGAGCGCCCGCTGGCCCACGGCGACCAGATCGTAGTCGGCGGTTCGGTGTTCCTGTTTCTGCGCGAAGAGGCTACCGCGGCCTATGCAAGCCCGGTCGAGTTGAGCGACAGCTCCACGAATGCGGCGGCCACTACCCGTCTTCGCCGGGAGGACGCGCGCTACCTCCACCCGGAAGCCCTGGCGGCCCTTCCGACTGGGGAACGCACGGCGCGCGATTTGCAGACGCTGCTGAAAATCGCCACCGCGATCGGCTCCATTCGCAATGTCGAATCGCTGCAGTGGCAACTGCTGGGCATGATCTTCGATGTCGTCCCGGCCGAGCGCGGCGCCATTCTCGCCGGAGCCGACCCCGCGGAATTTTCCTCGGTGGTCGCCTGGGACCGTGTCGCGGGGCCGCAGCATCCGGTCCACGTCGATCGCGATCTTGCACAGCAAGTTTTTCAGGAGCGCATCGCCATCCTCAGCAACGATCCCAGCGAGACGCCGCGCACGCCGCCGGTGCATTCGCTGATCTGCGTTCCGTTGTTGAATTTGGATAAAGTGGTCGGCTTGATTTATCTCGACACCGCGAATCCGGTGGTGCGTTTCACCGAAGACGATCTGCACCTGGTGACCGCGATTGCCGGCGTCGCCGCTATGGCCATTGAGAGCGCGCGCCAAGTGGAGTGGCTCGGCAGCGAGAATCTCCGCTTGCGCGCCGAAGTGAATCTGGATCACGACATGGTCGGCGACAGCGCGCGCATGCGCGAAGTCTATCAGCTCATCGAACGCGTCGCGGTCACCGCTTCCACCGTGCTGATCTACGGCGAGAGCGGCACCGGCAAGGAACTCGCCGCGCGCGCGATTCATCGCAACAGCCCGCGCCGAGATCAACCCTTTGTGGCTATCAATTGCGCCGCGCTCACCGAGACTCTGCTGGAGAGCGAACTGTTCGGACACGAACGCGGCGCGTTTACCGGCGCCATCACCCAAAAGCGCGGACAGCTCGAGATGGCCAACGCAGGCACCATCTTTCTCGACGAAATGGGGGAGATCAGTCCCGCGCTCCAAGCCAAGCTGCTGCGCGTTTTGCAAGAACGCGATTTCATGCGCGTGGGCGGCACGCGCTCGATGCCCCTGAATATCCGGGTCATCGCCGCGACCAACAAGAATCTTCAGAAAGCCACCAAAGACGGCACGTTTCGCGAGGATTTGTATTACCGGCTCAATGTGGTTTCCGTCACCATGCCTCCGTTGCGCGATCACAAGGAAGACATCCCGTTGCTGGCCGGATATTTCGCGGCCAAATATGCGGAAAAATGTAATCGTCGTGTCCTGGGGATTTCGCCGGACGCCCGCACGCTGCTTTCGCAATACGATTGGCCCGGCAACATACGCGAACTGGAGAACGCCATCGAGCGCGCCGTCGTCCTCGGCTCGTCGGGAATGATTCTTCCCGAGGACTTGCCGGAAACCTTGCACGAGACTCCCGCGCAGTCGATGCGCTCCTCGACCTACCACGAAGCGGTCCGCCAACTGAAACGCCAGCTCATCCTGACCGCCATGGAGCAGTCCGAAGGAAAAATCACCGAAGCCGCCCGGTTGCTTGGCGTGCATTCGAATTACCTCCACCGGTTGATCCGCAACCTCGATCTCCGCCTGACGTTAAGAAAGCGCAGCAAAGCCTGAACTCTGCGGCGTTTTGTTCTACGACCTCGGTCTTCGCACCTCCGCCTCCTCAGCGTCGAATCAGCGCTTTTTTCCTGCTGCTCTATCCCTGCGGATAGTCACGACTAACCGATCGGATAGCACTTCAGGGCATTGCGCCAGCCCCATGTTCACAAGTCCTTCACCATCAGTCCTTTCATTCGCGGTATGGCTCAGGTTTGCGCGGCCCTTCCCCTGCTTGTAGTAAAGCGTGCGCCTAAGCACAACGCTTCGAAAAGGAGAACAACCATGAAAAATAATCTGAGCCGCATCCTCACCATCGTCGCGATCGCACTGATCGCCGTTTGCTCCGCTCCCGCACCCGCCGCCGCGCAGAATGCCTACAATGGCCGCTTCACCCTGCCGAACGACGTGCGCTGGGCCGCGGCGCTGCTGCCAGCCGGGGAATACACTTTCTCGCTGAAGTCCAACGTGCTTCCAGCGCAGATCGTCATCCACGGACCGAACGGCACCTCTATGATCCTGACGTCCATTTCCGAACTGAAGAAGGGCGACGCCCCCAGCAGCCTCACCGTTCAGCACCGCAACGGAATGCGCGTCGTCAGCGACCTGTACCTTGCCGAACTTGGCATCGACCTTCGCTACGCTGCACCCAAACTCCCGCACAACGAGATCGCGCAGGGACCTGGTCAAAGCGAGCAGGTTCTCGTCGCGATGGCCACGAAGTAAGCCCGCCTCGCACGCCTCGCCCTGGGGGCAAGCCGCAACCCACCAACCCCGACCAAATGCGGCTTGCCTCCGGTTTTGTTCGCAAAAGAAAGGCCCCACGAGCCAACCTCGGCGCGCGGGGCCTTTCGCATTTTGGTTCCGGCTGCGGCGAAACCGGCAGAGGCTCAGCCGGTGCTTACTGCGGAGTCTTCAGCCAGCTCTGGATCCGCCGACGAGCGTCTCCCCTCAATTATTCCAGCGAACTCGCCCCCACTCGACGTCATTTCGGCGCATAGAAAATATAGTCTGCCGAATACGGCACGCGCGTGTCCTGTCCGGAGCGCGCGGCGTCGCAGCCGCCGGCAGAAACTTTGCCGCCTTTCGTGTTGAGGCGCTGAATCGTCGTGGCGCGCGAGAGTATGCCGTCGTTGCCGCTGTGCCCCACGACGGTGACCAGAAGCCACGGAATTGAATCGGGATCGGGAGAAGGCACATTGGCGACTGCTTTACCGGTCACACGGCTGCCGTCGTTGGCTTCCCACGAAGGCCCTGCGAAATGCTTGCCAAACGCCTTGCCGTCCTGGTCGAACAGCCGCGCGTCGGGCGCTTTCAGCGTCCACGTAAATTGCGCCGCTTCGCTCTTGCATGTATAGATCTGGTCGCCCTTCGCATGGACCTCGAGAAGCAACTGCTCGTTGGCAGGCGGTTGGAGTTGAGGCGGCACACGCTGAGGATCTTGCTGCGCGGCAAGGGGCCAGGAAAGCACGACCGTCCCGGCGACCACTAGAGATGCTGACGCCCATCCGCGAATGTAGTTGTACATGAAAGGATGCCTCCCGTAATGCTGCTCGACCAGCTCGCAAGGCAATATAACTCAACTCGGTTCCCTCGCGGGTAAAACAGAGCTATGGCCCAACGGCCGGTCTGCGTGACCTGCAGCCGGGTTCGTTCACTCGGCATTCATATACGCGCGCGAGAGTTTACGTATCGTTGGTGAAGCTTGCGGACGCGGTTGTCTCCCGAAATGCGCGACGCGGCTATCCTCGTTGCCCTACGGACGGCAAACCCATACGATGCATCTTCAAGCGTCCGCATTTTCGAACTTTACCGTGAGCCACCGCAAGAAGGGAATGCACCGATGCAAACGAAAATAGAGGATCGAGCCGTCCGTCGCAGCCCATTCACCCGCCGGGCTCCCGTAATTTGTTTGTGCGCGATCGCGCTGCTTCTCGTGCGTGTCGATCCCTTGCGCGCGCAAGGAAAAGCCCAGCTGGCGTCCGACACGGAAGCGGGCGCGCCAGAGAAACCTGCAGACCTGGAACGGCGTGTCGAGACGCTAGAAGCGGAAGTCGCGGAACTCAAGCGCCTCCTGACCGCGAATGCCTCGGCGCCGTCGCCGTCTGCGAATGCGGCAATTGCATCGGCTCCTGCGAACAGTAGTGCGGCGGCGTCCACGGTGAGCAACGCAACGGTTGCGTCCAATACGAACACCGCTCAGGCAAACCCTGATTCGTCCGCCCCAGTACCGCTGGACCAAAAGGGACTCAATTTTTTGCGCGACACGACCATCAATCTCGCTCTCGATGGCTACTACGACTACAACTTCAATGCTCCGGTCGGACGCGTGAATTTGCTTCGGGCCTACGATGTCTTGAGCAACAACTTCAGCTTGAACCAGGCGGATGTGATTTTCGATCACGAGCCTGACGTGAGCGATGGGCGCCGCTTTGGCGCTCGGCTCGATCTGCAATATGGGCAAGCCACGGATACTTTGCAGGGCAATCCCGCAAACGAACCCCGGCCAGCGATTTATCAAAATATCTTTCAAGCCTACGGAACGTACGTCGCCCCGGTCGGCAACGGGCTGACCATCGACTTTGGAAAATGGAGTAGCTCGCTCGGAATCGAGGGCAACTACACGAAAGATCAGATGAATTACTCGCGTGCGTACTTCTTCGATTTTCTGCCCTTCTATCACATGGGTGTTCGCTTGGCGTATCCGGTGAACGACAGCTTCACTCTCAACTATTGGATTGTGAACGGGACCAACCAGGCGGAGGCCACCAACGGCTTCAAAGACGAGCTGTTCGGATTCACGGCGAAACCCAGGAAATCCGTGACCTGGGTGGCGAACTATTATCTCGGCCAGGAACATCCGGACCGCGTCGTGTCCGCGCCGACAGATCCCATCCCCGTCCAACCGGGGTTGACGTTCACGGCGATTACGCCGGCGCCAAACGGTCTCCTCCACATCTTCGACAGTTACGTAAGCTGGCAGGCTACGCCCAAATGGACCTTCGCACTCGAGGGCGACTACGTCATTCAGCGTCTGTGGCGCAATCAAGCGCCAGGGGAGTCCTCCGCGCCGTCTCATGTGGATGGCGCCGCGGGTTACGCTCGCTATGAAATTTCGAAACACTTTGCCGCAGCGGCGCGCGCCGAATATCTCTCCGACCGCGGCGGCTTGTACAGCGGACTGACTCAGGCTCTCAAAGAGACCACTGGAACATTCGACTATAAGTTGAGGGAAGGTTTTCTGATGCGTTACGAATGGCGCCGCGATTTTTCCAATCAACCATCGTTCCTCAGCAGCACGCAAGGTCTACTGAGCAAAGAACAAACCACCGCTACACTCGGACTCATCTGGTGGTGGGGCGGCAAAGAAGGCGCCTGGTAACGCCTCCGGCAAGCCAGGCCCAACAATGAGAGTTGGACTCGTAGGGCCGTCGGCCGGCTCGACGCGTGTTCCATTCTTCAGCTTGGTTTCCCAGGCTTGTCCGTGCGCCCAGCAGGTACAGGGCTCACTCCTGTCCTCAGTTAGTCCCTCAAGCCAGTGCCCACCGCCTGGGATGTCCTGTAGCCTCGAGAACAGCCAGTACTCTGTCCGGGGGTGGGATGCCACGATCGGTTCGGTTGTCGTTCTTGCTGTTCTTGATGTGGATCCCGAGCGCCAGCACTGCTTCGGCGACTACATATTACATTGCTGCCAGCGGCTCGGACTCAAACAACGGGACATCGAAAACTACCCCATGGCTTCATGCTCCGGGCATGACCAACTGCTCGGCTACCTGCGCGTCCACCACACCCCAGCCCGGTGATTCTTTTATCTTTCGCGGCGGCGACACGTGGCACTACGGCAACAGCAGTCTGACGCCTTACGTCGGGGGCACAAGTCCGCACTGGAATTGGGGTTGGGCGGGAAGTTCCGGGAACTGCAGATTGGACGGTTCAGCCGGAGCCGTCGTAAAGACCAGCTGCATTTATATCGGCGTCGATCAGTCGTGGTTCAGCGGAAGCTCGTGGGCGCGGCCCATCATGAACATGGACAATCCGCTCACGACCTCGCGGCCTTCCTCCTGCACCTTCGACGAGGACGGCCAAAATATCCTTTTTCTGAACAGCAACAACGTGATCCTGGACAACTTCGAGTGGGTTGGCTTGTGTTGGAACGGGTCACCGAATGCCGGCGTGGTAACCACCCTGGCGACCATGGTTGAGATTACAAACAATTATTTCCATGGATGGACCTACGGTTCCGGTTCCAGCGTGGACTCCTTTCCTCAAGTCAGTTGCAGCGGAACCGGATGCACGGGAACCGAAATTGTCGATCACAACGTATTCGACGGATCGGATGCTTCTCTGGGATCCACGCCGGGCGCAGCCTCCGGCAAAGCGACAGGAGCGGGCTCCGAGCTGGCCTACAACGTTTTCTGGCATATCTCCAACGGCGACATCGCGGGCACCAGTTCGCTGAGCAGCGTCCATGACAATCTCTTCTTTTATTTGATAGAGCCGCAAGGGTCGATACACGGCAACATCATTGAATGGCTGGGTGTAGGGCCCACGGCTTCGACCTATTTCTACAACAACCTGATGTTCAGCACCGGCGAAGGCGAAGGCATCGATATGTATACCGGTACCGCCGGCACATCCTATGTCTTCAACAACATCTCGTATCTCTACCGCGCCAACTTCGGCTCTTCCACGACCAATGGAAATGAGGGCA
>Ga0209420_1001507_pt1 | contig 10973 bp, 9 predicted proteins | sample BlaSpr_A8_OM1_O1_FD_187972 | JGI IMG/M metagenome (GOLD analysis project Ga0209420, IMG submission 187972) | Forest soil microbial communities from Thunder Bay, Ontario, Canada - Black Spruce, Ontario site 2_A8_OM1_O1 (SPAdes) (version 2) | ecosystem: Environmental > Terrestrial > Soil > Boreal...
CGCCAGCCACCACACCGTTGCCAAGCAGCACCAGCACCGTGGTGCCCAGGAATTCACCCAGGAATGGCGACGTCATTAGGTTGTCCTCTCTTTTTCACTCAAGCATCGACCCAATCAAACGACCGCGTGACGGCTTTCTTCCATTGCCGGTACAACCCCTCGCGCTCCACCTCCTGAACGTGCGGCTTCCAAATCCGATCGACCGCCCAGTTCGCCCGTAGTTCCTCCAGCCCGGAAAAGAACTGAACTGCAAGTCCAGCCGCATACGCCGCGCCAAGCGCCGTCGTTTCCTGAATCACCGGCCGCACCACTTCGCGGTTCAGAATGTCAGCTTGAAACTGCATCAGCAGGTCATTGCTCACCATCCCGCCGTCCACGCGGAGCGACTCCAGCGAAATCCCCGAATCCTTTTCCATTGCCTCGACAACTTCGCGGCTCTGAAATGCAGTCGCTTCCAGTACCGCACGCGCCAGATGACCCTTGTTCGCGTATCGGGTGAGTCCCGCGATTACTCCCCGCGCGCTTTCTTTCCAATAGGGTGCATATAGTCCAGAAAACGCGGGAACGAAGTAAACGCCGCCGTTGTCTTCCACGCTGCGAGCCAACGCCTCGACATCAGAACTCTTTTCAATAATCCCGAGATTATCCCGGAGCCACTGCACCAGCGCCCCGGTGATCGCAATGCTTCCCTCCAGTGCGTATCGCGCCGGTTGGTCTCCGAACTTATACGCCACGGTGGTCAGCAGCCCAAACTTCGACGGCACCCTTCGCTCGCCAGTGTTCATCAGCAAAAAGCACCCGGTTCCGTACGTGTTTTTCAACTCCCCCGGCCGAAAACAGGTTTGACCCACGAGCGCCGCCTGCTGATCTCCCAGAATCCCCGCGATGGGCACTTCCGAAATCGCCGGCAGCGCACCAGCACCGTAGACCTCACTGCTGGATCGAACGCGCGGCAGCATCACGCGCGGAATCTCGAACGCCGCGAGCATCTCGGCATCCCAATCCAGCGTTCCGAGGTTGAGCAGTTGCGTGCGGCTGGCATTGGTCACATCGGTCACGTGCTGCCCACCGTGTGGTCCGCCGGTAAGATTCCAAACGAGAAACGTATCCATGTTTCCGAAAAGCAATTCCCCGGCCGCGGCTTTTTCCCGTGCGTCCACGACATTCCGCAAAATCCATCGCAACTTCAACCCGCTGAAGTACGTGCTCAAAGGCAGGCCCGTCTCGGCGCGAAAACGATTCTGCCCACCCTCGCTCGCGAACTGCGCGACATCTTCCGCGACACGCGTATCCTGCCACACCAACGCATTCGCCACGGGCTGGCCCGTCTTGCGGTCCCAAACCACCGTGGTTTCGCGCTGGTTCGTAATCCCAATCGCGGCGAGGTCAGAGGCATGCAAACCGCGTTTTCCGAGCCCTTCTTCAATCACTTCATAGGTCCGGCGCAGAATTTCCAGCGCATCGTGTTCCACCCATCCGGGTCGCGGGAAAATCTGCTCGTGCTCTTTCTGCGCAACGCAAACAATACGCGCCGACCGGTCAAACACCATGAATCGCGTGCTCGTCGTGCCTTGATCGATAGCCCCGATATAAGCCTTCACCGCTTCGCTCCTACGTTGTCGAAACTATCCTGACCACGTACTATGGCCCACGCGGGCCTGCGATTCACTCGCGTAGGGACCGCCGCGCCACACGGAATGTACGCGATTTCACCCGTTCCTGCATCTAATAAACAGGGATGAGAGGAAGGATATTAAATGAAGAGCATATCTCGATCGAAGCGGACACTTCTGTGTTTTGTGGGGTCCGCGATACTTACATTGATTGCCACGGGGCCTGCGCGAGCGGCGGTCGACGTCGCCACTACCACAGTTACGGCCGTCGGAAAGAAGCAGCCTCCACCGCCAATCAAGAAAGAAGATGTTACGTTGTTTCAAGGTAAAGAACGTACCCAGGTGGCTGATTGGAAGCGCGGTGAATCTCTTTTTCTAGCGATTCTGATCGATGATTCGCTGGATCAGGAAGTCGCCAGCCAGTGGAACGATCTAAAATCCTTCATTGACGCCCAAGAGCCAACCACCTACATCGCCGTCGCATACTCCCGCAACGGTGCCGCCACCGTCATTCAGGATTTCACCAATGACCACGCTCTAGCTGACAAAGCGCTGCGGATGCCTTCGGGTTCAGGTGGCGCTTTCACTAGTCCCTATCTCTCCGTCCAGGACTGGATCAAGCGTTGGCCCGACCATGGCGGTGATCGACGCTCGATTATCATGATTTCTTCGGGCGTTGACTATTTCCGCGGAGGTTTCGATCCGATCGATCCCGACCTCGATTCCACTGTCGAGCGAGCGCAAAAGAAGAACATCAACATCTGGACGATTTATTACCCCGACGCCGGGCATGTGGGCCGGCGTTTCTTCCGCGTTTTCAACGCGCAATCCAACCTCAGCCGGCTGTCGGAGGAAACAGGCGCCGAATCGTATTATCTCAGCACCGGTGTTCCGGTAACCTTGAAGCCCTACTTCGACGAAATTCAAGAACACCTGCAAAACCAGTATTTGCTTTCGTTCGCAGGTACTGGCGGAAAGAAAGGCAAGTTCACTCGAATCCGGGTGACGACGGAAGCGCCCAATGTGGAGTTCATGTTGCCTGCGTCCGTCTTTATTCCGCCACAGTGACCGACCCAAGCTTCCAAACTTCCAGTTAACTGCTGCAAATGCAAAAGAAGCGCGGATCGCGTGACCCGCGCTTCTTTTTTGTAGCACAAGACCTCGATCAATCGTCTGAACCCGCCAGAGAAACCGCTCGCGTCGATTCCCGAATCACCAATTCCGGATTCATCTTGTGGCTGACGATATTCCACTCCCGCTTTTCCAGTGACGCATTGACTCCTTCCATCACGATATTCACCGCCAGTTCGCCCATCGCCTCCATCGGTTGCCGCACCGTCGTCAACGACGGCGCCGACAGCGACGAGAGCGCCACATCATCAAACCCGGTCACCGAACACTGCTCTGGAACCTTGATGCCCGCCTTGGTCAAAGCCCGGATCGCACCCAACGCCGCCAAGTCATCGAACGCCGCCACGGCCGTAAAACGCTTCTTGCGTTGCAGCAATTCCTCAGCGAAGCGAAACCCGCTCTCGAAGCTCGAATTGGGGTCGAGCGATTCTGGCAGTTGTTGAATCAGTGCCGGATCGATCTCCAGCCCCGCGCTTTGCGCAAATTTTTGTATCCCGCGCCATCGCGGTCCGCTATCGATCAGCATCTTGGGCCCGCGGATAAAGGCAATCTTCCGGTGCCCCAGCTGGTACAAATGCTCCAGCGCCAATCGCGCCCCGGCTTCGTTATCCACCATCACCGAGCTGATCGTGTCGCCCGGTAGTTCGCAGCAAATTGTTGCCGCCGGAATGTTGCGCTTGGAGAGGTCCGCGAGCAGCTGAATATCCACGAACAGCCAGTTGGCCACGACGATCAGCGCTTCTACGTGCCGCTCCAGGAGCATTTCCAGATATCGTTCAAAACGACTTCGCTGGTTGTGCGCGTCCGCGAAAATGGATACATAAGAAGCCTGATAAAGGGTGTTCTCGATACCGCGCATGACCAGCGTGCAAAAGGGGTCGGTGATGTCCGAAAACAACACGCCTACGCTGTGCGTCCGCTTGCTGCGCAAGAATCGCGCCATGGCGTTCGGACGGTAACCCAGCTTCCGCGCCACTTCTTCGATGCGTTTTTTTGTCGCCGGGGCGATGTAACGCGCCAACGGCGCGTTGTTCAGCACGATCGACACCGTGGCAGGCGAGAAGCCGCTCTGCGTAGCCACGTCGCGCATCGTTACAGCCGCATTCTTGCCGCTGGGCCGCTTTACCAGTGTGAGCTCCTGTGCGGGCATCATCATCCTGCCAGAGTCACCCAATTTGCAATGCCTCCTGCACGCGCTGGCTCCTATTCCGCGGGCACTTCGAACGAAAGTGGTTCCCGGAACCACCTTGTCTTCCATACGCCGAAGGCGATGCCCGCGATCATCCAGATGCTGCCAACAATCATTGCTGGCCGGCTTAGGCTCACCCACAATGCCAGGCAAATGAAGAATCCAACGAAAGGAGGAATGAAATTCCAAACCTTCTTTTCCTCCGCTCGCACGAAATACCTCAACAGGGCCGCCGCATTGACACCCATGAACGCAATCAACGCGCCGAAGTTGAGCATTTCTGCGCCCAGCCCGTAGGAAAGAAAGAAAGCTCCGATCAGCACGATGGCGCCCACGAAAAAGACGTTGTTGCGCGGAACGCGGTGCTTGGCGTCAACCACGCCGAAAAACGACTTCGGCAGCGCGTTGCTTCGTCCCATTCCGAAAAGCAAGCGCGCCGCACCAAGTTGTGCTCCCATTCCGGAACCAAAGTTGGCCAGCAGGAGCGTCAACCCGACCACCGTGAACAGCGGTTTCCACGCACGTCCCGCAACCCAAACGTACGCGGTATCAACGTCCGGAAAATGTTGCGACGCTGGCCAGATCAACTGCGCGACATAGACTTCGATCGCCGAGAGAAATCCGATCACTACGCAAGTCAACACCGTAGCCAGCAAAATATTCCGCCGCGGGTTTTCCGCCTCTTCGGAAAGCGTCGAAATTCCATCAAACCCGATATACGTCAGCACCGCGATCGACGTGCACCCGAACAACGCTTTGTAGTTGAACGTCTGCGGATCGTAGAACGGCCGCGTGAAAAACCCCGCCTCGTCATGCGGATGCCCTAGGATGTACCGCGCCGCCGCCACGAAGATCACGGCAATGACCACGCCCATTCCAATGGCCATCCCGGTATTGATGCGCGCCGACGTCTTCACTCCCCTTATATTCAGCAGCGTGAACACCACCGCAAAAAAGATCTTCCATCCCCATACCGGAACGTGCGGAGCAAAGTCATGCGCTTGCTGCGCGCACCAGATGGTGCAAATCAGCGGGTTCAGGATGTAATCCATCACCATGCTCCACCCGGTCACGTACCCGATGCCCGGATGAATCTCCTGCGCTACATAAGTGAACGCCGATCCCGCGCTTGGATACGCCCGCGCCATCCTTCCATAGCTGATCCCGGTGAACAGCATCGCCACCATGGCGATCAAAATCGCCGTGACCACGTGTCCCCGCCCGCGCTCGCTCAGCACCCCAAACACGGACATCGGCGCCACCGGCTGAATCACAATCACGCCGTACAAAATCAAATCCCACAGCGTGAGTGTTCTCCGCAGACCTGGCCCGGCATTGGTCAAAACCGTCGCTTCGCCGCTCAATCGAGCTCCCTGTTTTGCAAGAGTCTAGCAATCCGCATTGCTGTGTTGGGTCATCTCCGAATTTCGCAACACACAGCGGATGTCATTCTGAGGCATCCGACAAGAATGCCCGAACCATCTCCGCCAGGCAGCGGCGCATTTACCAATGCGCAAGGCAGCAAGCCCTCGCTGCAAACCACGTCACAGGTTCGGGTGATCCCCCTGAACCGGATACCAAAGTCTTATTGAATCGGTTTAATTGACGCATTCTCCCTCGAACTCCTTTCCCGGCGCAAGACCATTCTTGCCCTCCGCTTCTGCCCGATTACTCCGTGCGATACTGGCTTAGTCCATGTTCGGCTTCAGCCAGCTCTGCGAATCCATCGCCGCCACAGCGAAGAAGACCGAAAAAATCCGCTTGGTTGCGGACTACCTGCGCGCTTGCTCCCCTGAAACTGCCCCGTTAGCCGCCCTCTATCTCTGCGGCCGGGTCTTCCCTCGTCGCGAGGAGCGCGTTCTCTCCGTCGGCTTCTCGATCCTGCTCCGAGCTGTCGCCGCAATCGCCCGCAAAGATCCCCACGAACTCGCGCCCATCCTGCGCCACCACGGCGACATAGGCGCGGGAGCCGAAGAAATCCTCGAAGCCCAGCAAACCCCGTCAGCTCTGACCCTCGCCCGGGTCGCCGACATTTACGATTCCCTCGGCCGCCAGCGAAGCCCCGCCGCAAAACAAGCCCTGTTCGAACAAACTCTCAGTCGGCTCTCGGCCCTCGAAGCCAAATACTTCATCAAGCTTTGCACCAGCGAGCTCCGCATCGGCCTCAAAGAGAGCCTCGTCGAAGAAGCTATAGCCCAATGCTACGGCCAGCCTCTGGTTTCGGTTCAGCGCGCCAACATGCTCACCGGCGATATCAGCGAGACGGTTCGGCAAGCCGCTACCGGCCGCTTGGCCGAAGTCCAGCTGAAACTGTTCCGCCCCATCTCCGTGATGTTGGCGAGTCCGGTAGACACCGCCGCCGACTTGATCGCCACCTTCCCCGCCGGCGCGTTGGTGGAAGAAAAATTCGACGGCATCCGCGCTCAAGTCCATAAGCGCGGTACCCAAATTGAAATCTTTTCCCGCACCCTCGACCGCGTAACCGAATTCCCCGAACTCCTCACATCCATCCGCAAAATCCCTGGCGATTTCATCCTCGACGGCGAAATCATCGGCTGGCGCGATGGTCGCGCCATCCCGTTCACCGAACTCCAGCAGCGCCTGGGCCGCAAGCAAATCGATCTGTTCACCACCACTTTGGTGCCCGCAAGCTTCGTTGCCTTCGACCTCTTGCTCCTCAACGGCGAAACGCTGCTCGACCTCGAACTGGCCGAGCGCCGCTTGAAACTCACTGATCTCCTCGCCCCTTACGAGCAACCCGAACTACAGTTCACCCGCGCCGAACTCTGCACCAGTAGCGAAGAAATCGAAGGCGCCTTCCGCTCCGCATTAGCCAAAGGCAACGAGGGCTTGGTCGCGAAAGGGCCGCAATCTCCCTATGTCCCTGGCCGTCGCGGCCAATTCTGGGTCAAGCTGAAGCGCCCGTTAGCGACACTGGACGTAGTCGTCACCGCCGCCGAATATGGCCACGGCAAACGTCGTGGCCTGCTCTCCGACTACACGTTTGCCGTCCGCGACGCCGATCTTGCGGGCGGCGCGGGTCGCCTGGTCACCATCGGCAAGGCTTACTCCGGCGTAACCGACGCGGAGATCCGCCATCTGACCGACTACTTTCTCGCTCATACCGTCGAGGACCACGGCCAGGTCCGCACAGTCGACCCGCTTGTCGTGATGGAAATCGCTTTCAACAATATCCAGCGTTCGAATCGCCACGACAGCGGCTTCGCTCTCAGATTCCCGCGCATCATCCGCCTGCGCCCGGACAAACCCGTTTCAGAAATTGATACGCTCGACCGCGTCCGCGAAATTTTCGCCAGTCAACATCAACACCAGCCGATCCACAAAGCGTAACAACGCCCGCAAAAGAAAGCCGAGCCAGCTGTTCTCGAAAGAAAAACCTGTCCCGATGTACAGGTGATCAGATCCATTCGTACGGTATCTCTTAGCTAAAACAAACATGAATTCCGCCGCAACGCCTACACCAAATTCGGAGTCTAATGGAATGAGAGGGCCCGGTCCCGGCCGAGGTCAACCAAAGTTTATGGGCAAGGGCTCACTCATCACCAATCGCAACAGCGCGACACCTTTCCTGTCGCATGCCTCAGGGTTTCTTGTCGTCTTTTTCCTGGCCATGTGGTTGCGCGCCGTGCCCTTGGAATCCGATCCCATCTTGCAGGGCTACCTGCAAGTCACCACCGGCCTGCTTGCTTTCGTTTTCGCCGCCGTTACCCTGGTTCGTTTTCAAGGCACGCAGGATCGCATTTCCCTCATCCTCGGCTCCGGGTTCCTGCTCTCCGGCACGCTGCTTACGGCCTCGAGCCTCCTGTTCTTCCAATTCCTGCAGGAAACTCCCGTGCACTTGCGCTGGGCTCCGGTCTCCTGGTGGGCCGGCCGCATCGTCCTGGGCTTGCTCCTCGTAGTGGCCCTGCTCGTGGAACACTTTCTACCGCGGTCGCGCCGTCCACGCCTTGAAATCGCGGGCGCGCTGCTCACCGTCGTCGGCCTAACCTATCTCATCACCGCCGCCCTGCGCCGTCTCCCACCGGAGAGCTCTCCTCATCCCCTGGCCTTCATTCCGAATCCCCAACAACTCCTGCCCGCAGGACTTTTTCTCGTCGCGCTTGTCTGGTTTCGCCGGCGCTTGCAGATCGAAGGCACAGCTTTCGACCGCGCTCTCTATTCCGCGGCTTGGATGAACGTCGCTGCGCAACTCGCTGCTTCACAGTCCATGCGCTTTCTGGATTCTCCGTTTGTCCTCGCGCAAGCCCTCACCGTCACAAGTTACGCGGTCGCACTCGGCGGCGCCTTGCTCGATAACGCTCGCCTGTTCGAACAAGTTCAGCACCTAGCGGTCAGCGATCCGCTCACCGGCCTTGCCAACTATCGCCGCCTTCTGGACGTCCTCGAGAGCGAAACCGAGCGCACCAATCGCAACGGCCGCTCCTTCGCTGTCCTGCTCCTCGACCTCGACGGATTGAAAAAAATTAACGATACCTACGGCCACCTGGTGGGCAGCCGTGCTCTGTGCCGCCTCGCCGATACCCTCCGCATCCATTGCCGCGCCATCGACACGGCGGCCCGCTATGGTGGCGACGAATTCGCTCTGGTCCTCCCCGAATCCCAGGAAACCGAAGCCCGACTGGTGGCTGGTCGCATCCGCGAAGTTTTGGCCGCCGACACCGAGACGCCTCCGCTCTCAGCCAGCATCGGAATCTCAATTTATAATGGGGATGGAGAAAGAATCGAAAAGCTGCTCTCCGAAGCCGACCAGCACCTCTACGCCGAAAAAGCCCGCCGCGCAAAACAATCCCCTACAACGCTACACCCTCGCCGCCGCGCCCAAAAAGCCTGAAGTCCTTTGTCCGATCATCTGCACTGAGTGACACGAAACCAAGCTCACGGGACAGCAGCCTAACCACAACTGCAAAAAGAAAAACAGTGAACCTCCCAGCGAAGCGAACGATCTCCATCGATCACTCTTGCCATCCTTGCCACATCGTCTCGGTTATTTTCCCGCATCCCCATACGGCGTCAATTGCTCGCTGATCTTCGACTTGTCCCCCACCACCACAATCGTCATCAACTCCGGCTTGATGTATTTGGCCGTCGTCTCCTTCACCTCATCGGGAGTAACCCCATTCACCCTCTGCACATACGTCTTCAAATAATCCTCACCAAGCCCCTGCAAGTCCACAAACCGCAACTGTCCGATCAAAGCCTGCCGCGTGGAATTCTGAATCACAAAAACCCCCGACAGATAACTCTGAATCCCTTTCAACTCATCCGCCCCAGGCGCTTCGTTCTGCAACCGCGTAATCTCCCCAAAGATTTCCTTCAGCGAAGCCCCGGTATCCTTGGTCGTAACATCCGCGATCTCCACCCAGTAGGCGTCGTGATACCGGGTCGAAATCTGGCTTCGCGGCGAATACGTGTAACCTTTCTGCTCACGAATATTTGCGGTGATCCGCGAAGCAAACGAGCCTCCCAGCAGCGCATTGCTCACGATCAACCGCACGTTGTCTGGGCTCGTAGGGTCGGCCACCGGCAACCCCACATACAATGTCGACTGTGGCGCTCCCGGCCGATCCGTAACATCCAGGATCCGCTGCGTCTTCGGCGAAGGCGCTTTCTCCGCCGGCCCCGCCCCTTTCGCCCACCCGGAAAAAGTCTCCGCAATCGCCTTTTTCACCGCGGCCGCGTCGAATTTCCCCGCCACGTACAAATGCGCCCGCGCCGCACCGTAATTCGCCGCGTAAAATTTCTTCGCGTCTTCAATGGTCAGCTTGTTGATGGTCTCCTCGGTAGGCAGCACATCCCCGTACGGATGGTCTCCATACATCAATTTCCGAAACCTCACCAAAGCAATCTGCCCCGGCTGGGTTTTTCCGACCGCGATCTGCCGCAGCATATTCGTCTTCAACCGCGCAAGCTCCGATTCCGGCAGCAGCGGGTGCTCCACCACGTCCGCCAGCAGTTTTACGGCCGCCGGCCCGCTCTCGGACAGCACATCCATCGCCACAACAGTCTCATCCGCCCCAACGGTCACGCCGAGCGTGCTGCCCATCCGCGCCGCCGCTTCCGCAACTTCCTTCGAGCCGAGCGTGGACGTCCCTTCCTTCAGCAGCTCTCCCGTAATATCCGCCACGCCAAGCTGTTCCTGCGCCTCGTCGATGCCTCCACTGCGCAAAGCAAGGCTCACCGTAACCTTCGGAATATTTCCGTAGGGAACCAAAGTCACCTTCATTCCATTCGCCAGCGCATACGTCTCATGCGCAGGCACGGTAAACGCCTTAGGCGCCCCACCAACCGGTGGCGTCTGCTTTTGCCCCACCGCCGGCAAGGCCATCACGCCCACCGCTACCAAACCAATCACCAACCCGTATGCGCCCATCCGAATCATCCGTTCCTCCATCCCTTATAGGAGCGGGGCCTGCTCCGCCCGGTGTACGCTCCTGCGCTACGTTCCAATTCCATGGAAAACAACCCGAAACGAATCTTTCTGTTCATGGTTTCTGCGCTGGCGCGGCCGCGGCAGGCGCCTTCGGTTCCACCACCAACACCGTCCGATTCGTCGGCCGCAAATATTCCTTCGCGGTCGTCTGCAACAATTCCGGCGTAACCTTCTCAAGCTGCCCGGCCAACGTATTTATCCGCCCGGGATTGTCATCAAACAAGGCAAAGCTAGCCAAAATATCCACCAACCCAAACCCGCCCTGCTGCCCGAACGTGTCGTACAAGTCCGAGCGGGCCTTCACCAGCGCCCGATCCAGCGTTTTCCGGTCCACTGGTTTTGCCCGCAAGGGCTCGACCACCCCATCGATCGCCTGCAAAATATCATCCGGTTTGGTCGAAGGATCGTACATAAGGTTCGCAATGAACAGCATCGGTCCCTGATAGTCGTAAGGGTTCCCCAGCAAATTGATCCCGCCCTCCACGCTTCCGGTGAATCCGCGCTTCTGCACCAATTCCTGATGCAGCAAACTGTCGTCCCCTTCAATCAAAATCTCATCCAGCAAAATCATCGCGTAATACTCCGGCGT
>Ga0209420_1001508_pt1 | contig 10969 bp, 11 predicted proteins | sample BlaSpr_A8_OM1_O1_FD_187972 | JGI IMG/M metagenome (GOLD analysis project Ga0209420, IMG submission 187972) | Forest soil microbial communities from Thunder Bay, Ontario, Canada - Black Spruce, Ontario site 2_A8_OM1_O1 (SPAdes) (version 2) | ecosystem: Environmental > Terrestrial > Soil > Boreal...
CAGCCAGCGCGAGCCTGCTGCTGCCCGCCAGTGCGCCGCAACTGCCGAGAAGCGCAAAGCCCGCGGGCCGTCGGCACACCCGAGCGGCAGGTCTTTTTGAGTCATCCGGCGCGACCGCGCGAGCAGACACCGGTGAAAAAAGCGCCGGCACGAATCTCGCGCTCCAGCGAGCGCTCGGGCATATGTCGAAATCCTCAAGGGCGGCAACCGGCAAATTGCGTAGACTTACCCTTCAGCCCGGGGATCTTGGAGTCGAGTGCATGAGTCGAGCCTTATCGGCGGGTGATGTGTCGGGCCAAGCGGCGGGCGTGCCCGCGCTCACGCACCTGCAGCGCCTCGAGGCGGAGAGCATCCACATCCTGCGCGAGGTGGTGGCCGAATGCGAGCGACCGGTCATGCTCTACTCGATCGGCAAGGACAGTGCGGTGATGCTGCACCTGGCCATGAAGGCGTTCTATCCGGCGCTGCCGCCGTTTCCACTGCTGCATGTCGATACCACCTGGAAATTCCGTGCGATGTACGAGTTTCGGGACGCCATGGTGAAGAAGCTCGGCCTGCAGCTGCTGGTGCATGTGAACGAGGACGGCCTGCGGCTGGGGATTGGACCCTTCACGCACGGCTCGCAGGTGCACACCGATGTCATGAAGACCCAGGCCTTGCGACAGGCGCTCGACAAGTACGGCTTCGATGCGGCCTTCGGTGGCGCGCGGCGTGACGAGGAGAAGAGTCGTGCCAAGGAGCGCGTGTTCTCATTTCGCAGCGCGGCGCACCGCTGGGACCCCAAGCAGCAGCGCCCCGAGCTGTGGTCGCTGTACAACGCGCGCAAGCTGCCGGGCGAGAGCCTGCGCGTGTTTCCGCTCTCGAACTGGACTGAGCTCGACGTGTGGCAGTACATCTGGCTCGAGCAGATCCCGATCGTGCCGCTGTATTTCGCCGCTGCGCGCAAGGTCGTGGAGCGCGATGGCACCCTCATCATGGTGGATGACGAGCGCATGCCGCTCAGGAGCGGCGAGACGCCGCAGCTGAAAAAAGTGCGCTTCCGCACGCTCGGCTGTTACCCGCTGACCGGCGCCATCGAGAGCGAGGCAGACACACTGCCGGCGATCATCCAGGAAATGCTGTTGACGCGCACTTCGGAGCGCCAGGGGCGGGTGATCGACCATGATGCGGCCGCCTCGATGGAGAAGAAGAAGCAGGAGGGATACTTCTGATGGCCCACCAGTCCGAGCTCATCGCCAAAGATATCGGTGCCTACCTGCACGCGCACGAGCGCAAGAGCCTGCTGCGATTCATCACCTGCGGCTCGGTGGACGATGGCAAGTCGACGCTGATCGGGCGTCTCCTGTACGAATCGAAGATGATCTTCGACGACCAGCTCACCCAGCTGGCGGCCGACTCCAAGACAGTCGGCACGCGCGGCGGCGAGCTCGATTTCGCGCTGTTAGTCGACGGACTGGCCGCCGAGCGCGAGCAGGGCATCACCATCGACGTCGCCTATCGGTTTTTCTCCACGGAGCGGCGCAAGTTCATCGTGGCCGATACTCCGGGTCACGAGCAGTACACGCGCAACATGGTGACCGGTGCCTCGACCGCGGATCTTGCGGTCATTCTCATCGACGCCCGCAAGGGCGTGCTCACCCAGACACGCCGGCACAGTTTCCTGGTGCACCTGCTCGGCATCACCCGCGTGGTGCTGGCGGTCAACAAGATGGACCTGGTCGCCTACTCGCGCGAGAGGTTCGAAGCCATCGTCGCGGACTATCGTGCCTTTGCCGCGCGCATCGGACTTACCGACATCACGCCGATCCCGCTGTCGGCCGTGCAAGGTGACAACATCATCCAGCACGGCCCCAACATGCCGTGGTATCGCGGCACGACGCTCATGCAGCACCTGGAGAGCGTGGAGGTCGAGGCGGCGCTCGCCGGCAAGCCCTTCCGCCTGCCGGTGCAGTGGGTTAACCGCCCCAACGCAGCCTTTCGCGGCTTTGCCGGACTCATCGCCGGCGGCAGCGTGCGCAACGGCCAGCGTGTGCGCGTACTGCCCTCCGGGCGCGAGAGTCACATCGCCCGCATCGTGACCGCTGGCGGGGATCTGCAGGTTGCCTCGGCCGGACAGTCGGTGACCCTCACCCTCGACTCCGAGGTGGACGTGAGCCGAGGCGATGTACTGGCAGCGGCGGACTCACCACCCCAGGTTGCGAGCCAGTTCGAGGCGACCATCGTGTGGCTGCACGAGGAGCCGATGCTGCAGGGACGCGCTTACCTCATGAAGAGCGGCACCCGCACCTGTTCGGCGACCCTTGCGCCGATCAAATACAAGATCAATGTGAACACGCTTGAACACTCGCCGACCGAGCGGCTGGACCTGAACGACATCGGCGTCTGCGAACTCGAGCTCGACCGATCGATTCCGTTCGAGGCCTACGCGGAGAGCCGCTCGCTCGGCGGCTTCATCCTCATCGACCGCCTGACCAACAACACCGTCGGCGCGGGTCTGATCAACTTCGCCCTGCGGCGCTCGCAGAACGTGCACTGGCAGTCCCTCGATGTCGGCAAGCAGCTGCGCTCCAGACAGAAGGGGCAGAAGGCCTGCGTGTTGTGGCTGACCGGACTTTCGGGCGCCGGCAAGTCCACAATCGCCAACCTCGTCGAGAAGAAGCTCGCCGCCACCGGCAGGCACACTTACCTCCTCGATGGCGACAACGTGCGCCATGGGCTCAACAAAGACCTCGGCTTCACCGCCCAGGACCGCGTGGAGAACATCCGGCGCGTCGCCGAGGTCTCCAAGCTCATGGTCGACGCGGGTCTGATCGTGCTGGTGTCGTTCATCTCCCCGTTCCGCTCCGAGCGCCGCATGGCGCGCGATCTTTTTGCGCCCGGGGAATTCCTCGAGGTGTTCGTGGATACTCCGCTCGCCGAGGCCGAACGGCGCGACGTGAAGGGGCTCTACAAGAAGGCGCGACGCGGTGAGCTCAAGAACTTCACCGGCATCGACTCCCCGTACGAGGCGCCCGAGGAGGCGGAGATTCGCATCGATACCACCGCGATGCCCGCCGAGCAGGCCGCCGAGCGCATCATCGCGCACCTCGAGACGCTCAAGGTGACCGACGGCGCATGACGCTGGACGCGCAGCAGCTTCTGTCCGGGGTCGCCGACATCGCCCGCGATGCAGGGCGCGAGATACTTGAAGTCTATGCCTCGGGCGAGGTGGCGACGACTCACAAGGCCGACGCCTCCCCGCTCACGGCGGCCGACCTGCGCGCGCATCGGCTGATCGTGCGCCGTCTCAAGCAACTCACCCCGCAACTGCCGGTGCTGTCGGAGGAGGCGGCGGCCACGCCGTTTGCTGAACGCTCGCAGTGGCGGCAGTACTGGCTGGTTGACCCGCTCGATGGCACCAAGGAGTTCCTGTCGCGCAATGGGCAGTTCACCGTCAACATCGCGCTCATCGGCGGGCATGAACCGGTGCTGGGCGTGGTGCACGTCCCGGTGACGGACACGAGCTATCGTGGCCTGCCCGGTGCGGGTGCCTGGCGACAAGCGGGCAGTGCAGGCTGTACGCCGATCCGCGTGGCGGGGCGTGCGGCGAACCCGCTGCGGGTGGTGGGCAGCCGCTCGCACCGCGGCGACTCGCTCGATGCGTTTCTCGCCCGAGTCGGTGCGCACCAGCTGGTGAGCCTCGGCAGTTCACTGAAGTTCTGCCTCGTTGCGGAGGGCGCGGCCGATGTCTACCCGCGCCTGGGTCCTACCAGCGAGTGGGATACGGCAGCCGCGCATGCGGTGCTGACCGGCGCGGGCGGCAGCGTGAGCCAGCTTGGCGGCGGCGCGCTGTTGTACAACACGCGGGCGGAATTGCTCAATCCGTTCTTCGTGGCCTTCGGCCCGAAGGATCGTGACTGGCTCGCGCTCTTGAGCTGAGCGCGGCGAACTCAGGCGCCCAGCTGGGCGGCGCTTCGCAAGATTGCCCGTACCAGGCGCGCCTGCCGGTCGATCCCGGTCTTGGAGAACGTCGAGCGCAGGTGTGCGCGGGCGGTGTTCAGCGTGATCCCGAGGTCGCCGGCGGATTCCTGCAGACTCCTGCCGTTCGCCAGGCACAGCGCGAGCTGAGCCTCCTTGTGCGTAAGCTCAAAGAGCTTGCGGATGGTGTCCACCGGTGGAGATGTGCCGGGGGCTTCCTCGACGCTGATGAATACCACGACCGCGGGACTGACCGGGTGCTCGCGCGAATCAATAGACCCGGAAGCAGGCCGGATCATCATGCCGTAGTGGCCGGCCCCCGAGGGCCGCAGTGCGCGCAGCACCTCCACGATGCCGGGCTTTGCATCGCGCCCCACGGCCACCACGTTGGCAATGGCATCGCGCAGGCGCTGAGCATCTCGCGGATGAGTCAGCGTCAGGGTGTTGTTGGCGAGCGCGATGCCGTCCTGACGGTGCAGGATGTCGCGTGCCAGCGCGTTGGTATGTATCACGCGTCCGGAGGCATCGAGGATGACGGTGGCGAGCGTGAGACGATCCATTGCATCGGCGTAGGTTGCGCGCTCCATCCGGGTGGCATCGAGGGCGGCGTGCGTGCGCAGCGCTACGTCAAAGTGCGGCACCAGCGATGCGACGAAGGTCTGCTCGAGTTCAGTAAAGTTTCCGGCGCGCCGCCCGCGCGAAACCCGCAGTCGCGCGTACAAGCGATCCCCGTCACGGACATCAACGCCGAGGTTGTATACCGCATCCCACGGAATCAGATACTCGGTGAAGAAGCGGCTGCGTTCCAGTTGCTCGACCGGAACGAAGTCATGCATGGTGATGACCTGCTTTTCCGGCAGGTTGACAAAGGGGTCGAGCGGAAAGTACCGGTGCGCGTACTGCGCCAGCACCTCATCGCTGCCGCCCCAGGAATACAGCAGTCCCGCCTCCGCCACGTGCGGCGAGCGCAGCAGCAGCTTCGCGGAGCCCTTTAGACGCCGTCCCAGCAATTCGAGGAATCCGCGCCAGCGCTTCGGATCGAGCGCGGCTTCATGCATGAGCAATGTCAGCTGCTCGCGCAACTGGAGTGAGCCGGCGACATCGGTGGCGTTGCTAGCGTGGGATCGCAGCGCAGGGGAGGTGGGGCGCGTGACGGCTGGGCGGCTCATGGTCGCTTTCCAATGGGCGCGCCCAGGAGCGGCGACACACATACAGAGTACTCCATATGCGGGATGCCGACTACGGTTGGCTTGTTGGCGCGCGCCAGGCTACGTGGTGAAAGATGTAACGGGACACGCCAGAAACCCCTGCATGCGCACGCCGCGCTTGCGCCAGCGTCGAGCATTATGTCGCTCGCGCCGGGTTTTCCGTGCGAGCAAGTCGGACGATGTTGTAGCGGGAAAGTGTGCGCAGCCGCGCGGTCGCGGACGAGGTGTGCGGATGGGTTGCACGCTCAAACTGTCGGCGCGGCACTGTCAGCTCCAGCTGGGGCGCATTGACGGTGAGCCGAGAAGCGCTGCTCGGCGCCCGCGCGTGCCGCCGGTGCGAGGCGGGGCGTCGCGTTGGCCAACGGTCGGGCCGCGCGCCAACATCCGCCGCGGCGCCGGGCCGGACTCGCAGCGCGTGGCTTGAAAATATCAAGCGAGCACGTACGATGCGAACATGCCGAAACAGATGGGCGGGAGCTGCTTGCCTGGGGCCACGGTTCGTGCGGTCCGACGTGCCGGTCGTGCCGCACCCCGGGTGAGTGAGGGCGCTTGAGCAGCGCCTACACACAACGCGATCTGCGTGATTCGTTCGGACTGTTCGCCACCGGGGTGACGGTGGTGACCGGCGTGCGCCCGGACGGGGAGCCGGTGGGCGTCACCGCGAATTCCTTCACCTCTGTGTCGCTCGAGCCGCCGCTGCTGCTGTGGTGCCTGGCGGCCAGCAGCAGCGCCGTGCCGGCGTTCGCGGCCGGAGCGCCATTTGCCGTGCACGTGCTGTCGCATCACCAGCACGAGATCGCCTTGCACTTCGCGCGGCGCACGCACGAGAAATTCGACGCTGACTATCAATGGCGCACCGAGCCGCATCCGCCCCAGGTGCAAGGCGTCCTGTGCCGCTTCGATTGCAAGGTGCAGGCCGTACACGATGGCGGTGATCACCTCATCATCGTCGGTGAGGTACAAGCCATCGCCAGATCTGCCGGCACGCCGCTGGCATTTCACGCCGGCCGCTTCGGCAATTTCACCGCGGATCGGGGCGTCGGTAAGTTCGACGTCTGGGAGAGCCTGGACGATCACTGGTACTGAGCAGCGCCACGCCAAGGTCGCAGCGATCATTCGGGCCTTGAGCGCTTTCGGCAACGGTCGATGGCGCTCGGCGAGGAGGCTGCGCGTGCTGTCGCGGGTGAGCGGCTGCCCGGGAGTCAGATGGGCTTGCACCACAAGCTCGTGGCGATCACCAGGGCGGCACCCGCCAGCGGGCTGATGGAAGATTGCCGACATCCGCTGCCGCGCGGATGAGACCGGTTGATCCTTCAGAACTTGAACGTCGACAGCAGAAGGCTGGTCTCGGTCTGTGAGATGCCCTCGATCAGGCGGATGCGCGCCAGCACCCGATCGAATCCCTCGAGGCTGTCTGCGCGCAGCTCCGCGACGATGTCCCATCGCCCGTTGGTGCTGTAGAGCGCCGCCACCGCCGGCTCACCGCGCAGCGCCCTGATCACCGCGTCCACTTGGTTGCCTTCCACCGCCACCGTCATGAAGGCGCGCATGCGCTGCTCCTCCACGTCCGGCTTCAGCCGCACCGTATAGCCGACGATCGTCCCGTTGCCGGCCAGCCGGGTCATGCGGTTCTGCACCGTGCCGCGGGCGACGCCCAGGGCCTTGGCAAGCGATGCGACCGAGGCGCGCGCATCGTTGCGCAGCAGGCCGATCAGGGTGCGGTCTGTGTCATCCACGGCGGCGATTCCCACGAAGAAAGTGCCAAGGCTGAGCAAAACGCCAATTTATCGTGACGTATTGTTCATCAAGCTTGTTAATATGGTCAAGTTTCTGTCTTTATTTTGGTTCAGCTTCGGCCGACCATGGTCCTTGAGCCCCCAATGGCCTTCAGAGCACCGGGGCCGCAACGGAGATTCATCATGGTCGACTTTATCGGCGTCGAGCGCGTAACTGAGCTCCTCGCGCAGCGCGGGGCGGCGTGCTTCATCGAGGAACTCGCAGCGCAGATCCAGGCGGACTTCCTGCGCTGGGACGCCTTCGACAAGTCGCCTCGCCACGCGACGCACTCGAGCGTGGGTGTGATCGAGCTGATGCCCGCCTCGGACGGGCAGCTCTATGCGTTCAAGTACGTGAACGGGCATCCGAGCAACACCGCGCTCGGATTGCTGACGGTCACGGCATTCGGGGTGTTGTCGGATGTCAGGACCGGCTATCCGCTGCTACTGTCAGAGCTCACGCTGACCACGGCGCTGCGCACCGCCGCAACCTCGGCGCTGGCGGCGCGCCGCATGGCACGCGCCGGCAGCCGCGTCATGGCGCTGATCGGCAACGGCGCGCAAAGCGAGTTCCAGGCCATCGCCTTTCACCACATGCTCGGCATCCGCGAGCTGCGGCTCTATGACACCGACCCGCGCGCGACGAATAAGCTCGAGCGCAACCTGGCGCGGCTGCGGCTGCCGGGTCTTAAGGTGGTGCGCTGCGCCTCAACCGCAAGCGCGGTGGCAGGTGCGGACATCGTGACGACCGCCACTGCGGACAAGCGCAACGCGACCATCCTCACGCCGGAACTGATCGCGCCGGGCATGCATCTGAACGCGCTCGGCGGAGACTGTCCCGGCAAGACCGAGCTGCATCCGCAGATCCTGCTGCGCCCCGATGCGCGCGTGGTGGTGGAGTTCGAGCCACAGTCGCGCATCGAGGGCGAGATCCAGCAGATGGACGCCGGCTTTGCGGTGACCGAGCTCACCTGTGTGCTGGACGGCCGCGTGCCGGGGCGCGTAAGTGAGCGCGACGTGACGATCTTCGACTCGGTCGGATTTGCACTGGAGGACTTCTCGTCCCTGTGCTACCTGATGCGCATTCACCACGAGGCGCGCGGTACGCGTCAGCAGATCGATCTGCTGCCCGAGCTGGAGGATCCGAAGGACCTGTTCGCGCTGCTGGCAGGCGCGCCGCGCACCGTCAGCGCGCCCGTGCAGGTGATGGCGTGAGCGCTCGGCGCACGGCGACCCTGATCGGCGCACCCACCGATGTCGGGGCTGCGGATCGCGGCGCTTCCATGGGGCCTGAAGCGCTGCGGGTGGCCGGTATCGCATCCGCATTGCGCGCACGTGAACTCGAGGTGATCGATGCGGGCAACCTCGCAGGACCTGCCAATCCGTGGCAGCCCCCGCAGCAGGGCTATCGGCACCTGCCCGAAGTGGTGCGCTGGAACGAGCTGGTGCATGAGAGCGTATATCGGGAGCTCGAGCGCGAGCGGCTGCCGGTTCTGCTGGGAGGCGATCACTGCCTGAGCATCGGCTCGATCAGCGCTGTTGCGCGCCATTGCCGTGAACGGGGCAGGAAGCTGCGCGTGTTGTGGCTCGATGCGCACGCCGATTTCAACACCAGCGTGCTGTCCGCGAGTGGCAACGTGCACGGCATGCCGGTGGCCTGCCTGTGCGGCTTCGGCCCGGGCGAGCTGACCGGGATCGGCGGGTGCACGCCGGCCCTTCAGCCCTCATGGGTGCGCCAGGTCGGGATCCGCAGCGTCGATGCGGGCGAGAAGCGCTTCGTGCACGAGCAGGGACTCGACGTGTTCGACATGCGCTACGTGGATGAGATGGGCATGCGCCAGACCATGGAACAGGCGCTCGCGGGGCTCGACGGCGACACGCACCTGCACGTGAGCTTCGATGTGGACTTTCTCGACCCGGATATTGCCCCCGGCGTCGGCACTCAGGTACCCGGCGGGCCGACCTATCGCGAAGCGCAGTTGTGCATGGAGATGATTGCCGACACGCACCGGCTGGCCTCGCTCGACGTGGTGGAGCTCAATCCCGCCTTCGATGCGCGCAACAGAACCGCGCTCCTGGCAGTGGATCTCATCGAGTCGCTGTTCGGCAAGAGCACGCTGGTGCGCCGCCCGGTGTGGCGCGCGCCGGCACCCGCCGAGGCGGCCGCCGCCGGGCAGCGCTCGCGCCAGCCGGTGTTCTGAACCGCCGTCAGTCGGCGATGCGCTGCATGTGCACCGTGAAGCCGGGCAGCCAGCGACCCTTTTCCTGGAATTCGGTCAGCACGTCATAGGCGTCGCTGCCGGCGCGCTGCCAGCGGGCGCGGTAGAGCTGCGTGTGTCCGTCTTCGCGGTAGGTCGTCGCCGGAAACACCAGCCCGTGCGCATCGGCCGTCACCGTTCCGCGGCTGTAGCCGCCGGCACTTTCGATGTACAGGTATTGCAGCTGGCCGGCCGCCGCATCCCACAGATAAATCGACTCGCCACGCGCGTCCGGCCGGCCCTCGCGATGTACCACATGCTCGTCGCGCACGAACTTATCGCCATAGATCCAGCTGAAGCAGTGCTGGTCGGTCACCTTGCCGTCCGGGAAGGTTCCCTTCCAGCAATGGCCGACCAGGAAGGCGATCGGCTGATAGGCCGATGGGGTTTCTGCCATCGCCGGCAGGGCGACCCATCCGATCAGCGCCGCAGCGGCGGCGGTCCACGGGCGGGCGGGCTTCATGATCGCTCCTTTTTCTTTGCCGGGGTGTGCCTGCGCGCGGACTTCACCGGCGCGGCCGTACGCAACAGACGATCGATGTGGGCGCGCAGCTGTCGTACCGCGCCGTCGAACTTGGCAAGATCCCGGAAGGTGCGCGCCTGCATGACCGCACCCTCCATGGTGGTCAGCACGAACGCGGCAAGCTCGCGCCGGTCCAGATCGCGCGGCAGCCGCGCGCCGGCCTCCTTCAGACACTGGTGGATCGCCTCGGTCCAGGCGGTGAAGTTCGCGGCCAGCCGCTCGCGCACCGGCAGATCCGGCTCATGCAGCTCGAGCGCGAGGCTGCCGATCGGGCAGGCGTACAGGCACTCGCTGTCCGCGAGCGCGCGCCGGTAGGCGGCCAGCAGCGCAAATACGCGCTCGATGGGATCGCTGAGGCCGCGCCACGCCGGCTCGAGCAGCATCGGTGCAATGCCGGCGTGATAGGCATCGAGCACGGCCAGCAGCAGATCCTGCTTGCCGGGGAAGAAATGATAGAGGCTGCCGCTGTTGACCCGCGCGGCCTGCAGCACGTCAGCCACGCTGGTCGAGCCGTAACCCTTGTTGCGGAACAGTTCCATGGCGGTGAGGACGAGGCGCGTGCGGGTGTCGGGGGCGGCCACGGCAGGGTAACTTGAATGATCGATCAAGTGCGAGCATAGGCACACTTGAACGATCAGTCAACTGGCGCCCAGGCGAGCGGCGGTGCGCGCATTGCAATTGAGTCAGCACCGCCGCATCATTCCTTGGGCACCGAGCGCGCCAACAACACAGGGGAACCCCATGGCCGAGAGTGTCTACAAGATCATCGAGCTGGTCGGGACGAGCACCGAGTCGTGGGAGAAAGCGGCGGGCGCCGCGGTAAGCCAGGCGGCCAAATCCCTGCGCGACCTGCGCATCGTCGAGGTGGTGCAGCTCGACATGCAGGTTCAGAACGGCAAGGTCAAGGCCTACCGCGCCAAGGTGAAGGTGTCCTTCAAGTTCGAGAAGTAAGCCTTGGCGCTTTAGGCGGCGCAGCGCTGCAACGCTGCGCGCGCCAGCAAGCGCGTGGAGTCGAGCGTCGGCAGCGGGCTGTTGCCATCGTTCATGATCAACGGCAGCTCGGTGCACCCCAGCACCACCGCATCGCAGCCCTCATCCTTCATGCGGCCGATGACGCGCTGACAGGAGAGCACCGCCTCGGCGCTGAAGATTCCGGCGATCAGCTCCTCGAAGATGATGCGGTTGATTTCCGCGCGCTCGGCGGCGTTGGGGCGCAGGAAGGCGATGCCGCGGGCCGCCAGCTTCTCC
>Ga0209420_1001509_pt1 | contig 10953 bp, 4 predicted proteins | sample BlaSpr_A8_OM1_O1_FD_187972 | JGI IMG/M metagenome (GOLD analysis project Ga0209420, IMG submission 187972) | Forest soil microbial communities from Thunder Bay, Ontario, Canada - Black Spruce, Ontario site 2_A8_OM1_O1 (SPAdes) (version 2) | ecosystem: Environmental > Terrestrial > Soil > Boreal...
TTTTCTTCAGCGGTATAGTGCTTGCGCTCTTTTCTCATACGTTCTCTCCGTTATCTTAACGAAGGAACGCTCTCTCCAGTTCCAGCTGAGGCAAGACAGGAGGACCTCAGCCTCCATCAACCCGGGCCCATTCGTTCGCTATGTGCGCGATACTGCCCGCTCCCAGTACGGAGAAGAAACGTGCATTCTTGTCCTTTGAATGGCTTCCGAGCAGATGCGGCTGTGTCCAAAGAGGTGTTCGAGCCGTTTAGCGGAAATCCGGTTCAGGCAGCCCTGGAAGCCGCGGAGCACAGGGAGCAGAAGCGACAAAATCTGCGCAAGGCCGTAGCGCTGGGGGTAGTTCGGCGCCGTTCGGCGCCCTATGACCTTCACCTGCAAGCGGGATGGCTGTGATAGGAGATGGCTATCACCTCTTGGCATCTCCTACCTACCTCGTTGTGAAGAGGTGTGAAGAGGCATTTGTTTGGTTGGGCTTCGCGCTGAGACTACCGAACGGTGATAGCTGGGATGTTGTCCGACCTCTCGTACGCTACCGCAAGAAGTGAGCAATATTGCTCAGTCCCATTTTGGAACTGAGATTAGCGTGGTAGAGATGTTCCTAAAGGAAGACCCCAGTAAAGTTCGTCCCCGTCGCGGGCTGTTGAAAACGCAGACATGGCGCTGACTGTAGGGTGTAAACAGACTTCAACCTCTGAAGAGTATCGTCGAAGGCCGCTTTCAATGCGCGCGTTGATGACCGCTGCCGAAGCACCTCGTGAACTGAAACCGCCCGTCACGCGCTATTGTGTCGAAGGCGTCAATTTCAAAGGGATGATTGGGCACGGCAGTCGAAGAAAGCTGGTACATGTGCGCTCGATCCGGTCATCTGTCGTTGCCGAGCGATCCGTCGTTTAAATGCACATGCGCCAGGTGAGTGTGAAAAATCAACAGCTTCCGGCCTGAGGAAAATTATTATGGATAGGGTAGGCAAACCTAAGAGATATGTGATCAACAAGGATGCAAGCGGCCATCCGGTTTCTGGTCATTGTTCCAAGTGCGGGCGCATTTTCCAATTTGAGAACACGACAGGAGTCCGACACATGGAAAAAGCCTTTGAGACGCATGAATGCCCGCGGGACGTGCAGGGGATTACCAACCACTACCAAAAATTCTGGCGACAGTCCCAACATGGGGACCGTCGCCATGGCGAGAACCCGGAGACGCGTGGCGCCACCGGAGGTATCGGAAAGGGAGATAGCGCACAAGCCGACAAAGCTTAAGAACGAAGGCTTTCATCAGTTTCGTGCTGGCTATGGCCAGCTCTGGGAGAGCCCATCGGAGGATGGCGATGAAGACGGAGTAATTGTCTAGACAACGCCCGACCGGTGACGGTGCTCGCGGATCGTCTCTAAAATTGCAGGGCCGCAGGGGCAGTCTTGTAACGCCTTCAAGCCCGCGCCCGTCGGCCCCTTCGGCGCTCATCCTGTTTGACACCCTACACGGTTCCCGACATTAACTACGATTAAGCCTAGTAGATAATGTAGACGGAGTCCTCTGGGGAGGAGTTCTTCTGCGTGTGCCACGCTGAGCTTGTGCGTGCGCTCTGCCGCGATATATCCGTTGAAAAAGAGGCGGTAAAGCCCATGACCTCGCCTTACTGCTGCCAGCGGTCCTGAAAGAGGATCATGGTGCGGCCCTGAACCAACAAAGTGAGAGCGTACAGCGCGCAAGGCAAGTCAGCAGATGAGATTTCCCGGAACAGCAGCAGAAGAGAAAATCTTATTGTCCTCCCGCCTTCACAAACCTGACACCGGAACAAGCTAAGAAATTTGTTGCAAACCGTGACAACTGCAGCGCAGTGGAAGCTGCCGATTTATTGCAGTGGCTGCGACGACAGCCGCAAGAAAAGGAAGAAAAGCAAAATGAACAGTCGGGCGATACTACGGATCAACGGAAACGCTCGGCATAGGGCCAAGACAGGACCATTACAGGGCCAGACCGTGTGATGTCTCTCGCCCTTCAGGGTCCGACTCTTACGCGATACGGTCGCCGCGGATCTTCTGGAATAGGCCATCCCGTCAGACGCTACGCCTGTTCGTCATTGGGGAGATCCGTTTCGTCTGTAGCAACAGAAGCCACGCAGGGATTTTTGGAACGCCGGTGCAGGCGCAATCTGGACATGCCGAGTCTTTCGGGTCATACCTCCGCGTTTGACGTGGAAGATGTCCGGGTAACGGATGGCGGGCGGTAGCCACTTCGACGAATTTCAGAAAGCATTCAGCTGCAAAGCGGGCCAGCCTAATCGTCCGCGCCATCGCGAGCCGCCTCTGGTGAGCGGAATGCTTATGTATTCAGCGTACGTTGGAATAGATGGGATTTGCGCTCGTTTTTGTGCAGCCACTGTATGTTTTCAGGACAGTGAGTGTATGAATCCTGGACAGTCTCGTTCCGCGGGACGTTTCTGATCGCACGGTTCTCGTGCGTGATTTCGTGTCGCACAACCGAATACGCCAGACTCTCAAGTCGCTCAGCCTGCGTCTGATTCTAAGACGCGCCAAGCTGATCAAAACATCGAACGGAGAAATAGTTCATGCTTTCGAAGCGCGTCACTTCTTTATTGGTTGTACTCGCAGCCGTCCTCGCTTGTGAACTTTATCCCACGGGAGCCGCAGCGCAAATGTTTTCCCGCGTAAGCGCGAAAGCTGCCAGCCCTCTAACCCGCTCGCTATCCATTCCGAAGTCTCCGCGGCCATTGACTCCGGCGGAAGAAATGTTCGCGTCACAGCACAAGAATCTTAAGCCACGACCCAGGACGACACCCGGTCTGCCGACTTCTGCCAAGCAGATCTTCAAGACCGCGATCACCTCTAGTTCTGGTGGCTCGGAAACCTATAACGCCGCCACCGCCGACCTGAACGGCGATGGCAAGCTCGATGTGGTAATGGCGAGCCAGTGCTCTTCGAACAATTGCTCGAACGGGGCCGTGACTGTTCTGCTGGGCAATGGCGATGGCACGTATCAAACGCCAGTCAGCTACGCGACGGGCACTTCCACCCGATTTGTCGCGCTCAGCGACGTCAACGGCGACGGCAAACTCGACATCCTCGCGGCGAATTACTGCAATAGCGATTGCTCGTCCGGCACGGTCAGTGTGCTTTTGGGCAACGGCGACGGCACCTTCCAGCCGGCTGTCGCATACAACACCGGAACCTCGAGTTCCATCGCGATGGTCGTTCGCGACGTGAACGGCGACGGCAAACCTGACCTGCTTGTACTGGATCAGTGTGTCGGCTCGTGCGCAAGCGGCGGATTAAGCGTGCTGCTCGGCAATGGCGATGGCACCTTTCAAACAGCGATCGTTTACCCTTCAAGTGGAAACAGTTCACAGGGAATCGCTGCCGCCGACCTCAACGGTGATGGCAAACTTGACGTGGCAATCGCCAACGCCTGCAACAACAACAGTGATTGTTCTAGCGGCAGCGTAAGTGTGTTCCTCGGCAACGGCGATGGCACCTTCCAAAACGCCGTTAGCGTAAGTTCAGTGGGTTATAGTTCCAACGGATTGGTAATCGGCGACGTGAACGGCGATGGCCATGCCGATCTCGTTGTATCCAATCAATGTAACAGCAGCTCGAACTGCACAAGCGGCACGCTCAGTGTAGCGCTAGGCAACGGCAACGGCACCTTCCAGACCGCCGTTCAGTACCCGTCAGGCGGACTCTACACACAATCTGTGGCGCTCGGTGATCTCAATGGTGACGGCAAACTCGATATCGTTGCCACCAATCAATGCCAGTCCAACTCCAATTGTGAGAATGGCAACTCGACAAGCGTTCTTTTGGGCAATGGAGACGGAACGTTCCAATTGAACGCCAGCTACGCAGCCGGATCGAGCAACTTTGACGAGCTCGAAGGCCCATCTCTTTCAACGGTGAGTCTGGCCGATACCAACGGAGACGGTAAGCTTGACGTTTTGGTAACGAATTCCTGCAGCGGCGCCGATTTTGACTGCGGCAGTGGAGCAATCAACGTCCTGCTGGGCTATGGCGATGGCACGCTGCAAGCGGGCATCATTTACTCGGCACCAGGTTCGGCAAATGGACTTGCCACTGGGGATGTGAACGGCGACGGGAAACCTGACCTAGTGATCGCGAACGAATGCAATACCGACTGCAGCGCGGGAACGGTAAGCATTCTTCTCAACAATGGCGATGGCACATTTCAAACTGGAAACACCTATCCATCTGGCGGACAATATACGCTCTGGGCGGCAACCGGCGATGTGAATGGCGACGGCAAAGCCGACATTGTTCTGTCCAACCAGTGTGGAGTGCCCAACGTCTGCACAACGAGTTCGGTGAGCGTCCTCTTGGGCAACGGTGACGGTACTTTCCAGTCAGCGACTTCCTACAGTTTGACCAGCACGGATGGCGAGTCGATCGTCCTCGGAGATGTGAATGGTGACGGCAAGCTCGACATCGTAGTAGTCATTCAGTGTGCGGATAATACTTGCAGCGGCGGAGCAGTCGACGTCCTGCTTGGCAATGGCGATGGCACATTTCAGCCGGCGGTCGCTTATAGCTCGGCCGGAGTTTACGCTATCGGTGGCGCGATCGGCGATGTGAACGGCGACGGAAAGGCGGACATCGTTCTCATTAACGATTGCAATGATAACACCTGCGCGAATGGCACGGCCGCTGTCCTACTCGGCAATGGAGATGGCACCTTCCAGCCGGCAGTCATCTACAGCACGGGCGGCCAAAGCGCGAACTCCATGCAATTGGCCGATATAAATGGCGACGGCAAGCTCGATATCGTCGCTGAAAACCGATGCGCCAGCAATAGCAACTGTTCCACTGGTTCACTGGTTGTCCTGCTCGGTAATGGAGATGGCACTTTCCAGACCGGCGTCGCAACGATCATGAACAGCCAGTTCTTCTTCTCCCAGACGCTGGTCGTCGCCGACTTCAACGGAGATCAGAAGCTCGACGTTGCTTTCGGAGGCGCTGACACGTTCCTCTTAGGCAATGGCGACGGCACTTTCCAGGCTCCGATGTCCCTTGGCACCAGCGGCAACAGCACCGTGGTCGCTGACTTCAATGGCGACGGACGTCCGGACCTCGCGATCGGCGGAGTTACGATTCTTCTCAATATCTCCGACGGTTTCAAAGTCCTTACGACAACCGCCGTCAACAGCTCGAGCAATCCTTCAAGCTTCGGACAATCCGTCACCTTCACCGCGACGGTCACTCCGCAGGTGCCAGGCAACCCGACCGGAACCGTTACCTTCACCGATGGCGCAACGCAACTCGGTCAGGTCACGCTCGCAAATGGTGCGGCAGCCTACACAACCTCGGCTCTGGGAATCGGATCGCACTCGATCACAGCTTCCTACAGCGGCGACTCGAACGACGGCGTCAGCACTTCCACCACGCTCAGCCAGGTGGTTGCGATCGCCTCGACCACAACCGCACTCTCCGGCGCTCCAAATTCCGCGAACGTCGGCCAGGGCGTAACCTTCACCGCGACCGTGACTCCGTCGAGCTCAGGAATGCCTACAGGTTCCGTCAGCTTCTATGATGGCGGGACCTTGCTCGGCAGCAGCGGGTTGAGCGCAGGTGTCGCAACCTACTCAACCTCCAGCCTGTCGGCCGCGACGCACAGCATCATCGCGGTCTACAGCGGCGACGATGATTACAGCAGCAGTACCTCGGGCACTCTGAGCGAACTTGTCAGCGCCCAGAGTTTCACCCTCTCTTCCACCGCGCTCTCGCCGGCGACGATCACCGCCGGCGGTTCGGCGCAGGGGACGATCACCATCAACCCAGCGGGCGCGCTCAATCCCTCCACCGTCAGCCTCAGCTGCGCAGTGACGCCGGTTGTAACTCCCGCCGTTACCTGCTCGGCGAGTTCGGTAACTGTCTCGAACGGCGTGGGCTCGGCCACGCTGCACGTCAGCACCGTCGCGCCTCACACGGCGGCACAGCCACCCGTGGCCAAACAGGAATCCGGATCGGGCAAGCTCTTCCTGCTCGCTCTGTTCATCCCTGGCCTGGCGTTGTGCGGAGCCGCAAGCGGCAAGTCGAATCGCGGCAAATTGCTCGGCTTCGGCATCGCCCTTCTGGTCCTCTCAAGCTGCACGTTCCAGGCGGCCTGCGGCGGAGTCAGCTCCTCGGGCACGCCGGTTCCGGGAACTCCCACCGGCGCTTACACGGTGACCGTAACCGGCACCGCCAACGGCATGCAGCAGACCGCCACGGTCACGCTGACGGTGCATTAAGGACGATGTGGTCTCGCGCAGAAGATCGCATGAGACCACATCGTTTCATTGGTTGTGGAATTGAGTTAAGAAGCCCGAACTATAACTGGCGCCGCTGTCCGTAACCTGGCGGCTGAGTCTGTTTTTGGGATCAGTAAAGCGTATCCTCCGGCTCCGATCAGCAGTGAACGCAGACCTGATCCGACAGGCCTCCTGTGGGTAACTCCCATACTGGATCGTAAAGTCAGAGCCGCTCAGTGACCGCCCAGCGATCCCCAGCGCAAACGTTTCGTTCGTGGACAACTGGATGAAGTTCAGCAAGAGTGTGCGGAAATGACCCCGCACCAATCCGCACCAGGCGAAAATGCCCGGGAGTCGATTCCTTCGGAAGTTGCCGATTTGATTGGTGGCGGCGGTAGGGACTCGAACCTACGACCACGGATTATGAGAACACAGTAGAGTTCTGAACCATTATGAAAATCTTTTACTTTATTCCTCTTTTCAACGGGTTACAAATGAGTTGATTTGATCCGCTCTGCCTGGAAGTGATTGGTCCTGATCGTGCAACCATTACAATTTCATTACAGTCTGGGCAAACGCCGCCCGCCGGTTTTGAAAATCACATAGCGTGTTCCGAGTGATTATGAGAATTCTCAACTCTATCTGATTCTTCAGCCGCTCACCTACGGAAAGAGCGGTCGAATGCATGTCCCCCTCGAAAACGGGCCATTGACGCGGAGACCGAGACGCTATAGTGTGGCCCTCACAAAACGTGCGCGAAGCCCGTTCTGGCGGACACAAGCGCTCGAGGAGGGGAACGTGCCGTTTCGTCGAGTATCCCCCGTTGTATGTTGTGCAGTATTCCTGGTTCTGGCCGCAGGCGAGTATCCTCCTGTCACGGTTCACGCGGGCGAAGGCTTTCAGCCGATTTCGCCTGAAGAACTGAAGATGACGAGCGAACGGCTTGCTCCGGGAGCGCCGGCCGTCATCCTTTACCACGAGGTCGACCGCGATGATAGCGGCCGGGGGACCGTTCACGAAGACAATTACTATCGCGTCAAGATCCTGACCGACGAGGGGCGCAAGTATGCGAATATAGAGATCCCCTTTGTCAAGAATGTCGACGAGGTTGTGCACATTCGGGCACGCACTATCAAGCCAGACGGCTCCATCGTTGATTTTGACGACAAGGTTTTCGAGAAGTCCCTGTTGAAGGCCCGCGCGCTAAGAGTCCTGACAAAAACCTTTACCCTGCCTGCTGTCGAGCCCGGCTGCATTATTGAGTACAGCTACGTCCTCGACCTGCAGCACGCTTACGCCTCCCATTGGATCCTCAGCGCGGATCTCTTCACGAAGAAGGCAAAATTTTCCTTGAAACCGTACTCAGTTAACATCCGTTGGAGCTGGCACGACTTGCCGCCCGGCGCCGAACCCAAAGAGGGCCCGGATAAGGTAATCCGGATGGAAGCAAGTAACATTCCGGCTTTCCAGACGGAAGATTTCATGCCACCGCCAGACGAATTAAAGTCGCGCGTGGATTTCGTTTATGAGGCTGAACGGCCCGAAAATGACCCGGAGCAGTTCTGGAGACGTGTCGACAAGGAGCGAAACGACGCAATCGAGACTTTCATGGGGAAGCGCAAGGCCATGGAAGAGGCGGTCGCCCAGATCATTTCGCCAGGCGATCCTCCAGAAATCAAACTGCGGAAGATGTATGACCGCGTAAGCCAGATCCGCAATACTAGCTACGAACTGCGAAAGACTGAACAGGAAGAGAAACGCGACAATGAGAAGGTAGGGACGAACGTCGAGGACATCTGGAAGCGGGGCTACGGCGACAGCCGCCGCTTGACCTTGCTTTACCTGGCCCTCGTTCGCGCCGCGGGATTCGAGGCTTACGCATGCTTAGTCGCAGACCGCGCACATTATTTCTTTGATCCCAAAGCGATGCAACGCGGGGAACTGGACATGCTCGTCGCTCTGGTCAAGCTGAACGGCAAAGAGCTGTATTTCGCTCCGGGTGAAGCGTTTGCGCCCTTCGGGCTGCTGCCCTGGCCGGAAACAGGGGTGCAAGGGTTGCGGCTGGACAAAGACGGTGGCACGTGGATCCGAACCACGCTTCCACAGAGTGCCGAGTCGCAGATTCAGCGCAGCGCGAAGCTGAAGCTGTCGGAGGCTGGCGACCTGGAAGGCAAGGTGACTGTCACCTATACCGGGCTCGAAGCCATGCAACGGCGGCTGGAAGCACGCAATGAAGATGATGTCGAACGAAAAAAAATCCTCGAAGACAACTTGAAGGAACAGATTCCGGGGGTGGCGGAGTTGGAACTGACGAACCACCCGGATTGGGCCGGCACAGATACATCGCTGATTGCGGAAATGAACATAAAGATCTCGGGCTGGGCTTCGAGTGCGGGGAAGCGGGCACTTCTTCCGGTTGGATTCTTCTCTGCGCATGAAAAGCGCGTTTTTGAACATGCCAACCGCGTCTTCCCAATCTATCTTGAATATCCGTATCAGAAAGTGGACGACGTGACGGTTGAGCTTCCCGCAGGTTGGCAGGTTAGCAGTGTGCCATCGCCCCAGACGCAGGACCGGCATGTGGTTGCCTACAACATCAACGTTGAGCGCAGCAGCGATGCCGTGCACGTGATCCGGAAGCTCAATGTCGATTTCCTGATGCTGGATCAGAAGTACTACACGGCCTTGCGAAATTTTTTTCAAGGAGTACGGACCGGCGATGAAGAACAGATCCTATTGCAACCCAGGGCGGCGACCGCGAGCAACTAACCGGCGGGCACTGCCGCTCGCCGGTTGCATCGTTGCGTGCATTTTGGCCTGGTCACCGCAGGCTGTCGCAGGTGGGGATGCGCCGCAGTGGATGCATGCATTGGTCAGTGCGCCGTTACCCTCCTACGATGAGAAGACCGACGCAGTCTTGCTGTATTCCGCGACCAACGTCACGGTTGTTTCGACTGACAAGGTCAGGACGCAGGTCCGCGAGGCCTACAAGATTCTGCGGCCCGATGGACGCAGCCGTGGCACGGTGTCTGTTTACTTTAACCCCCAGAGGAAGATCAAGAGCCTTCAGGGTTGGTGTATTCCTGCGCAAGGCAAGGACTATGAAGTCAAAGATAAGGATGCGATCGAGGAGTCGGCCGAAGGCGCAGAATTGATCGGGGACGTTAAACGCAAGGTCCTGCATATTCCAGCGGCAGATCCGGGGAACATCGTCGGATACGAGTCCGAAGTGGAGGAGCAGCCGTTCTTTCTTCAAGACGCGTGGCATTTTCAGGAAACTGATCCTGTGCGGGAAAGCCATTACTCCCTCCAGCTTCCGCCTGGATGGGAGTACAAAGCTTCTTGGCTAAACCATCCGGAGGTTAAAGCCACGCAGGCTGGCGCCAACCTATCTGAGTGGGCCCTCAACGACATCAGGGGCATCAGGAGAGAGCCAGACATGCCGCCTCGGGACGGTGTGGCCGGGGCCATGATCCTTTCCTTTTTCGCACCCGGAGGCCCAACTCTGAACGGATTCGTGGACTGGGACAGCATGGGGAAGTGGTACACGAATCTGGTGCGTGGGCGTCTAGACGCATCAGAACCCATCAAGCAGGAAGTAGTCATACTCACCGCCTCGAAGAGCAGTGAATTGCACAGGATGCAGGCGCTCGCCGAATTTGTTCAGCGTGACATCCGTTATGTCGCCATCGAACTTGGCATCGGTGGCTGGCAACCTCATCCGGCTACTGACGTGTTCTCGCACCGCTATGGCGATTGCAAGGACAAGGCGACCCTGTTGCGATCGATGCTGCGGGAGATCGGAGTCGATTCGTATCATGTGGCGATCTACACCAAGCGCGGGGCAATCACCCCGCAGACGCCCGCCCATCATGGATTCAACCACGCGATCATAGCGATCAAGTTGCCCGATGGCCTGAGCGATCCTACGCTGATTGCCACCATCCAGCATCCCAAGCTGGGTAGAATTCTCTTCTTCGATCCAACGAATGACCTGATTCCATTCGGCCAACTCCCCGGCTATCTGCAAGCCAACTACGGCTTGCTGGTAACGCCCGACGGAGGCGAATTGATTGAATTGCCGCAGCAGCCGTCCGCGATGAATGGCATCCAGCGCACGGCCAAGCTGACCCTCGACGCGGCAGGAACGCTGAAGGGCGATGTCAAAGAGACGCGGCTTGGCGAGCGCGCATCCTTAGAGCGACGGCGATTGCGCACTGTAACCAAGGACTCCGACCGGATTAAGCCGATCGAGGAGCTTCTTGCCAACTCGCTTTCCAGCTTTCGCATCACCAACGCGAGCCTCATCAACCTTAATCAAACCGACCAGCCCTTCGGCTTTAACTACTCGTTCGAGTCGGTGAACTACGCCAAGAATGCCGGCAATCTGCTCCTAGTGCGGCCGCGCGTTATCGGAAACAAGGGTTCGGGGTTTCTGGAGACCAAAGAACCTAGGAGATTCCCTATCGAATTCGAGGGGCCGGCGAGCGATACGGATACGTTTGAAATCACGATACCGCCCGGCTACACCGTGGATGATTTGCCACCGCCCGTCGATGCGGAGTACAGCTTCGCCAGTTATCACGCCAAGACGGTAGTGAATGGCAATGTCGTCGGATATACCCGCACGTTTGAGGTGAAAGAGTTGAGCGTACCCGCCAATAAAGCCGAGGACCTCAAAAAGCTCTACCGCA
>Ga0209420_1001510_pt1 | contig 10952 bp, 11 predicted proteins | sample BlaSpr_A8_OM1_O1_FD_187972 | JGI IMG/M metagenome (GOLD analysis project Ga0209420, IMG submission 187972) | Forest soil microbial communities from Thunder Bay, Ontario, Canada - Black Spruce, Ontario site 2_A8_OM1_O1 (SPAdes) (version 2) | ecosystem: Environmental > Terrestrial > Soil > Boreal...
TCGCCGCCGAACGCCACCGTATCGTTCACTTCCGTGTAGTTGAACGATTCATGCTCGCCTTCATTCCATCCGGCGCGAGCGAAGCCTCTCAGATAGTCGGTGAATTCCTGCTCGGCGTTGAGGCCGAATCCATATTTCAATGTGGTCCGCATGGGGTGATCGTCGATCTCGGGCGTCGGAGTCTTCCCATCCTCGAAGAGATCGATCGCCTCATGGTAGTCGCCCATGTTGGCAAAGTTGGTGAACGCGAGAATGCGCACGGTGGTGTCGCGTTTTTCGATCAATTCCGGACGAACCTCGATTTCATAGTTCTCCGAATGCGCGTCCTGCAGATTCTTCTGAAGCGTCAGACCGTTGGGACGTTTGGATATGAGCGCCTCGGCGAAGCGCGCGCCCCACCATCGATCTTCGTAATCGATAACCCCGCCCCAGGTGTAGCCGCGCGTGTCGGCGGCGTAGTCGTAGGCGCCGTTGTTCACGACGGTCCAGTTCATGAACTGCGTATGGCTGTCGTTCGCGACGCTGTTCAGGTCGAAGAAATCCACCATGTCGAACTTGCCGACGTGGATGTCCAATCGACGAACCGGCAGCGTCGTAAGCATCGAGGTCGGCGTGCGCTCGACGCTGATCGTGTCGTCGCTCAGCGCAATCACTTTGCGATACCAGAGCCGCGCCAGGTAAGGCGCCGGGCTGAGGCTGGGGTTCCGCACCGCATCCAGGTCGGTGAAGCCCGCCAGCCCGAGAGTCTGACTCAGGCCACTGCCGCCACTATTTTCGACATCCGCAACCGCTTCCAGCGACGGTGATAACGCCAGACCCATGTAGAGAGTTGCGACCTCGGAATCAGCCTGTTCGGACGCATGCTCGAAACTATTGGCGCCGCTGTATTGGGCGTGAAAGCTCGGATGCCATTGGAAGATGGAATTGACCTGCCCGGACATCCACCACGGCAGCGTCTCGGAATGCGCGAAGACGGTATCGTCGCCGCTGTCGTAGTCGATTTGAGCCAGCGCAGGCGGCGAGCTAAGAATCGCGCACAGCAGAATCACGCCAGCCGCGCAAAATATCCTGACGAACGACAGCAACAAGCCATTCTGTCTTACCGGCGGGGCTTGGTCCAAGCGAAGCGCGCATCGAGTCCGGTTCCCGTGAATCCTGTGCGTGAGATGCCGGAGTTCCGACGCCGTGCTCGTAAACCAGTTCTCCGCCGGTCTTGCCCTGGTAAAACAGAGCGCCCGCCGCGACCAGCGCCACCACCAGGAAATAGACGCGGGTGCGCTCGATGCGGCTCGACAACTCGAGCATCACGCGCCACGCGGCGAGGGTCAGAAACGCGTACATGAGGTACTGCCCGAGCACTGCGTGGGACAGGTAGTCGTGATTGCCGCTTGAGGATGCGAGAATCTGCTGCGCGACGGGTGACATCGTGTCCCACAGCCGATCGGCTTCCGCGTCGCCGGTGAAGTACGACATGACGCTGGCAGCCGCACCTGCGATCATCAGCAACAGCGACGTACTTCGGAGCTTCAGTCCCGAAGCTGACAGGAATCCCGCGCGGCCGCGAGAAAGCAGGATCGCCGCGGCCGAGAGGATTTCCCCGGCGATCCCGAAGGCCAGCAACGCGATCGTGAAGTGGTCGACGATCGGATGCAAGTGATAGGTACTGACCAGTTGCGCAAACATCAACTCATACCTGCTCGACGGTGATTTTCATGTTCATGCTTTCACCGTGGATGACCCGCTGGGCTTGAGAAAATTCCCGCGATTGAGGCCCATCGGCGCTCGGGAATAAGATCGGCGCGCTCGCAGTCTGGAACTAGACGGGGACAAGCGGGCGAAAGAAAAGCGATTGCCTGACGAAACCAAAGCTGTCGATTTCGACCGCACGTTCCTGCCGCATATGGATGCCGCGTACAACCTCGCCCGATGGCTGGTGCGTGATGATCACGACGCGCAGGACGTGGTGCAGGAGGCCTACCTGCGCGCGTTCAGGTTTGTGGGAGGATTTCGCGGCGGCGACCCGCGCGCGTGGATTCTGGCGATCGTGCGCAACACCGCGTTCACCTGGCTCAAGCAGAACCGGGGAACCGATGCGCCCACCGAGTTTGACGAGAAGGTGCATGGTGGTTCCACCGAGGAAAGCGGCCTGGAAGCCGAAGCGGTCCGCAAGGCCGACGGCGCGACGATTCGTGCAGCGCTCGAGGAGCTGACGGACGAGTTTCGCGAAGTGATCGTGATGCGCGATATCGAGGGGCTGTCCTACAAGGAAATCGCCGACGTGGCCGAAGTGCCGATTGGGACCGTGATGTCGCGGCTGGCGCGCGCTCGCGGCAAGCTCGCGCGTTCGCTCCAGGAGCGGATCAAGGAGCGATGACGTGAACTGCGACGACGCGCGGATTCTCATGCACGGTCATCTTGATGGCGAGCTCGATCTCGCCACCGACCTGGAGATCCAGCGGCATATCGAGGAATGCCCGCGATGCACGAGCGAATACGCCACCCCGCGCGCGATGCGCACGCGGCTCAAGGATGAATCGTTGCGCTACGAACTGCCTGCGGCGTTGAAGCAGAAGATTCGCCGCGCGATTCCCGCGTCGACGTCGCGGCCGGCATCGTCGCGGGCGGACGCGTATCCGTCGCGGCGCGGAGCCTGGACGCCACGTGCAGCCCGGCTCGTGGTGCCGATGGCGATTGGCGCGATGCTCGCGCTGATCATCGCGCCGCGCACGATTGCTCCGGCACTCAATCAGCAGCTCGCGGATCAAGTGGTCGCGAGCCACGTGCGATCGCTCATGGCGGGGCATCTGATGGACGTCGTGTCGACCGATCAGCACACGGTCAAGCCGTGGTTCAATGGCAAGCTGGATTTCTCGCCGCCGGTGACCGATTTCGCGAAAGACGGATTTCCGCTGGTGGGCGGCCGTCTCGACTATATCGAAGGCCGGCCGGTGGCGGCGCTCGTGTATCAGCATGGCAAGCACGTGATCAACGTCTTCATGTGGCCGACCGCCGGCACGGCGACCAGTGCCGAACGAATCGAGACGGAACACGGATACAACGTCGATCAACTGATGGTGGCCGGGATGAATTGCTGGGTGGTGTCGGATTTGAATCAGCAGGAGCTCGACAAGTTCGCCGATCTGATTCGCGCCAGGGGCTGAAATCAGGGGTTTTCCGGCGCTGTCGACCGGCGGATAACCCACGCGTTAACCGGTTGCGCAGGTGGGGCGCTGCTGAAAGAATGCATCGGCTGCCGCCCGGCCATAGAGGCGGCCTCCACCTGCAGAATGCGCCGCGTCGAGACAATCTTCATCGTAATTGCGATTGCTTTCTACGTCTGGTTTCTGACCCATTACGGGCCGGGGCAGGTGCTTGGATACGTGCGGATCGCGGGATGGGGCCTCGTGCTGACCATCTCGCTGGAGACGATTGCGCGGATCGCGAACACGATCGGCTGGCGGGTCACGATCGAGGACTATCCCCCCACGCTCAAGTTCATCGAGCTGTTTGCCGCCCGGATTGGTGGCGAGGCGGTCGACTACGTGACGCCGTCGGCGCAGCTCGGGGGACAGTTCGTGATGGCGGTGGACGTGCGCGAGAAGTTGCGGATGCCGGTGGGGCTGGCGACAGTGGTCGTCGCGTCGCTGGCGGAAGCGATCGGGCAAATCGTGTTCATGTCGATCGCACTGATAATTTCGCTGCGCATGATACCGGTAGCTGCGCATCTGTACTGGGCAATCGTGTGCGGCTTCGCCCTGGCCGTGGCGCTGGCGGGCGGGTTTTTCTTCGTGCAGATGAAGCGGCCGTTTTCGCATCTGTGGCGGGTCGCGACCAAGCTCGATATCGCGCGCGTCAATACCGACGAGATTCGCGCTTCAGCCGACCAGGCAGACGCTCTGCTGCTTGACTTCTACGCCCGCAATCGCGGCCGCTTCGTGGCGTCGTGCCTTTGCTATGCGTTTGCGTGGAGTCTCGGGCCGCTCGAGATTTATATCCTGCTGAAGCTGCTGCATCAGCCGGCCACTCTACAAATCGCGCTGCTGGTCGAGTCGGTCGGGCTGCTGATCGAGCGTGCGACCTTTCTGATTCCCGGCAAGCTGGTAAGCCAGGAGGGCGGCAAGGCGCTAATCCTGGGGTTGCTGGGCTACCCGCCGGGAATCGGTTTCGTGGTGGGGTTTCTGCGCCGCATCAAGGAAATGGTATGGGTGTTGTTCGGGCTGCTGGCCCTGATGATACATCGGACGGTCATGCGGCAGCGCGGTGAGGTTCAGGGCGCCACGCCAGCCGGGCGCGACACTGTGATGAAAATGCAACGAGCACAAGGAGAGCAATCGTTATGAGGAAATTAACCGCCCTGGCCGCGGGGATGACGCTGGCAATGACCGCGATGCCCGCGGCCGCCGGGGTCGTCATCACGCAAAAGCAGCACGTGACCAGTGGAACCAATACTCGCGACACCGAACAGACGATCTCGGTGCAGGGCAACAAGCAGAAGATGGTGACCGAGCGTCACACGATCATAACCGACCTCGACGCCGGTAAAATGTACGTCCTCGATCCGAAGGCGAAGTCCTATTTCGAGATCGAGTTCCCGCCCAAGGGCCAGATGGCCACGATGATGGCCGCGAGCACCAATGCGGCGATGAACTTCAAGCGAGCCGGCAGCACTCGCGACGTCGCCGGCTACAAGTGCTCCGACTACGACGGCGGTGGGCACATGATGACCGGCGATTATACGGTCAAGGAATGTTTCTCGACCAGCGCACCCGGCGCCGCGGAGTTTCAGGCGTTCGAGAAAAATATGGCGGACAAGCTCAAGAACTCGGGCACCCCGACCGGAAATGGCGAGATGCCCGGCGGAGTGCCGCTCGCGCTGGACTCGACAATGAAGATGGGGAAGGTAAATATTCCGGGGATGGCGGCGGACCAGGCGGCCAAGATCAACGAGATGATGGCGAAACGTCCGCCCGTCACGACCAGCACTGTGGTCGAGAAGATCGAATCGAAGAGGCTGGCGGAATCCGATTTCACCGTGCCCACGGACTTCACCAAGCGTGACCTGCCGGGACCGGGCTCAATGATGATGAGGCCGGGCGCAATGAAGATGCCGCCGCCGGGTGGCGCGCCGGGCGCAGGCGCCTCGCCAGCAACGCATTGAAGCAAGTCAGCTGAAGACAAAAAAAGAGCGGGGTCCGTCAGGGCCCCGCTGAGTTTCAATCCGATCGGAATAACTACATCGTGGCTGACGCCGACGCCTGCTGCTTGGGCGCGTTGAGCGCGGCGCACGAATCCCAGATCCATTTCGCGGTCGAGAGCTCGTCCTCCGCAAACAATCGCAATGCTTCCTTGGTCGAGAGATCTTCCTTCAGCAGCGCCGCGAACTCACAGATAGGTTTGATCGCATCCTCGGGTTTGCCCACGCGCTTGGTGAAATCGAGCAGTTTTTCGTTGTCGGGAATCGACGGGTCGCCCAGATAGGCAACGGCCTTGCGACCGGCTTCGGTGCCCGTCGCGCGCGCCTCGCCGCCGAGTTCCGCCAGGCGCTGCGCGAAAATCCGCGAATGATAGGCCTCGCGCTCAGCGACGATCCGGATGCCGGTGCGGATGCAATCAGTCGTGCAGACTTCCGCCCACGCCGCGAACGCTTCGCCACCGTTGGCCTCGCCCACGCGCACCTTGTCGAGAAAGCTGACTACGGCGGCGCGCTCGGATTTGTAGGTGCGGCCGAACGCCTTGAAACCGCCGCCGTTGCCATTGCCGTTGGTCGTCGGCTTGCCGGCTTCGAACGACGCCATCTCGGCCTCGAACGTTGACTGCGAAATGATTCCGCTGCGATAGGCGCGCAGCAACTGTTTGAATTCAAAATCGCGACTCATCGGGTGATCCTCCACCTTGCTGGAATGCTCCAATTAAACGAGCGTTTAGCACGTTGAACCCAGAGCATAAGGCGGCGTCCGCGTATGTGTCAATTGCGGTTTATGAGCGCCCGCGCGCGCTGTCAGGTATTGGCGAGTGGACGCATTGCACGCTGTGCCGGTCAGTACGACACGCGCGCCGATGGCCCGTACAGCAGAATGTACGATCTCTATTCAGGGATTGTGCGCAACTACGGTGAACAGGCAAGCGTTCGGAAAGTTGCGATCCCAAAAGTACTCAAAGTTCTCTTGATGTTTCTCCTTCAGAACGTCCGTATACGTAACAGTTCCCCAAATCCCGAACTTGAGCTGCCCTGCAACAATCTTCCGAAGCGTTTGTTCGGGTGGAACACTGCCTAAACTCTTCGCGAGTATGTCTCTGACTGTTCCTGTGGTTCCGCCTGGTATGGTCTCACCTGCGCTTACCGAAGCAGCACTGACTTCGCCGGCCGGATCTGTTGATTCTTCGGTCTGCGTAGCGCCGGGAATTCCGGCGGAGAAAGACGACTCAAGGTTGTCGGCACGAGTTCTACCCGAATTGCGGTAGCGCAATGTCAATACCGTATCGAGACTCAATGCAGCGCGAGGAGAACAGTAGATTGCATCTACATTGACGTGGGCAGCTTCTGCGATCACGACCATATCGCGTGCACTGCGCGCGGAGAGCGCAGCAGCGTCGGCCTGAGTCTTGGCAGCGTCCGCATCGACCTTGCTGCCGTCCGCCTGGGTCTTGATGGTATCCGCTTGGGATGCGGCCGCTTGGGACGCTTGTTTGGCGGCGGCCGCCTGCGCCTGCACTTCTGAAATGGTTTGTTGGCTGATTTCGCGCTGCTTGCCGATGATCGTGTTGAGCGTAGCTATAGTGGTTACGTGCCTTCGATAAGCGTCGACTAACTTATACAAGACCCCGAGAGTCAGCACCCACAACAAAAGACTGGCGATAGAAAGGACGATGGCCACCTTTGTGCCGGTTCTGGTTCGACGCTTGCGCCTTTTAGCCGGCTCGGATTGAGAGGCGACTTGGCCGTGCAGACCGTTGCGCGCGGCGTCCAACCCCTGATTCTTGTCTTTTTCCCCCTCGGTCGTGCGATCGTTTATTTCGCGATCCTCGCTCTTGTCTCCCGACGGGCCAGACGAGCCATTCTCCATGCGCTCGAGCGAGGAGGCGGCCTCCAGGAGAAATGGGACCCTGATTAGCTCGGGCGCAACAGTGGCCTGCGGTTCCGCGGGCTTACTTGCCTCGCGAATTTGGCGCAGCATGAACTTCACGTCTTGCTCGCAAGTCAAAGATCCGAGCAGAGATGCGTTGGACAACGCCTTTAGTTCATCAGGAGTCACCCGGAAGCGCTCGACGACTCCATGGTTGCGGCAAAATCCTTGAACGATTCCGTACTCGCCAGATTGAACTTCGAAGCCTGGGGTCTGTGAATTCTCGGCGGTTTCGAGTTCCGAGATTTGTTCTGGCTCTGGCTCGTCTACATCTGAAACGCCCGGCACAGCCTCAAGAAGCGTGGTTGCCTTCGAACGGCCGCCGCGCGATTCGAGAGGTTTTTGCTGCTCTTGTTCGCCAGGCGGCGAGGAACTGAGCGGCGCCTGTTTTTTTTGGAGCGACTTCAGGGCGTCGACCAGATCGCGCACCACTTGTTCGGCGCCGACAGCCGCTTCGGTCACTTTCGGTTTGTCCATTACCCTGCGCTCTGATCCCGCGGTTGCGAGTTCTCTCTATATTTCAAGCTTGCCCCGATAGCCCTTGTGAGCTTCGCTCGAAACCCTGCGCCAGCGCCGAGAAGTCCTCGCGAAGGGTCTTCGCCGGTTCAAACGCTTTGGCGAGATGCGCGAGTCTGTCTTGAAGCGTCACCGCCGGTTCGAGCGCAGCGGCAAGCTGGCTGAGGCTTTGGCAGAACTCTTCAGAAAGTTGATCGAGTTCCTGATCCAGAGCTTGCAGCGGGCCGAATTGATTCAGAACCTTTCTGAGCTGGTCCTGGAAACCGCGCATCGGTTCGAGCAGTTTGGCTAATTCCTTGATTTCCGTCCCAAACCGGCGCAGCGGTTCAAACACACTCCCAAGCTCCGAAAGCTGTCCTATGGGTCCCAGAATCGACGCTATCTGAGCGAGTTGATCTTGAAGCGGCTTTACCTGCTCAAACACCGCCTCTACCGCGAGCGTGGGGTGAAACGAAATCTGCTGATCTGCCATTCGAGTCTATCCTCCCAACAACAGCCACTTTCATTGACCGTCGATTTCGCTTGTACCTTGCCGTCAGGACACAGCAATAGCAACTTGGCTCCTGTGGATTGCCGCGATGCTGCGGCTTGCGAGAGATGTATGTACTGTACGATGCTGGCTAGATCGCTATAGCCAAATTGTATTGCCTATTTGACGTATTTTTATACTTCAGTAGGTACCTAAACCTATAGCTACTATGTGTTCTACAATTAGTCTTAAGGCGCGCTAAAATTTCGACTGCAACGATTCGCCACCAAAAAGGCCAGGGACGGATTAAGATGGCAACTCAGCGAACTTCATTTGAGCCCGGTCTGGCGGTATCGACGATCTTCGATCAGATCGGACCGCTCCAGGAGCAGTTGGCGCAGATCGTGGTTATCCTCGAACCGATTCAGCAGCTCTCGGAGCTTGCAAGCGTGTTCGAACCTCTGCGCGAGTTCGAGGAACGGATCAGGGACCTGGCTAAGGTGCTCGCGCCGATGCACAACTTCCAGGACCAACTTCAGCAGGTGTTGAAGCAATTCTCACCGCTGGAAACGCTCGACCAGGAACTCAGCCAGCTCTGCTTGTCGTTCCGCGAAAGTCTGAGCCAACTCGCCACGGCGCTCGAGCCCGCTGCAGCTCTTCAGGATCGACTCGTCGATCTGTGTACTGCATTTGAGCCGGCCAAGGCTCTGCGCCAGGAATTCTCTGCGCTGGCTCGAATTTTCGAGCGAAGCTCGACCGACCTGCCCCATTAAGATCGAAGCAGGCGGTCCCGCAAGTCACGACGTTGAGTCCGCGGCATCCGACCGTCCCCAAGTAAGTCCGCCCATTTTTCCTGGCGCGAAGTGCTCGCGCGAGTCTGCTATTGTAGGAAAGGCACCAGCAAAAACGCGATGATACTGTTTGATATCAAAGACGACCTATACGGGCCGCCTTCAAACGAGCGGGAAGATTCCAACGCGTTTGGCGCCAGACTGGCAGTATCGGAAGTTTTTGACCAGCTCGAGCCTCTGCGGGCGCAGCTCGCTCGTATCGGGTCTTTTCACGAACCGATGCAGCGGCTCGGCGAGCTGGCGAACGTGTTTGACGAATTACGCAAGTTCGCGATGCAGGTCAGCGACCTGGCCAGAGTGCTCGAGTCAATGCACAACTTCCAGGACCGCCTTCGTCCGGTCCCGAACCAGTTTGCTCCGCTGGGGGCTCTTGATGAGAAACTCAAACGGCTTTGCGCGTCGTTCGCCGAACATTTGAGCGAACTCGCCGACGCGCTCGGACCGGCGGTTACGCTTCAAGACCAACTCTCGCATTTAGCTAGCGCATTCGAGCCGGCCAAGGTTCTTCGCGAGGAATTCCTGGGATTGGCCCAGAGTTTCGCGTTGAGGGCACCCGCAATGTCGGACGGTCGGAACGGCTCATCGGGTGTTCTCAGGAAAAGCCCGCCGAGGTGAACAAGGCGATCCTCGATTTTCTTTCCGACCTGAAAAAGTAGCGGCTCTATTCTCTGCCAGCGGACTCTTCTAGCGTGCGATTCGCCTCCAGCACGAGGCTGACTGCTTCCTTCAAATTTGTACGAGTCTCAGCCAATGTGCGCCCCTGCGTATTTGCCCCGGGCAGTTCCTCGACGAATCCCACGTAGCCACCGCGCACTTTCTTGAATATCGCAGTCAGTTTCATGGTTCCGCCTCGCGCAGCATTCTGTAACGACGTGATCACTTCGTGGGGACGCCGGTGGATTCGGCGACCAACTCCGCGAGGTCGCGGACGCGCATCGTTTCCTCGAGCGAGCGCGACTTTACCGCGTCTTCGAGCATCGTCATGCAGAACGGGCATCCGACCGCGACGCACTTGGGCTTGGCCTCCTGCAACTGGTCGAAGCGTTTCTGATTGATGCGCGTGCCCTCGTGTTCTTCTTTCCAGAAACATCCACCGCCGGCGCCGCAGCAGAAAGTGCGATTCTTCGACTGCTCGACCTCCTCGATTTCGGCGCCGGGGATCGCGCCGAGCGCGCTGCGAGCGCTGTCCCATTTGCGATTGTGGCGCGCCATGTAGCACGGGTCGTGATAGGTGATGCGCTCGTCGATCTTGCCGCGCGGCTTCAGGCGTCCGGCCTGGATCAGCTCGTCGATAAACTCGGCTTCGTGCAGGACGGTGTAGTTGCCGCCGAAATCCGGATACTCATTTTTCAAATTGTGAAAGCAATGCGGGCATTGAGTGACTATTCGCCGCGGCTTGTAACGATTGAGGGTCTCGACATTTTGTGCGGCGACAGTTGCATACAAATATTCGTTGCCTAGCCGGCGCGCGGGATCGCCGGTGCAGGTCTCTTCGCGCCCGAGGATCGCAAACTTGACGCCCGCCTGTTTCATCAAGCCCGAGAACGACTTGCTGACGCGCTGATTGCGCTCGTCGTACGAGCCGGCGCATCCCACCCAGTAGAGCACGTCGATTTCTGACGGATCTTCGAGCTCGGCAATCTCGGGAATTTCCAGCCCCTTCGCCCATTCGGCGCGCTTCTCCTGCGCGAGGCCCCACGGATTGCCCTGGTTCTCGATGCCCTTGAACGCGCCCGTCAGCTCGGTCGGGAACCGCGATTCCATCAATACGTCGTAGCGCCGCATATCGACGATTCGCTGGATGTGCTCGATGCCGACCGGGCATCCCTCTTCGCACCATCCGCACGACGTGCATCCCCACACCGCTTCTTCGGTCGCGACCTGCGTGATCATGTCGGGACCATTCCACGCGGGCGCTTCGGCGGCCGCGTCGCCGTTCGTGGCGTTAGCTTTCGCGGCGAGCAGGAACGGCGCCTTGTCGAGCAGATGCTC
>Ga0209420_1001511_pt1 | contig 10952 bp, 11 predicted proteins | sample BlaSpr_A8_OM1_O1_FD_187972 | JGI IMG/M metagenome (GOLD analysis project Ga0209420, IMG submission 187972) | Forest soil microbial communities from Thunder Bay, Ontario, Canada - Black Spruce, Ontario site 2_A8_OM1_O1 (SPAdes) (version 2) | ecosystem: Environmental > Terrestrial > Soil > Boreal...
AGGGTGGCCGCCGCGGCGATCTCGTAAGGTCCCACGCGCGTCCGGCGCAGCGCGGTGAGGTGCCCGCCAACGCCGAGCGCCCGGCCAAGGTCGCGGGCCAGCGCCCGGATGTAGGTCCCGCTGGAGCAGGTGACGGTGACGTCGGCGTCCAGCAGATCGCCGGCCCGGCGAACGGCCAGGACGTCGAAGGCCGTCACGGTGACGGTCCGGGCCGCGAGCTCGGGGGCTGCGCCCTCTCTGGCCAGCCGGTAGGCACGCTTCCCGCTCACCTTGATCGCGCTGTACCCGGGCGGCACCTGCACGATCTCGCCGGTCAGCGCGGTCACGGCGGCTTCGAGCGACGCTTCCGAGACCCCGGCCGCCGAGGTCTCCGCGATCACCTGGCCCTCGGCGTCATCGGTGTCGGTCGCCTGGCCCAGCCGGATCGTGGCCGAGTACTCCTTCTCGCTCAGCGCGAGATGGCCGAGCAGCCTGGTGGCCTTCTCCACCCCGATCACGAGCACCCCGGTGGCCATCGGGTCCAGCGTGCCCGCGTGCCCGACGCGGCGGGTCCCGGCCAGGCGGCGGATCCGCGCCACAACATCGTGCGAGGTAAGCCCCTGTGGCTTGTCGACGATGACCAGGCCGCTGGCCACCCTTCCCTGCTCGCCAAGCCCGCTTCCCTGCACCTGGCTGCCGCCCGCCGCCTTCGTCACCGCCCGTCGGCCGGGGCGGGCACGATCGCGAGCTGGCGGCGCAGCGCGGTCATCACGTCCGCGACCGGGCCGTGCGCGGTGAAGCCCGCCGCGAGCCGGTGGCCTCCGCCGCCCAGCGCCACGCAGGCGCGGGCGACGTCTGCCTGGCCCTTGGACCTGGCCGACACCTGCCAGCACCCGTCGTCGTCCTCCTTGAGCACGACCGCCACGTCGGCCTCGTCGGTGCGGCGTACCACGTCGATCACTGATTCGGCCGCCTCGTACGGCAGCCCGTGCGCCGCCCGGTCATCGCGGGTGACCGTCGTCCACACCAGGCCATGGCCGGCCACGGCGTCCGGCTCGAGCTGCGCCCGCCCGAGCACGGCGGAAAGCAGGCCAAGGAACCCGAACGGGCTGCGGTCCCAGAGCTCGTGCGCCACCGCTCCGGGCTCGATGCCGGTCTGCAGCAGCTGCGCGGCGAGCTCATGCACGCCCGCGGACGTGTTCGAGTACTTGAACGAGCCGGTGTCGGTGACCAGACCCGCGTACAGCCCGAGCGCGATGTCCCGGGTCAGTGGAACGCCGAGCCTGCTGACCAGCTCAAACGCAAGCACCGCGGTCGCCGCGGCCGCGTCATCGATCAGGTTGACGGTGCCGAACCTGGTGTTCGAGGCGTGATGGTCGAGGACGATCAGCTCGTCGGCCGCCGCCGCGCTCGCCTCGAGCAGGCCGAGCCGGTCCGGGCTGGCCGCGTCGAAGGTCACCATGACCTGGGGCCGCTCGGGAAACGCGTCCGGCGGGCTGAGCAGCTCGGCGCCGGGGAGGAACCGGAGAATGCGCGGGATCTCGAACGGCAGGTCGCCAAACGAGGCAACGATCGCCACCGGCGCGGTGAAGGGGGCAGGGGAGGTGGGCGGGGGACCGCAGCGTGCGCGCAGGGCGTGCGCGACCGCGAGCATCGAGCCGAGAGCGTCCCCGTCCGGGCGGATGTGGCAGGCCAGGCAGATCTCGGTGGCTCCGTCTAGCGCCTTGACGGCCCGCGCCCACTCTTCCTCGGTGCCCACTTGCTCGGTCGTCACGACCGTGAGTATCTCGCGCTGCCGTTGCCGGCCGCCGGGTAATCGCCTACCTCCGGGGGGCTCTGCCCCCCGAAACCCTGCTGCGTGCCCGGTCAGCTACGGCCCGTCCCGGGCGCGGGGTAATGGCCGAGCGGGCCGCCACGCGCATGGCCGTCGCCGTGCACCGCGTCCTCGTCGTCTGGAAGACCATCGGAGTCGGCTTCATCATCACCGCCCGGCTCCGGGCGAACCCGGTAGGGGTCCGGGTCGCCGGCCGGCTCGGCACCCACCCGCGCGGCAGCGACCTGCGCGTCGGCGACGCGCGCCCGGGCCACGAGCTCCTCGATGTTGCGCGCCGTGTCGGGCACCGTGTCCTGCTCGAAGGTGATCGAGGGCGTGTGCTTCACGCCGGTCTGCCTGCCGACCTCGGAGCGGATCAGGCCCGTCGCGCTGGCCAGCGCGACGGCCGACGCGGCGCGTTCCTCCTCGGAGCCGTAGACCGTATAGAACACCGTCGCCTCGCGCAGGTCGCCGGTCACCCGGGCCGCGGTCACCGTGACGAAGCCGAGCCTCGGGTCCTTGATCCGGCGCTCCAGCATCTCGGCGACGATCTGCGCGACCGCCTCGCCCAGTCTGCGCGCCCGCCCCGTGTCCACCATGGCTGGCTCACTCCTCCTCGCTGAACAGCCGCTGCCTCGCGGACAGCAGCTCGATATCGGGTCGGCCCGCGACGAAGCGCTCGCACGCGTCGAGAACCTCGGCGGCCCGCGCGGCCGTCGAGGCCGCCACCGCCACGCCGATCTCCGCCCGCCGGTGCAGGTCGAGGTGCCCGGTCTCAGCCACGGATGCGGCCGGGAAGCGCCGGGCGACCTCGGCGATCAGCGGCCGTACCGCCGAACGCTTCTGCTTCAGTGAGCGCACGTCGCCAAGCAACACGTCCAACGTCAGGGCACCCACGTACACGGTGGCTCCTTCGCCGGCGGGCTGCTGGGATTCGCGTCAGGCCCTGGGCTTCTCCCGCATCTCGAACGTCTCGATCACGTCAGCGACACGAACGTCGTTGTAGCCGAGGCCGATACCGCACTCGAAGCCCTCGCGGACCTCGGTGGCATCGTCCTTGAACCGGCGCAGCGACTCGATGCTGAGGCTTTCCGAGACCACGACGCCGTCGCGGACCAGGCGTGCCTTGCTGTGCCGGGTGATCGTGCCGGAGCGGACGATGCAGCCCGCCACGTTGCCGACCCTGGGCACCCGGAAGACCTCGCGCACCTCGGCGCTGCCGAGCTGAATTTCCTCGAAAATCGGCTTCAGCATGCCCTTGAGCGCGGCCTCGACTTCCTCGATGGCCTGGTAGATCACCGAGTAGTAGCGGATGTCCACGCCCTCACGCTGGGCGAGTTCACCGGCCCGGCCCGCTGGGCGGACGTTAAAGCCGATGATCACGGCCTCGGAGGCGATGGCCAGGTTGACGTCGTCCTGGGTGATCGCGCCGACGCCACGGCCGATGACCCGGAGTACGACCTCCTCGCCGACGTCGAGCTGGAGCAGGGCATCTTCGAGCGCCTCGACCGAACCGGACACGTCGCCCTTGATGATGAGCAGCAGCTCTTCCCGTTCGCCGGACTTGAGCGCCGACTCCAGGTCCTCCAGGGTGACCCGCGGCCGCCGCTGCGCGAACATCGCGCTGCGCTCCCTGGCCTCGCGCCGCTCGGCGATCTGCCGGGCGACCCGGTCGTCGTCCACCACCAGGAAGCTGTCGCCGGCGTTGGGCACCGCGGTGAGACCGAGTACCTGCACCGGGCGGGACGGCGGCGCCTCGCTGACCGTGTCACGGTTCTCGTCGAGCATGGCCCGGACCCGGCCGAACGCCTCGCCGCAGACGATCGAGTCACCGACCCTGAGCGTCCCGCGCTGCACGAGCACGGTGGCGACCGGCCCGCGGCCCTTGTCGAGCTCGGCCTCGATCGCGACACCCTGAGCCTGCTGGTCGGGGTTGGCGCGCAGGTCCAGCTCGGCGTCCGCGGTCAGCACGATCGCCTCGAGCAGCTCGTCGATGCCAGTGCCCTCACGGGCAGAGACGTCGACGAACAGGTTCTGGCCGCCGAACTCCTCGGCCACCAGCCCGTACTCGGTGAGCTGAGCCCGCACCCGCGCCGGGTCGGCGCCCTCCTTGTCGATCTTGTTGACCGCCACGACGACCGGCACGCCGGCCGCCTGGGCGTGATTCAGCGCCTCGGTGGTCTGCGGCTTCACGCCGTCGTCCGCCGCGACCACGAGCACGACCAGGTCGGTCGTCTCGGCGCCGCGGGCGCGCATGGCGGTGAAGGCCTCGTGACCCGGAGTGTCGATGAAGGTGATCTTCCGCTCCTGGCCGTCGACCTTGGCGTTGGCCTGGTACGCGCCGATGTGCTGGGTGATGCCGCCGGCCTCGTGGGCGACGACGTTCGTGCGCCTGATCGCGTCGAGCAGCTTGGTCTTGCCGTGGTCGACGTGGCCCATCACGGTCACCACCGGCGGGCGGGCGACCAGGTCGCCCTCGTCGCCCTCGTCCTCACCGAACTCGATGTCGAACGCCTCGAGCAGCTCCCGGTCTTCCTCCTCAGGAGAAACGACCTGGACGTTGTAGTTGAGCTCGGCGCCGAGCAGCTGGAGCGTCTCGTCGTTCACCGACTGGGTCGCGGTCACCATCTCGCCCAGGTGGAACAGCACCTGGACCAGCGATGCCGGGTTCACGCCGATCTTGTCGGCGAAGTCGCTCAGCGACGCACCGCGAGACAGCCGGATGACCTGGCCGTTCCCGCGCGGGATCGACACACCGCCGATCGCCGGCGCCTGCATGTTGTCGAACTCCTGGCGCCTCTGCTTCCTCGACCTCCGGGCGCGTGCCGGGCGCCCGCCCGGCCGCCCGAACGCGCCCTGGGTGCCGCTCCGGCCACGGCCGCCGCCACCGGGACGGGCGGGGCCGACGCCTCCGCCACCGCCGCCGGGCCGCTGGCCGCCACCGGCACCGCCGCCGCCACGCGGCCCTCCGGGACCGGAGCCGGGGCCACCACGGCCGCCGCCACCGGGCCTGGTGCCCGTGCCGGGGCCACCACGGCTGCCTGCTCCGCCTGGCCCGCCTGAACCTCCCGACCCGGCGTAGCCGCCGGGTCCGCGGCCACCTCCGACCGGCCGGGGCGGCATGCTGCTGGGGCTGGGACGAGGCCCTCCCGGCCGCGGACCGCCCGGCCGCGGACCATCTCCGGGCCCACCAGGACCGGAGCGTCCGGGCACCCGCGGGCCGCCCGGACGAGGCCCGCCACCTGGCCCGCCACCAGGCCTGGGACCCTGGCTGGTGCCTGGCTGGCCGGCAAAGGCCGCCGGGCTGCTGGCTTGCTGACCCGGCCTGGGACCGCGCGGCGCCGATCCCATGCCGGTCGCCGTCGAGCTGAACGGGTTGTTGCCCGGCCGGGGACCTGGCCGGGGCGGGCCTGGCACGCCAGCGGACGGCCGGGGCGCGCCACCTGGCCTCGGCGCACCGGAACCCGGCGCACCGGAACCCGGACGCGGCGCATTCGGCCGCGGAGCGCTCTGCGACGCGGTGCCGGAGCCATCAGCGGCAGGCTGCTGCACACTCGGCGCGGTTTCGCTCGCCGCAGCGGGTGCTTCCGCCTGGGGCTGCGGGAACGGAACCGGTGGCCTGCCCGGCGACCCGTCCGCGGCTGGCGCCGTTGCGGCAGGGCTGGCCGGCTCGACTGCTGCCGGCGCGGGCCTGGCTTCGGCCGCCGGCGCGACGGGTGCGGCCGGGCTGCGGCCGTTGGTTGCGCCGTGCCCGTCATCGGCCGCCACCACCGCGGGCGCGACCGGGGCCGCCGCCGAACGGCCGCCTGCGGCCTGGCTGGCCCGCGCCTGCTTGGGCTGCTGGGCCGCGAATGCTTCCTTGAGCCTGCGGACGACTGGCGCCTCGATCGTCGAGGACGCCGATCGCACGAACTCGCCCATTTCCTGGAGCTTGGCCATGACGGCCTTGCTCTCTACGCCGAACTCCTTAGCGAGCTCGTATACCCGGACCTTCGCCACTGCGCTCCCTCTACTCGGTCCGGACTCGCCGGACCCGTCAGCCGGTCGGGGCAGCGCGTGCTCCGTCCGGCGTCAGCCTCTGCTGTTCATCGCCGCATGCTCATCGGTCGCTCATCGCAATCTCAGCCTGCTTTCCCGGGCCGTGTCGCCACGGCCGTACGTCCACACTCGGCCAGCTCGCCCGGCTCTCGATGCCAGCCACCGCCGTCCGTCCGGAGATGCCCCGGCGCAGCCGGCCGTGCCTGCCCAAGATACTCGACGACCGCGCCAGTCCCGAACGTTCCGGACAGGCGCAGCGCCCGCGCGAACGCCCGGCGGCGCTGCGCTTTTTCAAAGCATCCCTGGCTGGGATGCAGGTATGCACCCCGGCCCGGTCTCCGCGCTGGCGCGTCAGGAACAATCTCGTTCCCGGCTGCCACCAAGCGGAGCAAGTCGGACTTGACGGCGCGGGCCCCGCAACCTACGCAGGTCCGGATCGCTGGCGCGTGCCGAGTCTGCGAATGCCGCGTGCCCATCTCCGCCAAGCTTACAGTGCTACCCCTAGGGGGGACGACCCCCCTTCAACCGCCCAATAAGCGAGCCCGACGGCACGCCGCCAGCCACGCCCTGCGGTCAGGACCCGCGCAACCTAAGAGTCTGCGGCCGCGCCGGGCACGGTACCCGCCGCGCCCGGGGCGTCGCTGGCGGCGGTGGCCAGCGCACCGTCGCCGTCCGCGCCTTCCTCGCTTCCCCCGCCCTCACCACCCTGGCCGCCCTTGCTGGCCTGGCTGGCGTCCCCGGGAGCGGCCGACGCGACGGCCTCGTCGGCGTCGCTGTCCGGCCGGATATCGATCCGCCAGCCGGTCAGCCGTGCCGCGAGCCGCACGTTCTGGCCTTCCTTGCCGATGGCCAGCGACAGCTGGTAGTCGGGCACGATCACCTGCGCGACCCGCGCCTGGGCGTCCACCACGATCACCCGGGAGACCCGCGCGGGCGACAGCGCGTGCGCCACGAACTCGGCTGGGTCCGGTGAGTAGTCGACGATGTCGATCTTCTCCCCGTGCAGCTCCGTCATCACGTTGCGGACCCGGCTGCCCATCGGGCCGATGCAGGCACCCTTGGCGTTCACTCCCGGCTGGCGCGAGGCCACCGCGATCTTGCTGCGGTGCCCGGCCTCCCTGGCGATCGCGGCGATCTCCACGGCCCCGGAGGCGATCTCCGGCACCTCGAGCGCGAACAGCTTCTTGACCAGGTTCGGGTGCGTGCGAGACAGCGTCACCGACGGACCGCGATAGCCCTTGCGGACGGTCAGCACGTAGCACCGCAGCCGCTCGCCGTGCACGTAGCGTTCACCGGGTACCTGCTCGGTAGGCGGCAGGATGGCCTCGAGCTTGCCGAGATCGACCAGGACGGCCCGGGGATCCTTGCCCTGCTGGATCACGCCGGCCACGATGTCCCCCTCGCGGCCCGCGTACTCACCAAAGGTGAGCTCGTCCTCGGCGTCCCGCAGCCGCTGCAGGATGACCTGCCGGGCCGTGGTCGCCGCGATACGCCCGAAACCCTCGGGCGTGTCGTCATATTCCCGGGTAACCGTGCCGTCAGCGCCGGTCTCGGCCGCCCAGACCGTGACGTGGCCGCTGCGCCTGTTGACCTCGACCCGCGCCGTGGGCGCCGCGCCTTCGGTCCGGTGGTACGCGACAAGGAGCGCATCCTCGATGGCCTTGATGGCCAGGTCCATCGAGATGTCCTTCTCGGCTTCAAGGCTTTTCAGGACGCTCAGGTCAATATCCATCGGGCCCCTCCTCGTCCGCGCCGTCGTCGGCGTAGCCATCCAGCGGGGCGAACTCGATCTGTATCCTTCCCGGGCCCAGTTCGGAATAGCCGAACTCACGGCTGGCTCCGTCGACGTCGATCCGCACCCCGCTGGAATCCGCGCCGGCGACACGCCCGGTGACGGTCGCATCGGGGGAAGTCGCCGAGGTCCCGGGCTGCGACCGGAGCGGCGCGCTCACCACACGGCCGACCGCGCGCCGCCAGTGCTTGGGCTCGGTCAGCGGGCGGTCGACGCCCGGCGAGGAAACCTCAAGGGTGTAGGACGCCTCCCCCATCGCAGCCGCCCGGTCGAGCGTGGCCGACAGCTCCCGGCTCGCGAGAGCCATGTCGTCAAGGCTTACCCCGCCGTCGGCGTCGACCACGATGCGCAACAACCGCCGCCGTCCGGCCGAGGTGATCTTGACATCTTCCAGGTCCATGCCCAAGGCGGCAACCGTCGGCTCGAGCAGGCCGACGATCCGCTCGGCATCTGCGGCACCCGCCCGCGACGGCGCCCGCGACGGCGCCCGCGACGAACCGTGACGCGAGTTCCCCTGCATCACGACCTCCTCGCCCGCGACCTGTGCTGTTGTCTGCTCGGCCTCTAGCCTAACCGGGCTGGCCACCACCCGGACGCATGCCCGTCACGCCGCGTGCCGGTCCGGGCCACCGGCCGACGCGCGTGGCATGCTAGGTTCCCGCGCTGGCACCGGAGCGCGGCACCCGCTGGAGGCTTCGTGGCGGCAAAACCGACACGCCGAGTAGTGCTTGCGGCTGCGGCTATGCTGCCGCTCGCTGCCGTGTCCGGCTGCGACGGCCCCGACGTCCTCGCCGCTCCGCCGTCACCCGCACCCGACGTCACCGTGCTCCGCGGGGCGATCGCCGCCGAGCAGCTGATGATCACGCGCTACACCACCGTGCTGCACCAGGCGGGTGCGGCGGCCGGCTCCGGCGGCTCCCTGGCAGGCGCGCTCCAGCCGCTGCTGGCGGAGCACCGCGCGCACCTCGCCCAGCTCCGGTCCCGGCTGATCGTTCCGGCGGGGAGCAAGGCGAGCCCGGCGACGCCACACGAGCGGCCCCCGGCCCCGGTGCCGTCGGGGGTGAGCGCGAGCGTCGCGTTCCTGCGGACCGCCGAGCAGGACGCAGCCACCACCATGCTTGAACGACTGCACGGCGCCTCTTCTTCCCTCGCCCAGCTCTTCGCGAGCATCGGGGCGTCGGAGGCGACGCACGTCCCGGTCCTTGACGCCGCTGCGGCCCAGGTCGCGCGGTGAGCAGCCATGTCCGTCCCGCCCCCGGCACCATCCGGGCGCTGCAGACCGCGCTGACGGCCGAGCATGCCGCGGTCTACGGCTACGGGGTCGCCGGCGCTTACCTGACCGGAAGCGCGCAGGCCACGGCGGCCACGAGCGACTGGCTGGCCCATCAAGTAGCCCGGGACCATCTCGAGGCCGTGCTGCGTTCCCTCGGGGCACAGCCGGCCGCTGCCGCCGTGGCCTACCAGCTGCCGGCGCCGGTGCGGAACCCCAGCGAGGCCGTTGCGCTCGCGGTCGTGCTCGAGGAGCGGATCACCACGGCCTATCTAGGCCTGGTTGCGCTGAGTAACGACTCGATCAGGGATTACGGCGCCCTGCAGGTGCGGGCGTCCGCCCTGCGCGCCGCGGCCTGGCGCGGGGGCACCGTCGCCTTTCCCGGGATGACCTCGGTCGCGCTTGCCAGACCCCGAAAGCAGTCGTGACGCTACTGGCCGCGAGCCGCGAGAACCTGTTTGATGAGGGCCGCGGCGCCATCCAGGTCATCCCAGGTGGCTATCCGTTCCGCCCATGACCACCAGAACCACCAGGTGCCGTCCTGGCCGCGCCCGGCGTAGACGTCCTCGGCCAGCGCGGACGCCGCCGGGTTGACCACGTGCAGGCTGGGCACGCGTCCCGGCGGCGCCATCAGGCTGGTCCGCAGCCCGTGCCTGGCCAGCACCTCGGCGAGCCCTTCGAGCCGGTTCAGGTAAATATGCGGAGCCTGCCCCGGTGTAGGGGCTTGCTGGGTCTCCGTAGTCATTCAGTCACCCCTAGTAGCCAAGGCACAGCGTAAAGTAATGGCACCGTTTAAGAATGCCCTGCGGGACGGTTAGATGCAACGTGCATAGAGAAATTCGCACGTTGCATATGAGATAACTCCGAGCCGGATCCCTGTCAGTAACTAGACGCCATGGCGCTCCGGCGGCACACTAGTTAGCCCGCACGTCGCGCTCTTCGGGGGAGGTGACATGGGAACCGAACACAGCCCCACGGTGCGGCGGCGCCGACTCGCGCTCGAGCTCAGGAGACTCCGCGAGGCGGCCAGGCTGACGTGCGAGGAAGTGGCAGAGCATCTGGAATGCTCGGCTTCGAAGATCAGCCGCGTGGAGACCGGCCGCGTGTCAGTCTCGCCACGCGACGTCCGCGACATGCTCGAACTCTACGGCGTGCCCGCCGACCAGCGGGAGAGCCTCGTCCAGCTCGCTCGCGACTCCCGGCAGAAGGGCTGGTGGCACGCGTACAGCGACACCATGCAGCCGCAGATGGCCACGTATATCGGCCTGGAGAGCGCCGCATCGGAGATCCGGATCTACGAGGTCAGCCTCATCCCCGGGCTGCTGCAGACCGAAGACTACGCCCGCGCCGTCATCAGGGCCGGGATGGTGAACAGCCCGGCCGAGGACATCGATCGCCGGGTCTCGCTGCTGATGGCCCGCCAGCCGGCCGTGGTCAGGGACGACCCGCCGAAGGTCTGGGCCGTGCTCGACGAGGCCGCGCTGCGCCGCCGGGTCGGCGGCTCCGGGCTGATGCGCCTCCAGCTCGAGCACCTGCTGGCCCAGGCGGCACTGCCCAACGTGGCGGTCCAGGTCATCCCCTTCGCCGGCGGCGCCCATCCCGCCATGGGCAGGCCCTTCATCATCCTGGTCTTCCCCGAGCGCGTCGACACCGACGTGGTGTACCTGGAGGACCTGACCAGCGCCCTCTACCTGGAAGACGTCGCCGAGGTAGACAGATACAACGTCTTCTTCAACCACCTCCGCGCCACGGCCCTCTCCTTCGACGACTCCGCCGCCCTAATAACCTCCGTCCTCAAAGAGATGTGACCGCGGCCTCCCCGCCCCCTGTCATCCCGGCCTCCCGTCCCCCGCCGCCCGCCGTTCCTTGATCACCGCCAGCTCTTACTTCGACTCAGTCATTTCCCCGGGCAATATGCGTTAAATGTCCGCGCCAGTCGAAGTAAAAGACAATTCGATCATGGGCCGGAACGGGGAGCCGGGGGTGGCTCGGCGGGGCGAGGGCGGGGCGCGTCAGGTTAGGGGTTCGGGGAGCGGGTCGGTGTGGATGACCGTGAGGCG
>Ga0209420_1001512_pt1 | contig 10951 bp, 11 predicted proteins | sample BlaSpr_A8_OM1_O1_FD_187972 | JGI IMG/M metagenome (GOLD analysis project Ga0209420, IMG submission 187972) | Forest soil microbial communities from Thunder Bay, Ontario, Canada - Black Spruce, Ontario site 2_A8_OM1_O1 (SPAdes) (version 2) | ecosystem: Environmental > Terrestrial > Soil > Boreal...
GCCAATGCACCGACGGGCGCGCAACAATCCGCGGGTGAGACGGGTTCAACGAGTAACGCGACTAACGCTGCGAGCAACGGAGCGAGTAACGCGTCGGGTAGCGCAGCGGTGGTGGGCGAGGCACGACCAGGCGAACTGCCGTTCCAGATGATTGGCGAGGCGCAGGGTTCACCGTATCGAGACACGCATTTTGAATTTGGGCGGCACTACGTCTATACGGTGCGGACGTTTGCGGAGTATACCGACGGCAGCGTGGAGTCGAACGATTCGGATCTAGTGACGGTGGATACGAGGGATGTGTTCGTTCCGGCCACCCCAAGTGGATTGGTAGTGATTCCCGTGGAGGCGACGGCGGACGTGCCGGCGCACATGGAACTCTCCTGGGCGATCAGTGCTGAAACCGACTTGGCGGGATACAACGTCTATAGAAGTGACGATCAGGGCAGCACTCCAGTGAAATTGAACGATAAGCCTTTGCTGACGCCCACATATCGTGATATGAGTGTGGCTCCCGCGCGTAGTTATTCCTATAGCGTCACAGCCATCGATCGAGCAGCGAACGAAAGTACGCAAAGCCCGGCTGTCTCGGCAGCTTTACCGCCGCCGACCGATCGAGAAGACCACTAAAAAGGCCAAATGAATTCGACCCCTTCAAAGGCCGCAGGGCGGCGGAGCCCACTGCTGACGGCGGTGATCATCACCGGGACCGTGACCGGAGTGTTGCTGACTTCGGTGATGCTTGGATCACTATTCACGGCGAACCGCACGAATATTTTTTATTCGGAGGCGGGGCTGCGGGATTTGATCTGCTCGACGCTATTCGGGGTCGTGATGATGATTCCCGTCCTGCGATTTTTCCGGTCGCCGGGAAGGATGTTTCGAGCGGGGCTATTTGGTTGGGTGATCTTCGTGCTGGCGTATTCGTGCACGGCGATTTACTACTCCAATCTGGTCAACCGACTGGGTAAGACTTCGTTTCACGTGCTGGTGCTGGGCGCGACGGTGTACGGAGTGCTGGCGGTGTGCGTGTGGGTGATTGTGACCGCCATGGCCCTGTTTCGACCTGAGCCTGCGCCGCGACCCCATGCGGTGCGAATTTCGAATCCTCCTCGATGAAGCTGTGCCGGTTTTACATTCCTGAAAATTTAGGGGCTGCGAGCGGGCAGGGGGCAGCTGCGCGCGCTGAGGGTGGGGGCGTTGCGACGGAAGCTCGCGCGGAGGTTGTCGCGGGCGTGATTGAGGGCGCGCTGGTGTATGAGATCGCGAATCTATTTGAGCCGGGATCTCGGACGGGCAGAGCGTGGGATCTGGCGGAGGTGAAACTGGCGGCGCCGGTGCAGCCGACGAAAATCGTGTGTGTGGGGCGGAGTTATGCTGAGCATGCGGCGGAGTTGGGAAATGAGGTGCCCAAGGAGCCGTTGATTTTTTTGAAGCCGCCGTCGTCGGTGATCGGGCCGGATGACGCCATTGTGATGCCGGCGATTTCGCAGCGAGTGGATTACGAAGGCGAGTGCGGGGTGGTGATGGGCAAGCGGCTGCGACTGAAGAGCAAAGATGAAGAGGTTTCGATCGCGGACTACGTGCTGGGTTATACCTGCCTGAACGACGTGACGGCGCGGGATATTCAAAAAAAGGATGTGCAGTTTACGCGTGGTAAGGGATTCGACACCTTCTGCCCCGTTGGGCCGGTGATTGAGACAGAATTTGAAGGGAAGTTTACGGTTACGACCAGCGTTAACGGAGTGAGAAAACAGGCTGGCGATGCATCGCAAATGCTGTTTTCGGTTGATGTTATAATTCGCTGGATCGCGCAAGTGATGACGCTGTTACCGGGCGACGTGATTGCCACGGGAACTCCACCGGGGGTGGGGACGTTGGCCGCCGGGGATGTGGTGGAAGTAGCGGTGAGCGGTGTCGGAACGCTGCGGAATCCGGTCACCAGCGCCTGATTCGCAACAACACAAACGCGTTCAAATGTTGGGTGGCGCGCATCAGGCGGGCGCGAGTCATTTCATTTACGGGCGATTTCAGGGCATGACACATTTCCTCTCAATGGCGCCGGAATACTATCCGTGGGCCGGCGTGGCGGTCGTCGGGCTGATTGTGGCGTACTTTACGCTGCGAAATCGCGAGTCGGACTTGACGGAACAGGAGCGGCAAAGGCGGCTGTATTTGAACCGCATTGGGCGAATTGTGGAAGGGCAGATTGTGGAGATTGAAGACCGGAGGCGCGAAGACAAGCCGCTGCCCAAGGGATTCAAGAACCGGCGCAAGACGAAGCCTTTACCTGTGGCCTCGAATGAGCCGATGAAGCTGCTGTATTACACGTACTCGATTTCAGGCGTGACCTATGAGACCGCGCAAGATATTAGTGGGCTGGAAGAGCGCGCGTGCATGGAGCGGGCCATTGCGGGGCAGGCAGCGAGCGTGAAGTACGATCCTTCGAATCCGAGCAATTCGATTTTATTGGCGGATGATTGGTCGGGACTGCACTAGTGATCTCTGCGCGTTACACTCCTTTTGTTCTTCTTCTTTAGTTCCTACCTGGCGGTTTCTACTGCGAAGTGAACCAAATCCTTAGAGCATCACAATGGCGAATTTTTTGAAGTAGTTTTCGAGCTGCTCGGGATCGGGCTCGCGATCGGCGCGACCGATGTAGCCGTCAGGCCGGACGAGATAGGTGCCGTTGCGAACGAGGCCGGCTTGGTGTGCGGCGTCGCTCCAAGGAAATTCGTGGAGGGGAAGGCGGAGTCTAGTGGTGAGGGCGCGGATTTCAGGTGTAGCGGCGCCGTAGACGTGGAGCTGCCAATCGAGCGATTGGAGGGCATCGAAATTGCCGCCACCATTTTCGAAGGGAACCCAAGGAAGGCGGTTACCGCCGCGAAGAGCGTCGGCGTCACCGCGGCTGATAGGGCTTTCGCGATACTGGATGCCGATTTGCGAGGCGAGGCGGAACATATCTCTGCGAGTGGAGGGGAGTTGGATGAGGGCGGGGAAGACGTAGGGCATGAGAAAGCCGCGAACGAAGGTGGAGAGAACACCGCGGCCGGCGACGCCGGTGAAGGCGCGGTCGGTGGTGGCAACGAGGGAGCGAGCGAAGGTGAGGCGCTCAGGCTCATAGCTATCGAGGATTTCGGCAGCGGCGCGGCCAGAAACGACCGAGGCGAGTTTCCACGCCAGATTAACGGCGTCACCGATGCCGGTGTTCATGCCCTGACCGCCGGCGGGGCTGTGGATATGGCCGGCGTCGCCGCAGATAAAGGCGTGGTTGACGCGGAAGTGGTCGGCGACGCGATGGTGGACTTTATAGGTCGAGAACCAATTCACCTTGTCGACGCGAACGTCGGCCATGTATTCGGAGACGCCGCGAACGTCCTCGAAGGTGATTTCTTCGGGTTTCTTGGGAGTGTCGGGAACGACGCCGATGAGGCGGTGCTGGCCGGTGGTGCGAATGGGAAAGATGACCAGGAGAAAATCGGGACCAAGGCAGAAATTGATGTCGTCGTTAATGGGGCCGGTGAGGAGATGAACGTCGGCCACGTAAAAGAGGCGTTCGTAAGTGCCGCCGGGGAAGCCAAGATTGAGGGTTTGACGGACGGCGCTATGGGCACCGTCGCAGCCGCAAATGTATTGGACATTGAGATTTTCGGTTCCGCGTGGACTTTTGAGCTCGGCATGGACGCCGGATTCATCTTGAGTGAAGTGAGTCAGCTCGGTATTCCATTCGACCTGAATGCCCATGCCAGCGAGTAAGTTGACGAGGAATTTTTCGTGTTCGTCCTGGGGAAAGCTGAGGACGAAAGGAAAAGGGCTGAGGCCGGCGCCGAAGTTGTGAAAGTTGAAGGTGGCGACTTTACGTTCGCCCTTGCGGAGATTACCGCGAGAGACGGGAATGCCAAGACTGACCACTTCATCGGCGAAACCAAGCTGGCGGTAAAACTCGAGAGTGCGGGCCTGAACGGCCATGGCGCGGGAGGCTTGGCCGGGGCCGTCGTTCTTTTCGACGATGCGAAAGGGAGTGCCGGTTTTGGCGAGCCAGGTGGCGAGGACCAGGCCGGTGGGTCCGGCGCCGGCGATGAGGATTTTGGGTTGCCCTTTGGGCGGGTGGACTGTGATTTGATCCATGTGCGGCGTATCCCTACCAGAAATATTCCCTGTTTAGGCGCGTTCTTGCACCAAAATTCTTGGCGGATTCCTGTGTCAGGTCCAAAAAGCCTATTTTGGAGGGTATTTGCGGCTGTTATGTTGTATTCCATGCGCATGCAGGTAGATTTTCGACTGCATATTGCGATAGCATTTCGCGGTTCCAATCTTTCGCAACTTGGGAGTAAAGATGCCGGTACAACCCGAAGTGATATTGAAGGGGCTCGATCGAATGATCGAGAAGCATCACTTACTGAAGCATCCGTTTTATCGCGCGTGGACCAGCGGGACGCTGTCGCGCGAGGCGTTACAAGTTTATGCCGCGCAGTATTACCAGCACGTGCGGGAATTTCCGGAGAACCTGAGAAATCTGGCGTCGAGAACGAGTGGGAAGCTGCATGGTCTGGTGACGGAGAATCTGGCGGAAGAGCTGGATGAAGTAAACCCGCACCCGAAACTGTGGCGGGAATTTGCGGGAGAAATAGGGGTCCCGGAGAAAGAGCTGGATTCATGCCGGTTGCTGCCGGGAATTGCGGCGCTGCTGGACACTTTCGAAGAGCTATCGAAGAACGGCTCGTACACACAGGCAGTGGCGGCGTTTTATGTTTACGAGGCGCAGGTGCCAGAGATCGTGGGGAAGAAGAGCGAGGGCCTTAGGAAGCACTACGGGGTGACTTCGGAAAAGGGGCTGCGATATTTCGCGGTACACGAAGAAGCGGATGTGCGGCATCGCGCGGTGTGGAGGCGGTGGTTGGCGGGGCAATCCGAGGGGGATTTGCTGATGGCTCTGCCAGCGGGGGAACGGGCGCTTAAGGCGCTGTGGGGTGGGTTGGATGCGGTGTATGCGCAGCAATGCTGCGCAGTAAAGAATTAGTCCGAAGTATAGTGGTTCTAACCTGCCGAAGTAATTCTGCAAACTACTTGGAAGTGGGAGTGTCGGAAGCGGGGAGCTTGCCCGCCGTTTCGACGACCTGACGCGCGAGGTAGTTGACGACGTGAGATTCGTCGCGCGCGTTGGTGAGATAGGCGACGCGAAGCAATTGCTCCTTGCGATTGCGCAAACTGTCGCGAATGGTTTGCTGCAACTGCGGATCGGAGAGCTCGCGCTGACCTGCGGGTTCTTTACCTACCAACTTTAGAATCATGAAGCTGCCGCCTTTGCTGGGAAGGGGGCGGCTGACCTCGCCAGGCTTCATGGAAAGAATCATTTTCTTCAAGGCCGGATCGGATTGATTAAAGGAGGATTCGCCGTGGAATCCCAGATCGCCGCCGGTAGAAGCGGTGGTGTCTTCGGAGTAGTCCATGGCGAGCTGGAAGAAATCGGCGCCAGCAGCGAGTTTCTGCTCGAGGGCGGCGACTTTGCGCTGGGCATCCATCGCGTTGGTGGCTTTGTCGTTTTTGCGGTTGTGCACCGAGGGATCGGGATGCGGAGTGACGATGATTTGGGCGATGTGATATTGGGGCTCGGCGACGTTAAATTGGGCGCGATTTTTTTGGTAGAAGTCGGTGATGTCCTGATCGGTGATGGAAATTTTGGCGAGGACTTCGCGATTGAGAAGTTTTTGGATAGAGAGTTGGCGGCGAAGGTCGCTCTTGAGGTCGTCGACAGTGAGGCCGGCGTCCTTTAATTTTTTCTGAAATTCATCTTCGGTGTAAGGGCTTTTGGATTCGGTGAATTTATCTTCGACCTCGGCGTCGCTGGCGATGAGGTTCAATTTGCGGGCGCGCTCGAGAAGAATGTCGTTGTTGATCAGCTCATCGAGAATGTTGAGTTTGAGGGAAAGGCTTTCTTCCTGCGAAGGGGCCTGGGCTTCGGGATTGATGCGGCCGCGGTAATACTTATCGACTTCAGCCTTGTTGACTTGCTGGCCATCGACGACGGCCCACACGTCGGCCGGAGGCGTAGCCTCGGGGCGGTTACACGACACGGCGAGCAGGCAGCCAGCCGCGGCGGCAAGAAGAATCGCCTTACTTTTCAACAAAACCTCCGATGGGCTGATGTTGGCTGGGAGGCGAGACTCAAGCGGCTTTGCGGACGCGGCCGGCGCGGATGCAAGCGGTGCAAGCACGAATATGCTTGCGCGCGCCGTTTACGAGCGCTTTGACCCGGCGCAAATTGGGATTCCAACGCCGCCGGCGGACATTGTTCGCGTGGCTGATGTTATTTCCGAAACTGGGCTTTTTGCCACAGATATCACATGCAAGTGCCATAGCTGCTCCAACTTATTAAAGGATTTCGAAAACAGGCAATTTTTTATCCTAACAGAGAAGGGCTGATAGGCGAAGCGAATTGGGCGTGGTGCGGAGGCGGGCGCTAGCAGGGACTGCGATGGACACAGCCCGCGGTGTGAGTGAGCTGTGACGAGCTTGGGCCCTTTGGTGCGGTCTAGGCGGAGGGTTGATGCGGTGGCGTGCCGAACGCGGATTCAAGCTGGGCGGCATGATGGTTATTGAAGGGAGCCTGGGTGGTGATCAGGGCGGCAAGTTTCTCGAAGGATTCGGAAGTGCCCTGCGAGACGTTCTTGCAGAAGCCTTCGTCGGGGAAGCCGTCCTGAGTGAGGATGACTTTGGTGCGATCGCCGAGGTCGGTGAACTCGATGAGGATGGGCGTTGAGACCGGACCGAAGTGGGCACGGTAGGCGATTTTTTCGGGCACGACGATTTCGTCGTAGGTGCCGGTGAAAGTGAATTCGCCGGCGCCGGCGATGTTCATTTTCTGAGTGAATGAGCCACCGGGGCGAAAATCCATAGCGATTTCGCAGCGGGTGCATTCCTTGCAGCCGGACCATTGCTGAAGTTTTTCGGCGCTGGACCACCAGGCGAAGACCGCCGGGCGAGGGGCGTCAAAGATTCTAGTGATCTGCAGGCGCTTGCCGGTGATGTTCACTTCCGATTTCATGTAATTTCCTCCGTTGAATTTTTCCCCGCAGTTGGAATTTTCGATTGTGCGGTGGTCGATTCGTTTTTCAGCAGGTTGTCCAGGGCGTCAAAACTGAAATTCCAGCCACCGGCAAATTGAGCGATCCAATCCTGCGCGGATTTGAGGGTCTGCGCGCGGAGGCGGATGAAGTGGATGCGGCCTTTGCGTCGGCGATCGATGAGGCGGGCGCGTTCGAGGACGCGGAGGTGGCGGGAGATGGCGGGGAGGGAGATGCGGAAAGGTTTAGAGAGGGCGGTGACGGTGCTTTGTGGTTGGCGGGTGAGGGCGAGGAGGATGCGGCGGCGGGTGGGGTCGGCGAGGGCGGAGAAGATCGAGGAGACGCGGCGAGCGTTGAGGTGGCTTTGATTGTTAACCGACACGTTAAATATATAGAGCGGGCGTGGCGGGATTGTCAAGGGATAGTTAACCTGCGAGTTAAACATTTGTCAGCGGGTGGATTGCGGTGGTTGGCTTACGAAATCCTTACAGGGCGCTTATGACTTTCTTAGCCGGTGGCAGCTATGTTCCATATTCCAATATGGAGAGGTTCGCTTTTCTAACGTTATGCGTCGTGGCGGAGGGGTTTTACCTCTTCGTTCTCGTCCATTTCGTAGCGGAAGAAAGGCACAAGCGCGGACAGCATATCAACCCGAGGTCAATCTCTCGGCGGAAGGTATTGCCTATTTCAGTCGCAGAACGGCGCCATAGATCTAGAAAGGTGAAGGGATTCCATGCTCATGTTCGGATTACACATTAGAGGGAAGATTGTTTCTGGTGCGATGATGATGGCTTCGTTGCTGCTGCTGGGAGCAAATCCTTGCTTCGGCCAGCTAAACTCGCAAAACTCACAAGCCTCCGGGTCGAATGATGCGGTCTTGCGTGGTCCGGGCATGAATGGCTCGGCAGCGCTTGACGGAAGTGATCGGAAAGAAGGGGGCGAAATATCGCCGGCGGTGGAGAAGAAGCTGGAGGAGCTGGAGGCGCGGATTGCACAGCTCGAGGAGGAGTTGAAGGCGACGCTCGGGGAAGTGGCGAGCGCGCCGGCGGGCGGTGCGGGAGCGGGAAGCAGCGCGGGAGGGAGTGGTGCGACCGGGAACGCGACGGTAGGCGCGGTAGCGAGCGGGGCGAATATGACGGCGGATTCGGGAGCGTTCAAGTCGCTACCGGCAACGGTAACGGGCGCGACGTCGGGCGGGCAAGAGGCGAACGCAGGAGCGCGGACGGGAACGGTGTCAGCACAGGCAAACGCGGGGCCGCCGAAGAAGATCGATCCATTTTCGGATGCCGACTGGACTTGGCTGAACGGCAACCCGCGCACGAAGGACATATTCTGGGACACCAAGTTCTTTACGCCCGAGATTCGTTTTGACACAAATTACGTGTTCGACTTCAACCATCCGACGGACCATTCGATTGGCGGGTCGAGCGAGCTCTTCCGATCGCAAGAAGTGCAGCTCGAGCAACTCGGCGTCGGCGGCGACTTCCATTTCGACAATGTCCGTGGTCGGTTCATGACACAGTTGGGCATGTATTCGGTAACCACGCCGAGGAATGACCCCAGTGTGGGGCACGGCCAATGGGATCTCGCTGGTGCGTACCGCTACCTATCGGAAGCGTATGGTGGATACCATTTTAACGCATTGGACGGGGTCAACGTGGATGCGGGAATTTTCCTTTCCTACATCGGGCTGTTCAGTTACTACAACTTCGACAATTGGGCGTATCAACCCTCGTACGTCTCGTCCAACACGCCGTGGTTTTTCACCGGAGTGCGAGTACAAATTTTCCCTACAAAGCACTTAAAGATAGAACCCTGGTTTATCAACGGATGGCAATCGTACGCTTCGGCGAATCACACGCCAGGACTCGGCGGGCAACTGAAATGGACGCCGAAGCCCTGGCTGAACATTATTTCGAACAATTACGGATTGGGCGAGGATGACCTGTTTGTGCCGCACCGCAAGCGCATCCACACAGACAACAGCATTGAGGTCAAATATTTTGACCGACCCGGCAGCACACTCGACAAGATGGCATTCTCTTTGACCGGCGATCTTGGGTGTGAATACGGCAGCGGCGTAAGTTGCTATGGCGATCACAAAGGCGGCCCAAAGCAAAGCTTTATAGGCTACATGGCCTATAACCGCTTTTGGTTCCATAGAGATATTTTTGGACTAACTGTGGGGGGCGGGCAGATCAACAATCCGGGGCGTTACCTCGTGCTGCTTCCGCCGATCAATGGAGAGAGCGCCGTTTCAGCGGCGACGAGCTCGCCATACTTTACTGAGAATCCGGGCGATCCCTTTAAAGCTTGGGATTCGTCGGTGTCCTTCGATTACATGCCCAAGCAGTACGTGACGTTCCGGTGGGAATACGATTACCGGCACGCGAATGTGCCGTACTGGACGGGGCGCGGAGGAATCACGCCGCCGGGAGGAAACAACGGAGCGCCACAGGATTACGTATGCGAGAGCGGAGCTGCGTCGGGGCAGTCGAGTTTGCCGGCGGCGGAATTGGCGTGCGGCGGCGGGCCGAGCAGCGTGTGGTTCCCGGACCTGCGGCGGGATGAGTCGTTTATCGATATGTCGATTATGGTGAAGTTTTAAGGATGAGGCATTTGTAGGGTTATGTTTGCCACTACGGGGTTAGGTAACGCTCGGGCGCGCTAGTGGAGTTTGTGCTGGAGGGTGCCGGTGGCCTGGGCGAGGAGGCGTTCGCGTTTGCCCTGGATGCTGCCGGCGATGGCGTAGTAGAGGCTGATCACGGCATAAAACCAGCCGGCAAGGCCGACTAAATTCCCCGGCAAAAATAAGGCAAGTAGGATGGAGATCAATCCGATCGCGACCATGGCGATTTGTTCGATGATGCTGTGTCTGGTTTTGAGCCTTTCGACGGGGTTGAGCTCAAGTGCATCGCGCTGTCGCCAGGCTTCGAGATGGAGCAGGGCAAAAACACCGAAGACGGCGGCGTAGCCGGCGCCATAAATCACGAGCAAGGTACGGGCTTCGCCGGGGTTGATGCCACCGTTACCATTGAAGAGGCCGGAAAAAAGAAATTTCAGGGGATAGACGTAAAAGAGGACGAAGAAGAGCAGCAGGCAATTGAGGAAGACGGCCCAGGAATTTTGGAGGCCGTAGCGGCGGAAGAAGCGGTAATGCTTGAACCAGATCTGCGCGAGGATTGCGAAGCAGATGGCGAAGGCGGCAAAGCCGCGCATGGCGGTCATGAGATCGCTGAAGGTGCGAGGAACTTCGAGAGAGACGACCAGAAGGGTGACGGCGAAGGCGAAGACCGCGTCGGAGAAACCTTCGAGCCGGGAGATTTCCGTGCCGCGCCAGCGGAAATCCCTGTCGGCAAGAATGTTGTGAGTGGTTATGGTGTCGCGAATCATGGCGCTTCTAGAACCTCTCTGTCCGCGCTGTTTGCGCGGTGACTCGCTCGGCAAAGTTGGTTAGCGTTTCTAGTTGTGTTTCGTTTGTAGCGCGTTAATTTCGGAGCGGTTAAGGCCGCGCTTCGAAAATCATATTGAACGGCGTTTGTGTGGCGCGCCCGAAATGTTTGAACCCACCTTGAGTGACCACATCGTGCAGGCGCTTTTCGCCGGCTTGCGCGCCGAGTGCCAATCCTACTTCCTGGGATAGCGAAGCCGGAGTGCAGAGCAAAGTGGAAGCTCCGTAAAAGGCGCGGCCGATGGGGTGGAGATTGTCTTCGAGTTTGTCGCCTGCGAAGGGCTCGACGATCATCCAGGTGCCGTCTTTCTTGAGCGAGCTGTGGACGTGCTTGGAGGCGCCGACGGGATCGCCCATGTCGTGGAGGCAGTCGAAGAAAGTGACGAAGTCGTAGTCCTTGCCTGGGTAGTCCTTGGCTTTGGCGATTTCGAAGCGGATG
>Ga0209420_1001513_pt1 | contig 10945 bp, 7 predicted proteins | sample BlaSpr_A8_OM1_O1_FD_187972 | JGI IMG/M metagenome (GOLD analysis project Ga0209420, IMG submission 187972) | Forest soil microbial communities from Thunder Bay, Ontario, Canada - Black Spruce, Ontario site 2_A8_OM1_O1 (SPAdes) (version 2) | ecosystem: Environmental > Terrestrial > Soil > Boreal...
GCATTCCCAACCAGCGTCAGTTGAAGGCCGTGGTGCCGGGCGGCGCTTCTTGCCCCTGCCTCACCGCGGATGAGATCGATGTCGCAATGGATTTCGATGCCGTGCAGAAGGCCGGTTCCATGCTGGGTTCGGGCGGTGTCGTGGTGGTCGACGACGCCCAGTGCATTGTGAAATTCGCGCTGCGCACCATGAAGTTTTACCAGCATGAAAGTTGCGGATGGTGCATTCCCTGCCGCGAGGGTACGGATTGGCTGAAAAAGACGCTGATGCGGTTTCATGACGGCGGCGGGGTAAACAAAGATATCGACAACATGCAGTACCTGGCGGAGAACATGTTGGGACGAACGTTTTGTCCGCTGGGCGATGCGGCCGCAATGCCGACCATTGCGTTCGTGAAAAAGTTCCGCAAGGAATTTGAAGAGCACCTTGACGGCCGGCCTTGCCCGTTCGAAAACGCGGGCGCGACCGAGCCGGTATTGGCGTAGCCCGGCGTCCCGCCGGCTCGAAGTGCGGGTGAAGACCCGCAGGTTTTGGATGGCTCATAGCCGGCGAGGGCGGGACGCCTTTGCCCCAGCCGGCGGGATGCCGCGCTAGCAATTGCGGCGCTACGAATATGGCTGACGTAACTCTTACTGTCGACGGCAAGAAGATCGCGGCTCCCGCGGGAACGCTACTCATTGAAGCCTGCAAGACCGTGGGCATCGAAGTGCCATCGTTTTGCTACTACCCGAATTTTTCGCTGCAGGGCGCTTGCCGCATGTGTCTGGTGAAGGTTGAGAAGATGCCCAAGCTGCAGACCGCATGCACCACCGTCATCGGCGAGGGCATGGTGGTTACGACCGACAGCGACGAGGTCAAGCAGGCGCGCAAGTCGATGCTGGAGATGCTGCTGGGCAATCATCCTTTGGACTGCCCGGTGTGCGACGCGGGTGGCGAGTGCGAACTGCAGGACATGACGTTCTCCTACGGGGCCGCCGAATCGAAATTCATGGAGGCGAAGAATCACAAGGACGAGCAGCAGTGGTCTCCGGTCGTGTTTTTCGATCGGCCGCGCTGCATTCTTTGCTACCGCTGCGTGCGGGTTTGCGGCGAGGGCATGGACGTGTGGGCTCTGGGGGTGCAGAACCGCGGCGTAAGCTCGCTCATCGCTCCCAATCAACAAGACCATCTGGAATGCGAAGAGTGCGGCATGTGCATCGACATCTGCCCGGTGGGCGCGCTCACTTCCGGGGCGTATCGCTATAAGACGCGGCCCTGGGAGATGACCCACGTGGGCACGGTCTGCACCCACTGCGGCGACGGCTGCAAGACTACGCTGGGCGTGCGGCGATCCGACACCGGCATGGAGATTGTTCGTGGCGATAACCGCGACAAGAGCGGAAGCAATGGAGACTTCCTCTGCATCAAGGGGCGCTACGCCTTCGATTTCGCGAATCACGAAGAGCGGCTGAGGCACCCGCTGATCCGCAAGGACGGCAAGCTTACTCCGGCCACATGGGAAGAGGCGTTTCAGTTGGTGGGAAAGAAGTTTGCCGAAGTTCGCGACAAAGATGGCGGATCGGCGATTGGAGTCATCGGGTCGACGCGGACCACGAATGAAGAAGCGTACCTGCTGTCGAAATTCGCGCGCCTGGTGTTGAAGACGAACAATATCGACCACCACCGCACCGCGGACTTCCCTGCCCTTTCGGCCGCGCTTCGCGGCAAGCCAGACGCTACCGCCAGCATGGCGGATGTGTTTCAGGCGCCGGCGATTCTGCTCATCGGCAACGATCCGACCGAGCAGCATCCGCTTCTGGCCTGGCAGATTCGTAACAACGTCCGTTTGCACCGCGCCAAGCTCTATGTAGTGAATTCGGAGCCCATCAAATTGCGCCGGCAAGCTACCAGCTTCACGCAGATTCCCCCCGGTACGGAAGCAAAGGTTGCCAGTTTCCTGGCGGGCGATGATGGGAGTGCGGATGGCCTGGTCAGTGCGTCGGCCAATAAAGACGCCTGGACCGGGCTGCGCGATAAACTTCGCGGCGAGCAGAATCTGGTGATTATTTTCGGTTCGGAAATTCGCGGCAAGGATGTTGCCGCGCTCGCAGCTTTCGGAGCCGGCATTCCCGGGGCGAAATTTATCTGCCTGGCCGACTACGCCAACTCGCGCGGCGCGGCGGACATGGGCGTGTATCCCGACTTGCTGCCGGGCTATCATCCAGCTGCGGGAAGCAGCGACTTCCATCAAGAGTGGGCCATCCCGCAAACCGCCGGGCTCGATCTCAACGGCATGGTGGAAGCTGGTAAGAGCGGCACGTTGAAGGCGCTCTATGTGGTCGGCTCGAACCCGGTGGGGCGGCTGAAGATCGATCCGTTTGCCTTCTCCAACAGCTTCATGGTCGTCGAAGACATGTTCCTCACCGAGACCGCGGTGATGGCAGACGTGGTGCTGCCCGCGGCCAATGCCTACGAAAAGGGCGGCACGATGACCAACACCTGCGGCGATGTGCAACTGGTCAAGAAGGCGGGCGAAGTTTCTGGCACGAAAGCTGATTTTGAAATGATTGTCCGCATCGCCGACGCGATGAGTTTCGATGTCCGCAAACTGGTTCCGTTCGGCGGAGGAACGCGGGCGGATATGGGTCAATCTCGCGGAGCTCAGTCGGGCGAGGCCGACCGTCACGCGGTATGGCTTGAGCTGCAAGGGCTGGAACCGAAGTTGAGTCCGCTCGATCCCATGGCGATTCTCGACGAAATCCAGCGCCTGGTGCCCGGTTATGAAGCTTCTCGCAGGAATCTTCTGGCCGGCAACAGCGAGCACACGTCGTTGACCAAGAGCGGTCCGGGCGCGGCACACCCTGCGGAATCGATTGCCCCGGCCAACGATGGACTGTTCAGTTCCGGCACGTTGGGACGATACTCGCGCACCTTGAAGTCAGTGATGGAAAGCCACGAAGTGAAACCCGCGGAAGTTGCTGCGGACTGACTCCGAGATACGGTATCCGGGATGCGGCAATTTGAAGTTTGTGCTTGAAGGAAACGTTGTTCGAGCCAGAGAGGAAGCCAGGCGTGGCATTGCCAATTTGGATTTTCATCCTCGCGTCGGTGATCAAGTCGGCGATTGTCCTGGTCCTGCTACTCACCGCAGTCGCATACACCGTTTGGCTGGAGCGCAAGGTCGTGGGCCACATGCAAAATCGCTGGGGACCTTCGCGGGTCGGCCCCTTTGGCCTGCTGCAGCCGGCCGCCGACGGCCTGAAGTTTCTATTTAAGGAGGATTTGACTCCGCCGCACGTCTACAAGCCGCTATTCATTGCGGCCCCGCTGATTGCCGTCATCTTCGCGCTCACCTCGATCTCGCTGATTCCGTTCGGCAACGCCATCGCGATCGGCGGATACAGTATTCCGCTTCAGATCACGGACGTGAACACGGGGCTGCTGCTGATTCTGGGAGTCACCTCGATTGGGGTTTACGGCGTGGCCTTAGCCGGATGGTCGTCGAACAACAAATATTCCTTGCTCGGCGGCCTGCGTGCGAGTGCGCAGATGGTGAGCTACGAGATTTCGCTCGGCCTGTCGCTGGTGGGCGTGCTGATCATGTCGGGCAGCTTCAGCCTGCGCGATATTGTGAACTCGCAAGCCGGACATTTCTGGGGATTCATTCCCCGCTGGAATATTTTTCATGGGCAGTTCATTGGTTTCTTCTGCTACCTGATGGCGGCTTATGCGGAGACAAACCGCATCCCGTTCGACCTGCCGGAGGCGGAAACCGAGCTGGTCGCCGGCTATCACACCGAATACAGCTCCATGAAGTTCGCCATGTTCTTCATGGCCGAATACGCGAACATGATTACGGTGGCCTGCGTGGCCACGCTGTTGTTTTTCGGCGGATGGCAGAGCCCCTTTGGCGAACCAACATGGCTCGCGGCACAGGGGGCGCCGGCGCTGTTGCTAGCCCTATTACCGGTGGTCTGGTTCCTCGCGAAGGTTTTTGTATTTCTCTTTTTGTATATCTGGGTGCGCGGCACGCTGCCGCGCTTCCGTTACGACCAACTGATGGCGTTTGGCTGGAAGTTCCTGCTGCCGCTGGCGCTGATGAATCTCATCGCCACTGCGATCGCAGTAGCCTGGTGACATAACGAAGTTCTCAGTTCTTGGTTCTCAGTTCTCAGCGCGGGGCAGTGATGCCGGCTGAGATTCCGCAGCCGAGTTTTTCCGAGAACCGAACTGGGAACTGAGAGCTGTTTTTATGAGTGTTCACTTAATCCTGTTTCTAGCTTTCGGAGCGGTCTGTGTGGCGGGTGCGGTGAACCTGCTGGCGCAAAGGCATCCCATTAACGGCGCGCTCTCCCTGATCGCCGTAATGGCTGCGCTGGCTGGCGAATACCTGCTGCTGGGGGCGGAGTTCGTCGCGGCCGTGCAGGTGATCGTTTATGCGGGCGCCATCATGGTGTTGTTTGTGTTCACCATCATGCTGCTGAATGCCGGAGAAGAAGAACGCACCAGGGGCAGCCGGGTCGCCATTTTGTTCGGGATCCCGGGCATGTTGCTGGGAAGCATCCTGGTGGGGTGGGTGGTGTTGCGCCATTCCGGAACCGAGGCGGTCGCCGCGGGCGCTTTGCCGGGCGATCCCAAGGTCATCGGGCAATTGCTGTTTCACGAATTTCTGCTGCCGTTTGAAATCACTTCGATCCTCATCCTGATCGCCATCATGGGCGCTGTGGTGTTGGCCAGCAAGCCGCCAACTTCAGCGGCCAGGAAGGTGGAGTAATGGTTCCGCTCTCCTATTACCTGGTGCTCAGCGGGTTTCTGTTCGCCTGCGGCGTGGCCGGATTCTTGATCAAACGCAACATCATTACCATCTTCATGTCGATTGAGTTGATGCTCAACGGGGTAAATCTTTCTTTCGTCGCTTTCGCGGCGCACTGGCACGTGCTGGCCGGGCAGGTGTTCGTCTTCTTCGTCATGGTGGTCGCAGCGGCCGAAGCTGCGGTGGGGCTGGCCATCATCATTGCCGTGTACCGCACGCGCGAGACTCTGAATGTGGACCAGGTGAACCTGCTCAAACTATGACGCCGAATCTCAATCTCTGGCTGATCCCGGTCCTGCCGTTGGCGGGCGCAGCGATTAATGGTCTGCTGGGGAAGAGGTCTTCGCGGACTGCCGTAACCACGGTCGGGCTGGTATTTTCCGGTGCGGCCTTCGCGTGGGCATTGTTAGTTGCGCTTCGGGTTTCCTCCGCCGTCCTTCCCCACCCGGAGTATGTTGCCCACTGGATCCGTTCGGGCAGTTTCAGCGCCGACTTCGCTCTGTATCTCGATCAACTTTCGCTGATCATGCTGCTTGTCGTCACCGGCGTCGGGTTTCTCATCCACATCTATTCTGTGGGTTACATGTGGGACGACCCCAGCTATTACCGCTTCTTCGCCTACCTCAACCTATTCATGTTTTTCATGCTGACGCTGATCCTGGCCAATAACTACCTGGTGATGTTTATTGGCTGGGAGGGCGTGGGCTTGGCGTCCTATCTGCTGATCGGGTTCTGGTTCACGAAAGATTCGGCGGCTTCGGCGGGAAAGAAAGCATTCATCGTCAACCGCATTGGCGACTTTGGGTTTCTGATCGCGCTTTTCCTGATCATCCAGCACTTCGGTTCGCTGAACTTCACTCAGGTCTTCGCCCAAGTCCAGCCGCTCGCGCCGGAAACCGCCAGCGCCGGACTTCTCACCGCGATCGGCATTCTGCTGATGGTCGGAGCCTGCGGCAAGTCGGCGCAGATTCCGCTCTACGTCTGGCTTCCCGACGCGATGGAGGGTCCAACGCCGGTCTCCGCACTCATTCACGCCGCCACCATGGTCACGGCCGGCGTGTACATGGTCTCGCGGTCGCACATGATTTTTGAGCGCGCGCCGATGGCACTCATGGTGGTAGCGGTGATTGGAACGCTGACGGCGCTTTTCGCGGCGACGATCGGCATCACCCAAACCGACATCAAAAAGGTGCTCGCCTATTCCACGATTTCACAGCTCGGCTACATGTTCCTGGCTTGCGGTGTGGGGGCGTTCTCCGCGGGAATTTTTCACTTGATGACGCATGCGTTTTTCAAAGGACTGCTGTTTCTGGCGGCCGGGTCGGTGATCCATGCCGTGGGCGGCGAGCAGGACATGCGCAAGATGGGGGGACTCCGCGCCTACATCCCGGTGACCTTTGCAACCATGTTCATCGCCACGCTGGCCATTACCGGAATCCCGCCGTTCGCGGGATTCTGGAGCAAGGATGAAATCCTCTGGCAGGCTTATCAAACCAGTTGGGTTTATTGGCTGATCGGCGTCATCACCGCCTTCCTCACTTCGTTCTATATGTTCCGTTTGTTGTTCATGACGTTTTGGGGAGACTATCGGAGCTCTCAGGTTGACGAGCATGGACGGGTCCATGCCGCCCACGGGCAGGATGGACACGGCCACGGAGAGCCTCATGAAAGCCCAATGGTGATGCTGGTTCCCCTCATGATCCTGGCATTTCTTTCCATCGTGGGCGGACTGGTGGGTATCGGCAACCGCTTTGAGCATTTCCTGGCTCCCGTGTTTGCTTCGGGGGCGGTTTCAGAAACGGCTGCAGAAACGGCGAGCAGTGTCACCGAATATGTGTTGATGGGTTTTTCGGTGGCGGTTGCGTTTCTCGGCCTGTTCTTTGCGTATGTGCTCTATGTGAGCCGGCCGCACCTTCCGCGAAAGATCTCCGACGCACTGAATGGCTTCTACACTGCGGTTTTGAATAAGTATTACGTCGATGAATTTTACGCGAAGCTTTTCGTCAAGCCGCTGGTGGAGGGATCGACCAGCATTCTGTGGCAAGGGATCGACCGGAGAGTGATTGACGATACGGTGAACAACGCGGCCGAGGGAGCGGGGCAGGTTTCGGATGAGGTTCGCCACATGCAGTCCGGCAACCTGCGCTCTTATGCGGGCTGGATCGCAGCCGGCTCTGCCGTGGTGATTGCTTACATGATCTGGATGGGAGTGCGATGAGCACCGATAGTTGGAGCCCCTACATTCTCACGTTCGTGACCTTTGCCCCGCTGCTGGGAGCTTTGCTGCTGGTGATTTTTCCCCGCCGTGACCGCGACATCCGTATTTTCGCGCTGGCGTTTTCGCTGCTTACTTTTCTGCTCTCGCTGCACTTGCCGGTGCACTTCCATCGCAGCCAGGCAGAATTCCAGTACGAAATTGACCGCTCGTGGATTGCAACGCCCAACATTCACTACCACATGGGCATGGATGGAATCTCGTTGTGGCTGGTGGTGCTGACTACGTTCCTTACGCCGCTGTGCGTGTTTATCTCCTGGAAATCGGTGCGCGACCGGGTGAAGGAATTTTTCATCCTGCTGCTGATCCTCGAGACCGCGCTGATCGGCGTGTTCACTTCTCTCGATCTATTCCTCTTCTATTTTTTCTGGGAAGCCACGCTGATACCGATGGCTTTGCTGATCGGCGTGTTCGGGCACGAGCGCAAAGTTTATGCAGCCGTAAAATTCTTCATGTACACCATGATCGCATCGGTGTTTATGCTGGCGGCGATTCTTTGGCTCTACGCTCATACCGGCACTTTCGATTTCGTCGCCATTCGTGATCAGATCGCCCGCGGCGCGCTGCCCAGCTTCCCCGCCGCGGCGCAGTGGCTTTTCCTCGGATTCTTTCTGGCTTTCGCCGTGAAGGTTCCTCTGTTTCCGTTCCACACGTGGCTGCCCGACGCCCACGTCGAAGCCCCTACGGCCGGATCCGTTCTGTTGGCCGGGGTACTGCTGAAGATGGGCACCTACGGGATGCTGCGCTTCAACCTCGGTTTGTTCCCGGAGCAGGCTCGCCACAATGCCCCCTGGATTATGACGCTGGCGCTGATCGGAATTATTTATGGCGCTCTGGTGGCCATGGTGCAGCCCAACATGAAGAAGCTGATCGCTTACTCTTCGATCAGCCACTTGGGCTTTGTGGTGCTGGGGATCTTCAGTTTCACCCAGGCGGGATTCAACGGCGCCATGTTCGTCATGCTGGCGCACGGTGTTTCCACGGGCGGACTGTTCATGCTTACCGGAATTCTGCACGAGCGCCGCCATACCTACGAGATTTCGGAATTTGGCGGTCTGGCCGCTCCTATGCCCATCTACGCGGCTTCTTTTCTATTCATTGTGCTTGCGTCCCTCGGCCTTCCGCTGCTGAATGGATTCATCGGCGAATTCCTGGTGCTCAGCGGCGCCTTCCAGGCGAAGGCTGTCTACGGAATCCTGGCGGCGACGGGCGTGATCTGGAGCGCCTGTTATTTGTTGTGGATGTATCAGCGAGTGTTTTACGGCAAAGTGACGCATCCGGCGAACCAGTCGCTACCCGATCTGTTGGCGTTCGAGAAGGCCGCGGTGTGGCCCTGCGCCTTGGCGGCGCTGGTGATGGGTATCGCTCCGATTCTGTGGCTGGGCGCGATTGATCCGGCGGCACAGGCCGCGCTCACCCCGTTCACCCAAGTCATGGGCAAGGTGGTCGGGCAATGACGAACCTGCTCTTGCCGGCCGCACTGTTCGAGACAATTCCGCAGGGCGTGGACTATATTCGCATTCTGCCGGAGCTTCTGCTGTCCGTCTTCGGCATCGTAGTGATGGTGCTCGATCCTCTGCTGGAGGAGGAAAAGAGCCAGAAATTGATCGGCTTTCTCGCGCTTGGCGGCACCGTTGCCGCACTTCTCGCCACCCTGTATATGGCGCAATCGCCCGGCCTAGCATTTTCCAACATGGTGAAGGTGGACAACTTCAGCGTGTTCTTCCATTTTCTGATCATCGGCATTGCCGGGGTGGTCATTCTCAGTTCGTTCGAATACATGGCGGTCGAGAAGATTCGCGCCGGAGAATACTACGCACTGATTCTTTTTGGTGCGGTCGGCATGGCGCTGATGTCTTCGGCGGTGGAATTGGTTCTGATTTTTATCGCGCTGGAAATTTCCTCCATCTCTACGTATATTCTGACCGGATTCCGCCGCAACGAGGCATCGAGCAGCGAAGCCTCGCTCAAGTATTTTCTTCTGGGATCGTTCGCCACGGCGTTTTTTCTGTATGGCGTGGCACTCATGTTCGGCGCTACCGGATTCACCAACATCGACCAAATCAGTCGGAAGCTTGAGGCCGGGCCGGTGGTGTTACTGGTGTACGTGGCCATGGCACTGATGTTGGTCGGCCTGGGATTCAAAGTCGCGGCTGCTCCTTTCCATATTTGGACGCCCGACGTGTACGAAGGCGCCCCCGCTCCGATCGTGGGTTTTATGTCCACCGCGCCCAAGGCGGCGGCGTTTGCCGTGCTGTTGCGTGTGGTGTTCACCATCAATGCACCCGGCCGTGTCGGGCTCCTCTGGCTCGCTGCAGCCCTTTCCATGACTTTGGGCAATGTGGGAGCTCTGGTCCAGAGTAACGTCAAGCGGCTGCTGGCTTACTCTTCGATCGCCCATGCCGGCTATCTGCTGATGGCCTTCGCCATGACGGACTCGGCAAATTCCACAGCCGGGATTGCCGCCGCCATGTTTTACACTGTAGCCTACGCCGCTATGAACGTGGGCGCGTTCGCTGTGGTCAGCCATTTTGGCAACGCCGGCGAACGTTATGTGAGCCTCGAAGACTACGCGGGTCTCGGCCGCAGCTCTCCAATGCTGGCGGCCACGCTCACCATTTTCCTGCTCTCCCTGATGGGCATTCCCATGACCGGCGGTTTTTTCGCCAAGTTCTACGTCTTCAGCGCCGCGGTGAAAGCTCACCTGATTTGGTTAACGCTCATCGGTGTGATGAACAGCGCCATCGCAGCCTACTATTACCTCCGCATCATCGTCGTGATGTATATGCGTGAATCGCGCAAGCAGGTCCCGGTCACGCCGATCCCGCTTGGATTGGGGGTCGCGCTCGCGATTAGCCTGGGGGCGACCTTTTATCTCGGCATCCTGCCGAACCGGGTTCTCGAATACGCTCAGCAATCCGCTCCGGAGTTGCTCCCCGTGCCGCTGCCCGCTGCCTATGCGAGGACCGCTCAAACACAGCCTGCGGAGGCCCTTCCACAGCGCTGATTCTTGTGCTAAAAATCGAGAAACGCGCATTGACAAGAACCTTCGATCGCGTGCATCATGGGTGAAACAAGTTTGTGAGTCAGTCCTTCACTCTCAAGGAACTGACGGATGGCCTGGAGGCAAGCAATGTACAAATTGATTCATCAGCTATGGTCGGAAGATGCGGGACAAGATATCGCGGAATACGCGGTAATGTTGGCGGTAATTCTGGTTTTGGTGGTCGGAACGGTTCGCTTGATCGGGTCGAACGCCAATAATGTATTCTCAACCGCAGCCAGTTCGATCCAGTAGGCGGCGAATTCCGCAGTTTGAGACCACGTCGTCCCATTTGTAGCGTGACAGAAACTTTATGACAAGATTTACCTCAGGCTCTGCCTTTACCGCTGACTTCTGGTTCCGAGAGAACGCGGCTGCGGAGCAGCTTGGAGTGAGGTTGAGCCACTGACGGCCACCTAAACTAACAAGCCTCAACCGCAAGCCGCGATCCAGGGATCGCGGCTTTTGTTTTCTCGGAGACTCATTCAAGGAGAACCGTCGCGATGATTGTCAACATGTCAGAGAAAGCCACCGAGCAGGAAATCAACCACATCATCGAACGCATCCGCGAAGCCGGGTATCAGCCCCACGTCACGCGCGGCACCGAGCGCACGATCGTCGCCGCGGTGGGGAGCGGTCGTCGCCATGAGATCGAAGCGCTTCAGGTCGCGCCCGGAGTGGACAATGTTGTCGCCATTGCTCAGCCCTTTAAGCTGGTGAGCCGCCAGGTAAAGCCGGAACGCTCGGTGGTGAAGATCAATGGCGTCGCGATCGGCGGCCCTGAGGTGGTGGTCATCGCCGGCCCCTGTTCGGTGGAGTCGCGCGCCCAGTTGCT
>Ga0209420_1001514_pt1 | contig 10943 bp, 7 predicted proteins | sample BlaSpr_A8_OM1_O1_FD_187972 | JGI IMG/M metagenome (GOLD analysis project Ga0209420, IMG submission 187972) | Forest soil microbial communities from Thunder Bay, Ontario, Canada - Black Spruce, Ontario site 2_A8_OM1_O1 (SPAdes) (version 2) | ecosystem: Environmental > Terrestrial > Soil > Boreal...
GCCGCCCATGGATCCGAAGAACGGTGCGTTGTAGCTGAAGATGCCGCCGTCACTGGCGACGAAGCGGTAGCCCGACCCGTTGCGGTTGGACTCCATGCCGACGATGGGCGCGTTCAGACGGATGCTGCCCGTCGACCCCTCGAATGGCGCGTTGAAGGAGAAGATGCCGCCGTCGGATGCCACCAGCCAATAGCCGCCGGTGGCGGAGTCGGCCGCCATGCCGGCGATGGGCGCGTTCAGGTGCTGGCCGCCCATGCTGCCGTAGAAGGCGGCGTTGCCGTAGGCGAAGATGCCGCCGTCGGACGCCACCAACCAGTAGCCCCCGCCGCCGGGCGTGGCCGCCATGCCCACGATCGGCTTGGCCAGATGGATGCTGCCGGCGCTGCCGTAGAAGTGCGCGTCGCCGTAGTTGAAGATGCCGCCGTCGGACGCCACCAGCCAGTAGCCCTTGCCGTCCGACGTGGCCGCCATGCCGACGATGGGCGCGTTCAGGTGCTGCCCGCCCATGCTGCCGTAGAAGCCGGCGTCGCCGAACGCGAACATACCGCCGTCGGACGCCACCTCCCAGTAGCCGCCGCCGTCGGACGTCAGCGCGGTCGCGACCACCGGCGCGTTCAGGTGGATGCTGCCGGTCGAGCCGCAGAACGGGATGTTGCCGTAGTTGAACACGCCACCGTCGGAGGCGGACAGCAGGTAGCCGTCGGCACCGCCGCTCGGCGCGTTGCACGGGACTTCAATGGTCGGTGCCGGTGTGCCCGCATCGCCGGTCAGCTGCGGATCGTGGTGGAACTGCGGCCAGGCGCCCGCCTCGTTCACGCTCGAGCCCGACCCGTTGGTGCCGTCCACCTCCCAGTGGGTGACGGTGCCCACCAGGGCGGAGCCGTTGGAGACGTAGCCGGCACCGGTGATGCCGATGTGCCCGTCCGGGTCGTCGGTCACGAGCGGCGAGCTCTGGAACCCGTCGCCGGCACCGAGCGTGGCGACCTGCGCCCCCGAGCGCCCGTCGAAGATGTCGATGCCGTTGGTCGTCGGCACAATGACGTCCTGGTAGCCGCCACCGGTCAGGTCGGCCGTCACCGGCGAGCCGATGACGTCGCCGCTCGTGGTGGCCGACCAGATGACGGCACCGTTGGTGCCGTTGAGGACGTAGATGGTGCCGGCCTGGGTGCCCTCCACCACGTCGAGCTGTCCGGTGCCCTGGACGTTGGCCAGCGCCGGCGAGTCGGCGGTGATGCCGTTGAGGGTGTCGCTCCAGGCGAGGCCACAGCTCGTGTTGATGGCGAAGACCTTGTTCGAGTCGGAGGCGCCCGAGTAGTAGCTGCCGTCGCCGATGGCGATGCCGACGGCGCCGCCCGAGAGGAACTGGCCCACGGCGGGCGACGACCGGTCGATGTTCTGGGTGGTGTTGTACTGGCAGAGGAGCCCGCCCGAGGGCGACCCGGTCCCGGCGTTGCCGCTGCTCGACATGATGCGGATGTGGCCACCGTTGCCGTAGGTCTCGTTGTAGGCCAACCCGGCCGTCGAGTCGCCACCGCTGATGACCTCGTTTTCGTCGTTCGAGTACAGGTCGGCCAGGGCGGCCGTCGAGAAGACGGAGTCGGCCGAGAACCACGGGAAGCCGGCCAGCATGCCCCCGCCCGAGGCGGACAGGGCGTCGGTGTTCTGCCCGAGCGATCCGGCCTCCACCCCGTAGCCGCCGGCGTAGTTGCCGACGGTCAGCGACGCGGAGACGGCCGCGGTGGCCGTGGGGTCGGTGGCCGGATTGCTCGCGGGAACGAACCACTGGTCCGAGCCGTTGGGGCCGATGGCCTGGTAGCCGCCGGTGTTGGGCGTGGACGCGTTGCCGGTGCCCACGAAGACCGCATCGAGCCCGTAGACGTCGACGGGCGCCACCGAGGGCGACGAGTCGACCGGGGCCCCGGCGTTGTAGGGCCAGCCGGCGACGCTCGAGCCGCCCGACAGGTGGAAGGCGTAGACGTAGCCGGCGCGATCGCCCACGACGACCGATGGCTGGCCGTCGAGGTTGGCCACGTTGGGCGACGACAGGGCGATCGGGTTGTTGGCGTCGTTGAGGGCCTGGGACCACTCCTGCGTCGTGGTGAAGCCGACGGCGGCATGGGGCACCTCGGCGGCTTGAGCTGTGGGCCCGGCCGAGCCGGCGGCCGGGAGGATCAGGGCCGCGGCCGCCGCCAGGAGGGCGGTCGGCAGGCAGAGCCTCGGAACGCGTCCGTTCACGTTGATGGTCCTCTCAGGTGGTCGACACCGGTCGGCGCGCTGGCACGATGCCGCGTGAGCGCCTACAAGGTGTCCATCGGCAGGCGGGGGACCAGTCTTGAACGCCGGGCGCGTGGAGGCACACAGTAACCGTCCGACACGCCCTCTCGGTCGCACGGCCGTTGCGGCTTTGCTACCAAAGGCCCAGCTCAGGGCACTGGTGTTGCGGGGAGGGGGAGGGGGATGAGGCCGCGCCGGCGTCGGCCGGACCTACCATGCACGGCGTGCTCCGCAGGATCCCCCGGTCATCGACCGCGCGGTTGGCGCGCTGATGGGCCGGCGCATCCGCTGGCTCGGCGTCATCATGGTGGCCTGCCTGGGCCTGGTGGTGGTGCAGCTGGTGAACATCCAGCTGGTCAAGGCCAAGCAGCTGTCGACGTCTCCTGACAACCCGCGGGTGGCAGTACTGAGTAGCGACAACGCCCGGGGGACGATCTACGCGGCCGACGGGACGGTGCTGGCGCAGTCCGTTCCGACGCCGGCCAGCGTCAACCCCCAGGACTACCGCTACGACTACGTGCGGCAGTATCCCGACGGCCCGCTCTTCGCGGGCATCACCGGGTACGACTCGGCGCTGTACTACGGGACGGCCGGGATAGAGGAGCAGTACAACTCCTATCTGACCGCCCAGACGCAGGCGCCGCAGACGCTGAGCCAGCTGCTGTTCCGGGAGAAGATGCCGCTGACGACCAACAGCGTGACGCTGACGGTCGAGCCGTCGCTCCAGCAGCAGGCCTGGAACGCCCTGACCACGCTCCCCCCGGGCGAGAACAAGGACGGGGCGGTGGTGGTCCTTCAGCCTTCGACGGGTGACGTGCTGGCGATGGTGTCGAACCCGACCTACGACCCCAACGCGCTGGTGGGCACCAGCCTGTCGGCCGAGCTGCTGGCCCACTACAGCTACACCCAGAAGGACCACGAGGGTTTCTTCCCGCTGCAGCCGATCGCCACCGGCGAGACGTTCGCCCCGGGGTCGACCATGAAGGTGGTGACCAGCACGGCCGCCTACAACCTGAAGCCGGCGTTGGCCGCCTTCAACTACCCGGTCCAGGCTTGTCAGACCTTTCCCGACGGCAAGCCGTTGTGCGACGAGAGCGGGCCCTGTGGCGGCACCATGACGGCGATGCTGCCCGCATCGTGCGACCCCGGCTACGCCGAGCTCGGGGTGCAGGAGGGCGTCCCCATCCTGACCAAGCAGGCCCAGCTGTTCGGCTACGACGCCGTGCCGCCGATCGACCTTCCCGGTGTGGTGCCGTCGGAGTTCCCCTCGTTGCCGGCGAACTCACAGGCGCTCCTCGGACAGAGCGCCATCGGCCAGTTCAATGTGCAGACCACCGCGTTGCAGAACGCCATGGTGGCGGCGGGGATCGCCAATGGCGGTGTCCTCATGACCCCGCACCTGATGTCGTCCATCCACGACGCGCGGGGCAACACGGTCACCAGCTACACGCCCAAGGCGATGGGCACCGTGGCCACGTCGACGGTGACCCAGCAGCTGACGTCGCTCATGGAGAGTGTGGCGACCGCGCCCGGCGCGACGGCGGCGGGGGTCGGCTTCCCCTCGTGGTTGTGCGCCGCGGTGAAGACGGGGACGGCGACGGCCTCGGAGGTCACCCAGGACTGGATGATCGGCTTCGCTCCGGCCAACCACCCCCAGGTGGCGGTGGCCGTGGTGGTGCCCCAGCAGTACATCGGCTCGGACGGGGCCGAGGTGGCCGGGCCGATCATGAAGGCGGTCCTCGAGGCGGCGGTGCCCCAGAGCTCGGTCAGCCAGCCCTGCAACGTGCAGCCGGTGCCGGTCTCGACCTTCACCCAGAGCGCGGCCTAGAGGGCTCCTCGGATGGGACGGGCAGGGCCGACGGGTCGTCGTGGTGGCAACGACTACGGGCGGGTGCCGATCTCCGCGTGCGCCGTCGCCTGCAGAGACCACTGGTGCTCGGTCGACCACGTGCCTTGGCTTCGGCGCTCGAGGAGGACCTCGGCATCGGCCACCTCGCAGTTGACGCAGGTGGCGGAGGCGCCGTCGGGGTCGCGATAGGCGACCGAGACCGATGAGGCCTTCGGTTGGGTGACCCGGACTCGCAGGCGCCGGGTGCCGATGCGGCCCCGGACGGTCCACTCGGGCAGCCCCAGATCGGCCCGGAACCGCAGTGCGGCGAGCAAAGGGGCACGAGGCCAGTCGAGGCCGCCCACGCGCAGGCGAACTGCGGGCAAGGGGCGGAGGCGGTCGATCCCGGGGCGGCGGGCCACGGCGGCCACGATCTCGAGCACGTCACCCCCTCCGAGGTCGGCGTGGAGCCATCCCCAGTGCGCCGCGTTGCCGTGACCACGGATGCGGGCCGCACCACCCGGGGCGTCGCGGAGCTCCCAGAAACGGTCGCCGAACGCGACCGTGCCCGAGTAGCGCTCGGTGGGGAAGGGGAGATACTGCGCGGCGGGGAGCAGGTGACGGTCCCACACGAGGCGGCCGAATGGGTACAGAGGGGCCGAGGTCTGCGTGTGCGTCAACGACCAGCGGGCCGCACCCGCGGATCCCTCGCGCCGTCCGGGGTTGCTCGTGACGTCGCCGCAGGCGAAGCGGGGACCAGGCGCCGGGGGATGTGGCCCGAAGCGGCGCATGAGCGGCGGCTCACCCGGCGGGAAGGCGGCCGCCCACCCGTGGGCATAGGGAGCCGAGCCGTCGGTGGGGGAGACCAGCTCGTGGTGGAGCCAGAAGCCGGTGCCCGACACCGGATCGGTCACGGTGTCGTACCAAACCTCGAGACGGCCGGGGCGGACGGCGTCGCCATCTTCGGAGGCTCGGACGTGCATCGGGCGTCACGGTAGTTGCCGGGCTTTGCTGTGGCTCCGCTGTGATGGCCCCGGGGCGTGCGAGGAGGTCCGGGGGACTCCATCCGCAAACGCTGAACGCGTTCGTGTGGCCTTCGAGGGCACCTGCGTACCGGGTCCGCAGGTGGCACAGGCCCGTCCTCTGAGCTCCGGTCCCCAGGGAGTTGGCGGGCGGCGGGCGGGCGGGATTACATTGCCGGGCCGTGCTCCCTGGCGGGGTGGGCTCGGGTGGGCGCTGGTCGCGGCGCCAGTTCATTGCTCTCGGCGGCGGGGGCGTGGTGGCGGCCGCCGTCGGTTCGGCGGCTGCGGGTGCCGGTGCCGCCACGTCCGGTGCCTCCGGGCACGAGAACGCAGGTGCCGCCCGTTCCACGAAGGCGACCATCCCCGCGGACACGGTCGGCCCGGAGACGGACGGGTCGTTCCTGAGCGCTGCGCAGCAGGCGACCCTGGGCGCGGCCGTGGCGCGCCTCGTGCCGGCGTCCGGGCCGGGGGACTGGTCCGCGGCGGACCTGGGCGTCGTGGACTACATCGACAACCTGCTCTCGGGGTTCGGGCGCGACCCCGCGACCGGAGGGATCTACCCCGGCGGGCCCTACCGCGGGCCGTCCTCGGGTGGCGGTGGCTTCTCCCAGTTCCGGCCGCTCACCGCGGCCAAGACACTGGGCTGGCGCCGGCAGGTCTTCACCTGGCAGGACCTCTACACATCCGGGCTGGCCGGCCTCGACGAGGCGGCCGGCGGCGACTTCGCTGCGGCGCCGGGAGTCGAGCAGGACCTGATCCTCCATGCCCTGGACGAAGAGGCGTCGCCGTTCTTCGGGGCGCTCTTCAACCACACGATGGAGGGCACGTACGCGCACCCCGTCTACGGGGGGAACCGCGGGTACGTCAGTTGGCAGTGGCTGGGGTTCGCCGGCGACGTGCACGGGGTGCGCTTCCCGACGACGGGCAGCCGCGGGTCCTGGAACGTCTACGGCGGGTACGCGCCCGAGGAGATCGCGGTGCCCGGCTCGGCGGCGACCGAGCAACCGGTGGTCACGAGCGCGCCGCCCATGCAGTGGTGAGGCACGCGGTGAAAGGGGATGTGGTGAGGCACCTGCGGCGAGGATGCACGTGGGCGGTGGTCGCCTGGGCCTGTGCGGTCGCACCGGCAGCGCTCTGGTCGGCCCCCGGGGCGGAGGCGGCGCCGTCGACTTCGCCGAAGTCGAGCTCGACGAGCGCCGCGTTCGACGACCCGCTCGGTCCCCTCGTCGACGTGACGGCGGACTGGCAGGAGTACCAGCCGTCGACGGACTTCTGCATCAAGCCCGACGTGGTCGACTACCCGGCGGCCGGCGACGCCACGGCCACCGGCGCCAACCCGGCCTGCCAGGCCTCGGGCTTCGCCGCCGACGCCACCGGGCTGGTGGAGGTGAAGATCGACACGCCACCCCTCTGCTCGGGCTGCCGGCGCTACTTCATCGACTACTCGCGCATCGGACCGAGCACGCCGGCCGAACCCAGCGCGCACGGGCACGCCTACTTCAGGCTGCTGTCGTCCAACCCGACCTACACGATCGAACCGACGGCGCACAGCCCGAACATCAAGAACTTCACCAACGACGAGCTGGTGAGCCCGCCGAACTCGCCGCAGTACGCGGTGATCTCGCGCTTCGATCCCGAGCTGATGGCGTATGCCGCCGACACGGCGAATTTCGCGCACACCGCGGCACAGGGTCCCTACTACATCGGGCCCTGGTACGTGAACGAGGCGGGGCAGCGCATCGACGGCGCCTACGTGGACGTCAGCCTGGCCCATGCGGTCGACCTGCAGGACGCCACCCTCGACAGCATCGTGTACGCCGCGGGATTCGACTCCGACCCCTCGTCGTGCATCGATGCAGAGCTGCTGGGATCCGCGTACGCGGACGGCAACTACTTCTACGGAGGCTGTGTGAACGACGCCGCGGCGAGCGCACCGCCGGGCCTCGACCCATGGCCGGACCCGCCGGGTTGAGCGAGGCGGCGCGGTGAGCGGGTCGAACGAGCCCTACGACGTCGTCATCGTCGGATCGGGGGCGGGCGGCGGCATGGCGGCGTACGTGCTCGCCGCGGCCGGGGCCAAGGTGGCGGTGATCGAGAAGGGGCCCTGGGCCACGCCGGCGGACTTCGGCGACGACGAGCTCCGCTTCGGCGACCGCAACCTGATCGACGAGGACGCCCTGATTGAGCCGCGGACCTTCCGCGACTCGCCGCTCGAGGGGGATCACGCCTACGTCGGACCAGTGCTCGACTGCAGCCGCTGCGTCGGTGGTGGGTCGGTCCACTACGGCGCCGTGTGCTTCCGGTTCCGGCCCGAGGACTTCCGGGCGCTGACGACGTACGGCCCGCTCCCGGGGGCCGACCTGGCCGACTGGCCGCTCACCGACGCGGAGTTGGATCCGGCGCAGGCCGACTCCATCTGGGCCTACTACCGCCGGGTGGAGGCGCTGATCGGCGTGGCCGGGGGACAGACGGCAAGCTCGGCAAAGCCCGGCTGGCCGGTGCCGGGCGCCGGCCAGGAGCGCACCGACCCCTACCCGATGGCGGGGCACCCGGCCAACTACCCGGCTCAGCTCTTCGAGCAGGCGGGCACCGCGCTCGGGCTCCACCCGTTTCCCACCCCGGTCGCCCTCAACAACGGGACGTACGACGGGCGGCCGGGCTGCACCTACTGCGGCTTCTGCTCCGGCTACGCCTGCCCCATTGAGGCCAAGGGCGACACCCGGGTGACGGCCCTGGCCAAAGCGCTGGCGACGGGCAACCTGACGATCGTGGCGGACACCATGACCACCGGGGTGGCGGTCAGGGGTGGACGGGCGACGGGGGTCTACACGACGACGGCGGCCGGGGCGGACGGCTTCGTGCCCGCGACGACGGTGGTGCTGGCGGCGTCCACGGTGGAGACGCCGCGCCTGACCCTGCTGTCGGACCTGCCGGGCGACCTGGTCAACCTCGACCTGGTCGGTTCCCACCTCATGACCCACCATTTCCCGGGCGGCCTCGGCGTGTTCGAAGAGCGGGTCGACTACTGGCGGGGCTTCTGGAGCATGCGCTGCCTGGACGACTACTACCTCGGCCCACCCGGGTCCCGGCTCTTCGGCTACGGCAACATCCAGACGGTCGGCCCGTCGGGCGGGGCGCGCTCAGCCTTCGGGACCGGCGGGGTGGTCTCGCTGGCCAAGACGGTGTCGTGGGGAGCGACCCACAAGCTCGGGATGCAGAGCTTGTTCGGCCACATGCAGTTCCTCTCCATGATCGGCCAGGATCCGCCGGTGCCGACCAACCGGGTGGACCTCGACCCGACGGTGCGCGACGTCTACGGCCTCCCGGTGGCGCGCATCACCTACGCGCACCATCCGAACGACGATGCGGTGCAGGCGGCGGTGGCGACCGCGCTCGCCGAGCTGCTGGGCGAAATGGGGGCCACCTCGACCCAGCCGGTCGTGCCGATGGGCATCCCGACGGCCATCCCCCAAGGCGGCGACCAGACGGGGCTGGAGACCGGACCCCTGCGGGGGTTCCCGCCGACCATCGGCGGGCTGGTCAATCACCAGATGGGCACCATGCGCATGGGGTCGGACCCCGACTCATCGGTGCTGGACGCCAACGGCCGGTTCTGGGGCATCCCCAACCTCTACGTGGCCGACGGGTCGGTCTTCCCCACCTCGGGTGGCTACAACCCCACCCTGACCATCCAGGCCATGGCCTGGCGCACGGCGCAGGGCATCGCCGACGCCGCCCGGTGACCCACGCACGATCTCAATTGCCCCTACCGCCAGTGCCGCCAGCCGTATTAGAGTATCTGCGTGCCTACGCAGATAGTAAGGACACCGGTCGCCGAGGACTTTGACGCCGCCGTCGGGATGCTGAAGCTGCTCGGCGACGAGACCCGCCTGCGGGTGATCTGGGCCCTGCTCGAGGGCGAGCACTCGGTCAACGAGCTGGCCGAGCGGGTCGGCGCCCAGCCGGCCGCCGTCTCCCAGCACCTGGCCAAGCTCCGCCTGGCCCGGCTGGTGCGGAGCCGCCGCGAGGGCACGCGGATCTTCTACGTGCTCGACGACGCCCACGTCCGGCGGCTGGTCGAAGAGGTGCTCACGCACGCGGACCACGTGACGGCGAGTGGTGGCCATGGGTGAGGCGCACCGGCACGGGAACGGGGAAGGAGACCGCGCCCACCTGAGTCCGTCGGCCGAGATGGACCGGCGGGCCCTGATCGCCGCGCTGGCGCTGCTCGTCACCTTCATGGCCTTCGAGGTCGGCGCGGCGGTGTACGCCAACTCGCTCGCCCTGCTGGCCGACGCCGGGCACATGCTGGTCGACGTCGGCGCCATCGCCGGGTCGCTGTGGGCCATCCAACTGGCCGCCCGGCCCGAGACGGGGTCACACACGTACGGCATGAAGCGGGCCGAGATCCTGGCGGCGGCGGGGAACGCGATCGCCCTCCTCGTCGTCTCGGTCCTGGTGACGTTCGAGGCCGTCGTGCGGCTGAGTCGACCCTCCCCGGTCGACGGGGCGGTCCTGATCGTCGTGGCGGGGGTCGGGGTGGCGGTCAACCTGGTGGTCACGGTCATCATGTCTAGGGCGAACCGGAGCTCGCTGAACATCGAGGGCGCCTACCGGCACGTCCTCACCGACCTGTACGGCTTCGCCGGGACGTTGATCGCCGGCGTGGTGATCGTGACGGCCGGGTTCGAGCGGGCCGACGCCATCGCCTCGCTCGTCGTGGTGGGCCTCATGCTGAAGGCGGCGGTCGAGCTGCTGCGGCCGTCGCTGCGCATCCTGTTGGAGGCGACGCCCGAGGACATCGACCTCGAGGAGGTGCGGCGGCACCTGCTGGACCTGCCGGAGGTGCAGTCGGTGCACGACCTGCACGCCTGGACGCTAACGTCGTCGCTCCCCATCCTGACGGCGCACGTCGTGGTGACCGACGAGTGCCTCAACACGGGGGAGGCGGGCCGGGTGCTCGACCACCTGCAGGACTGCCTGTCCGGGCACTTCGACGTGGCGCACTCGACGCTGCAGTTCGAGGCGGCGGGCCACATTGAGCACGAGCTCGGCGGGCACGCGTGACCCCGTCGGCGCCGGGCCTCAGGCCGGTGGCGCGAACACGGCGACCAGCTCGACGTGTTCGGTCATGGGGAAGATGTCGAAGGCTCGCAGCGCGGCGAGCCGCCATCCGGCCTCCAGCAGGACGCCGGCGTCCCGGCTGAACGACGCGGGATCGCACGACACGTAGGCGATGTTCCGCACCGTGCCCCGGTGGGCATCGTGGAGCGCGCGCATGACGTCGATGCCCGCACCCTGGCGGGCGGGGTCGAGCACGACGACGTCGGGCCGGCCCATTCCGGTGGCGACCAGCTCGGGCGTCACGGCGGCCGGCACGACCTCGAGCTGGGAGAGCGCGGCCCCGTTGTGGCGGGCGTCGCCGCAGGCCCGGGCGTCCCGCTCGACGGCGAGGACGAACCCGGTCGGTCCGACGGCCTCGGCCAGCGGGACCGAGAACAGCCCGGCGCCGGCGTAGAGATCGACGACGGACTCGCCGGCCCCCGGGCGGGTCAGATCCATGACGGCGCCGAGCAGCGCGTCGGCCGCGCCGATGTGCGCCTGCCAGAACACGCCGGCCGAGACGCGGTACGTGCGGCGGCGCACCACGGCGTGGACCACACCGGGCTCACGGCGCAGCTGGCCGCGCACGACGAGCCCGGTCTGCAGCGCGGGCAGCCGCAGCTCGCCCCGGCCGTGCGGGGGGAAGTGCACGTGGACGAAGGCCTCACCGGCTGACGTACCGGTGACGACCTCGAGCTCGCCTGCTCCGGGCCAGG
>Ga0209420_1001515_pt1 | contig 10936 bp, 9 predicted proteins | sample BlaSpr_A8_OM1_O1_FD_187972 | JGI IMG/M metagenome (GOLD analysis project Ga0209420, IMG submission 187972) | Forest soil microbial communities from Thunder Bay, Ontario, Canada - Black Spruce, Ontario site 2_A8_OM1_O1 (SPAdes) (version 2) | ecosystem: Environmental > Terrestrial > Soil > Boreal...
TCGAGCACTTCCTCACCCTGCTCCAGGGCCATCCAGCGGGCATCGAGGCGAAGATGGAGGCGTTCGGGATGCTGAACGGGATCACGGCGGCCTTCGCGCTGCAAGAGCAGGCTGACCACGACCTGCAGGCACGCAACCTCGCCTACCTCAGCCACGCTCTCACCTCCGGCCAGCACCCACGCCTAGCAGCGTTCCTGACCCCGCAAGCACAGCTACCGCACCCCGGGGAACTCGCAGGCCGCTACCCAGATCTCATCGCACGCGTCCTGGCGGGTCTGCTCGGCCCTGCCTAGCCAGGTGAGCTCCGCGCGGATGCCGCCCAGCAAAATCGACCGTGCGGTCCGGCCCAGCATGTCCAGGGCACCAGGGCCGCCGCTCACAGCGTCCGAGCCATGCTCGGCCACCTCGCCGTGCTCAGCGTCTAACCTGCGCACCGGGGCGCCCGGCACGAGCTAACTGCCGGCCTGCCCGACCTGCTGACCGCGGCAGTAGCCGAGCGAGAACGTGTCACCGTCCTGCACTACGACGGTGACTACGACTTGATTGCGCAGGTCACCGGCCAGCCGGTGCAATGGGTCGTACCTCGCGGAACGGTTCCCTGACCGCCGAAAATGGCACGCTTAGCCCGGTCAACGAACTACGCGCGGCATGACCGAGCGTTCCGGCAGCGCAATGATCATTGCGGGCGCGGTTGAGGATCCGGCACCGCGGTCACCGGTGAAGCCGCAGGCGCCGGCCGCCTGGGCCGGCGCTCTCGGCGATCATTGGCCTGGGTCGACGACCGGGCAGGGTGGCTGTGTGACAAGCTGGCGGCGGCAGCCCGGAGCGGGCCGCGCGTGGTAAAGGAGAGCGTGATGAGTGTGTACAGGGTGACCGAGATCATCGGGACTAGCAGTACTTCATGGGAAGACGCGGCGGCGGAGGCGATCAGGACCGCTGCGGGGACGCTCCGCGATCTGCGGGTGGCCGAGGTCGTCAAGCAGGACATTGCCCTAGACGAGGGCGGGGCGATCACCTATCGCACCAAGCTTGAGCTCTCCTTCAAGTACGAACCTGGCCAGTGATCCCAGGTCAGCTGCTCCTCGCGCTGGCGGGTTGAGTGCGCCAGCTTCCGGGGTCGATACTGTTGCCGTGCCTAAATGGCCCTGGCGCGCATCGTAAGCACCCAGCGTCGGGACCGCGACGGCGCTATGACCAGAACTCCTCTGCCGCGAACGGGTCAGCCGCATACGTCCAGACCTCGGTCGCCTTGCCGTCGTGGACCTTCATGACATGGACAAGTTTGTCCTGATACTGCTTGCCCGCCCGCTCGGCAGTGACCGTGGCGAGCGAGATCATGTGATTGCCGTTGGCGAGAACGTCGTGCAGCGTGAAACGTGCCGTGCCCCCGGAAAGCTCGGAGATCTTGCCGAACAACGCGATCACCTCAGCGATGCCCTGGTAGTCGCCCGCCAGCGGGCCGCGGCCGGGAACGTGCCACACCACGTCCTCGGCGAGGAACTGACTCTGCAGCGCGCCGAGGTCTCCGCTCCCGAAGGCCGCGTTGGCCTGCCGCACCCGGTCCTCGTCGGACTGCGTCATCTGATCCTCCCTCTGAGTGCTTATCTTGCCCGATATGCGCCCCAGTCTGCCTATAGTCGGAGATCTGCCTGCTCAAGACACGGTAGGTTTGTCCACTAAAGAGTGGATGATCTCCCTGACCCGGACCGGGCATCGCTGCTTCATCCGGCTGGTGAAGCAGTTCCAGAACTGGACGATCTGATTCCCGTGCTATTGCCGATGAAGCGCCTCACTGCAAGTACCGACTCGGCGATCTGGCTCTATGCGTACCTCAAAAGGTTATGTAGCGTTTGCCGCAGCGACGTAAAGGCACCGGCTGAATCATGGAAGATTATGCATGCCTGTACATAAACTCGGCGGCAGCGACGGGAATCGAACCCGCATGACCAGCTTGGAAGGCTGGTAACGCATCCCGGCCGGACGCTCCAGTTTGGAGCTATGACCAGGACACATAACAATTCACGGCCGCTTTGCTGTACTTTTGGGTAGAAATTTGGGTAGAAACTGCCCGTCGTTCGGAATCTATGAATATTGGTGCAATACCGTCCTGTCCGGTGCAGCCCAATGCCGGACACCTGCCGCTCGTCATGCCGGGTGCACTGCCCGCGCTTTCTGGGGTTGCTCAGAGTGCATGGCGTCACGAAGAGCAAGTTCCGACTGGAGAGCTCTGCCGTCGGTTCGCATGCTGGACACCGGCTCGGGCCAGCAGGCTTGCTTCGCCCGTAGGCCCCTTCGCGCATGCTGCCCTTTTGACTTGGCAATCCGGTCTGCGGCTTGGCTCAGCTGTTCTTCGGCTCCGCCGGTGGTTCAGCGCTGGCTGCCCGAGGTGCTCTCCGAGTCAAGCGCTGGTTCGGACGAGTTCGGCCCGGTGTCATAAGTATTTTGAACTTATAACCACGGTGCTTATAATCTGATGCATGCTTATGGACGCCATCCGATGGTTGCGGGACTCGGGCCTGACGGTAGAAGACCTCACCCCGGCCGACGGGACCGATGCGGGCGTCGATGCCATGCTCGAGGTGGAGACCGACGGCCGGACAGCGCGCTTCGCCGTGCAGGCCAAGTCTCGTGCGCCCTATCCACATGAACTCGACCGGCTCAAGCAGTCGTGGCCGGGGCTAGCCGCGCGCGGTAATCCGCTGATAGTCGCTCCCTACATCTCGGAACCTCTCGGCTCGATTCTGACCAGAGACGGCTGGTCGTGGGCGGACACCCAGGGAAACTTCGACCTACGCGCACCAGGGCTGCTGCTTCGTCAGCGGCGCACCGCTTCCTCTGCAGCGTCCAAGCGGAAGACTCTGCCACGCGGTTCCGGCAGCTTTGCCGTCATCCGCGCACTCGTCGGCTTGAGCGGCGGAAAGGATGAAGAACCCGGGGCGACTGCACTAGCAGCCCAGGCCGGTGTTTCGCAGCCGCGAGCCTCGCAGATACTCCACCAGTTGCACGAGCTGGAGCTTGTCGACAGATCCGGGCACGGCCGCTGGGAGCCTCGCCGAGAGGCCCTGCTTGATCGTTTCCTTGCCGAATACCCCGGCCCGGGCGGCTCAGAGCAATATTGCTACAGCCTCGACTCCCCGGTGGATGTAGCCGTTCGAGCGGGCCGGGCCAGCACCCAAAGCCGCCCGATAGTGGCATCTGCCGACGTCGGGCCGGATCTCATCCTGGCGTGGCGCAGACCCAGCCAGGTGATTTTGTATGCCAAGCACGCGATCGACCCCTCCGGCCTCAGGTTGACAGAGGCGCAAGGAAGGCATGATGCCAACGTGATCATGCGCACTCCGCAGGACCGGTCGGTCTTCCCTGCGCCTGCGCTGGTGGCTCAGGTACAGGGAAGTGACGTCCCGCTGGCTGATCCGCTCCAGCAGATCTGGGATCTTCTGGACCTAAGCGGTGCGGACCGGATCGAGGCCGCCGGGAGGCTAAGGCAATGGCTGCTGGAACGCCCCTGACCAGGCTCACGCTCGGCGCCGCCTCGGTTGCCGATGATCTCGGCTACGTCGCGCTCAGCGACCTGGCCCGGGCGCTAGGAGACATTCCCGCAGATTTCCGTGTCATCGGCGGCCACATGGTCACGATGCTCGCGGCACGATGGCAGCTGGGGCACGAGCTCTACCGAGAAACTGGTGACGTAGACCTCGGCCTTACGCCGATCGTCGCCCGGGATCATCATGTCGTAGGCCGCCTTAAGGATCTCCGCTACGCACAGGTGGCTGGCAATCGCTTCGCGCGAGAACTATCCGATATCCCGGTCAAGATAAAAGACAAAGGAGACTCTCCGCGTCCCGAGGCGTTCATCGATGTCCTCGTCCCGGCGTACACAAGCCGGGCGCGTGAGAACGTCCAGGTCGGAGGGGATCTCTTCACCACAGAGGTTCCCGGGTTGCAACTCGCGCTAGCCCGCCCGCCGGTCACCATCACGCTGGAACTGCGCCGCCTCAACGGAGAGATCCTGCAGTGCGAGTTGCCGTTCCCCGACGAGGTCGGCGCTCTGGTGCTGAAGAGCCCCGCAACCACAGTCCGGTCCAAAGACACCGACACAACAGACATATGGCGATGCCTTGAGATCGCCTTCGCCGCAGGGCTAGGACCCGCCGACTTCACTCGCGGCGTCCGTGCGGAGACCGCCGAAGTGATCCGGTCGCTCTTCGGCAGCCGCCGGGGTGCGGCTGTGGCCGCACTTGCCGCCGAGCAACATCTCTCAGCCGAAGCAGCCGATATCCGCTTCACCCGAATACGGGCGCTGATCGCCCATCTCCTCGGGCCCACCTGACGCCGCCATCCGCGGGCGCTCGACCCTGTCGGCGGCAGAAGCGGATCGGTCCTATGAAACAACTAACTGGGTCAGATGAGCGCGACGGTAAGCCGTACCTGGCCCAGGATGGTCGAAGCGATCCCGGGGAATTGGCACCATAGGCAAATATGAAGAGGGTGATAATCACAGGTCCCGGCGCGGCGGGCAAATCGACCCTCGCGGTCCGCCTGAGTGAAATCACCAGCCTCCCCGTAATCGAACTGGACAAGCTCTTCTGGCGGCCGGACCTGACCGCGACGCCTCGCGACCAGTGGGCAGCTATCCAGCGTGAACTCGCCGGACACGAGTCATGGATCATGGACGGGGACCTCGGGCCCTATGACGTCCTCGACGTCCGGCTGCGGGCCGCGGACACCATCGTGTTCCTGGACCTCTCACCAGCCCGCTGCGCCTGGCGGGCCATCCGCCGGTCGCGGGAGCGCGCGGACTTCTGGTGGTGGCTGCTTACCTATCGCCGGCGCAGCCGCCCGCAGCTCCTGCAGGCGATCGCCGCACATGCCGGTGACGCCGAAACCCACGTCCTGCCGACCCCGCGGGCGGTCAGGCGATTCATCGCGCAGATCGCCTCTGGTGCACCGGACCTGCCATGACAGCTCGGGCCGTTGCCAGCGGCGCGGAACCGCGTTCGCAGGCAATGCCGCTCGACTCGCGGCAGATGAGGATGGAATCTGCCGCGCCAGCGGGAGCTGCCGTACCATTCGTGGATGGTGACCGAGGAGGACATCCGCCGGGTTGCCTTGTCTTTGCCGGGGAGCGTTGAGAAGCCTTACAACCGGCTCCCCTCGTTCCGGGTGCGCGGCGCCCTGTTCCTCCGCATTCACGAGCTGCCCGATGCGTTCTTCATACGCTGCGCTGGTCTGGAAGACCGTGACGAACTGCTCAAGGCCGAGCCGGGCACGTTTTTTATCACGCCCCACTACAGCGGTTACCCTGCGGTCCTGGTCCGGCTCAGCCGGGTCGACCTGGGCGAGATGACCGAGCTCGTGACTGAGTCGTGGCGGGTCTGCGCTCCCAGGCGGATGCTCACCGCTTACGACGCGGAGCACCCGCCCGCACCGTGACCGCCGTGAGTCAGTGCAGTCCCACCGGACAGAGCGCGAATCGCGGCATGAGCGTGCGTTTCGGCCCTGATGATCGGGCTGCCGGATTGGCAGTTCGCGGTGGCAGGGTCTTCTTTTAGAAGCGCGCCGTTCCTTGCTGCAGCTGCGAGGGCGTCGTCAGGAGTCCTGTTGCCATGCCTTCAGGAGATTTTCCGGAATGTGCACGTATTGGCCGGGTCCGGGTATTCGCACAGGAACGATGGTGCGGAGGCGGGGCCTTCGACTTCCAGCCCCACCAGGGGGTAGGTACCCAGGGTGCCGGTACCGAACTGGATGCTGATGATCCCGGCATCTGGCTGGTGCTGCAGTCCCATCATGGAGCGGGAACTGGTGCCGATCTGCCAGGTGCCGTGCCCGTAGCTCGGCGGGGGCGGCCCCGCGGCCCAGCTGAACACCTGCGGGACGTCGACGAAGGTGACTGTCCCGCCGGCGATGATGCCGCCGCTGGCGGCGGCGGTGAAGCGGGGACCGGTAAAGATCATTTTCCCGCCGGCTGAGTCCTGCCAGGTCCCCTGCAGGGAGCTGAGCTGAGCGAACTGCTCGCCACCGGCACTCCATACCGCCGGGGGCGCCGGGAAGATCCGGTGCAGGGCGAAAAGCGCTGCCCATGTCAGCATCGCGGCGGTGATGACCAGCGCGAGCAGTGCGAAGAGACATCCGCGCCGCGAGATCTGCCCCGGTGTGCGCATTTCCCCGCGGAGGCTCGCGTCGCTTGCCATGCCGGCCCGCCTGTTCTTCCCGTTCCCTGCGGTTAACCTGGCCATCTTGCCATGATGCACCGGACCTAGCGGGTCGCTCAGCCGATTCGTCACCTCCCCGGACAACGCCACGCTGACGGCACTGAGGGCCGACGCAGTACTTGACGTTAGACAATGTGCATCGACTGACATGATCACCGCACCCGTCGCGGCATGAGAGTGCGCGATCAGGGTCAGAAAGTACCTTGGGGAGGCCTCGGCTCTGTAGCGGTGCTGGTGTGAATCAGTAGCACTCGTGGCGCTACCGCATGCTCGACCCAGAACGCCAGCCTCCGCTGGGCTGACGCCTGACAAAGCAGCAGCCTCAGATCCTGGCGAGGGACAAAACAGCCGCCGTCCGTGTCATTCGTGTCCAGTTACTGACCAAGCTCGGACACCCGGAGGTTGGGTAGTTGCCCGATTCAACTCGACCATAGAAAGACCTATAATCCATCGCAGCGTGTTCGCCAGCGCGACTAAAGTCGTAGCTGGGCAACCCGTTCGCCACACGAGAATGGGATTGACGCCCGAGTTGTCGAGGTGAGCGTCCGCAACTGCGCGTTCACGATTAGTACCTCAGCAGCGCATCCGCTGGTTAGCTCGGACCAGATCCTATCCACCGTACACTCGGCTGCAGATGCACCACAATAAGAAGCTCAGCTGTCGGTTCCGCAGTGGGCATGGGCCCTCAGTCAAGGAGGTCACCCGTGGGGGGTGTGTACGCCGCCGAGGTCATGATTGACAACGGCTCTTTTGGCGCCCATAAGCTCAGGTTCGAGACCGGTCGGCTTGCGAAGCTAGCTGGCGGCTCGGCCGTTGTCTACCTCGACGACGAGACGATGGTGGTGTCGGCCACTACCGCCTCCAGGCAACCCAAACAGGGGTTTGACTTCTTCCCGCTGACGGTGGATGTGGAAGAGCGGATGTATGCGGCGGGCCGTATCCCCGGCTCCTTCTTCCGCCGGGAGGGCCGCCCGTCCGAAGACGCCATCCTGACCTGCCGGCTCATCGACCGGCCTCTGCGCCCTTTGTTCGTCAAGGGTCTACGCAACGAGGTCCAGATTGTCGAGACCGTCCTGTCGCTGCATCCGGAGCACCTGTACGACGTTGTCGCGATCAATGCCGCATCGATGTCGACGATGTTGGCCGGGCTGCCGTTCTCGGGTCCCATCGGCGGCGTGCGGGTCGCTCTCATCAAGGGCCAGTGGCTGGCGTTCCCGACTGTCTCCCAGCTCGGGGAGGCCACCTTCGACATGGTGGTCGCCGGCCGTGTGCTCGACGACGGCGACGTCGCGATCATGATGGTCGAGGCCGAGGCGACGTCCAGCACTCTACGGCTGGTCGCCGACTCGGGCAGCGGCGCGGTTCCTCCAACAGAGGAAACGATCGTGCGGGGGCTCGAGGTGGCCAAGCCGTTGATCCGGGTTCTTTGCGAGGGTCAACTCGAGGTGGCCAGGAGCGCAGCGAGGGAGACGGCCGAGTACTCGGTGTTCGCTGACTATGGCGAGGACGTCTTCGGCGCCGTGGAGGCCGAGGTAGGTGCCAATCTGGCCCAGGCGCTGACGATCGCCGATAAGCAGGACCGGGAGGCCGAGACCGACCGGGTCAAGATCCTAGCCGCGGAGCAGTTCTCGGAGCAGTTCGAGGGCCGCGAGAAGGAGATCAGCGCCGCGTTCCGCGCCCTGACCAAGAAGCTGGTCCGGGAGCGCATCATCGGCGAGGGCGTGCGCATCGACGGCCGCGGCCTGACTGACATCCGGCCGCTGTCCGCGATGACCCACGTGCTGCCCCGGGTGCACGGGTCCGCGCTGTTCGAGCGCGGCGAGACTCAGATCCTCGGCGTGACCACGCTGAACATGCTCCGCATGGAGCAAATGATCGACACGCTCAACCCCGAGCGCACCAAGCGCTACATGCACAACTACAACATGCCGCCCTACTCGACCGGGGAGACCGGCCGGGTCGGCTCGCCCAAGCGCCGCGAGATCGGGCACGGCGCGCTCGCCGAGCGGGCCCTGATCCCGGTGCTGCCCACGCGCGAGGAATTCCCCTACGCGATCCGGCAGGTCTCCGAGGCGATCGGCTCCAACGGATCGACGAGCATGGGCTCGGTCTGCGCCTCCACGATGGCGCTGCTGGACGCCGGCGTGCCGCTGAAGGACATGGTGTCCGGTATCGCCATGGGCCTGATCCACGAGGGCGGGCAGTACGTCACGCTGACCGACATTCTCGGCGCCGAGGACGCGTTCGGCGACATGGACTTCAAGGTCGCGGGCACCGAGCAGGTCATCACCGCGCTGCAGCTGGACACCAAACTCGACGGCATCCCGGTGTCCGTAGTCGCGGCCGCGCTCAAGCAGGCGCGGGCCGCCCGGCTTACCATCTTGGACGTCATGCGCGAGGCGATCGACGCCCCGGCCGAGATGAGCCCCTACGCGCCGCGGATCATTACCATCAAGGTCCCGGTGGACAAGATCGGCGAGGTCATCGGCCCGAAAGGCAAGATGATCAACTCGATCCAGGACGACACGGGCGCCGAGATCACGATCGAGGACGACGGCACCATCTACATCGGGGCCACCGACGGGCCCTCCGCCGAGGCGGCGAAGGCCGCGATCAACGCCATCGCCAACCCGCACATGCCCGAGGTCGGCGAGCGGTTCCTCGGCACGGTGGTGAAGACGATCCCGCTCGGCGCGTTCGTCTCGCTGCTCCCCGGCAAGGATGGGCTGCTGCACATCACCCAGATCCGCAAGCTGCACAGCGGCAGGCGGATCGAGAACATCGACGACGTGGTCCACATCGGCGACAAGATCCAAGTGGAGATCCGCGAGATCGACGACCGCGGCAAGCTGTCGCTGGTGCCGGTCGAGGTGGTAGAGCGCGAGGCGGCTGGCGAGGTGGTAGAGCGCGAGGCGGCTGGCGAGGACCTCGGTGCCGCTCAGTACTCGCGCGACCGCAGAGAACGTTCGCGCGAGCGGGTCGGACAGACCGACAGGCATACGCGCGTGCCCGTATATGTCGGAAATGACTCTTCAGCCGGCGGATCGAGTGATGACTTGGGCCCACCCCGATCACCGCCAGCGCAAGTCACCGAACCGGGCGCTCGTACGCCCACCCGCCGCCACCTTATGGGCACCGTAGATTCCGAGGTCGAGCCTGAGCGGCCCTTCTTCCTATCGTTGCAGGTGAAGACGGTCATACCCGAAGCCAAGCTTGCCCAGGAGCAATCGATCCTGCCGGTCGACCTGCTCAAAGGCGACCTGGTCGCCATCCTGAGCGCAGACGCCCCGTTCTCGGTGATCGGGGAAGTGCAGGTCAGGATACCCGTACCCCAAACCGGTGATAGCCCGGAGCGCGGCTTCGCGCTGAGGGCCGCCGAACCGGGGGAGGGTGAAATCCGAGTCGATGTTCATCTCGGCACGGAGCAGCTGGGAACCCTCCGCTTCAAGGTAAGGGCGCTTCTCCCAGCACGCTCCGGTCAAGCTCAATCCAGCACCCTCGGCATGCGTCAAGTCCAGATGACACCAGGACTCATGAAAGTCGTGCTCATCTCCGGGCCGCGGAGCAAACAGTTTATACAGCTCGTGGTGGGCGAGACCTGGTGTCACCCGCACTCTCTTAACATTGATCCGGATAAACTCAATCGGGAGCTTCTGCACATCACTGCGAAGCTCAACGACATGAGCCAGAACCAGGCATCGGGCAGCCTGAGTAAGAAACGGCACGAACTCCACGGCATAGGGAAGAAGCTCTTCAAGCTGCTTCCGCCAGAATTCCTCTCCGAGTTCGCCGAGAGGAGTCCTGGGAATGCCAGCCTCGGCATCCAGGGGCAGAGCCAACTTCCATGGGAGCTGATGGCCGACTCCAACGACGACAGCTTCCTTGCCGAAAGGCTGCGCATAAGCAGGTGGCTCCACGGTTACGACCCTGTTTCGCTGATCCTCCTACGCAAAGCTATCTTTGCATACAGCGAAGGCGTCGAAAGCGCAAAAATCGAGATTCAAAGAATCGGCGACCTCTTGTATCCTGGCAAGGAGCCCACATTGGTGGCCGAGCCCGAAGATCTCTATGACCGGATCAGGGCTGGCGATTTCGACCTCTTCCATTTCGCTGGTCACACCACCGACGCAGATCCGTCCTCGCCAGGATCCCTGTTGCTGAGCGGATGCGAAACCTTCACGCTTGACTATATGGAAGACGTCCCCGATGACTCCATGAGCCGGTTTCGACCAATTGTCTTCCTGAACGCTTGCGGGTCGGCTGAGGGAGGTGGCGGGCAGACGTTGTTCGACCGCTGGGCAGGTGCGTTTATAAAACGCGGCGCCGGGGCATTCATAGGCTCGCTGTGGAATATCAGGAGCGTGACCGCAAACAATTTTGGAGTGGAGGTCTACCGGTCGATTCAGTCCGGAGAGGCTACGACGCTCGGCAAAGCGGTTGATCTGGCCAGGCAACGTTCGGTCCGCGACCCTTCCGACCCGACCCGACTAGCTTACGCATTGTATGGCAAAGACGATGCAGAGATAAGCCTAAGCTCGTAGAACCGGGCGCAGGCGGATTTAGGAGACATATGGTTTGCCGAAGGGGAGCCGGAGACGATCTGCTGGACAAGCTGGCGGTCAAATGGTCGGTAAATTTGTTCCGGATCCCCCGGGGAGGCATCCAGGTGGGGGACGTCTTCGTCGTCCAGAAGAGAATTCTCGATCAATGGGACCGGCTGGCGA
>Ga0209420_1001516_pt1 | contig 10931 bp, 8 predicted proteins | sample BlaSpr_A8_OM1_O1_FD_187972 | JGI IMG/M metagenome (GOLD analysis project Ga0209420, IMG submission 187972) | Forest soil microbial communities from Thunder Bay, Ontario, Canada - Black Spruce, Ontario site 2_A8_OM1_O1 (SPAdes) (version 2) | ecosystem: Environmental > Terrestrial > Soil > Boreal...
AAGCGACCAGCAAGGGAACAAGCATGATCCATTTCTGCCGACTCTCTACGCTTTTCGCAGCCATACTCGTCGAAACAATTCTCTTCGAAACAATGTTCTCGAAGACCTTATTCTTCAAAACCGTGTTCATGGCGAACTCCTGGCGAGCAAATCCCGCTTAGTTGTGACTTCACCAACAGAAACGTTTCAGCTTATCAGCAATCTTCAGATGCTCCGGATACACACTGTCGGTGGTGCAACGAAACTTTAGACAGTTTGGACGTGGTCAGATGCGCAATCCACCGGCTCGCTGAGGAACTCCGGGACGCTTTGCTCTAGACCCATGGGCGGTCAGCCTCAGGCGTCACCGACTAGGACTTTGCTAAAACTCTGAGCCAGCCAGGAATCCCCCGACGTATGGGAGAGCGTTCGAATTCTGATCCCGCGGACCAATCAAGTCAAGAAAAATCCCCGGCAGAAAATCCCGGCAAAGACCGGGGAAGACCGGATCTCGACGCGAGAACACACTCCCTCCGTCCTCGTCAGGGTGGGCGCCCAACCTCTGCTCTTCTCGCGTCAAGGGCATTCTTGGCTGAAAGTTCACACCGACCCGCGCTCTCGTCCTCCGTGGTTTCGATTTCCCGATAGATCTCCCGGCAGGCTTCAGAGACTTGGTCGTAACCGGGCGTCGGGAAATGGCAACGCGAACAGACTGCGGCCGAACCCTTGCGCGGGTACCCCCACTTCGATGCTCTTCTTGTCGGCACTGAAGCGGGGGGCCGGGAGACGAAACCTTGGAAACGATGGCCGCGGTTTAGTATCGTGATCAGTTCCATGGTGCAGATAGCAGTGGTGGCGAAACGTCTACCATAAACCGGCCCCAGACGCGGGCTCGCCGTCGCGTCTCGACAAGCCGTGGTCCTTATTAGGGGAGATCGTCATTCGGGGAGATCGTCCAGGATCTTAACGAGAGGTTCCGAGAGGAAGCACATTGACCACGCTGGGAGCCGCGCGGAATCGGTAAACGCTGCGCGACTTTCGGCTACTTTGCGAACTCCGTCGGCTGCGCCCGCGCGCTGGCCATTCCTACGCCCACACAGCTACCATTGCAGTTGAGCCGTTCTATGCGCCACTTAATGCCCATCGTGACTCCGCGCCTAGTCTTGCGTCCGCCAATTCTTGACGATCTGGATGCTATCCAGGCCGCCAAGGAAGATGCCTGGAATGATTTGCAGCTTTGGATGGCTTGGGCGTTCGACAACCAACGACCGCGGCAAGCGTTGGAACACTCCATTCGACGTACCATGAACTTCCAGAGTCAAGCGGGTATCGCATTGGCCGGATTCCATAGGATCAACGGGGATTTCGTCGTCCGAACCGCATTGGATCTCACCGATGAGGCAGACGTCTATGAGACCGGTTATTGGGTGGCGCGGAAATATGCCGGACAGGGCATGGCGACGGAGGCGGCAAACGCCGCTATTCGTTATGCGTTCGGCCGGCTTGGCGCGAAGGCGATCAGCATCGGGCACTTCGACGGTAACGACGCTAGCCGCCGCGTCGTGGAGAAACTGGGATTCCAGAAGCTTCGCGTCGCCCGTCAAGCGTCAACACGGTGCCTCGACGGCACGAAGCTTGACCGTCATGAATACATCTTGACTAGCCCCGATGTACTTCCCAAACTTGAGGTTTCTTGGGGTTGAAGCTTCACGGGTCTCCAAATTCTCAGTCACCCGGATCGCTCCCCCCTGACGCCGCAGCGTTTACTGAGAGGGCAAACCGATCCGAAAGGCTGGCTACCAACGCAAAAAGCTGAAGCCGCGCTATCCCGCATCGGGTTCGCGGGCTGCGCGAGCCGAGCTTGGCGGCCGCCATTCGAGGATCTCAGTAACCCACACATTTCTCTGACGAGGCAACGATTTCTATCCCATGATGGAACTACTTCAGTAAGGTTAAGCGACGGCGCCAAGCAACGAAATCGCCTGCCCAGTGAATTGATGAATTAAGGGTGGCGGAGTCCTACTCCGGCTGCAGACCTCCACTCCGCCGCAACGTGGGTTCAAACTCGCATTATTTGCGGCCCTCCCGCGAGGTATAATCCTGCGACAAGACGAGTTGCTTCTCTAGAACGGACCGGCCGAACTACGGGAAAGGGATTGAAGTCCAGGAATGAAATTCGGAGAAAAATACGAGCTTCTGGAATCGCTGACCACGGGTGGAGTGGAAACTTTCGTCGCCAATGACAAAGTCAGAGGCGAGCGAGTACTGGTGCATATTATAGAAGGCGAAGCGCAAAAGCCGAATCAACCCACGGTGCAATGGGTACTGGAGGCGTTTCGCCGCGTCGCCCCAGAACCCCCCGGCCTGGTGCTGGAGACTGGCCGCTACAGTGGAACGCTCTATGCCTATCTCGTCACTAAAATGCCGGACGACGCCGCGCTGCGGCGCTGGGTGCGGCTCTATCGATCGCACGCGCGCGAGACCCAGGAGATTGCGCCGTCGCCGGGCAAACCGACTCCGGAGAGCGAGTCTCCGACCGCTGACATGGAACCCAAGGCAGCCTCGCCCGCTCCCGGTTCGGTGACTCAGTTGTTTCGAGAACTGGATCCGGACTCCAAACCGGGCGGCCCCGGTGCTCCACTGCAGGAGCTCTCGCCAGAACCGTCGACCTCAATGGAGCAGCCTTCTCGGCTTCTCCGCAATGTCGAGCCTGCACTGGACCGGTCCGCGGTTCGTCCGGCAGCGCCCGATTCCGATGCCGCCCCTCCAGGGATTTCAGTCCCAGCCAAAGTGGAACCGAAAATCCGCGATTCGGCAAACTCGTTTAGCTCCGCGTTCACGCCGCGAAACGTTTCTCCAGAACTCTCGCGAACCAGCAAGGAAGGTCCCCGGCCGGGTGAGTTTACGAGTTTTTTTCAGGGACCATTCCGAGTGGAAGGGCCTTCGGAAACTCCCGTTGCATCGCCGCAGACGGCGGAGCCTCCGCGCAAATCCGTTGGAGACTTTACGGCGATGTTCAACCGCCCGCTGGCGGAAGAGCCACCGCCTGCACAAGGCGTGGCAGGAAATGAACCTGCAGGCTCAGGATTCACCGGATGGTTCAGCAGTCCGAATATTGTGTCGCGAACATCCGGCACTCCTGTGGCACCCCCGAGCGCATTCGAACGATCCGTCGCCGAAGACTTGTCCGTCTTTCCGGCTCCAAAGGGACCGATCGTCCCCTCCCAGCCGCTCCAACCGCCGCAGCCCGCATCATACGTTGCTCCCGCCCTGCCCGTGGTCTCAGTTCCTGCACCGCCGATTTTTCCGAATCCGACGTTTCCGAATCCAACGATCGAGAAGCCACCAGCCGCTTTTGCTCCCGACGGTGCTACGAACGCATTCAATCGCCCGGCCGCCGAACCGGCTCCGAGCCAGTCCGCGCCCCCAAGCAGTCCAGGCGCATACACGCAAATTATTTCTGCGAGACCTGCGGGCCCTGCCGGCTCATCAAAACCCGTTTCGCCAAATTCGCCGGCGTCTCCAGGCTTTCCCACGCCTTCGATGCCGGCGATCGCGCCACCGCCGATGCCGCCCGCGCCAGCCATGCCTAAGATTGCCCTTCCGCCTCCGCCCAAAGCGCCAAAGCTGGACAAAGTGGCGGTTCCGGAGCCATCGGTGTCCTACTGGCCGCTGATCTTAACCCTGACAGTGCTTTTCTTTATTGCAGCCTTGCTCGTGCTTTACTTCGTGCTGAAGCATTAACCAGGCGCGCGATTCGAACAGGCAGCGCAATGGTTCCTTGCTGCCTGAGGATGAGGATCAAGGATGGAAAAAACAATGTTCGGGTAAGGGATTTCCGTCTTTCCATCAACCATCAAAAAAACGACCATTCACCATTCTTCAATTGGATTGCGGCAGCAGGATGAGGAGTTCGAGCGTGGGATTCGCGAGCTCTCCCGGCACGTAGGCCGCGAAGTTGCGGGCGCGGTTCACGGCTTCCCATGCCGGCCCGGACTGATTCAGGGCAAAATATTGATACTTCAGTTTTACCGGGATGGCACTGGGTGGACTGGTCAAATGCCGAAGCTGAATTCCCGGTAAGGCCTGCCTGATCAGGTGATCGATGTGGGTCGCAGAGCAAACCTTCACCAGTTGCGGCACTTTCTGAATAATAGTCTCTTCGCTGGTTTCCGCGCTCACCGCCAGGTACATCCGCGTGTTCTGCAGATATTTGTCGTGATCGATGGCGGTGGCATAAATCGAGTTCTGCACCAGCTTCAACGGGAGCGAGACCAGGTTGGTGGGCACGACGGTTTCAAGCAGGGAACGCAGCTTCTCGTCCAGCTCGGAAAAAATCGTGCCGAGAGAGTCATGCACGTAAAGCGGCAGATCGCGGGGCCGCATTTTTTGAGAAAACGTGGTCAGCGATCCCGCCAGCCCGACCATGGCGGAGTATAACTCCTCGGGATGGCCCCTCTTGCTTTCATAGAGATGAGAAAATACTGGAAAGTTGGAGTTCACGGTGTAGAGCAGCCAGAAGTTCGCAATGTCGGAGGCGGTGAAATCCGCCAGGCTTTGATTTTTCTGTCGCCGGCCGACGGAAAGCTGCGTGCTGCGGGCAGAGAGCAGCTCGACTAGGCCCCGCAGCAATCCCACCAGGTATTCGTTCGCGCCAATCTCGATAAGCGGCGGAATGAAGCGGGGATTCAGCTGAAAGGTGCCCGCCGGGGTCCGCTCCACATTGGCGATTCGAATCACAGAAGAACCTTCCCGGTTCTCCGACTCCGCCAGCAGACGCATATTTTTTCGCGCCACCTGGATCGGTTTCTCGCTGGCGCCCGTGTTCTCGTCGCGAAACGCAGTCACTTCGGCCAGATAGCGCGTGCCTCCGTCTTTGCCGGTGGAGACATTCAGGCCGCGCTGGCGATAGTCGGGAATCGACAGGTAAATGTCCAGACTCTTGGCTCCCGGCTCAAAAAATTCTTCCAGGGATTTAGACGGAGGCGGCGGGTCGGCTTCGGGAATCTCGAATAGCAGACCATCGGGAAAAATACCGGCGGCGCGCGTGACTGCAAACTGTCCCTCGGCGAGCAGTTCCGCATTGATCGCCAGTTCGCGAAACCCCCACGGACAAAACTTGAGCGCCTGCAGGCGAAAATTGAGCGCATCCTCGATGAACCGGTCCTGCACCTGGAGATGCTGCGGCGTCAGGAACGTGCCCTTGGTCCACAGGACTGGTTTTAGCTGCTTCATGGGATGGAGGCGCGAGCCGCCGACGTAGGGCTGAAATGCATCTCAGTCCGTTCTCGACACGGCTGCCCACAATAACAATTCCTGAGCCAGGAAGCAAAGGGCAAATCACAAAGAAGCGGAGTTCAAGGCAACAGCAACTGGGTTTTCTCGCGAGCAAAGAACGATCAGGCGGGAGCGCCCTTATTCGTCATTCCTAGGCGCTGTCAGGCTTCCACAAGCCTTCCATAAATTTGAGCCAATCCTGCGTTCGGGAGCGCAAGTGTCCGGCCAAACCCCGCGAAAAAATCGCAAAACCAAAATCGCCGCGGGCACGACGAAGAACCAGCTGAATCTCTTCCCGCTCGACCTGCGGGATGGAAGCATCGTTTTCCAGCGTCTCCAGCAACTCAAACATATCCGGCGCGGCCGCGATGAGACTGGCATTGGCATTGGAATCCGCATCCGCCTCTACCGAAGCCACAGGCTGTCCACAGCGATCAATCACCCGCGACCACTTCTGCGGATCGATCCGCCACATGCCTGAGGTCAACTTTGCTTTAGCCATACCGCCACCCCTCGAGAAGGTAAACCTTCTGTGTATCCATTCATCCATAGTGTAAGATGCCGGGGCTAACAACAAGGTTACTAAGGTCTTTCCTGGGTTAACGATAGGGGTTCCCACCTAATTGCCTTGCCGCAAAGGCGGTTAAGGAATACCCCGCTACAGGAGCAAGAGTTTGAGGCCCCAAACGAACAGAATGGGGAAAGACTCGGTTTTCAGAGATACGCAATCGGAATGCATGCGGCGTCTATATCGTCGACACCATCAGGTACCAGGCAAAGATCTTCCCTCCGTACGGCAATCCACTCACGGCAGGTTCCGTCCTCAAAAGGCGCCTATGTATGGCTCAGCTCTCCGATTCGCAATGATCTGACCTCAAACGGCTTTCAATCCGAGTCGGTTTCGCGATTATCCATTGCGACCCGGTGGGAGCGCTATGGATGCTCGTACGACGCAGCACGCCGGATATGCTATCAGTCAGAGGAAAAGGAAACGCATTGAAGAGTGGAAGAGTGCTTCGGGTGGCTGAAGACCATCGCGCTGTTGCGGAAAGTCCGGAACGTGGAATCTTCAAGGGTGGGATGGGTCTTCACCTTCGCGGCCGCGGCTTACCGGGAATCTACCGGAGACGATCCTTCGGAGGAACCGCTGCTACAGCCTTTAGTTTGCGTGGGAACTCGTCGAATCGTCAGTTCGCCTTTTCCGCTGCCGCCTGCGCTCCGGGGTGCGTGTAGCCTTCAGGAACCTCAAAGAATGCCGGATCGGGCTCTGTCCGCCTAATTTGAGCGACCGTCATCGTGGTCATTCCATTGCGTGGATCGCTATGTTTAATCATCAAGTTGATGCGGAGGTCCTGCGAGTACCAGTATTCGTCGGTAATAACGACCTCTTTGCCATCGTTCTCGTCTGTGACGGTTTGGGCCTGTCGAATCCCGTGCGCAGGCACGCCCTCGATCTCGTGAATTCCAAGGTCTTCTGGCTTTGTGAATTCGTTGGGAGGAGCATTGCCATCGGGAGCGGCAAAGCGGATCGAAGGTGGCTCGGTTGAAGGCGGATGATTCATAGTTCTTGTCCAGAAGGTTCGTTTCCGGACATCGATCTCGGTAGAGATGCGAGTCTGCGGATCGTATAAATGGATGTCCAGAACTTGAGGCGTGTCGGTGCTGGAGACAGGAATGAGCGCCCTCAACTCATTGTGAATGCGGCCTCGTGTATCGCGGGCAACCTCCCGAGTGGACCTGAATTGCACGACGGAACCATCCTTGCGAACCATGGTTCGCTCAATATTAACGACGCCGCTGAACGGCGCGTTCGGAATGGGCGTCATAAAAAAGCTTTGCGCGGAAGCGCGTGTGGAGGGGATCGCGACGGCCAATAGAACGGTGCAGGAAACAGAGGTCAGAGATAACCGCGTGGGCATACGGAACCTCCAGCGACATTCGGTGACAACAGGATACTCTCGGTCGCGTTGGGCTAGCAAGGTCCGGGTGCGGGGGGTTGCGGGGTGCGGGGGTGGGCCTCCCGCGTCGGGGGGACTCGGTATACGGCTCTAAGTGTGATGGGCATTTCGTCGGCTTTGGGGAACGCTAGGGTTACTGACCCACCATTGATCAAGATGGACTGCATAGCCTAATGCTCTCCCGGCTGAACTGCAAACCTAGCGGGGTTGTTTTTCGTGAATTTTTCCCGCTAGGGAGTCATCCTCTGCGGCCTCGCGGCGAAAGTGACCGGCAGCGCGCGCGCCTCGTCCGCCTCGTCCTTGCCTAGTTGCATTCGCTCTTGGCTTTGCTAGAATGCCCTGCAGCCAACTGGCTGGAGGGTCTCGTATGCCGATGCAAGTTTGCATGGGAGCAACCATGATGTGCACCATGGGGATGGCGCCGAGCTCGCTGGTGGTTCTCCCCACCAATATGGTGATGACCGACGAAGTTCCTGACGCGAACATCATGGACAACATTCCCATGGTGAATATCATGCCCTTCGGCATGTGCATGTCGCCCGCGAATCCGATGGTTGCTGCCGCAACCGCGGCGGCGATGGGCGTCCTTACCCCGATGCCCTGCATTCCTGCCACGGTCGCGCCCTGGGTTCCCGGCGCTCCGACCGTGATGCTCGGCAACATGCCCACGCTCGACAATACTTCGACGCTCATGTGCATGTGGGCAGGAGTGATCAGCATTGTCATGCCGGGAGAGATGACCGTGATGGTGCCGTAGAGCGACGGCAAAGTGTGGAAATGCTCAAGTTCCGGGGGATGCTTTCAACCCGAGGCTCTATTTCAAGAACTCAAAAGTAGCGAGGACTTTCGCTAGAGATGCCTGCACCCTCTGCTCGTCTTCCTGGGTAAATTCCTTGACCGTACCGGGGCTATATCCCCCTAAGCTTGAGGTGGCAATCTTTATATCGAGTTCGTAGCAGGCGCCACGATCAAAGCTTCGATACGAATACTGCGACATGCCGTGCCCCATGGCTGCGCTGGTCTGGTGACTGGTCTGGAATTCGACCCCGTTCACTGATTCGGTGTGGACAGGCTTGTTCATCGAATTCAAACACTTACCCTCCGTATCTTGTTCTGAGAGTTTGTCGACCGAGAACGCCGCTCCTTCAAAGTCGTAGCCTTTGTAGTGTGCAGTCGGATATGCCACACAGGCTGCTGCAGTTTCGTCGCAAATCGGAATATAGGTCTGGCAAGCCTCCCTGCGAGTACCTTTGCCGCACAAAATGAACGAGGCAGGATATCTAAACTGAAAGGAATCACGACGGCTGACGAACGTTTTTTGGGGTGCCTCTGGAACAGCAGTGGCTTGAGCTGCCGCCCTAAGGTCAAGAAAGAGGAATCCCAGGCCCAATGCAACATACAGCCACGCTGTGGCGATACGAGACGACGAAGAGGCCAGCCGCCACCCCTTGCATCCCGGATCGACTTGCCGTTTCATTCTGTTCACGTTCGCCTCCCCAGGCACGGAAGTATTAGAAGAACATGGGAAGTCTGCTCAGTAGTCGGCGGGATCGGAAGGATCCGCATTGGTCGAGCTGTCAAAATCCACACGCGGCACGGAGTGTCCTCCTGCATTGATACCGCAGTTGTTGCCCTGAGCAAACTGCCAGAGCTTAGCGAAACTGACGCCGGACAGCGTTGGGTCGGGGGCGGGAAACGGAGATGATGATTTTATTCTTTCGCGGCCGCCTTTGGCCGGACCACAAGTGAATTGGTTGATGTTGAACACCCAAAAAATCGGGCTGCTGTTCGCATCATGCAGGGCTTGGGCGACCTGCGAAAAAGAACAATATACCCCTGGAGAATAATTTGTGTGATCCTCGAGTTCAGAAGCCCAAGCCTTGTAATAGGCTAAGGTCGTCGGTGCGGCTGGCGGTCCCTGCTCAATATCAAGGAATATGATCGATCCGGTATCGAATCCGGCCGCTGCGGCCAAGTTCGCGGCATCCTGTGCATCGAGAGTCCCCTGTGCGGCCGTCACCGTATGAGAACCGGGACCACTGGACTGCTGTCCGACGTAGATCGGTGCGAATCCCCAGCCAATCTGCTGAAGGAAACTTCTCTTGGTCATCCAGGATGTATTTCCCTGGGAGGGAGCCGGGGCAAGATAAAAACCACACCAACAGAGATTCGTTTCATCGAACATGGTCTGCATAATGCTATCGCCTGGATAGTCGAGACGATCAAATCCGGCAAAAAAGCTTTCTCGATCAGCGACAATCGCGGTCAGCACATCCAAGACAATTCCTGCCGACGTACGGGCTTGCAGCACCCAGCGACCGGGGTGGAAGCCGGACAATTGGTATAGCTGCACATCACCGACCAGGTCTCCCTTCTGCACGCTGATGTAGGGCTGATGGAGAATTTCCAGACTGTTGCCATCAGAATCCTTGGAACCGTTGAGTCCCACAGTTACGCTGGAGGCCTTTGGGTTTAGGGAATTCGGCACTGCAATTTCGGTGATTTTCTCGGTGTGAGGATAATTACAGAAAAAGCTAGCCATCGAACCTCCTCCATGCTTTTTGAACCTTAGGTAGACCAGGGGCCGGACATCAATTCAGCTTGGTTCCCTTGCTGCCGTCATCGGCGGTATCGGGATCCTTGGGGGCGGTGGGCGAATCCGGCGATTGCGGATTCGCATCGGGAGCGCTTCCGGCAGCGCCACCACTGTTGATGAACACCATCGGCGTTCCTGAGATGAAAATTCCTGCCGGGCCAATATCAATGAAATTAGCGCCGGCTTTCAACGTCAGCTCCATGCCAGCTTCAATCACGGCGCTCATGCCTGCGTTGAGATGAATCGTGGTGTTGGTTTTCATGGCATAGGCCATGGAAGTTTCATCCTTGTTTCCGGTCACCGCTAAAGAGACATTGCCGGTTACACTCTCGCTTTGATTGCCGGTTACCGAGAGAGACTTGTTGCCGGTCACACTTTCCGTCTGATTTCCGCCGACCTTCAACGACATGTTTCCGTCAATCTGCTCGAAATGATTTCCCTTGATATGCAGGTGCTTGTCGGCCTGGATTTGCTCCTGCTGATTCGTGGTCACAATGAGATGGCGGTTGGCTCCGATGAATTCCCGCGAGTCGTTCTCGACTCGCAAGTCCATATCCTTTTCCGCATTGACGAAGATCTGTTCCTTGCCTTTCAGATCTTCAAAACGGAGTTCGTTATAGTTCGAAGCGCCGCCGCCTTTGGAACTGCGCGACATAAAAGTGCTTCTCGTCTGATAGTCGGGCAAAGTGTAAGGGGGCATCTGGTTCGCGTTGTACACGCGCCCTGTAATGACGGGCCGGTCGGGATCGCCTTCCAGAAAACTCACGAGCACTTCCTGACCAATACGGGGAATCCACATCGCGCCCCAGTTTCCTCCAGCCCAGGGTTGAGAGGTGCGAATCCAGCAAGAGCTGTTTTCGTTCTTCTGTCCCAGCCGGTCCCAATAAAATTGCACGATCACCCGGCCGTATTTATCCACCCAGATTTCCTCACCCGATTTTCCCACGACCAGCGCGGGCTGGGGACCCTGCACAAACGGCTTGGGTGTCACTCGCGCCGGACGATAGGTAACCGAGGCAGGAATGCAGGTGAGCTGATTGGAGTAGGTTTCGGCTCCTTCCACTCCGGCCGTCGTGTAACTCTGCCCCGCCGAAGCAAAGTGCCGGACCTCAGTGACCACA
>Ga0209420_1001517_pt1 | contig 10924 bp, 6 predicted proteins | sample BlaSpr_A8_OM1_O1_FD_187972 | JGI IMG/M metagenome (GOLD analysis project Ga0209420, IMG submission 187972) | Forest soil microbial communities from Thunder Bay, Ontario, Canada - Black Spruce, Ontario site 2_A8_OM1_O1 (SPAdes) (version 2) | ecosystem: Environmental > Terrestrial > Soil > Boreal...
GTGGGCGGTATCCGTTGGCCGCCGCTGTCTGCACCCCCGAGCTCACCACGGGATTCTCCCGCGCAACGAGCGCGATCTCCTTGGACGGTTGGAGCAAGCGAGGCACCGTCGGGTACGCGTTTGTATGAAGCTGCCTACGCGCCGCAGGCTCGCGCCGGCGGCTGATAGCGTCGCGCAGGTGAAGATCGTCAACTTCGATGAGTGCCGCTCCGGGGAGCTCGAGGCGGGCCACATCAAGGGCGTGTGGCGCGATCTCGGGCGCGCGGTTGCAACACGCACGATCGGCCTGCGCCGCATCGAGGTCGTGGAGGGCTGCTTCTCCACGCCGGCGCACGAGCACGGCGCCGACGAGGAGATCTTCTTCGTGCTGGGCGGCGAGGGCCTGCTGTGGCAGGACGGCCAGACGTGCGCGGTGGCGGCGCAGGACGTGATCGTGCACCGGCCCAAACGCGGTCCGCACACGCTGCGCGCTGGAGCGGGCGGGCTGGACGTGCTGGTGTTCGGCGAGCGCCTGGACCCGGGCCTGACGGCGCTTCCGCGCGCGGGTGTGGCGTGGTCGTTTCCGCGCTGGGTCGAGCTGGGGCAGGGCGAGAACCCGTTTGCGCGCGAGGCCGCGGTGGGCCCGCCCGAGTGCCCTGAGCCGAGCCCCGAGCGCCCCGTCAACGTGGTAGCGCTGGCGGACGTGCCGGCGATCCTGGGCGGTCGCGCTCGTCGCGCGGGGCAGGCGGCGGGCGCGACGGCGTCGGGTCTCAACCACGTCGTCCTCGCGCCCGACGGCACGGGCGCGCCGGCCCACTGCCACTCCGGCGAGGAGGAGCTGTTCGTGGTGCTCGACGGCGATGGCGTGCTGGAGCTGTGGGAGCGCGGCGCGCAGGCGCCCCACGAGCATGCCCTGCGTCGCGGCGACGTGGTCTCGCGGCCTGCGGGGACGGGTGTCGCGCACGCGTTTCGCGCTGGCGCGCAGGGCATTACGTACCTCGCATATGGCACTCGCGACTCCAACGACATGTGCTTCTACCCGCAGACGGGTCGGGTATCGCTGCGCGGCCTGGGAATCGCGCTGGTGGCGCCAACGATCGAGCACCTGCCGGAGCTCTGAGGCGCTCGTGCGCGCTGCGGTCCTGCGCGAGTACGGCGTGCCGCGGGCGGGCGAGTTCGACGAGCCGTCGCCCGGACGGGGCCAGGCGGTCGTGGAGGTGCTCGCCGCGGGCGTCAACCCGGTCGACGTGGCGATCTGCGCGGGGCGCTATTTCGCGGGCAGGCCGCCGCTGCCGTCGGTCGCGGGCCGCGAGGGCGTGGGCCTGCTCGATGGCAGACGCGTCTACTTCGACGCGCCGGTCGCCCCATTCGGCTCGATGGCCGAGCGGGCGCTGGTCGACCCCGCCTCCACATACCCGCTGCCTGCCGGGATCGATGACGGAGTGGCGGTTGCGCTCGGCATCTCCGGTCTGGCGGCGTGGCTACCGCTCACCTGGCGCGCGCAGCTGAAGGCGGGTGAGCACGTGCTGGTGTTGGGTGCAAGCGGCGTGCTGGGGCAGATCGCTGTGCAGGCCGCCAGGCTGCTGGGGGCGGGTCGCATCGTGGCGGCGGCACGTGCCCGAGAGGGACTGGACCGCTGCCTGGCGCTCGGTGCTGATGCGGCCGTGCGCCTTGACGAGCCCGACCTGCCGGGCGCACTGACGGCGGCAGGCGAGGGCCGCATCGACGTGGTCCTCGATCCCCTGTTCGGCGAGCCGTTCGCGGCGGCGCTGCAGGCGGCGAGCTTCGGTGCTCGCATCGTGCAGATTGGTCAGGGCGCAGGTGCGCAGGCCACGGTCGCCTCGGCATCGATCCGCGGCAAGATGCTGGTGATCATGGGCCACGTCAACTTCGCGGCTCCGGCGCAGGTCAAGCGCGACGCCTATGAGCGGATGGCTGACGCGGCCGCCAACGGCCAGCTGACCATGGAGGTGCAGGCAATGGCGCTGGAGCAGGTCGCGCAGGCCTGGGAGCGTCTGGCGGCGGGCTCACACCGCAAGATCGTGCTCGTGCCCTGAGCTGGCTCCACGGGCACCGCACGTCAGGGCCGATCAGGACTCGCGCGCGAGCGATGCGGCGGCGGCGAGGTAGAGCACTGCCTGCGCGCGCGCGACGGCGCCGACGGCGGCGTCGGGGGGCAGCAGCTCGGGGTGGTGCAGCGGGCGCGGCACAAAGCCCTCGGCGCCGTCGAGCCCGACGAAGGCCATGGCGATCGGCGCAAGCACGCCGAAGAAGGCGAAGTCGTCTGAGCCGCAGGAGCGCCACTGCGGCGCGAGCGCCAGTCCGGCGCTGGGCGCCAGCTCGCGCGCCAGCGCGACGATGCGGGGGTCGTTCTCCAGCGCGGGCTCGCCGGGGGTGAGCTGGACGCTTCCGCGGCAGCCGTGCGCGGCGGCCACCCCGGCGACGACCTCCGTGACTAGCTCGCGCAGCGCCTGGCGATCCTCGCGACGGTGGGCCCGCAGCGAGGCCCGCGCGCGCGCCCGCGCGGGAATCACGTTCTCGGCGTCGCCGCCCTCGATCACGCCAACGCTCAGCACGGCCGGGCCGTGAGGATCGATTCGCCGTCCGACCTGGGCGTGCAGGGCGACGACGATCTGGGCAAGCGCCAGGATCGGATCGCGTCCGTGGTGGGGATAGGCCCCGTGCGAGGGCTCTCCCTCGACGAGGATCTCGACGTTGTCGCAGGACGCGTTGACGGTGCCGGCGTCGAGGGCGACCGCGCCCCACGGCAGCTCGGGATGCACGTGCGCGGCGACGACGGCGGCGGGCGCAAGCGCGACGAGCTCCCCGCGTGCGAGTTCCTGCGCCCCTGACGGGTAGGCCTCCTCGCTGGGCTGGAAGACGGCGAGCAGCGGGGCGGGCAGCTCCTGTTCGAGCGCGTGCGCCGCGCGCGCGAGGGCGACGAGGGCGGCCATGTGCACGTCGTGGCCGCAGGCATGCATGATCTCGCCGCCGGCCTGGAAGGGCGCTCCCGTTTGCTCGCGCACGGGCAGCCCGTCGAGCTCGGCGCGCACGGCCACCGCGCCGACGCCGGCTGATCCATCGGCTGGGCCCACACGGGCGATGCGCCCCGTGCCGGCTGCTTGGCTGCTGGCGACCGGCAGCGCTTGCGCGACGGATGCGCAGGTGCGCAGCTCGGCATGGGCGAGCTCCGGATCGGCGTGCAGGCGATGGCGAAGCTGCACGGCGTCGGGCAGCTCGCGCTGGATGCCCTCGAGCAGGCGCTCGAGCAGTTCGTCAGTAGGCATGCGCATAGCGTCGGCAGCGCTGGGCGAGATCCATGTCGGCGACTGCGGCGAGCTCGGCGCGCTTGAGGCTGACGTAGCCGTCGTAGAGCAGCGCAGGCATCCAGCCGCGCGCGGTGTCGTCCTGGGCGAGCGCCTGCAGGGAGTCCTCGAGCGAGCCCGGCAGAGCGTCGACCCCAAAGCGCTCGGCATCGACGGGGTCGAGCTGTGCGGGATCGCGATCGAGGATCGGGGGCGTGTCCAGCTTGGCGTTCAGGCCCTCGATCCCCGCCCGCACGATCGCCCCGAGCGCGAGATGCGGATTGGCGGCCGCGTCGGCGCCGCGGTACTCCAGGTGCAGCTGGCGCGCGGGGTCGCCGCCGCCGAGCGACACGAGCGGCGGTATGCGCAGCAGCGCTTCGCGGTTGCGCTCGGCCAGGCAGACGGCGCCGGCGCTCCAGCGGTGGGGCCGCAGGCGCGCGGCGGACACGGGGCTGGGAGCGGTCAGCGCGGTCAGGGCGCCTGCGTGGCGCAGGATCCCCGCGGCGAAGCGCCCGCCCAGCTCGCTCAGGCAGGCCGGTCGCTGCGGGTCATACAGGATGGAGCGTCCTGCGCTGTCGCGCACATCGAGGTGGATGTGCACTCCGTTGCCGGCCGCGTTTGGGTCAAGCAGCGGCACGAAGCTCGCGCGCAGCGCGTGTTGGCGGGAGACCTCGCGCACCACCTCTCTGAGGATCACGGCGCGGTCGGCGCTCGTGATGCCAGCGGCGGGCGCGACGGGGATCTCGAACTGGTGGTCGGCGAACTCGGCGAAGAAGCGCTCGGGTTGCACGCGGGCCTGCGCGAGCGCGCGCATGACGTCGGTCGGGAATGGTTCGGCGGCACGCTGCGCCCGCAGCGAGAACGGCAGCTCGGGCGGGGCGTCGAGCAGCAGCTGGAACTCGTGCTCGAAGCTGGCCGTCAGGTGCAGGTCGAATTCGTGCTCGAGCCGCTCCAGCGCGTCGCGCAAGAAGCGCCGCGGGCAGCACTCCCATGGAGCGCCGTCGGTGTGGACGATGTCGCAGAGCAGAAGCTCGAGGGCCTTGTGGGAGGACTTTGATCCGGGGCCCCCATCCACGGACCCCTCTACCCGCACGCGCGTGTCGGGGTCGGGCAGCAGGCGCAGGTCGCCGGTGGAGCCGTAGGGGTTGGGTTCGGCGATTGGCCCGAGCGGGGTGAGCGCGTGGTTGGCCGGCACCCAGCCGACCCCGGCGTCCAGGTGCGCGTCGAGCTGTGAGGCAAACAGCGAGCGTCCGCGCACGATCGCGCCGAGGTCGCAGCAGACCAGCGCGATCAGATCGCCCGAGCCGGCTCCAGGATCGTGGGCGCTCACCTGGGCGTGGCCAGCGTAGCGGTGCCGTTGTCCCACAGGCCCTCGACGAGGCCGATCGCTTGGGCGCCCGCGCGCACAGCCTGTGCATCCTCGCTGCAGACGACCGCGATGACCCCGCCCGCTGGCATGTCGCGCCGGTCGATCGCCGCGGCGAGACGCTCGGCGGGCTGTATGTGGACACCGCCGCGCCCGAGCGACGGGTAGGTGTCGGCGACGCCGTAGAGGCTGCCGCCGGGGCCCCGCACGCGGCCGACCACACAGGCGAAGTGCCCGACGTCCCAGTCGGGCTCCGGGCTGGCGTGTACGCCGTCGAGCAGGTAGTCCAGCACTTGCCCGACGCTCACCTGCCCGCCCCACAGATAACGGGTGGCGAGGTTGGCGATCAGCGTGACGGGAAGCTCGCGTGCGGCGGCGACGTCGAACAGGCGCCCGAGCGTATCGGCGGTCCACGGTCCGCTGAACGGGATCGCTGCGAGTCGCTCACCCGCAAGCTCCTCCAGTGCGGTCACGAGCCCCGCGGCGGTCGTCCCGGAGGCGTCGGCGTCGTCGATGGACGGCAGCGACAGGCGGTAGTCGCGCCGGCCTGGTTCTCCATGGGGAAGGACGCCTGGCTCGCGTGCGCGCGAGACGACGCTCCCGGCGCGCAGCGCGACGGCGTCCTGGTCGACCGGTTCGTCGGCGTATCGTTCGATGCCCGCGGTCTGCAGGGCCAGCGCGCCGCAGAACGCGCCGCACAGGTCGTCTCTTTGGGGCAACTCTCGGGCGTGAACTGCCAGCAGTGCCCGCGCGCCGGGCAGGAGAGCGAGATCGAGCGCGGTGACATTGGACATGCGATCAATTTATACGCAGGCGCGTAGGGCGCGACCTCGCGTGCGGCGGCATGGCGCGGTGCGACCGAAACCGCGTCGACTACCGGGAGTAGACGGCTGGCCTTATGTGTCCGGCTTCGTGTAATACGCGTATTTCCGCTTGACGGAAGAGTGTTTGTCTGTGATAGTCATCGCGGGGCCAGCGCAGCAAACTGCTGTCCGGAATCCTTCTAGACTATGGCGATGTTCGACCGGATCGTCACGATCAGCGGCCACGAGCCGTGGGGTCGGTCATCACTCGACCAAGGGAGCAGCGAGAAACCATGCAACGCATCGTGATGTTGGGGGTGGCCCTGGCGGCCGCGCTCTCGATCGCCGCTGTAGGCGCGGGGTCCGTCTCGGCCACGGGCCATGAATTCGTCGCCAGCAAAACGGGGACAACCAAAGGCAAACAGACGGATGCCGCGGTGTTCAAAACGGGCGCGGGGACGCTTGAATGCAAAAACGTCTCTTCGACCGGCTCAATCACCGAACTGAAATCGGCGATTCACAAGGAAACCCTCACGTACACGAATTGCACTGCTTTCGGCTTCCCGAAAGTGAAAATCACGCCCGTGAAATTCGAATACAGCGCCAACGAATCGGCACGGCTGGAAACTGCGGTTACGATCACCCCGGAAGGCGCGGGCTGCCACATCACGATCCCCGTCCAGACGGTCTCGGGTATCTCCTATGAAAACAAACCCAGCAAAGAGATCACGGCGAACGCGAACGCCAGCGGCATCGTGTCCAAGGGCAGCGGCGAAGCCTGCGGCAGCGAAGAAAACAGCGAAGGCAGCTACACAGGCAGCATGACCGCCGAACTCGAAGGCGGTAGCGTCGAATGGAAATAGGCGCAGCAGAGAGGTAGGGCAGGGCTGGGGGCGGAGCCGTCGTCGCAGGCGGTTCCGCCTTCGTACGCGCAAGCGGCCGGTCATCGGCGCAACGCGGGTAGGCTTTCGCGCGGGGGGATCAAGGACGAGGCGCGAGAGGAGCTCGATGCGCAACAAGCCGCCCCGCGGCGGACCGATGGATAGGAGGACAGTCGCGCGCTGCGCGGGGATCATTGTCCTCGCGTGCGCATGGCTCGGCGCCCCCGCGGTGACGCCTGCAAGCGCGGCTGTGTGCCCCAACGCGGCGCTGCGCTCGGGCGTCTCTGAGCATCTGCCCGACTGCCGCGCCTACGAGCAGGTCTCGCCCGAGGAAAAGGACGGGGCGGACGCGGTCACGGTCCAGCCCCTGTTCCCCGCCCAGAGCTCGGCGTGCGAAGCGGGCGAACCATGCGCGATCGCGTACATGAGCGCGGCGAGCGCGTTCGCCGGCGCCCAGGGCAACGAGCTCCCCAACGCCTACGTGTCCACCCGCGACGGCGCCGGCTGGCAGACCGCTTCGCTGACGCCGCCGACCTCGCAGCCGCCCGCGAACGGCTTTGCGAGAGTCAGCTATGCCTTCTCGGCTGACCTCTCCCAGGCCGTCCTGCGTGTCCCGCTCCAGGGCTTGACCGGGAACGCCCCGGCAGGCGTGTACAACCTCTACCTCCGCGAAGCGGACGGCAGCTACTCGCTGATCACCGTCTTGCCGCCCGCCGAACCGCCGGGTTGCGGCTCCTGTTTCGGGGCCGAAGACGTACCCGCGTTTGCGGGCGCCTCGAGCGACTTCCGCCACGTCATCTTCGAGACGAACGACAGCCTGCTGGGGGGAGCGCCGGGCGGCGGTGTGGACAACCTGTATGAAGCTGCTGGCGAACAGGTGCGGCTTGACGGAGTCCTGCCTGACGGCCGCGTGGCGTCGGAAGGCGCGATGGCGGGCGCGGGCATCGATCCGATCGAAGGCACGTCGGGCGAGCTCGACCACGCGATCTCCCAGGATGGATCGCGCGTTCTCTTCGAGGCCAAGGCCGACGGAGGCGAACCAGACCCGCCCCAGGATGGCAAGCAGGAGCTCTACGATCGCCTCGAAGGCTCCTCGACGATCGAGGTTTCGGCACCGGCACCGGGGGCGGGGCCTTCGAACTGCGAAACCAGGGAACGCGTCTGTGCCCCAGAGCCTGCACAGTTCTGGGGAGCGTCGGCGGATGGATCGGTCGTCTTCTTCACCAGTAGGGCAGCGTTGACCAAGAAGTCCTTCACGGGCAAGGAAGCGATATCGCAGCTCGAAGAAGAAGAAGAAAAGCGCGAAGAAGTCGAAGAAGAAAGGGGCGAAAAGGAACAGGGGACCACCACACACCGCAGGCAGCCCGGCGACGACCTCTACCTGTACGACGTCGACACGCGCACCCTCGCCGACCTCACGGTTGACCCGGAAAACGGTGAAGATCCCTACGGAGCCGACGTCCTCGGCGTCGTCGGCAGCTCGCAAGACGGCTCCTACGTGTACTTCGTCGCCGAGGGTCATCTGGCGGCGGGCGCGCCCGGCGGCGAGCCGAATCTCTACGTGTGGCGCGGTACAGCCGAAGGCGCTGGGACGACCAGTTTCATCGCAACCCTGCAGGCGGGAGAAGGACAGAGCGGCGATGCGATGGACTGGAGTGAGGACCCGAGAGACTCGCAGGCATATGTGACCCCTGATGGAGAGCATCTGGCGTTCATGTCGGTCAAGCCGCTGACCGGCTACGACAACGAAGACCAAGCGGCGGGCGAAGGCGGCCACGAAACCTTCGACCACGAGGTCTTCGAGTACAGCGCGCAAACGGGACAGCTGGTCTGTGCGTCGTGTGATCCCAGCGGCGCGCGGCCGGTGGGAAGCGCGTTCATCGGCGCAAAGCTGACCGAACGCGTTAGCACGCCCTTCCATCAGCCGCGCTCGCTGAGCGACGACGGCAGCCACCTGTTCTTCTCGTCGCCCGACCCGCTCGTACCCGGAGTGGCCGGTGGGAGCGTGAAGGTCTTCGAGTACGAGGACGGCTCGCCCCAGGTCATCTCTGGCATGGGCAGCAATGGCAACGATGTCTTCCTGGACGCGAGCGCGAGCGGCGACGATGTCTTCTTCGCCACCCGCGAACAGCTCGTCCCGGACGACGGCGATGAACTGGTCGACGTGTACGACGCGCGAGTGGACGGTGGCCTGCCGGCGTCGCCCGTCTCGACGCCACCTTGCGAGGATGGGGCATGTCAGGGGGAATCTGGTCCCGCGCCCCTGTTCTCAGCTCCGATATCGGTCACCTTTGCCGGGGTGGGGAACGTCACACCTCCTCCAAGCCCAAAGCCCAAGCCCACCGGCAGGCAGTTGCTCGCGCGGGCGCTGGCCAGATGCCGCAGGCTCAGAAGTCGCAAAGGACGCGCAACCTGCATGACGTCCGCCAGGCGGCGATATACGCAGAGGCCCACGAGGAGAGGTCGCGCACGCTCTCGCCAACGCAGTGGCGCGGCAAGGTGAAGCGAATGACCCTTCCCGGGACGGGGAGCGTCCGCTCCGCCTTCGTGGCAGTCACGAGGCTCACATGTCTTGTCCCGCTGGTGCTTTCGCTCGGTTTCACGACCGCGGCGCGTGCGACATCGGCACCGGCGGTGCCCCATTGGAGCATCCTCTCGCAGTCGGAGCCCTCGCACTTCAAAGCGGGCGACGTGACTGACGCGTACAGGTTGATCGTCCGCAACGACGGCGCTGTCCATAGTGTTGAAAAAGAAAAGGTGACCGTCACCGACGTGCTGCCCTCTGGGGTGAGTGCCAAGGAAGTGGAAGCCCGTGCCGAAGGGGCGAACGGGACCGGGTCGCCGCGATATCAGCTGGCCTGTGTGACTGAAACGGTGACATGCACGTACGAAGAAAGCGCCTTGCAGGGTAAGGGCCCGCTGCCGCCGGGGACGACGATCGTGATGACGATAACGGTCTCGATTGCCGTTGACGTGCAAGCTCCGACGCTCGAGAACCTGGCAAGTGTGTCCGGAGGCGGCGCTCCCGGCGCGTCGGTCGAAGAATTCACAGCTGTCACTTCGCAGCCGGCTTCGTTCGGCCTCTCCTACCTGACCACCGAAGCAACCCAGGAAAGCGGCGAAGGCGACACGCAGGCCGGCTCGCATCCGTTCGAGCTCACGGCGAGTCTCGTTTTCACGATCAGCTCCCGTGAAGTCGCCTCCGAACAGAACGGCGAGAGCGAATCTCCGCTATCGAGTACCTCCGTCAAGGACCTCGAAGTCGAGCTCCCGCCGGGTCTCGTCGGGGACCCAAGTGCGGTTCCGCGTTGCGGCCAGCAGGAATTCCAGGCCCAGGAACGGCTGGACTGCCCGGTGGATACGCAGGTCGGCACGCTGACGGCATACTTCTACGGCACGTTTCATTCGGCCGTCTCCCCCGTCTACGACATCGTCCCGCCGCCGGGGCAGCCGGTCGAGCTCGGCTTCACGATCGCCGGGATCGGACACGTCCCGATGTTCTTCCAGGTGCGCGACGACGCTGCGGGCAACCGCGACGAATACCGACTGGTGGCGCGGCTGAACGACCTCCCCGAGGCGGGGCCGTTGCAGGGCGCCATCCTGACGCTGTGGGGAGTGCCGGAGGATGGGACCCATGACCTCGAACGAGAAGGAACCACCGGCCAGGGAAGGCAGCAGCCACAAGAATTCTGCAAGCCGAAAGTCGAATTCAAATCGGGCAAAGAAGAACAGATCCTCTGCCCCAGCGGCGTGGCTGCCAGGCCATTCCTGACCTTGCCAAGCAGCTGCTCGGGCGAACCGCTCGGCGTAGGCTTGTTCACCGACTCCTGGCAGGGCCAGTCCGAAGACTTCCCGTCGGCGGGCCAGACGCCGCCGACGCTCGGACCGCTGACCGGCTGCGAACACCTGTCCTTCGGCCCGTTACTGACCGTCGCACCGGAAACCCCGCAGGCGGGCGCGCCGAGCGGCTACACGGTGGCGCTGCACATCCCCCAGAACGAAGACCCGACGGGCCTGGCCACACCGGATCTGAAGAACGCGGTGGTGATACTTCCGCCGGGCACGGTGGTGTCGCCGTCGGCGGGCAACGGCCTGCGGGGCTGCAGCGAAGAACAGTTCGAAGCGCACCGGCTCGCAACGGCGTCGTGCCCGGCGGCGTCGACGATCGGCACGGTGCAGATCGTCACCCCGCTGCTGGCTGGGCCATTGGAAGGCCAGGTGTTCCTGGGCAGGCCGGCGTGCGAACCGTGCTCGGGATCAGACGCGCAGGAAGGCAGGCTGGTCCGCCTATTCGTTCAGGCGCAGGGCTCGGGTGTGACGGTCAAGTTGGTTGGCACGGTGGCGATCGACCAGACATCCGGCCAGCTGACGGCGACGTTCGCGCAAGACCCGCAGCTACCGCTGGAAGACCTGAAGCTGACGCTCGACGGCGGACCGGGCGCGCCGCTGGCCAACGCGTCAACGTGCGGCGTGGCGCTGGCAGCGTCGTCGCAGTTGACGCCCTACAGCAGCGAAACGCCGGTGCGGCAGCCGAGCGAACCCTTCGAGCTGACCGGCTGCACGCCGCCGCAGTTTCATCCGTCGTTCGTG
>Ga0209420_1001518_pt1 | contig 10913 bp, 7 predicted proteins | sample BlaSpr_A8_OM1_O1_FD_187972 | JGI IMG/M metagenome (GOLD analysis project Ga0209420, IMG submission 187972) | Forest soil microbial communities from Thunder Bay, Ontario, Canada - Black Spruce, Ontario site 2_A8_OM1_O1 (SPAdes) (version 2) | ecosystem: Environmental > Terrestrial > Soil > Boreal...
CTGAGTGCATCACAGTTGCACAAGCAAGCAATGGATGGATGTCTCTGTTCTTGTTCTGTGCACTGATTATATAACCAGTAGTTTTTCTATAGTTTTCCCTTTGTATGTTTGTACCCGTACTTGAACCCTCATATACACTTGAATTTTGTGCTCAAGCGCCAGAGCCATTCCTATGAAACTCATCACAATTCCTATTGCCATGATAGTCCATGGCAGACCATCTAAAGCCTTAGGCCAGACTCATAGCCTGCCATGCAAAGCAACAGCCCACTCCCCACAAGACCCCTACTCTTGAGCATAAAAGACCATTGACATGGATTTACCATGGCATGTAGATAATTCATTATCACCATATTCATCCAACAGCTTTTCATATTCACATTCTCTCCCAGTCACCATACCATCATGAAACCAAACAGAATTATCTACAATCACCCTTGAAGTATAATGAAAGCCTCCATGATACACTATTCCCTTTAAAACAAAGACCACATCAGAATCACCATCATGAAAGTGAATTTTTTTACTCACTTGAATGGAAGGGTCCAAAGATGAAAATGCTAGAATTTTTGGAACATCATCAAAGCTCATGATTACATCAACATCACCATGACAGTGATCACATTTCATTCTAGGATGACGGTCTTTGAACTTTCTTTGTAGACAGGCCGATATAGTACAATCACGGTCGGCATTACATTCAATGACACAGGTTTGAAGGTCATCATTCACATTACTTTCAACATCACAATCAACACAATGAAACCAGTGAGATGCTATGACATTATCACTTCTCAGTAGATTTTGTGCCATCTCATTGACAGAAGTGCCCAACTGACCATAAGGAAATAGCATTGGATTTCTCTGATGCAATAAATGCCTCACTTTATTCCGAGCAGTCTCCAAAGATCCTTGACCACCTTCCACCTTGTAGAAACCAGATGCCAAAATGTTCATAATTCTATTCATACCTTTAAATCTTGTCTTCCACATCATAGGCTCTTTAGACCAGATAGACAACAGTATAGTCATAACAGCATCATAAGCACAGCTGTAGTTTTCACCATCCCAAATAAACCCTTGGGGCCCATCAGGTTCTTCAACCAAATCTAGATTTTCTGGTGTGTCATCTTCAACCTTCATCTTTTTGAGAGATTGTCCGACAACCACATCAGTATCTAGTTTTCGTTTTTCAACTTTAGAGGCATGTTCCACAGGAACAGAGCCTTTAGCAGCAACAAAACCAATCGAATCTGATTTGAAACTTGAGACAGTTGTTTTATTTTTTGCGATATTCTTCACCATCTGCCATGGTGTGTCTGTGACAACATTGAGCTTGTCTATAGGGTCATTTTTGCTCCACCTGATAGAAGTATGAACATTCTTCGGTACATAATTGACACCCTTCCACTCTTGAAATTGGCGAATGACAATATTGCGTCTGTCACCTGTAATACAATCTGGCAGAGAATTGTTGTACCTAAGAGTGGTTATCTCATCCAAAATTTCTAGCTCTCGGAATTCCTGCCTCAGGTAACCAGAAGCTCCACCAGTTACAATTTTTGGGTTGAACCCTTGCACTATGATGGTACCAGCAGCAGTAGCACTTCTGGAAAGACAGGTGTAATACGACTGATGATTATAACAGCTATTTAGGTCTACCACATTGTCTGGCCTGGTCCTTCCCTGTGAAGCATAATCTGTCATACCAAAGTTAGGAAGTACCAAGACTTGGTCTCTAGTCACAGGGATCTCATCATCATTTGGCATGACACATGTAACAGCAGTGGTGTGTCTTGTAAGGGGTACTACATTATCTGGAAGGCCATCAATCTTTACCATTTTTGGTGGATTTGTTAACTTTACAAACAATGTATCAAGCATCTGCTGTCCTTCAGGCCCTTTGATGGTCTGCCAGCTCACTACTGTGGCCTCAGCACCTTTGGTAATACAACACTCCGTGGCTTCATTGTGTCTGATCATAACTGGTAGACCAACACACAAAGTCAATTTTCCAGCTATATGCTTGTCACAAGATGCAGGTGGCTGTTCCCACAATGCACGCTGAAGTTGTGGTGACAAAACATTTGTCTTTCGGATAGGGTCAACCACATTTCCCTGTGGCCACCCCTTCTTTTCACGTCAGGATTTCTCCACCTATTCATAGAATAGAAAGTGTGTAAAGTTTGATTGTTTTCAGCAGCAAACCTCTTAGTACCAAGTTCATTTATTTTATCCTTTTGAGCATTTTGTGCAGTGATCACAGAAACATTCCTAAACCTCTTCTGTGCAAGTTTTGGGTCATTTGGGCCCCTACCAGCTATCCTGGTCCGAAGGAATTCAATATCAGCAGATGTACAAGACTTATATCTCATATTTTCTAATGCAGTTCTCAACTTGGCATCCTCTGGTGTCTGATGTGCCTGTCTCATGTTTTCACGCAGAACAACTACTGTTGTGATCTGATGCCACAAGGCTTTTCCAATGGCAGCCTCTTGACGTTCGATAGATTTGCCGGCATCCACAGTCGTACCAACATCACCAGAGTATAAAGGTGCTCCTGTTCTAGCAGGAGGTAATTGAGCAAAATCACCAGCAAATATAAAGTTGATCCCCCCAAATGGTTCATCCTGAATGCCCCGAGCTCTAGCAGCCTGTGCACTTATTTTGTACATGTCACGACATGAAATCATAGATACTTCATCCAAAAATATGTAGTCAACACCATCTAACCTGGCCCTGATTTGTGCCAAAGATGCTGCAGAAACCCGCTGGCCATCATTGATACCAAGCACTGAATGGTAAGTAGAGCCATTAAGCAGAGCAGCAGCTGAACCGGTAGGGGCCACAACTAAAAAACGATGATTCTCTTTCCTCTCACCAAAAAAGTGTATGAGAGCTTTAATGACCTGAGATTTACCAGTGCCTCCCATACCACCAAGATACATTTTTAGTTGATCAGGCTCATCCATAACAGCATGATTAACTATTATTCGAAAGGCCCTCTGCTGTTCAGAGTTAAGGAGAAATTTAGCAATGCTATCAGCAATGAAACGATCATCATCCTTGGAAGCAGGATTGAACAGACAATCAATGTAGCTTTTATCTACAACATCAACCTGATTTGGTTTGAAATTTTTGGATCTTGATGCAGCATTAGTAGGAATATGTCTATTCTTCTCCTCTATCACCATTTGTTTTTTTGCCAATACAGCTGCCCTCCAGGCTTTAGAAGGTTGATTTATGTCAGGTGGCACAAAATCCAAAGAACCAACATCAGGAAGACCATCCTCACAAGCATCAAGCCATCCAGCAGTTTTCATAGTCCGTTCAGCAGTCAGCATCTCGTTTAATCTATGTTTTCCTTTCTTTCCAATAATTCCAGATATATCATCATCATATTCAGAACTAGCACCAAAATTGGCACCAGCCATGCTAAGCTCACTTTCATGCAACTGATCAAGTTCATCAAGGAGATCAGGTGTGGCCCACTGGTAAGAAATTCCATTGTCACCCTTTGCTCTCTTAGCAGAATAATCATCCCTCGCATCCAAACATTCATAACGCACATCAAAGTATTTCATGATCTCCATTTGCCATCCTGTGAACTTATGAGCAACAAAACTCTTGTCCCAAGAGTCATCTTTCCCCTTCAAATCTTTCCCATCACGCCAAGGTTTGAAAAGCGTTAACATGGTGCAGCAATAATATTCTCTGTCACCACGATCAGACCTTGGGAGAGTATTGGGCAAGAAATTTGGAACAACAAGGGGGTCATCACGACTCATGTGAGCTTGATGAGTGGCACATTGAGGATGACCTTCTTTAAATGATTTATCATGTTTCTTTAAAATAACTTCTGCCAATTCTTTCATGACATCTAACTCATCATCTTCATCATCTTCATCATCTTCATCCTCATTGTCAATATCATCATACCCAACATCATTCTCAATAAAATCATCCAGAGGAGCATCTTTGACATAGTGTACATCCTTCTCTTCTGCATTACCCTTCTCTGATTTAATGGGTTGAATATTCAATTCATCATCAGACTCGTCATATTCTGGATCATCAGCAACATCACCAATATTCTTTGTTTTAACCCGTCTTTTTGGTGACTTCTTGTAAAGCCGTATCCAGTCATACAGGGTCTTATCCTCGTATTTAGAAGGCCTGTACACATAATCACTGATCTTAGATAGACCGACAATTCTGCCCTGGTTTTTATCAACAACAACCTTTTCTGGACCCCCCAACTCTGGTGTATCATTTGTAATACCTTCATCCTCCCAAGCACTCAACACTTCTTTAACATATCCCCTCCAGTAAAAAGGAACAAACTTGTGGCCAGTATAATGATCTGGATTTCCAAGCAAGTAAAGAGATGCCATGGGCCCTCCAATTTCCATTTTAGAGGTAAGAGAATTCACAATCTGAGTGATTATCTTCCTGGCCTTTTCTCTTCGAGCAAGATCACCACCAATCATTTCCGAGTTTTTGTCAAATACACTTCTTATCACATCAAATATACTGTACGTCTTTAGACTTGGCTTAGTGATGTAATCACTGACGTAGGCAACAACAGCCTTAATTGCTGTGCCAGACAACAAACTGGTAACATCAGTGTTACAACGAAGAAGATAAGAAAGTAATGGTGTCACAAAGTTCATCCATGCTTCGCCTTTCTTCAAATTAAGAGCTCCAGTCTTTGGTTCAACCAATGTTTGTGAAAATGTATCTCTAGGAAAACGTCGCTTACATTCACCTTTAGCAGTCATGCAATAAGATATGTTGTTTCCATTCTTGTCAAACTTGTGAGTGTGTTGATTTGAACGCAACAAGATATCATCCACAGTGCTCTCATACTCTTGCCACCACAAATTTTGATCCTTCTCACAAGAACAGTCACTGCATTGATCATCACAAGAGGGAGGGGGAGGTACTGGCAAAGTGAAAGTTGGATCAAGATAATCAGGAGCTTTTGATGCAACCTCAACCCTTTCAGAAACATCAATTTTTGGCCCAGTCAGAAACTCTCCAACACAGACACTCTCCAAATATTCAACTATCTTTTTCTGAAAGTCAGAGTTAACATCCATTATCTTATTGCGTATCTCTTGAGGCGTTAAGGCACCTGATAACCACAATAATAAATGAAGGTGTAAGGTAAGACGACCTTGCTGTTCCACAGTCCCATAATAAGCAGAAGGGTCACCATAGAGACCAGGATGATCCTGATTCACCCCAAGTACATGTTTGATGAACATTTGTACCATGAAGTGAAAAAACCTGGCACCTGCCACAGGGTTCTGAGCAATCAGCCTGTACCGTTCATTGTCAAGACGAATCTCGGGTGAGAATGTCTCTTTGGTGTCCGCATAGTACAATGAGATAGGATGATGGTAGCAAATGTGATAAACCAAGATGGAGCGCCCAAGTAGGATATCAAAGACCAAATCTCATTTCGCATGTATTTCTTGGATGTCAAGGAACCTTGAACATGACCTGCCACATGATCTAAATCAGATATAACCTGATAGCAAGCCTTTTCCTCCTCGGTGACTGCTTTCACTCTTTCACCTTTAGCCAATCTCTTCGATAGATCCTCAAGCACACCAATATTCACATTCATCAGACGTTCAGCTATGTCATCAAAATTCTGCCTTTCAGTCATCAGATAACCCCCTGTGGTGCTACACTTGATTTGCTCCTGGTTAAATGCAATGAGGGGAAAGTGTGAGTCTGTCTGAAAACGTTTATCATGGTACATTAAAAGCTTCCGTTTGTGCATCAGATCTGACATACCCAACTTGTATGCGACACCGATGCCTCCCAGACCATATGGAAATAATCAAGGAAACATCATAGGGTATAACTGTGGGTTATCATACAGAGACTCTGGCTTCTCTGCATGACCTATAGCAAGTACATGACCATTATCTTCTTTTAAATGCTTAACAGCCTTGGCAACAAGAGCTTTTGTCCCCATACTGTTAAGCTGCTCACCTGTGATACCATTGACAACAAAAGGACATGGCCCCGAATCAACTCCCTCCTCAATCTCATTGTCGAATGCACTGGCTGCTTCAGGGGTCTTGTTGGCAGTCGCATCTTGATATGTGTATACAAAAGGGGTCCCACTTTCTGGATAAGTCTTTAGAATATTATATGCAATGTCTATATCATGATAATCTGTATGGTTCAACTTAAGCCACTCCAGAGCTTGACCCACCTTAGTCCTTCGCACAAGCAGAGGTGTCCTTTTCATTTCCTCAGGACTTGGTCGACACGGGCCTGTATACACAAACGCAAGTACTTCATCGAGATCCTCAACAGGAGGAGGCAGCCTTTGATATATCTTAGGCATAGGATTTTCAAAGGCAATGACATTTGCTTTCATTTTGTGCATACCAGATGATACCTTGACGAGACACTTGTTCCTGCGCACACGAGAAATCAGAAGCTGTTCAGCATAAGATAGGTCTTGCAGTTGTGATGGAACTTGACCAAGCCAAAGACCATTGGCCAAAGCATATTTTGGGCTCACACCTTCATCCAGACTATTCCTGCAAGAGTGGCATATCTTAGTACAAGAACTGTCCAACACTGGACCTTCAATATCTTGTATCGGATCATCTGGGGAAAATCTTTCCAGGCGTGTAACACCCAAACCATCTCTGACCAATACATCTAGATTACATTCAGATTCCGACAGCTTGGACAACTGAGACAGAGGGGTAAGCTGCCCACACACAGCACAACCACTTTCCATAAAAACTTCCGGTGACGTATCTCCACACCACCCTCTTGTAACAGTTTCACAGAGAGCCTTTGATGGTGGAGAAGGAGGAAATTTAGACTTTTTCTCTTTCCTCCGCTCAGTCCGTTTTTTCTTAGCCAACTCAGACTTTGCATATTTCTTTTGAAGCTCCAGGTTCTTCTTCTTTTGTGTGTCATCAAGTTTTGTGTACCACTGTTTCTTTGTTTCAGATCTAGAACCATGTATCTTAAAAACAGAAACAAAGTTGTCACAGCAAGCACACCAATGAGCTTGAAAGAGGGTTGAAACTTCGTTGGGGGTACTTTTTGATCGTATGTGTACCCCATGTATCTTGGCAATAGATTTTGCATCCTTTTGAGTCAAATTGCTCAGAAAAACATCCATAGGCACCTTACCAAATACGTGGTCATCAAGCTCCTTGTATAGAGCACCTGCCACATTTTTGTGTCTGTGTCCAACAAACTTCAGGTGGGAAGATGGTTTCACAGCCTCACCAGAGTGGTCAATATGGGGTAGAAGATCTTCCAGACTAAACAAAGGTATCCTACCACCACCAACCTGCATCAGAGGTGGAACCTGAACGCCGGATACCTTATTGCACATGCTAAATGCAACAGATGGAACCATGGCTGTCCACCGTGACATCAAATGCAGCATCAAAAGGAATATGACAGTAAAATAGTGCACTTGATAAATAGAGTTCCACAAGTTCGCAAAGTCATTACGTCTAAACATGGACCGCAAGATAATTAGCTTTAATTTTCTGCACTTGTACCATGTGGTTTCTGCTAATGCAATCCAACAGCTTATCACCATAAAACTAAGATGATACTGGGGAAGGGTCCACCACCCATGATGAGGAACTAATGCATGCAATACAATACAAACATATCTGAAAACAAGGGTCAGACCACTGCACAGGTGCTGAGAGAGCTGGTACAAGCAAGAGAAGAGATCTAGAATGAAGGAGACCACGGCCATCCCAAAATCACCCTCAATGAGACATGTAGGTGTGTCTAACCCTATGATACTGTAATCATTCGAAGCCTCATATGTAACTGCCATTGGCTTTTTATGATCATATACCGATGGAACAGCATTTACAATGTGATAACTAACACCCAGTCCTTGGGCAATGTCGGTACCCGCATCCATTGTTTGGACACAGAACCTTTTAACACCCAATTCTTGGGCAAATACAGTGTCTACGCCAAGAGGCGAAGCTAACCGGCCATCAGTGGCACGGAAAAACAGTTCCTATCAAAATTTCTGGGTGCTCAGACGAAATTTGGATGGTAAAATAAATAACAACTTACAAGGTGGTCAGTCTGAGGTGCATTGTGAATGCCAGCATCAAATAGAGAGGCATTGAAAATGTAAAATGCAATGAGCATGTAGATAGATAACATACTACGAAATGGAGGCATCGTAGTCCAGGGGAGAAGTTGGATGTTGAGCCAAAAAAACTTTTCTTAAGGTTAGTCACGTGTATCTATTATTGCCTATTCAAGGATGTGGCACCAAACCGGATACACATCTAGCTCTGTGCAAAATAGTCTCCGTGAAGAACCCAACTGGGCCTTGGCTGCCCCAACCTGTCGTGGACAGAATCCTTAATAAACATCGCTTGACAAATTCTCTCCCCTCCCGACCAATCACCAACGCCATGCCTCAATACCCTGCCTGCAATGGCAACGCCAGTGCCAGGCAAATACCGAAGTTTCAGACCCAGCTCGCGGATGTCCAAGAAGCACTCTGTATGTGTTCCACCGCTAAGTAGGAAGTCATAATCTGATGGTGCTCCACCCATGTCGCGATGAAAAGGAGTCTTCCTGTTGACTATGAGAGCGAAGCCTGACCACACCGAATTCCAATGGTCTACCGCGGGGAGGTGTCGGTCGAGATGGTCACCTTCCTTCAGACACATTATTGCAGCCTTCCCGCAATCATACTGCTTGGGCGCCACCAAAGCGGTAACCGCATCAGAAAGGATATCCAGACTGGCAGTAGTGCAAAGGAAGTTGGTGGCTTCGTGGGTCCTAATGTCTGAAGAGACATATAAGGACTCAGAGAGTTGCTGAAACAAAATACAAATAAGTCATACTAAAACAAAACAACAAAATAAAAACCAAAGCTCACATCTTGGGACTGTTGGAACCATCCAGGAGACATGTTCAGAACACCAGCACCAAAGATCCCACCACCCAGAGGAGGATTAAACAGGGAGTGGCGCCATGAAGCTGATTCTGTCCGTCTAGGCGATTTCATAAAAGAATCCAATGGACATCGCACTGTTACTGTAGCCGCATTGAGATCATTCTGTTTTTCTGTCAGACACGTCAAAAACAAAACAAAACAGTAAAAAGCATTACCACTCTGTAGCGAGAAAATATAAGGGGCAGGTACCACAAGATAATGCGCCCATGTCGATCCAACACGGTGGCAGGCTCATTAAACTCTCCAAACCGTGGATTTTCAAAGTATTTTGCAAGCCTGTCATCCTCTACGGATGTCCCATTCTCAGATTGGGGACGCGTATTCTTGACACGGTCTGCTAACCGCTCCACATCCCAGTCGGTCTGGACTGATAATAAATCAAACACCATTACAAATACCACCCCCCTCAAAAAAAAAAAAAAACTTACAAGGATTAGACAAAGCATATGCCACAGTGAGTGCCACACGACGGAATTCCTTTGGAGTCGTTGTTTCACAAATACCCTGCCTAATTTCGGTATCCATCTCCTGCACAAGAGACTGCCAGTCCAATCGAATTCTAGAACTAAATAAAGATGTATAGAAACCTCCAAGAAAGCTAATACATTTACACACCGGAATTTTTTCATTGCACTATCACAACCAGGCTTGTTGGTCAGTGATACCAGTGATACAGTTGAGTGCTGGTGAAGGACAGAGGACAGGCATTCCCATGCATATTCTTTCAATGTAGGAACATTGTATGAAGGAAATGACTCTTCAGTAACGACCTGAGCAGTGCGTCTCCTCTTCTTGTCGCGACCCATGATGGAACAAACAATGAAGCAACACGTGATCCAATCACATGATCGAAAGGTTGCAATCTGTTCGGGCTGACCCACTTCCGGTCACATGTGTCAAAGGGGGCACATATTTTCATATATGATATCTGGGACATGGAGCAGATGGTGGAGTGGTTTTGTGTGATGTTACCTGTTATAGCAGGTGTCTTCTGAGAGATCGTGGGTTCGACTCTGTGAGGGTACCATTTGTTTTTCCCCCCCATTTTGGCCTGACTTGTGCGTTTCCGCAACTGTAAAATATTATGGTTATTGAATGGGTCAACTGGACCTATTCTATACAAGTTTTGAAAGGGCGGTAAGATTATTAGTAATTTGGTGGCCCAGCAGAGCATAAAAATGATGTATTTAGATCACACTGAGCCTGGAAATTGTTCTGCCATTGTATTAATCTCTTCATAGTCATAAAAATGTTTATATATACCCTGAGCACCTAAAAAAATGCCCTATATCTCTATTTTCCATTCCCTTGATACGACCTTGATATGACCTTGCAAATTTGTCCCTTACATATAGTCAAAGCCAAAATTTTTTAGACAACCAAGTGAGGCCCAAAATGCATCTGCAAAACCATTTAATATGCGGAAATTCATATTGACAGTACATTGGAATAATATTACAGTATACGTTGTACAAATACGGGGCGGCATTATATGGTGTCTACTGATTGCCATGCAATTTCATTTAATACAAAAGCAAATAATATTCTATCTCAAAAGCATCTTCAGATGCCAAAGGCAGGCAAGGGGGGGCCAGCCCGCTACCTGCCTCGGGCATCCGAAGATACCTGAGTAACCATCTAGCTATTAACCCAAGCAAAAGGAGTGGGGGGAGGAAAACATTTCAATGTATCCATCAACCCCCGTAGACCCACTTGGTCTCTCCTGCGACTTACCTTTAAATTGAGGGAGGTGGGTGGAGGACACATTAGCATGCGTCCATTCCTAACCCTGGGCTCACAAAGCCCGTCTCGCTCAGAGTGATACAGAAAGGCAAGCGGAGAGTTCGGGGAAGACCTGCACGACGCAGACCTATGCCGCCGAGTGGCCCACAAGGCCATCTCCAAACGAGAG
>Ga0209420_1001519_pt1 | contig 10910 bp, 9 predicted proteins | sample BlaSpr_A8_OM1_O1_FD_187972 | JGI IMG/M metagenome (GOLD analysis project Ga0209420, IMG submission 187972) | Forest soil microbial communities from Thunder Bay, Ontario, Canada - Black Spruce, Ontario site 2_A8_OM1_O1 (SPAdes) (version 2) | ecosystem: Environmental > Terrestrial > Soil > Boreal...
CCGTCGTGACAGCCCGCTTCACGCTCGCACGCGCGTTCGCCGGCGGCCCCGCGTGCACCGCCGGCGCCGCCTCCAGGTAAGGGCGTTTGCCGGCGGGATGAGAGCGCTCGCCAGGCACGCCCCGCTCGTGTGCACCGGGGCTGCGTGCGCCGGCGCTGTGTGCGCGCTCTCGCTTGCAGGGTGCGGCAGCGGCACGGGCGGTGCAGGTGCAGGTACGAGCGTGGCCGGTCACGCAGCGACCGGGCCCACGACTGTGTCGCACGGCGCCGTCGCGCCGGCGAGCGCTCCCGCGCTGCCCTACCGCTGGCTCGTTGCCACGACCGGCGCGCCCGCCTCGATCGCCGTCGAGAACCGTGCGACGGGCACCACCGCCTGGCGCCTGCCCGGGCCATCGGATGAGATCGGCGGCCAAGCGCACGGCGCGATCGCCGGCTACGTGTCCTCGCAGGCCGTCGCGCCGGGCGAAGCCGAGAGCGTATACGTGGACGCGCCCGGGTCGCGCACGGTCACCGTGAACGTCTATCGCATGGGCTGGTACGGGGGCAGCGGCGGGCGGCTGGTGCTCGCCAGCCGACCCCTGCGCGCGAGCAGGCAGCCCCAGTGCACACATCGCTTCATGACCGGGCTGACCGAGTGTCGCTGGCGCGCGACCCTCACGTTTCCAATCATAAAAAGCCTCACCAGCGGTGTGTACATCGTCAAGCTGCGCGGCTCCAGCGGCGCCCAGAGCGACTGCCTGTTCGTGCTGCGGCCCATCTTGCCGCCACCGCTGCTGGTGGAGATCCCGACGGCCACCTACGAGGCATACAACGCGTGGGGCGGCGACAGCCTGTACCCCGGCGGCCGCAAGCTCGTGGGCGTTACCGGCACCGACCAGGGCGTGGAAGCGTCCTACGACAGGCCGTACGAAACCCAGACCGGAGCCGGGCAGTTCTTCATCCGCGACGTCGCCATGGTGCGCTTCCTCGAGCGCTACGGCTATCCGGTGGGCTACACCACGATCGAGTCGATCGACGGCGATCCCGCCCAGCTCGATGGCGCTCGCGCGGTCATGGACGTGGGCCACTCCGAGTACTGGTCCCAGCGCGACGAGCACGCGTTCGCCGCCGCGCGCGACCGGGGCACGAGCCTGCTGTTCATCAGCTCCGACACGATGGCCTGGCGCGTGCGCTTTGCGCCCGCCACCGCCGCATCCAGCCAGGCCGGCCAGCCCGACCACAGGATCGTCGCCTACAAGGAGCACGCCGCGCTGGACCCCGACCGGGCGGACGCCACCGGGCTGTTCCCCGGCGGCGGCGCAGCGCTCGCGGGCAGCGCGTATGACGGCTGCATCACCCCGCGCGTGCAGGTGCCCGGCCCGCCGATCTACCGCTACTACCCGTGGACGCCCTCGCCCGACCTGCAGCCCGGCTGGCTGTTCGCCCACAGCGCCATCGTCGCCGGCACGAGCATCCCCGGGATCGTCGGCTACGAGCTGGACGAGCGCACGCCCGCCACGCCGCCCGGCACAGTGCTGGTCGGTACGGGCAGGGGGGTGCCGTGCGGCTCGGAGGCCGAGCCCTCGCCCGCGCACGGCACGCTCGCGCAGACCACGCTGTACACCGCGCGCTCGGGCGCGCTCGTGTTCGCCACCGGCACGCTCGGCTGGATGTACGCGCTCTCGCCCGTGCCCCAGGCCTCGCCCGACGCGCCGCTCGCGCCGGACCCGCGCGTGGTCGCGATGACGCGCAACCTGCTCGCGCACGTGCTCGCCCGCCGCCCGTAGGGCTACCCGGGCGCCTGCAGCTACCTGGGCGCCAGCGCGTACAGGCCGGTCGTGCCCGTCAGGTAGATGTCGTTGCCGTCGCTGATCACCGGGTCAAACGCGCCGGTGTGCATTTCAAACAGCTTGCGCCCCGTCGAGATGCCAAGGCCATACGTGACGTGCTGGCCGAGATCGGCGAAGTACACGGTGCGCCCGACGATCGTCGCCGAGCCGGAGATGCGCCCGTGGGCGTTGAACGTCCAGCTGACGTGCCCCGAGCGGGCGTTGATCGCGTAGAAGGTGCCGCTGTAGGAGCCCACGTACACGGTCGGGCCCAGGCCGGGCGCGTTGGTGATGGCCGGCGAGGCATACACGTAAGCGCCCGTCTGCATTGCCCAGTCCAGGCCGCCCGTGAACGCGTCATAGGCGTACACGCGCCCGTCGGTGTTGCCCAGGAACACGCGGCCGTAGATCACCGCCGCGGTCGAGTAGAACGTGCCGTTGCCGAACAGCGCACCGCCCGAGCCGCTGATCCACACGCGCCGGCCGGTCTGCTCGGAGATCGCCTGGACGTGCCCGGAGTAGTCGCCGAAGTACAACAGGCCGTCGGCCAGCGACGGGCTGGCCTTGACCGAGCCGGGCGCCCGGTAGGTCCACAGCACGCGTCCGTCGTGCGCGTCCAGCGCGTACACGAGCCCGCTCTGGGTGCCGAAGAACAGCTTGCCGTCGGCCAGCAGCGGCGAGGACTCGCTCGGCGCCGGCAGCGAGCGAAACCAGCGGATCGCGCCTGTCGCCGCGTTCAGCGCGACCATGCGTCCGGGGCTGCGGTGGTGTCCGCTTTCGAGGATGGTCGCGTAGACGGTGTCGGAGGTGACCGCCGGCGTGGACGCTGACGCCTGACCGAGCCGCCGCGTCCACAGCGGATGCCCGGTGTGCTTGTCGGTTGCGATCAGCGTCGCGTCGTCGGCCAGCTGGAAGATGCGCGCGCCGTAGATCACCGGCGGGAACTCCAGCAGCGAGTTGTCGTCGTGTTTCCACAGCCGCTTGAACGGCGGGTGCACGCGTGGCGGGGCGGGGAAGAAGCGCGTGTGTTCGCGGTCATAGCCGTACAGCGGCCAGGAGAAGCGTTCCGGGCCGCTGGCCGGCAGCGTGGGGGTAGGCTGGGCGATGAAGCGCGCGTGGGGGTGGTAGATGTTGCCCGTGCGGTGGTGCTCGTACTCATAGCCGCCCAGCACCGCCGCCGCGATCAGCAGTGCCAGCGCGCCCGCCAGCCCAGCGCGCAGGCGCTTGGAGCGGGGGAGCAGGCGCCTGGCGCGGGGGCTCACGGGGGTGCGTTGGAGCTGCTCAAGCTGCGAGCTTGCCGGGGGATGATCCGGCCGACGCCGCAGAGGTTGGGGCGCCCTGGGCCAGCGCGGCTCCATGCGTTGGGGCGGCCTGCGCCGAGGTGGCGCCCGGCGCGCCGCCTGCCCGCGCGGAAGGCACGCGCGCCGGCTGGCCGCGCCGGCGGCCACGGCGGACCTGCGCGCGGTCGAGCGAGCGGCCGGTGCCGTGGGCGATCAGGCGGGCGAGCGTCAGCACGAGCAGCCACAGCCACGCGACCGCAAGCGGTGGCAGTGTGAGCCCGGACACGAGCTCCAGCACCGCGTGGTTGCTGTTGAGCGACCAGTTCCACAGCAGATAGTCGCCAAACGTCAGTCCGGACACGAAGACCAGCGGCCTGTGGGGCACACGCAAACCCTAGACGCAGGTGGGGACGGACGGTCTGGATGCGGGAGGCGACGGACGGTGTGCGCCTATGATCGCGGATCGTGGGTGGCCAGGGCCAGCTGTCGGAGCGCATGCGATCGGAGATCTTCGCGCCCGGCGTGCTCGATGGGCAGGTGGCGCTGGTGACCGGGGGAGGCACCGGGCTGGGCAAGGCCACCGCGCTGGAGCTCGCGCTGTGCGGGGCGCGGGTGGTGATCGCGGGGCGGCGCGAGGAGGTGCTCGAGCAGGCGGTCGCCGAGATCGGGCAGAGCATCGACCCGGGCGGCGAGGGCGCCGTTGGGACGGGCACGGGCCGCGGTGAAGTGGGTTGGGTGGCGGGCGACGTGCGCGAGGCCGCCGGCGCGCGGCGGCTGGTGCAGGACGCGCTGGAGCGCCACGGGCGCCTGGACGTGCTGGTCAACAACGCGGGCGGGCAGTACTTCACGCCGGCCGAGCTGATCGCCGCCAAGGGCTGGCGCGCGGTGTGGCGGCTGAACGTGGACGGGCTCATGAACATGGCCGAAGCGGCCTTCGAGCTGGCGTTCGAGCAGGCGCGCGCGGGCACGGTGGTAAACGTGACGCTGTCGCCGCACCACGGCATGCCGGGCATGGCCCACTCGGGCGCAGCGCGGGCGACCGTGGAGGCGCTCACGCGCGAGCTGGCCGTGCGCTGGCGCGACGCGGGCGTGGCTGTGGTCGCGGTCGCGGCGGGGCACTTCGAGACGGAGGTGCTGGCCAAGTATCCCGACAGCGTGCGCGCTGGCGCTGCCCGCAGCGTGCCGTTGCAGCGGCTGGGGCGGGCGCAGGAGCACGCGTGGCTGGTCGCGCTGCTGGCCTCGCCGCTGGGGTCGGCGTTCAGCGGGTCCACGGTCACGCTGGACGGCGCGCGCGACAACTGGGCGGGGCCGTGGCCGCCGCCGGGGCTGGCCGATGAGGCGGGGGAGGTGCCCCAGGAGGAGCGGCGGGGCGGGTGAAGCGGTGTCAAGTCGTGCGGAGTGCGCCGGCAGGGATCCGATCCGCGCCGGTAACATGGGCATGAGAGCGCGGGCGAAGTGTTCTGGTTGCACAAAAGCCTTCCAAGCTTTTAGAGCGGGTTCGATTCCCGTCGCCCGCTTGATAGCCACGGGGAGTGGCGCAGTCTGGTAGCGCACCCGGCTGGGGGCCGGGCGGTCGCAGGTTCAAATCCTGTCTCCCCGATTAGATTCTCGTTGGATGCTGGCGGGGGCTGGGGGCGGCCGGAGGGCTCGAAATCGGCTTCCCGATGCCGATTTCTATGTCAAGCGGAAGGTCCGAGGGATCGGGGGACTCGCGGCGGAGTACGGGGCACTGCACACGAGACCGCACACGTCCCACGGCCTGACCGCACATGCACGGGTCTTGCGAGCCTACTTGCCGCGTTCGTCGGGCTCACGCAGATACTTCTCGGGCATCGTCACGGCTCTCACGTCACGCTGTGCGGCCCGGAGTCTCATTCCGGCGTCGCCGGTGACGAGCGAGACACTGTTAGGTGTCCCGGCCAACTGTTCGAGTTCAGCGCAGGCGGAGATGATCGAACGGTCCGAGTCCGGGTCGCGCGGGTTGTCCGAGAGCGACAGCTCGACCTCGATCGTCACGCCCCCTCTAACGGCGCCAGGCGAGCCCCCCGGCCCGACCGAACGCTCGACATTCGCGAGCGCTGCGCGTGCTTTGCCTCGAACCCGGTCCTTGCCCGTGTACTTGAGCTCGTCCAGCTCATCAACGACGGTGATCGGCAGGAAAAGGCGCACTGGTTCGATACCGACGACCTCTTTCCAGTCCACCTGCTCGGGCGGCAGAAAGTGCAGCAAGAGGTGCGTGTCCACGACCGCAATATGGCCGGCTGCTCCCGTGGCGCGCTCGATGCGCCGCCGCAGCTCGTCCGCGACACGCTCCAAGGTGGCTTTCTGGAGCCTGATCTCGCTTTCGATGAGGTGCGTGGGCCAGGGGGTCTGCGGATGCGCCCCTCGGATAGCCCAGTAGCCCCGGGTGTGCAGAACCGAGTCGATTCGCAGCTCGTCTGTGAAGTTTCCGAGCTGGCCTTCGGCATTGTCGATCCAGCTCAAGTAGTCCTGCTGCCTCCGGCGGAACGTCTCCCAGGCGTTCGAGGAGGCGGCAGACTTGCCCGGCAGATTTCGCAACCCGACCAGGAGCGTGCTCAGGATCTCCAGGGCTTGCTCGGGCGTCGCGCCAGGCTTGAGGGGGACGCGGCTCGCCACGCCGCCCAGCGTACCGGTGGCGGACCCCGAGATCAGTCGTCCGCGAGGTGACCGACGCGTGAAGGACAATCGATAAATGCCCTTCGCTCTTCCCGACTATGACCTCGCGTGCGCCCACGTTGTCTCGGACGTGACAAAGGCCATCGCGAGGGCAGGCGATCCGGTTCTCAGCCAGATCAAGGTCGTGCCGGTGACGGGTACCGTGTCCAGCGTCATGGAGATGCGAGGCGAGGTGGCGCTTGACCTTCCAGCGGAGCCCCTCGGTTTCGAGCTTGGCGTCAAAGCGGAGGACGTGCGCGACGGGAACTTCGAGGTACTACAGGTGAAACTCGTCGAGGCCGCCGATGGGTACGCGAAGCAGCTCGCGAAGATGCTGTACGGGCATCTCGACAAGATCACCACTGCCACCGGGAACACCTTTGACGCCGGAGGGCGTCCACCCAGCTTCGAGATGGTGTACGAGATGCTCGACAAGATCGAATGGACGCTGGATGAGAACGACGAGCTGTCAACACCGTCTCTCGTCATGAGCCCCGGAGCGGCGGCGAAGTTCCCTAAAGCGACGCCTGAGCAAGAGAAGATGATCGAGGAGCTTAAAGCTCGCAAGCTGGAGGAGTTGCTTGCTAAGCGACGCTGTCGGCGCCTATCTTGAGTCCGTCTCCGAGCGGGCATTTGACGAGCCATTGATGGCGCTGCTGCGGGCGCGCGGGTTTACGTCGGTACGGCTGGTCCACGGCGCGCGCGAGTTCGGAAAGGATGTCATCGCCCGACGCGACGGCGAGCAGTGGGGCTTCCAGTCGAAGGCAGGAGATATCGGTCAACCCGAGTGGAGGACGCTCACAGGCCAGCTCGACGAGCTACGCGTCGTCAACCTCGGACATGGAGCGTTCGACACAGAGCTGCCACGACGCGCGGTGCTCGTCACGACTGGCCGCCTTGTTGGCAACGCGCCGGAGCTTTACGGCGACTACAACAAGCGCGCCAACGAGAAGGGCGAGCCCGAGCTGGAGTTGTGGGATCGCGACATATTGCTCGGCCAGCTCGCGGGCGATCCCGAGTCGGTGCTGAGCGGGTCGATGGACGGCCAGCTCATGTTGATCCTGGGGGCTGCCGAGTCGCGATCGGTCACGATGCGCGAGCTGGAGGTGTTCTCCCGTCGGTGGATGACGTGGGAGCCGGACCGGCTTGCCGGGCTCGCCGTGATCGAGGCGGCCTTGGTCTGCGAGAAGCTGCGGGGTGCCGATCGGCTCGATCTGGCCTGTCATCTCGCACTGTGCCTGGTCCGTGCCGTCTGGGCCTCGGGAGCGGCGAGCCTGCCGGACGACGCGTCGGCCCCCGCGGCGCGGTCACTATTCGAGACGTATGCCTGCATGCTGTGGGAGAGGTGCGACAACGAGCTGCTGGAGCATCCTCTGCTCAACCGCATCGAGTTCGGCGGATGGATCACGTACCCGGTCCGCTGCGTGAGGCTGGCCGAGATCCTTGGGTTGCTGGCGCTTCTGGTGAGGGAGTCTGACCCGGAGCTGTCAGAGACGATCTCGCGATGGCTGGTGACGCTCTGCGAGAGGCAGCCTGGCGTCGCGCATCCGATCAGCGACCAGTACGCCGTCAGCGTCATCCCCGCAGTCCTCGCGCTCGCGGCCATCGACGGGGAGGCAGCGGAGACGCATCTCAAGAAATGTACCGTCTGGCTGTGCGATCGGTACGAACGCAACGCGCTCGGATTGGCGCGCGAAGATGCGACTCCGAGAGAAGAGATCGAATATTTGATCGGTGGCCCGTTCGAGAGCGTGCAGCTCGAACGACGCCCCGACTCGCTCCTGGCTCCCGTGCTTCTTGATCTCGCGGCCGAGCTCGGCTTCTCGGACTTGTACGGCGATATCTACAACGATGTGCAGGCCGTGCGAATCTGCCCGCAAGTGCTCCGTCTCGCTGATGGGCCGGACCAGTATTCCCGTACTGGCAGTGGGAATCGCATCGACCCGAACGTTGATTTCGCCGAATCCTTTGCAGGGGCAGAAGTCATCGCACCCCATCACAACGACAAGGCCGGAGAGAGCCAAGTCGCGAACGGACAAACGTGGGACCTGCTCGCCATCGGATCGGCACTAAGAGACCGGTACTACGTCTGCGCGTTGGTGGCGCTCGCAGACAAGTAGCCCTCGAGGCACCCTCAACATGCCCTGAGAGTGTTCGTCACGCGAGCCACTCGGGCGGTGCCGCCCCTGGCTTCCAGGCGGTCGTGACGCTGCCGCCTTCCTGACGGAGCTGGTGGCTGAAGTCGGTGAGCTGGGCTTGGAACGCCAGCTCGTGTCGCGGGTCCTCCGCGGCCACGTCGATCCAGTCGCGCCAGACGACCAGCGCACATAGCGCCTCGATCTGAGACGAGTCCTTCCACCAGCCCTCTCGGAGGTAGGCGAGCTGGCGCGGGTAGCGGCCGTACAGGGCGGCGATCGAGCCCCACATCCGCCGACGCCATCCTAGATCGCCCATAACCGGCTCGATCCAGGGTGCGTGGCGATCGTCAATGAGGTCGTCGTCGATGAGCGCTGGCAGCGGACTGGTTGCGTCGTTGCTTCGGTCGCTCGGGGATGTTTGGGACAGGCGCTCGGCGGCTACGCGCGCGATGGGCACGCCGTCGCGCGCGGCTACGCCTCTCAGCTCGGCCATTACGGCGTCGGAGAGGGTGATCTTCAGTCGCTGGCTCATGGTCATCTCCTCGTGTCGGGTTCGGACGCTGTTGTGCGTCTGTGGTTAATGACCCTGGGCCCGCGAAACCGGCCAACGAATTCGAGGGGCCACCTGTGGCCCTGCTCGGACCCGTGCATCTAGTCTGTTCTGACTTACGAGCGACGGATGTCGGCGGGTGGCGCAGTCGCCGGGGGGCGGGCAGGGTCAGGCGGTGACCCGCTGGATCGCTGAGCTTCGAGGGGGTACGTCGAGTCGAGAAGAGTGTGCTGGCGGCTAGTGTGGACGCTCTGCGGCGTCGATCGCTTTCGCGAGATCGGCGAGCGAGTAGTTGAGCGCGTCGAGGAGCGCTCTCACCGTTGCCCAGGCAGGTGCGCTCTTGGCCGACTCCAGGCGGTTCACGGTCCCGAACGTGATGCCGGCGGCGCTGGCGAGTTCCTCCTGTGTTTGCCCGCGCTGCTCCCGCATTTCGCGGATCGCTTGCCCGAGGGCTGGATCGGTCGGTAGCCGGGGCGGCATCGAGACGGGAGCCTGTCAGGATCAGGTGCTTACGTCTATGCGCTTGAGCCTATCCGCTTGAGCCACTATGCTCATGCGGATATCAACGTGCCCCCGCGCCGCGCTAACGGCCGGGGGCGTGGCACCGAGAGCCTGTACTCCCGGCGCACAGGGACCCTAGCGAGACAGCGCGGTTCCTCAACGCCCCGAGCAGTCCTCCCGGCGCCTCCGACCACAGGAGGAACCGATGAGCACGACTCCCATTCCCGACACGATGATCCTCGCGGCGATCGAGCGCGCCGCCCTGCACCGGGGGCGACCCGGCGTCCCGATCTGGATGATCCTCCAACACCTGGGCCTCCCACGACGCACACGCCGGGTCAGGCCGCAGATACGCGCGCTCGCTGACGCAGGCGCTCTCGCTACGTCTCGCGCCCACGGCGTAGAGCTGTGGAGCCTTACCGTTGCGGGGCGCGGCCAGCTGCGGCATGCCGGCAGCGTGGAGTTGCCCGAGTCTCCGCAGCATCAGGCATGGCGCGCGGCGCGAGCGCTCGCTGAGCAAGAGATCGAGCGGTTTCGCCTGGCGATGGCGGACGTACTCGCGGAGGCGACGGCGTTGCTCGACGGGAGCGGTTCCTCTGATGGCTGGTTCGAGATGGCGGATCGGCTGCGAAAGGCAGCATGGCGCCTTGGTTCAGCCACCTACTGCCTCTGGCAGTGGAGCGAGCCCACCGACGACCGCGCGGACATAGACGACCATTCGATGGCGAGCGACGTACTGCTGGGCGATGCCGAGCGTGCTCGTCGCCGCCATCGCCGCAGCGGTCGCCGCAACACGAATCTCTGGCGAGACGACGAGTGAAGCAGGGTAATTCGTTGGCCGGTTTGCGCCCTTGGGGGTCATTAAGGGTGTGGGTAGGACAGGCACGACCTCTGAGAGCCTTCGTCTTCGGCGATGGGACACGAACGTGGAGCCGTTCGTGTCCCGTCACGAGCTGGGACGACTCATGGGAGTGAGCGTGGCAACCGTGGATCGACTCGTGGCCGAAGGTATGCCGTCGGTCACCTGGGGACGGCGCACGCGGCGCTTTCGGGCGTCGGCAGCGATCGCGTGGGCTGCGGAGCGAAGGAGGCTGACTTGAGCGTCACGAAGCTTCCGTCTGGTCGCTGGCGGGCGCAGGTGTATGACCCGGCGACCGGGACCAACGTCAGCGTCTCGACCCTCCTCGGGGGTCCGGGCACGTTCGCGACGAAGACAGAGGCCAAGCGGGCTCGGGAGCGGGCGCGCGAACGCCTGGGAGATAGCAGGGAGGCAGCCGTCATGCTCGCAGCGTTCTGGGAGCGCTGGACCACCGATTCGCTGTTCGCTCGACCGAAGGAGTCCACGAATATCCACAATCGCGAGCGCACGAAGAGCTTCGTCGCCAGGTACGGCGCGCGACCGATCGACGAGATCGACGACGCCGTGGTCGCGGAGTGGCTCGCCGGCGGAAAGCGCAACGGCACCGTCCCGGCGTTGCGAGCGATGTTCAACGATGCAGCCTCGGCGAAGGCCGGCAGGATTGTGCGCAGCAACCCGTTTGCGCGACTCGGGATCTCACGCGGTCCCGGTCGTCGGCACGAACAGCCGCCGAGCGAGGAGCAGGTCTGGAAGATCATCCGATCTGCGCGAGAGCTGGCAACGCCGTCGTTCGCCGCATGGCTGCAAGTAGCGGCGTTCACGGGGCTCCGGCCGGGCGAGCTGGACGCATTGCGGCGCGTGAACGTCGACCTGGATCGCTCGCGCATCCGGGTGGTGGAGCAGTTCAGTGCGGCGACGCGCACGTTCACTTTGCCGAAGAACGGTCAGATACGTGACGCGCCGCTGACCGAACCTGCGCGCGAGGCGCTTATCTCCCTGCCCGTCGAAAGCGAGTTCTGCTTCGCGCCGATTCGTGGAGAGCATTGGACCGCCTCGGCGCGCGCCTACCACTGGAAGGCGGTCAGGGCTGCGGCAGGGT
>Ga0209420_1001520_pt1 | contig 10909 bp, 11 predicted proteins | sample BlaSpr_A8_OM1_O1_FD_187972 | JGI IMG/M metagenome (GOLD analysis project Ga0209420, IMG submission 187972) | Forest soil microbial communities from Thunder Bay, Ontario, Canada - Black Spruce, Ontario site 2_A8_OM1_O1 (SPAdes) (version 2) | ecosystem: Environmental > Terrestrial > Soil > Boreal...
GCCGCTGCAGAACGAGTCCGTAAGCGTGGTGGAAACCAGTGCAGGGTCGACGTTGGCAGTCAAGGTCAGATTGAGTCGGTCATTGGCGGCGCTCGTGTTGGTTCCGTTCGCGTTTGTGGCACCGTAGGCAAGGCTGACATTTGCGCCAACAGCAGAGGCGTTTTGGGTGAGGACCGCGGTCGTCATCAACGTGCCCGAGGTGCCGACGTGGATAAACACAACCTGGGAGCCACTGGTGAAGCCTGCGAGCAACTGCGCAGCGGTCGTCGGAGCTATAGGGGCAATGACCATTGCGCCGCTGGTAGTCAGCGCAGGCGTAGCGCAGCCTCCGGTGCCGGGAGCCACGTAAACCTGGCCCGGAGGAGTGGTCGGGTCGGGGGCGATAATGTTCAGGGTATCGAAGCAAGCCGCGTTGTAGGTCGCAGAGCCAGCCGCATGACAGGCGACGCCGCCTAAGGTGTTGTTGATGATCGTAATACCGATGGGCCAGCTAGAGACGCTATTGCTGGCGTTGTACCAGCCGGTACCAGCGTTCACGACGTCTGCTTCCATCTGGGACAGAGCGTTGCGCAGCGAGACGTTCAAACCGATTTGGTATTGCTGGTCGTTGAACAGAGCGGCATGCTGTTTGAACAAGCTCATGGCCGCCGCGCCAATAACCATAAAAACAGTCATGGCAATCATCAGTTCGATGAGTGTGAAGCCGCCCGAGCGGGCGACGCGCAACGAAGTTTTCGCGTGACTGTTCTTCTTGGCAAAGAGCATGCGGGTCCTCATGGGTGCACCAAGCTGGTCTGGAATGTGACCGCAGGCTTGAGGGTCTGGTTGGTGAGCGTAACCAGAACCGTAATTTGGACAGCTCCGGTAATCACTTGGCCGCCGACGGTGGGATTTGCGGTAATGAGCCAACGGCGGTCGAACGTGAGCATGTCGGGCGTAGTGGCGGGGAGGCCGGCGCCGGGCGTAACAACTACCGTGCCATCAGGTTGCTGGGTGTAAAGAGTAGTCGTCCCGTTGGCGGTGGTCGTCTCATTGAGGTTGCCGTTATCGGAAGAGATCTGGACGGAGTCCGAGTAGCCCGCAACATCGGCTCCCAAACTCCCACCTGGGTTGAGATTCGGGTCATTGTCGGGAAAACGGTCAAGATCTTCCATCTTCTCGGAGGCGAGAAGGGCAGCCGTGCTCACGAAGCGAGCGTGAGCGCCCATGTTGACAGACTGGCTCATCAGAGCGGCGGTGCCGACCAGGCCAATGGTGAGGACGAGGATCGCCACCATGGTTTCGATAAGAGTGAAGCCGCGTTGCGCGCGCGGCTTACGGAGTGACTGTGATGTTTCCATAGTTGGACACCGTAATCGTTTCTGCGGGCACCGTGGTGGTGAAGCCCGGATAAGTTAGAGTCAAAGTGATGGGGCTGGCGACCGGGTTGCTGATGACGCTGCCACCCGGGCTAAAGGTCAAGGTGATGTCAGCGCTGAGCGCGACGCCGCGGCCCATCAGTGGGATTGCTGTGCCAACGTTGGAAAAGGCAGCGGCGCAGCCGGGTGCAGCGCCAAAGGCCGGGGCCTCGCTTTGAACCTGGTAGGAATAGGTAGCATGGCTGATGACCACCTGGGATTTGCAGCCGTGGAAGATGGCCTGGTAGCGGCTGGAGGAAATGGCGCCGGTAAGCGAGCTGGTCGCCGAACGCATGGCGTAAACGCGCATGGTGTTGCCGATGATCGGAATGGCGATTGCCGAAAGAATCATTCCGACGGCAACAACGAGCACGAGTTCGAGAAGCGTGAAGCCTCGAGTTCGAACGGTGCGTCGAGTGCTGTGTGGCTTTGGTGAACCGCAGATCATTCTGTCTCCGTAAAGCTGCAATATTGTTTTGGACTTTGCGTCCGACTCAAAAACCTGCAAGGGGGAGGAGCAGTTGGGGTGCCACGCGTGAGCGTCTTTAAGTTGTTTAACATCAGTTGCTTACCTGGCATGACAGCGGAGAAACCTGCGCGGAGTTTGCGGGATGGGTGAAAAGGTAACAAGTTGGTCCGCGCTCGCGAGGTGCGTGAGTGACCTTCGGTAGCAACGCTCTGGGGGACTTGGCTTGCGCACGTGGCGGTATTCCTCGACAATAAGTCGTTTGGGTAGTGTGTTTTTTGGATGTGGGCAACCGTCTGTGTTGCTCGCGGGGTTTCGAGGGACATGGCAAAGCAAGTTCATTCGCCAAAGCGAATTGTCGCGTATTTCTCTATGGAAATTGCGCTGGAGAACTCCATGCCGAGCTACAGCGGCGGACTCGGCGTGCTGGCTGGGGATACGGTACGCGCGGCGGCGGACATCAAGCTGCCGATGGTGGCGGTGTCGCTGCTATATCGCAAAGGATACTTCACGCAACGGCTGGCCGAGGATGGCACGCAGACAGAAGAGCCGGCGGTTTGGCGCGTCGAGGACTTCCTGAAAGAAGAAGCTGCACGGGTTAGTGTGCCGCTCGAGAATCGTCGTGTGGAACTGCGGGCTTGGCGGTACGACGTCAAAGGCGTGCGTGGCTTCGTTGTGCCAGTGTACTTTCTAGACGCCGATCTCCCGGACAACCAGGAATCGGATCGGGCGTTGACCGGCAGCCTTTACGGTGGCGATGCGTACTACCGGCTGTGCCAGGAAGTGTTGCTTGGCATTGGGGGCGTGCGCATGCTTCGCTCGCTTGGATATACCGAACTCACGCGCTATCACATGAACGAGGGGCATGCGGCGCTGCTGGCGCTAGAGTTGTTGGGCGAGGAAGCGGAGAAGGCGGGGCGGACATCGATTCGGGGCGAGGATATCGAGAAGGTGCGGAGCAAATGCATCTTTACGACGCATACCCCGGTGCCCGCGGGACATGATCGCTTTCCAATGGAGTATTTGACGCGGGCTTTTCCGGACCAGGGCGGGTTTTTTGACCTGAAGGACGCTTCTTCGGCGGACCTGGTGAAGCGGATTTTGCAAGCCGAACAGGATTTTCCGGATATGCAGGAGGCCGCACGCGCGGGAGCTTCGCTGAACATGACCTACCTGGCGTTGAGCCTGAGTACTTATGTGAACGGCGTGGCGAAGTTGCACGGGGAAACTTCCCGCAAAATGTTTCCGCAGGTGCTCGTGGAGTCGATAACCAACGGCGTGCATGCGGTGACTTGGACTTCTCCGGCATTCAAGGAATTGTTCGACCGGTGCATCTCGTCTTGGCGGGAAGACAATTACAGTTTGCGCAGTGCTTTAGGGTTGCCGCCGGAGGAGCTGTGGGCGTCGCACCTGATTGCCAAGCACGATTTGTTCGAGACGGTGCGGACGAAGACGGGTCTGACGCTCGACCCCGATGTTTTTACGATTGGATTTGCGCGGCGGGCGACCGGGTACAAGCGGGCGGACCTTATCCTTTCCGACCTGGACCGATTGCGGCAGATTGCCAAGACGGCGGGCAAGTTCCAAATCGTCTACGCGGGCAAGGCTCATCCCCACGATACCGGCGGGAAAGACATCATCCGGCACATTTTTCAAGCGAAGAAGGCCCTGCGCAAGGCGGTGCCGGTGGTTTTTCTTGACGAATACAATATGGAAGTGGGTGGGAAGATTACGGCCGGCGTGGATTTGTGGTTGAACACGCCACAGTTTCCGCTGGAGGCTTCCGGGACAAGTGGAATGAAGGCGGCGCTGAATGGTGTGCCGAGTTTGAGCATCCTGGATGGCTGGTGGGTGGAAGGTCACATCGAGGGCATCACCGGTTGGTCGATCGGGGAATCGCGATTGTCGGCGGGTATCGCTACTCCGACTGACGGGGCTGCCGAAGTGCAATCGCTGTACTGGAAATTGGAAAATGTGATTCTGCCGATGTTTTACAAGGAGCGCAGCCGGTATTTGACGCTGATGCAGCACGCGATTGCGATCAATGGATCGTTTTTTAATACCCAGCGCATGGTGCAGCAGTATGTAACGGACGCATATTTGCGCTAGGAGCGTTTGTGGCGGTGGCTCCGGCTTCTGGTTGAGGAATTTTCTTGTCGCCCCGAATCTCGGCCGCAGTGTTGAGAATGTCTGGTTTCGCGAATCCCTTGAAAAAATTCCAGTTGCCGTATTTTTCCGTTAGTTGAGGCAGCACTGCGTTTACGAGCGCGTCCCCTATTTTGCCGTCACGAACGGGGTTGGCGACTTGTTCGCGCAGGTAGGCCAGGTAGCCGCGAAAGGCTTGCACGTCGGCGACCTTGCCGATGTCGCCGTGTCCCGGGACAAATGTGGCGGAGGGCGAAGATGCCGCTATGGTGTCGAGAGTTGAGAGCCATGTGGCGGTGGTCGCGTCAATCAAATTGGGGAGGGTATTGCGCCAGAACAGGTCGCCCGTGAAGACGACGGGTGTGTCGGGAATGAAAACCACCGAATCGCCGCCGGTGTGGCCGGGGAAAACGCGCACGTCGATTTTGCGTGAACCGAGAAAAAGGGTTACCCCGGAATCGTAGACGGCGTCTGGAGAGCCGAGGGCTTCGACCATCGATTTTTCTTCCGGCTTGATGTTCTTGCCGAAGAATTTCAGATTTTCTGTGTGGATCCACGAGCGCACGTTGCGCTGCGCGAAGACGATCGCGCCTGCTTTCTGGAACACTTCGTTTCCGGCGACGTGGTCGATGTGATAGTGGGTGTTGATTACGAACTTGACAGGAAGATTGGTCAGCTTACCGATTTCGGCGAGCATTTGCCTAGCGGCTTCGGGATTCTCGAACGTGTCGATGACCGCAACGCCGTCGTCGCCGATGACGAATCCGGCGTTGGCCCCTGCGTCGCCTTTGGCGTCGTCGATTGCGGCCCAGACGTTGTGGCCGAGGGGCTTGAGAGTGAAGGGAAGGGAATTAGCGGCTGGCGCAGCCGGTGTCTGGGCTCGAGCGGCGCTTGCAAAGAACAGAAAGGCAACGGCTAGATATTTTGCAGTTCGCATGGGCGAATATCCTACTTCACTTTGAGACAAGGATTTGTCAACGGTGTGGAAAATCTGCCCCGCGGGATTGGCGGTTCCCGACACTTCCTGGCTAGGAAGCACTAGCGAAGGCGGTTCGTATAGATGGCCATTCCTACCGCGGCGTCCATGCCGATTTTCTCTAGGGCTGCGATTTCGCGGCGGGTCTTGATTCCCCCTGCGGCGATGATGGGATGCGACGTGGCTGCGCGCAGGCATTTGAACCATTCTAGATTTGCGCCGGTCATGGTGCCTTCGCGGTCTACGTCGGTGCACAGGAATGCGGCGCAGAACGGCTCTAGTTCGGCCATTACCGTTTCGGCGCGAAGTTTCAGCTTGTGGCGCCAGGCGTTGGTTACGATGCGGCCTTTTGCGGTGTCGAGCGCCACGACAACTTGTCCTGGACCGACCCTCTTCACGAGTTGACCGAAGAAGCGGGCGTTCACCTTGCCGGCTTTGAACGCGGAGCTGCCGATGATGAGCTGCTCGACCCCGAATTTGGCGATTCCCGCGGCACGCGCGACGCTGCGAATTCCGCCTCCTACACGCACTTTCATTTTATATTTGGCGCGGGCTTTCACGCAGAGGTCGCGCACGAGCTTGTCGTTTCCGGGCTTTCCCATCGCGGCATCGAGGTCGATGATGTGCAGCCACGGATACTTGCGAAATTTATCGAGCAGGCCGAATACGTCCGCGACCACAAGTTCGCGGCGTCGTCCGTGTACCAGTTGCACGGCTTGACCGTCTTGCAGGTCGATGCAGGGAATCAGCACGGGAGGCGGACCTCGATGCTTCTTGCCGCGAGGAATTCTTTGAGGCCGCGAATGGGTTGCACGCTGTCGTGAAAAATGGACGCGGCGAGCGCGGCGTCGGCTCCGCCATCGTGAAAAACCTCGGCGAAATGTTCAGGAAGTTTCGCGCCGCCGGAGGCGATTACCGGCACGGAGACCGCGCAGGCGATCGCGGAGGTCAGCTGGATGTCGAAACCCTTCTGCGTGCCGTCGCGATCGACCGAGGTCAGCAGAATCTCTCCCGCGCCGAGCGAGACGCCTTGTTCTGCCCACGCTTGGGCGTCGATTCCGGTGTCATCACGCCCGCCGCGAACCATTACTTCCCAGTGGTCGCTGGTACGCTTGGCATCGATAGCCAACACCACGGCTTGCGCGCCGAATTCGCCGGAGAGTTCCGCGATCAGCGCCGGGCGCACGACGGCGGCGGTATTCACGGTGATCTTGTCGGCGCCTGCGCGTACGACGGCGCGAGCATCGTCCAGAGTGCGGATGCCGCCGCCAGCGGTGAGGGGAATGGCGAGTTCGGCGGCGACGCGCCGGATGGTCTCGAGGAAGGTGGGCCGGCGGTCGCGGGAGGCAGCGATATCGAGGACCACGAGTTCATCGGCGCCTTCGGCGTTGTAGCGCGCCGCAAGCACCACGGGATCGCCGGCATCTCGGAGACCAACGAAATTGACGCCCTTGACGACGCGGGCGCCGTCGGTATCGAGGCAGGGAATGATGCGGTGCACCAGGGTCATGCCGCAAGCCTCAGAAAATTGCTCAAAAGCTGGGCGCCCGGCGCGCCGCTCTTTTCCGGATGGAACTGCACTGCGTTGATGTTGTCTTGCTCGAGTACGGCTAGAAATTCCGATCCATGGGTGCATGTCGCGACGGAGTGAGCGGTACCGTCGGCTCGGACGGCGTACGAATGCGCGAAGTAAAAATGCGCTTCGGGCGCGATCCCTTGGAGCAATCGGGATTTGCCTACAAGACGCAGCTGATTCCAGCCCATATGTGGCAATTTCACACTCGCCGGGAGCGCCCCGATGCGTCCGGGGAAAATCCGCAGACCGTGAAGCTCAGGGGCTTCTTCACTGGAATCATAGAGAGCTTGCAATCCCAGGCAAATTCCGAGAAAGGACACACCGCGGCGCAAAGCGTTGAGAAGGGGCGCGCGCAAACCACGTTCATCGAGCGCGCGAATCAGCGCGGCGAAATGTCCGACGCCGGGAAGAATCAGTGCTTCGGCGCTCCCGAGACTTTCCGCAGTGGCCGCCCTTTGTGATTCCGCACCAAGCCTCTGCAAAGCGCGCTCGACCGAGGCCACATTTCCCGCACCGTAGTCGATCAAGGTGACCTTCACATCAGGCCTTTCGTGCTCGGCAGAACATTGCGCAATCGCTTGTCACGGGAAACCGCGAAACGCAGCGCGCGGGCAAAGGCTTTGAACATGGCTTCGATCTGGTGATGCGAGGAGCGGCCGTAGAGGACGCGCAAGTGAACGTTGGCTCGCGCCGCTTGGGCGAAGCCCTGGAAAAAGTCTTCGGTCAATTCGGTTTGGAAATCGCCGACGCGCTTGGCGTTTATTTTTCCGCTGCAGACACAATGAGCCCGGCCGCTTAGGTCGATAGCCGCGGCGGCGAGCGTATCGTCCATGGGCATCAGGAAATAACCCGCGCGCAGGATGCCACGTTTCGTTCCCAGCGCTTGCAGCACGGTCTCGCCAAGCGCAATTCCCGTGTCTTCCACGGTGTGATGTTGATCGACCTCGAGGTCGCCCTTTGCATCGAGCGTCAGGTCGAAGGCCCCGTGCCGTGCCACGAGGTCCAGCATGTGATCGAGGAAGTGGATTCCGGTGGAAACGCGCGAAGTGCCTCGCCCATCCAGATTCAAGCGAATGTGGATATCGGTCTCCTTCGTCTTTCGATGAATTGTCGCGGTCCTTGGCATAGGAGTCTTACCGGTAGCGCTTGATCAGCCGGACCAAACGCTCCATTTCCGTTCTTGTTCCGATACTGACGCGTACGAAACCCGGCCCGATTTCCTTGGAGCGATCTCGCAGCAGAATCCCCTCAACTTCTAGTCGCCGGCACATGTCCGTTCCGCCGGGTCCGAAATCCGCCAGCAGGAAGTTGCCTGCGCTCGGGTAAGTCTTCACACCGAGCTTGAGGAGTTCTTTCTCGAACCATACGCGCATGCGCAGGATGTCGCGCACGTAGCGCTTCATTGTTTGTCGATCGCCGACAGCTGCTTCCGCGGCGGCGAGCGCCGCGACGTTGACGGGAAAGGGGGCCGTCGCGCGGCGGAGAATGGCCAGGGAATCCGCGCAGGCGATGACCGCGCCAAGCCGCAAGCCTGCCAATCCGGCTGCTTTCGAGAAGGTGCGGGCCACGAAGAGCTGCGGATATTTCTGGATCCAAGGAATGACGGTTACGCCGGAGAATTCGGCGTAGGCTTCATCGATGACCACAGCGGTGTGCGTTGCCGCCTGCAAAATCGTTTCGATCGCTTCCGTGGAAATCAACGTGCCGGTCGGATTGTTGGGATTGCAAAGGAATACGGCGCCAGGATGGGTCTCAAGCGCGCCAAGGACGCCTTCGAGCGGAAATTCCATCGCCGGGCCATAGCGCAATACCTCGATCTTGGCTCCGGCGACTTCTCCCCAATAGCGATACATCGGAAAAGTGGGTTCGCAGATCACGACGCTGCCGCCGGAATCGACAAAAGCGTCAAAAAACAAACGAAGAGCATCATCGCCGCCGTTTGTGAGCAGCAATTCGTCGGGCTTCACTTTGAAATGCCGTGCCAAACGCCGGGTTCCTCGCTCGTACTCGGGATACATGGCTAGTTGCTTGAGCGAAAGTCTCGCGAGCGCGCGCTTGACCGCGGGCGAGCAGCCGGCCGTGTTCTCGTTGAAATCGAGGCGCAGCTTGCCGGCGCGGTCTTCTCCGGGCGGTTCGTAGGTGCGGCGATCCAGAATCGCCTGGCGCACCGGCAATTGCACCTTCATCGGCGTACCTCCACGGCGTTCGCGTGCGCTTGCAGCCCTTCCGCGCGGGCCAGTGTTTCCACATCATCCGCAAGCCGGGCAAAACCTCGGCGTCCGATAGATTGCACGCTGATGCATTTCACGAAGTCGGCGGCGCCGAGTCCGCCTCGGCGTCGTGCCCATCCTCCGGTCGGCAGCACGTGATTGCTGCCGCTGGCGTAGTCGCCCAGGGGTTGCGCCGCCCACGGACCAAGAAACACGGTTCCCGCCGCTTGGCACTTTCTCAGCAAGGCTGCGGCGTTGTGAGGAAGGCTGAGGTGTTCCGGAGCGAAGCGATTGACGAATTCGCCGGCTGCGTCGATCGATGGCGCGAGCAAGATCGCGCCGCTTCCCGGGCTCGAAGCGTGAGCGGGATTTGTTCGCGGGAGTTGCCGCAATTGCGTCGCGATTTCGGATTGTACTTTTTCCGCCAGGGCTTTCGACGTGGTGACAAAGAAGCTGCCCGCGTCCGGCGCGTGCTCGGCTTGTGCAAGCAGGTCCGCGGCTATCCATTGCGGATTGCCCTGCGTGGCTAGAACAATGGCTTCGGTGGGGCCCGCGGGCAGATCGATCGCGCAATCGCTGCTGACGAGTTGCTTTGCCGCGGTCACGTAGCGATTGCCGGGGCCGAAAATCTTCTCCACGCGTGGCACGATCTTGGTTCCATAGGCCAGCGCGGCGATCGCTTGCGCGCCGCCAATGCGAGCGATTTCCGAAACGCCCAGAAGCTTCGCTGCCGCAAACAATTCCGCATTCGGCCTCGGGCAAACCATCACGATTCGTCCTACTCCGGCCACCTTTGCAGGTATCACGGTCATCACCATCGTTGACACCAGAGCATGGCGGCCACCGGGAATGTAGCAGCCGATGGTTTCGATCGGACGCACTACTTGTGCGATGCTCACGCCGGGCTCGACTTCCATTGTCCAGGGCTGCGGTAATTGTTTCTCCGCCACGCGTCGCACGTTTCTTGCAGCGTGTTCCACCGCCCGCAGAAAATCGTTTCCAACGCGAGCGGCAGCTTCGTTGACTTCTCGGCGCGGAATCCAGACGCCCTCGTCGGCCAGCTGAATGCCATCCAGTTTTTCCGTCCAGGCAAAAAGCGCCGAATCCCCTCGCCGTCGCACATCCCCAACGATCCGCGCAGCGATGCGTGCTGCCTGCACGCCGTGGTGCTGGCGCGCGCATAGAAGGCGCTTCTCGACGGCTGGTGTAAGTTTCAGGATCCGCATCAAAGCACGATCTTGTTCAAGGGATACTCGACGATCCCTTGCGCGTTGGCGCCTTTGAGTTTCGGCAGGATCTGCCGGACGACAGCTTCCTCAATGATGGTGTTCACGGCCACCCAATCGGGATCGCTTAACGTCGAAATGGTCGGCTTCTTCAGTGCGGGAAGAATCTCGAGCACGCGGTGCAGATCGTCGCGTCGCACATTCAGCAGCAGACCAACCTTGGTTGCCGCGGCGATCGCGCCCTGCAGCATCAAGATCAGGTTTTCGGCTTTCTCGCGCTTCCAAGGGTCCGCTGCGGCGTTGCGGTTCATGATGAAGACGGTCGCCGACTCCAGGACAGTGTCGATGATGCGCAAGCGGTTGGCGCGGAGCGAGGATCCGGTTTCGGTAACTTCTACGATGGCATCGGCGAGCTGCGGAACCTTCACCTCGGTCGCGCCCCAAGAAAAGTCGACGCGCGCGCTTACGCTGTGGCGGGCTAGGTAGTTTTCGGTGATGCGCACGATCTCGGTGGCGATCACTTTTCCGGCCAAGTCGCGGGGTCCTTGAATGGTGGAATCCTCCGGCACCGCGAGGACCCAGCGCACGCGCGCCAGGCGCTGCTTGGCATAGACCAACTCGGCGAGTTCATCGACCGCTGACCCTGTTTCGACGACCCAGTCGTGTCCGGTGATGCCTGCATCCAGCGCTCCGGTTTCGACGTAACGCGCCATCTCCTGCGCACGGACCAGCAAGCATTCGATTTCGGTGTCGTCGATCGACGGGACGTAACTGCGCGAACTGACGGCAATTTTCCACCCAGCGCGCGCGAAGAGATCGAGAGTTGCGTCCTGCAAGCTGCCTTTGGGAATGCCCAGCTTCAGGCGTTTCATCGCTTTTTCTCCTGGCCATACACTTGATCCGGCTCGAAGGC
>Ga0209420_1001521_pt1 | contig 10907 bp, 10 predicted proteins | sample BlaSpr_A8_OM1_O1_FD_187972 | JGI IMG/M metagenome (GOLD analysis project Ga0209420, IMG submission 187972) | Forest soil microbial communities from Thunder Bay, Ontario, Canada - Black Spruce, Ontario site 2_A8_OM1_O1 (SPAdes) (version 2) | ecosystem: Environmental > Terrestrial > Soil > Boreal...
TGCGCCACGGCCGGACTGAGTTTTGGAGCCGTCAGCGATGCCGACACCGGAGCGGATAACGCCGGGCAAAAGACCGTTCAACAGCACACGATCCATCTGGATTTGGGTCGGCCCGATTACACCGCGTACGCCTATCTCCGCCCTGCCTGGATCGCCCGTCGTATCCTGGAAGGGCTGATGTATGGTGCCACGCTCAGTGTGATCCGGCTCTGGGTAGCCCAGACCACCGGTGTCAGCTACGAGGTTAAGCTCATCTGGACCTGTCTCGTCCTCGGCGCCGTGATCGGTCCGATAGCAGGAATCGCCATGGCATGCCTGCGATTCAGCTATCTGGGCCTCTACGCCAGGCTTGGCGTAGAAACTGCTGCTGTCGCGCTGGCTGGATCTGCAGGCACCCCCTGGGTTTGGCTCGCGCTCATCCTGTCAGTAGCCGGAGCCGTCGTCGGCGCCCAGCGAAGAATAGCCCGTTGACCGCAGTCGAGTCCCCGGCTCCGGTCGGCGGGCTCACTGCGTTTTTGCACCATCGCAAGCTACAAATTGGCGTGAACTTAGCTCTAAAAGCCAAAACCGGGACGGAGGGTGCCGATCCCGGTTTCGTGCCGTGTTGGTATTGCCGGCGTCAGGCCGGTGTCGCGCGCCGCTCGATATGGGCGAGAATCCTGTTAGCTTGCGCCTGGGTTAAGCGCCCTTCCCGCACCGCCTCTTCAAGCTTGGTCTCAAGCTCTTCCCAGCCTCCGGCCCGTGCTAGCTGGTAATAGGCGCTCTTGCCGCCGGATGGGGTGGCTTGTGCGTAAGTGGTAGCGGTGTAATGTGCCGGAATATTCCCGGTCATTGGTCCTCCATTCTCATTAATGTTGGTTGATATGGGTTTCAGACCGCCGGTATCCGTACACAGCCGAGAGGACAGTCCGATGCTCGTCTTGCCGGTATTAGGACCGGGTCCACTCTCCATACTGGGGCCCATGCCTGCAAGAACTCTGAGTCTAAAGAAAGAGGAAGCTGAATAATTGCACGTCCGCGTTCCTTCATCCCCGATGGTAAACGCTCCCCGTATGATCCTGGGCCACCCACACCGTACCGATGTGACTGGTCATTTTCACCTCCCAAGGCGCCCTACCGGGATTTATAGGATATGTCGACCTTCGAAGAACCGCCTGAGCTATCATCAAGCGCCGAAAGACACCCGCCCGAGCTCGTCCAAGGCTCGAAAATCCTCGTCGCGCAAATGAATTGAACCAGCCGCTACATTCTCTGCAAGATGCTTGAGGGACAGTGTTCCCGGAATCGGCAGCATCACGGGCGATCGCTTAAGCAGCCACGCGATCGCGATCTGCTGGGCGCCGGCCTCGTAGCGTGCAGCCATTTCAGTCAGCGCCGCCTGAACCTGCGCCGCCCCGCCGGCCAGGCCTCCCAGCGGAAACCACGGAATAAATATAATGTCGTGCTCAGTGCAGTAATCAACTTCAGCGTCATAGCGCCTGATCACCACGTTGTACTGGTTTTGCACGCTCACGATTGGCACCACTGCCTGTGCCTGCTTAATCTGCTCCACGGTTACCTCACTCAGGCCAATATGCCTGACCTTGCCCTCTTGCTGAAATTGTTTGAGCGCGCTTAAACTCTCTTCAATCGGCACCCGCGGATCTACCCGGTGTAGCTGGTACAAAAAAATGCTATCCGCTCTAAGCCGCACGAGACTTTCTTCCAGATCCTCCCTCAGCTGCGCGGGTGAGCTGGCCGGCCCTTCGGCCCGCAACCCGGCCTTCGATGCAATCACCAACCCCCCAGGGTACGGCGCCAGCGTCTTGCCAATCGTCGTCTCGCTCGCGCCGTTCGTGTAGCGGTGCGCCGTATCAATGAAGTTCACCCCGAGTTCGAGCGCCCGCCGGAGCACCCCCTGTGACTCAGGGGTGTCCGTAATTCGATTCGTTCCAAGCCCAATCCGGTTAACCAGTGTTTCTCCGATCTTCACTTGTCCGGCCGCGGCTGTCTTTGGTTCCATATCCATCCCTTTCTCAATTGCACGAGTCAGCATCTCACAACTACTCGGACCTCGGCACTGGCCAGGCTCACGAATCAGCTCGAACTGCGCGTGCCGATTCTAAGAGCAGCTTTGCGTCTGCTTGTACTCGGAGGATATACATCACGCATCAGCCGGTCCGGTGCGCTGATTGTGGTTGCGAGCGGTGCAAACTCGGTGCTCGCACCGGCAATTGCCGGCACCGCCTCGGCTTCCAGCTCTTCAGCTCGTACCGTCTGTACCCGGCTGGGCTTACGAGCCTTAATCACCAGTGTTGCCACCACGCTCGCCCCCACCGCAAACAGCGCCGCCGTCGCAAATCCGCGCTGGAATCCGTGCACAAGTGCCACCGGCATCGCCACCGCCGCCGCCAGATCGCTCTTGGTCACCGATGTCGAAACCACACTCAGCACCGCCAGGCCAATCGCGCCGCCAATCTGTTGCCCCGTATTCAGCAGCCCGGAAACGAGTCCTGATTCCTCCTGGGTTGTGCCGGTCGTCGTCACCACGGTCGTGGTCACAAACACCATTGCCATGCCCACCGCCATCAACACAATGGCCGGGAGAATGTCCGTTAAGTAATTTGCCTGCACCGGAATCCGCGCAAAGTAGGCCAGGCCCGCCGCCACCACAAGCGGTGCCACCATCAGGATCGGCTTGGGATTGAGCCGCGTAATCACCCGCGACAGCGTTCCCGCCACCACAATCAACACCAGCGTAAACGGCACGTCGGCGAGACCTGTCTTGGTCGGCGAATAGTGCAGAATCTGCTGCAGGTAGATCGAGAGATAGAAAAACATCCCAAACAGCGCCGCCGGCATTAGAACCTGAATAATCGTGCCGCCGCTCACGTTCCGACGCTTGAAGATGCCGAGCTTGATAAGCGGCTGCTTGCGCACCAGCTCGTTTATAATGAACGTCACCATCAAAGCCGCCGAAAGACCAAACGAACCCAGCGTAATGCCCGCGCCCCAACCCTTGGTTGGCACCTGTGCCAGCGCGTATACGAGGCTCATCAGGCTCCCGGTCACCGTCACCGCGCCGGGCAAATCCATGCTTTGCCGCGCCTGCGGCAAGCTCCTGGGCACAAACCGCAGCGCGCTCATCAGGACAAGCACCGCGATCGGCACGTTAATAAAGAAAATCCAACGCCAATCCGCGTATTGCGTCAGCACGCCGCCCAAAAGCAGGCCCACCGCGCCACCGCCGCCGGCCACCATACTCCACAAACCCAACGCGCGGTTGCGCTCCTGACCCTCTTGAAAAATGGTCAAAACCAGCGACAGGGCCGCCGGCGCCAGCATTGCCCCGCCCAGCCCCTGCAATGCCCGGAACGTCACGAGCATCGCCGGGCTCTGGGAAAACCCGCCGGCCAGCGACGCCGACGCAAACAAAGCCACACCGGCCATAAACATCCGCCGCCGGCCAAACAAATCCGCCAATCGGCCGCCGAGCAGCAAAAACCCGCCAAACACGAGCGCGTAGGCCGTTACCACCCATTGCAGCTGCGACGCGTTCGAAAAACCGAGCGCCTTCTGGATCGCCGGCAATGCCACGTTCACGATCGTGGCATCGAGAATCACCATAAACTGTGCGGCAGCCAATACGGCCAGCGCCAGTCCCTTATGTTTTACCGCCTCTATCATCATGCCTCCTGTGCTCAAGCTTATTTTACTATTCACATATTTATTGTTACTGAATGTAGTATAGTTCAATGTTTGAGGTTGTCAAATATTTACCATGTAGTACAATGAAGACATGAATATCACGTCGGAACAAGTTTGCCAGGATTTACTCGGTCTTATAGGCCGGATTAAGACGAGCCTTGCCAGCCTGTCCGAAAAATACGACCTTACCATTATGCAGGTCCACGCGCTCTATGCGATCTCACAAGGCGGCTCCACCATGGGCCAGGTTGCCGACACGCTGCACTGCGATGCGTCAAATGTCACCGGCATTGTCGACCGCCTCGTCGCCGGCCATCTCATTACCCGCCAGGAAGGCGCCCACGATCGCCGCACCAAAACCCTCCAACTCACCGCCAAAGGCCGGGCGGCCGTCGAAGACATCTATTCGCAGCTCCCGGCCCAACTCGGCTGCAGCCGCTTGAGCGAGGCCGAGCGCTCCGCCTTTCACGAAGTCGCAGCCAAACTCAGTTCTAGTGTTACGGCGAAAGCTTAGAGCGCCAGTTGCTACGAATCTTTAAGCAGTTTGATGTACTCGGGGCATGTATATATGAATCGATTGCGGTTGGCTTGCTTTTTCTTGGCCACCGTTTTGTCTGCCTCTAATATCGCCAGGTACTTCCGAGAGGTTACGTAAGAGACCTGAAGGGCTCGCTCGAACTCCGCCTGGGTAAAATAAGGGTGCTCATACAGAAAGTGAGCAATATCGCGTGCGTACGTATGTCCCGTAAGGTTCTCGAGTTTCTTTTCTAGTTTGGCCTTAAAGAAGTTGATCTTGCTCAATACATTCAAGGTGTACGCAGACTGCAATTCAATAGCTTTTAGGACATAAAGAATCCAAGGTTGCCATTTGCCCTCAAAGGTAACGCCTCTTAGCAGCCGATAGTATTCATCCCTATTTTCTAAAATGAACTTGCTTACAAACAGCAGTGGCCCATCGAGCAATCCCCGGGCAGTCAAGTACAGGGGTAGTAGTATCCGGCCCGTCCGTCCGTTGCCATCGTAAAAGGGGTGGATGGCCTCAAATTGATAGTGCAGCATGGCAGCGCGAGTAAGAACTTCGTGAGTCGGTGAGGAAGCGTTAAAGTACTCCTCGAAATTTTTCAACAACAAAAGAATTGTCCCTTCATTATCCGGGGGCGTGTAGTAAACCCGACCACTTGCTGGGTTGGACAGTTGAGTACCCGGGAGCTTACGATACCCCATCTTTGCGGGTTCAAGCGTCTCTTGTATCTTTAAGAATTGATTAGTAGCCAGAAAGCTCTTCTCGGTGAGTTCAATGAGTCCAACCTGAAGCGCTTCGACATATCTCATCACTTCTTTGTCCTGAATCCTAAGTTCATCATCATCAAGCAGCCGGGCCTCATATACTCGCTCATTTGTGGTAATAATGTTCTCGACTCCGGAGCTCGTTACAGCCTCAGGCACAAAGAGTGGTGACATCATGTGTAGACTGTGACTGATATTACTAATGTCAGCACGAATGGTGGCGTTAAGGGACGAGATGGCCGACATTGCGCTCATAGAAGCCTTAAGTAACTCCACGTCGTCAAACACAAATTGGCCTGGGGGCAGTGGTGGAAGCTGATTGTACGGTTTCTTTGAATCTATCATAACTATTTAATTTTCTTACAAAACTATACAGTAGTCAAGACCGGCAATATAAATCTATACAGTTCTCACCCACAGCTGTATAAGTCAACGGGATTGCTAACGTAGACCCAAGCCAGTACCAAAAAGGAGCCCGCAGGCTCCTTTTTGGTACTCAAGTGCGCCGAATTTACCGCAAATAGTCCCGCAGCTTCTTGCTCTCACGGTGCTTGCGCAGCTTGGCCAGGGCCTTGGCCTCAATCTGGCGGATGCGCTCGCGCGTTACGCCAAATTCCTGACCCACTTCCTCGAGCGTGTGCGAGCGGCCGTCTTCAAGCCCAAACCGCATGCGCAGAATCTTTTGCTCGCGCGGGGTCAGCAGCTGCAGCACCGCGTTCACGTGCTCTTTTAAGAGCTGGTGCGTGGCCGCTTCCTCGGGCGTCAGTGAATCCTCGTCGGCGATGAAGTCGCCCAAAAGCGAATCCTCTTCCTCGCCCACCGGCGCCTCCAGCGACACGATATCCTGCTTGATCTTCAAGATGTGGTTCACCTTCTCCACATCCATTTCCATCTCAGCCGCGATCTCCTCCGGCAGTGGCTCACGGCCGAGCTCCTGCACCAGCCGCCGCTGTGTGCGAATCAGCTTGTTGATCGTCTCCACCATGTGCACCGGAATGCGAATCGTCCGCGCCTGATCCGCGATCGCCCGCGTAATCGCCTGCCGGATCCACCACGTCGCATAGGTCGAAAATTTAAAGCCTTTCGAGTAATCGAACTTTTCCACCGCGCGCAGCAGGCCGGTATTGCCCTCCTGGATCAAATCAAGCAAATCCAGACCCCGGCCGATGTACTTCTTCGCGATCGACACCACCAGCCGCATGTTGGCTTCGGCCATAGCATCCTTGGCCGCCTTGTCGCCGGCCTCAATCCGCTTCGCCAGCGCCACTTCCTGTTCACTCGTAAGGAGCGGGATTTTGCCAATCTCACGCAAATAAAGCCGCACCGAATCATCGGCAATGTCCTTGTTGTAATCGTCGGCCGACGCTGCCTCCGTCTCTGAATCGTCATCATCGTTGGCCGCATCCCAAATCAGCGCGTCCTTCTGGTCCGTAATTTCAATGCCCTGCTCCAAGAGCACGGCGTAGAGCTCATCGAGCTCTTCCAAATTTTCCTCTGCTTCGGGCAGTGCACCCGCAATCTCCTGCTGAGTCACGTAACCCTGCTCCTTGCCCTTGGCAAGCAGCCGCTCAACCTCAGGCGAGTACCCGCTCGTCCGGTCGAGAGTCTCCTCGTCTGCTACTTTTTTAGCCACTCGCTATGCCTCCTCATCCAATAGTTCTTGATAATATGCCGGCAGACTACACACCAATTGCGCGTCGCCTCACTCTCCGGCTTCGCGCAAAAAACGACTTAGTGTCTGCTTTTGTTCATTATTCGCCTGTATTTGCAGCCTTCTTGCCAGTCCGAATGTTTCGAAACTGCGGTCTGCTGGAGCCGGAGCGCATGTTCCTGCTCGCCCCGTAACAATAATATATTAACGTAATCCCTCAAAAAAATCAACGATCACGCAACTACACAAAATAACGGGACTCGGCCTTTATTAATTTGTTCACTCTTTCGACCAATTCCATGACCAGTTTCTGGTCACCGCTGTCCTGAGCACGCGCAATCTCCCCGTGCAATGCTCGGATAAAATCAACATTGGACTCTTTGAAGATGCTTTTGGCCAACTCAAAAACTCCGGTTTTAAGCTCCATTTCCGAATCAAACGAGTAGTTCTCGACAATAAGCTGCAGCCTTAAAAGATCAGTTGAATAGTCGGGAGACGCCGAAAGTATATCTTTGAAACTTTTATCACGGTTATCAAATAAGATTCGGTAGATTTGCCGGGTGAGATCAGACGAAAACCGCTCCGGCGCCAGGTCGTCCAGGCTGTCTCTGCTAAACTCATAAATCAGATTGAGGCCTAAAAATAACTGCTCTTTTTGAGCCCGGCCCGTCGGCTTACCGGGTGACTGCGTTAGCGCCCGCCGCACCGGTTGCTCAGAGTTCACAGCGCCGGCGGGTGGCACAAAGGAACCACCCAAACGCATGGAGCCCGCTTCAGCCTGGCTACCACGCGAGGACAGTTCCGCAGCGCCAGGCCCTGCTGTCCGCGCCAGCTTCGCGCGTACTGCTTCTTCGCTCGCACCCGCCTTCTCGGCCAGTAACTTCACGTAATGATCCTGCTCCACTGGATCGCCCAGCCGTCGCAAATTCGCCACCAGGCGGTCCGTATACCCGCGCTTGCCCACACCCGAGCTCAAATCATAATCGCGCTCAAACCGGTCAAACAGATAATCCACGATGTATTTTGCCTCAACGATCGCCCGCTCCCACGCTGCCACGTCCTTTTTAATGAGCTCGTCGGCGTCTTTAAACCCTGCCGGCAGCTCCACCATGCGCAAACTCAGCCCCAGCGTCTGCCCCAACTCAATCGCCCGCTCGGTTGCCGCCAGTCCCGCGCGGTCCGAGTCAAACGCCAGCTTCACGTTCTTTGTGAGCTTGCTCAGGTTCCGCAAATGCTCGAGCGTGAGCGCGGTCCCGCTCGTTGCCACCACCCGGCGAACGCCCGCCTGGTGCGACGCCACCACATCCATTTGTCCTTCCACCAGCACCACCTCGTTGGCCGTACGAATGGCCTCCCGCGCCAGGTGCCAGCCAAAAATCGTCTGCGACTTATCAAACAAAGGCGTCTGCGGCGTATTCAGATACTTCGGCTCGCCATCATCAAGCACCCGGCCGGTAAATGCAATCGGCCGGCCCTCGCGATCGCCAATCGGAAACATAATCCGCCCGCGGAACAAATCATAAATCGAATTCCGCCCCGGCTTTTGCCCCGCCAGGCCGGCCTGCAGCAATTCCTTCGACGTAAACCCCTGCTTCAGCAAAAATCCCGTCAGCGCATCCCACGAATCCGGCGCATAGCCGATACCAAATTCCTTCACCGTCTCGCGTGTCAGTCCCCGCTTTTTCGCCACATACTCAATCGCCGCCTTATTCGCCGCCAGGCTCGCCTGAAAGTATCGCACGGCCAGCGTATGCGCCTCCTGCAACCGCTCACGCAACCGCTTCGCCGCCCCGCCGTCGCTCTTGCGCTCCTGCAGCTCCACCCCCGCTTTGCGCGCCAAAATCTCCAGCGCCTCGCGAAACTCCACGCCCTCCATCTTCATCACGAAGTTAAACATGTCGCCGCCCTCGCTGCAGCCAAAGCAATGGTAAATCCCCTTCTCCGGGCTCACCATAAAACTCGCCGTCTTCTCCTGGTGAAACGGGCACGGCGCCTTCAAATTTCGCCCGGCCTGCTTGAGCGGCACGTAAGGCCCCACCACCTCGGCGATCTCCAGCCGGCTCTTTACCTCCGCAACCTCATCCATATCTCAATTATACGCCGCGTCGTAAAGATTTGCGAACAAAAAGCGAATATACGATTCTGACCTCTACCCTATGCTTGAAAAAACATGATAAATATGTTATATTAATAACTTCGCTGGCCTTTCAAAATTTGTCTTCTCTCACAGATAGGACTAGCCATGACAACAAACAACGATGACTACCTTTACGCCCGCCCTCGCCGCAACCGGCCGTCCCGTCCGGTGACCTGGTTCCTGATCGTGCTTCCGGTCATCGTGCTGCCAATCATCGCCGTCGCCAGCCCGCTACTGGACACCCACCCGGTGGATCAGTTCAGGACGACCGGCACTGTCATCTTCGATGCACCGTATCCCGGCGGCATCGATTGTGACCAGGCCACGATCTCAAACCACCTTGGCGCATTCAACGTTGAGTGCATCGAGGGCGGTGCGGTCGTGGGAGCGATAAACGTTCCTATCTGGGTACGCACCGACTACCGGCAGCATGCCGACCCCGACGACGGCAGCTACCCTGCGTCCTGGACGCAGTATGTACCGGAAACGAAAACGGGGTCGGTCGTCCTATTCGGCTGCCTGTGCCTCACGGGGCTGATCATGGTAATCATGGGTCTCACCCGCAGACACCAGGCCGCCAACTGGAGTAGCTACTAAACCCACCGGGAAGGCAGTTGCCAGCGATCAAGGCCGTGATGCACACCAGCGTCGCGGCCTTTCGCTTTTTTTAGTGACCCCCATTACTCCAGCGCAAATCCGGCTGGAACTGCTCAATCAGCCGCGCCGTCACTCCAATTGTCCGCTCGGCCGTCGGATCGGCCACAAATTCCGCAAGATCAGCCCGTTTGTGGCTATCCGAAGTCACAATCTCAAACACGCCAAACCGCTCGGCCAACTCACGCGTCTCGGCCGCGGCCGCCGACACGTCACGCTTCGAAATAATGTTGATCGTCTCGCTCTCGATCCCGTCCAGACCGCCGGCCGCCAGCACCGCTTCGATGTCAGCTTTATTCATCTTCTCCGGCTCCAAATGCCAGTGCGCCGCCACGGCCAGACCACCGGCACCGCGGATCAGCTTCACGGTGTCTTCGTATGGCAATAACGCGCTCCCAAAGTCGCCCTTATCCATCGGCTTAAACGAACTGCTCCCCATAAACAATACATATGGGTACTGATTCGGACCATCAGCCGTCATGCGATCGTATTTGGTCTTCAAACCAGCGTCGTGTTCCGCCGCTTGCCGCATCTCCTCGCGCAAAGCTTCCATGCGCACGCGGTTTCCGGGTTTTGCCAGCACTGCCTTCACCATATGCGGTTTGCCAATATTACGCGAAGTCGCCGCTGCCCGCACATCCGCCTCGGTTACATCAAAACCCACGCTCTGCAAATGCTTAACATATAATTTCATCCGCTCAACCCGGCTCGCTTCCGCCTGCGCACAAAACTCCACGAGCGCCTGGTTGCCCACGTCCACAAACAAGCCCAACACATGCACGGCGCCCTTCTCCAAGCCACCAACCGCTTTCGGCACCGCACTCGAAAGCTCCACGCCGATCAGCCATTTCACCGGCCCCTCGTACGCCCGCAAACCAGCCAGCACGGTCTGATCCGGCAGCGTGTCGTGATCGGTAAACGCCATCACGCCGATCCCAAGCTCTCCGGCATCGGCCAGCGACTGCAAATGCGTTTGCACTCCATCCGAAATCACGGTGTGGTTATGGAGCGATTCAAAGCCCAAATCAGCCACGTTTCAGCCCCGATCCTTCACCCGGTACACAAACTTGAGTCCCGACCAATCGCCGGTTACAGCCGCCACTTTCACATCCACCAGTCCGGCCGCCAGACCCAGCCGCCGCACCACATTTTCGTTCAACTCCGGATTGTGCAACGGCGACGTTCGTTTGGCCCAACTCACCCACAACATGCCGTCCGGCACCAAGTGCAAGGCCAGATTCGGCATCACCGCCCCGAGCTGCTCCACGCTCGTCGCAAAGTACTGAATAAAATCCAGCCGCCCATCGAGCCGCGTCGCCACGCTGGCCCGCTGCTTCAAATCCGGCAGCAGATCCAAATACCCCGCCGGTGCATGCAAAATCAGGACCTGTGAGTCCGGCTTAATGCCCAGTTTATCGATCAAATTTTTATCCGAATATCCTGCCATGTTCAATATCGTATCATCCACTCAAAACTATGGCCGGCGGGGAG
>Ga0209420_1001522_pt1 | contig 10902 bp, 8 predicted proteins | sample BlaSpr_A8_OM1_O1_FD_187972 | JGI IMG/M metagenome (GOLD analysis project Ga0209420, IMG submission 187972) | Forest soil microbial communities from Thunder Bay, Ontario, Canada - Black Spruce, Ontario site 2_A8_OM1_O1 (SPAdes) (version 2) | ecosystem: Environmental > Terrestrial > Soil > Boreal...
CCTTCGTCTCCAGCTTCGGCGCCGGCTGGTGTGACGGCGGAATGGTGAGCGACAATCCGTATCGAAGCACGTTCGGGTCGCTGACCACATCCCGATTAGCCGCATAGATCTGTATCCACATCTTTGTGTCGCCATACACCAGCTTTGCGAGTCCCCTCAGCGTGCCGCCGTCCTGGGCTTCGCCTACGCTATAGGTGAAAGGCTTCGTTCTGAGGACGTAGTCGTCTAGTGCTTTCATTGGAGCCGCGGCGTATTCGCAGCATCCACCCCAGTTGCCCATTTCGAGGCGGATGTCCAGCCGCCCCGCCTTGCCCGCATTGACTTCGACACCCTTCACAACCGTCGTCTTGAACCCCTTCGCCTGAGCCGTGACGTCGTACTTGCCGCTTTCCAGATCTTGCGCCGTGAATTGCCCAAACTTGTCGGTCTTCACGGGGATGGCATGATTCGTGGCAATGTTTGTGATCGTAATCGACGCGTTCGCCACGACGGCCCCGGACGCGTCGGTCACGGTCCCGCCGAGCGAGCAACATTTTTCCTGATCGCCTCCTGTTTGTTGCGTCGGGGCAGGCGTTTGCTCCGCCATCCCCTGGGCGGTCGACAAAGTGGCTTGCACTCCGATCGCCAGTACGGCTGCCGCAACTTGGCGACCCAATCGGAATCGCGGCGCACTTCCTGCTGAAATGGTTCGACTTGGCAAACAGAATTCGTCCAGCTCGGTTTTCAATCGCAGCCCCTGCAATAGAAACTGATTTCGCCCGCGCACCTCGCGCTCCCTCAACGCATGGACCTTTCGCAGGGCGTCGGCATCCATCTTTCCCAGCCCCGACTCGCTCAATTCGATCACTTCCTCCAGAAGGTTAAGCGTGTCGAGATTCACCGCCCCCACCCAAGCGTGTGCCCGCTCGCACAAGTCGTCACGGCCGTGAAACCGCTTCCGCACCGCGATCATGTGATCGAGTCCAATCGTCTTCTGCATCAGGCTGCCGTCGCCCCAGCAGCGGTCGTAGAACAGATCGAGCGAGATGGTACACGCGAGGTCCGCTACCGGGTCGTCCATGCTGTATTCTCGCGCGCGATAGTCGCCGCGCGCACGTCCTAGCGCGACCATGCGCTTCTCTAGAGGCGTACCTTCGTAGATTTCGGCACGGCAGAAGTTCAATGGGTTTCCCGCAAACCTTCGCATGAAGGCAAGGTCGGTCCGCAACGTGTTCAAATTCGCGTCGGGATTAAATGTCATGATTGTGAACTGGGCCGAAACGTCCAGTTCCCCGCAGATATCGAGAGCGCGGATCGACTGCCCTACGGTCTGGTGCCGATCCAATGTGAGAAGCCCCGCCTCCGTGGCCGATTCAATCCCCATGAAAATGCGCACCAGTCCCATTTCCTTCAATCGGCCCAGTACGTCCCGATTCGCATCTGCCGGGCGGCACTTGATCAGCAGTGCGATATCGTCCATGCCGCGGCTCTTGAACGCCTTGTCGAATCCCTCGATTCGCGCCTGGTTGTGCGCCACCGACGGCACCAGGAAATTGTCGTCGTGAAATACGAACTGCCGCGTCCCCCGATCGCGATACAGCTCCGCCATCTCATCGGCGATCAATTCCACACTGCGTTGACGAAATTTTTTGCCCGGCGCCAGATTGTGCAGGGTTGTGATGCAGCAGTACGCGCAGTTCTCGTAGCATCCGCGGCTTCCCATCAGAAAGCTGGTGGGCACTCCAGCGATGGAGTGAATCCGCCCGCGCCGCTCGGGGAACGGCAAAGTATCCAAGTCATCCAGTGTGCGGCGTTTCGGTGTGAATCGAACCTGGCCATCTTCCCGGTACGCGATTCCAGTGATCTTCGGCAAGTCATCCTTCAGATTCGCTGCCGCCGCGACTATCTCCGCCAGCGTTTGCTCTCCCTCGTGAATCACGATGATGTCGAGTTCGGAATGGTGCTCCATCAGCGCCTCTGCTGCGCACGAAGCATAATGTCCGCCCGCCACAATCAATTTTCCAGGGTGGAGTTGTTTGATCCGGCGTGCCAAGGTGAGAAATTCCTGCGCGCGCGATTGAAAACAAACCGACAGTCCGACGATCTCCGCCTCGCCCGCCTGTTCGGCGACCGCCTCCACATCATCCGCCGAATTGAACACTGCCAATGACGTCTCATGCCGCTTCGCCTGCAGTGAAGATGCTAAATATCGGATGGAAAGATTCTCCTCAAAGTCCGGACCCGCCAGAAGAACGCGCATATACCCTCCCGCTCGTCAAATCTAGAACGCGCCGATTGTACATTCCTGCATCATCGATATTGAACTTAGGCTCAGATAAATTGCACCTTGTCCCGGTGACCGGCTAACCAGAAGTTACTCCGGGTCAGAAGTCTTCCGGTGGGTCATTCCGGTCGAATCAGGAGCCCACTTGGTAAACCGGCAAAACAGCAAAACAGACAGACAAGGGCTCGCTACGAATCTCAAGGAGGGTTTTGTTACAGGCTCTTATTGTTAAGGGCTGGTAGGGCCAGTCCTGAAGGTAAGCGTCATTTGTTAAGAGGAGAAATGTCGCCACGTCTTCGGCCCAAGTGGGATCCTTCCGGAAATTGCTCCGAGGGTTCTGGGCGCATGCTCCGGGCCCGGTCGAGGGCTTCCGCTACGCTGAAGCAGATATTCTGCATTCCGAGATGGCCGTGAAATCCCGCCTCTCGCATTCTCTTCGCTGGTTGTTCTCGGGCTCCGCAAAGAATGAGCTCCCGGCCCGATTGGTGGACTTGGTCAGCGACTTTTTCCAATGCCTGAAGGCCGGTAGAATCGATTGCAGTCATGTTCCGGAGCCGGAGGATAATGATGGGTGGAAGCTCGTGCAGACGGGAAACAAGCGTGTCGAGCTTGTCGGTTGCGCCGAACAGGAACGGGCCATGGATTCTGAAGATGCTGACGTAGGAGGGGATTTCCTTGTGCTGCAATATGTGAACGTGACCCTCTCGAATGTATTCCGCCGTCACTTCTGACACGGTGGTGGTTTGCGTAACTTTACGTATGTACACCAGAGCAGCCAGAATCATTCCCGCCTCCACCGCCACAGTCAAATCGGCAAAGACTGTGAGAAGAAAGGTCACCAGCCAAGTCCCAATCTCGAAGCGGGATAGTCTCAGGAGTTCAGGAATCTCCCGCCATTCGCCCATGTTGTAAGACACAACCAACAAAATGGCGGCAAGAACCGACAGCGGAATAAATCGAGCAAGAGGCGCCGCGAACAGAACAATTGCCAAAAGAGTCAGCGAGTGGATAATCCCCGCCATCGGTGTTTTGGCGCCAGAGCGGATGTTGGTCGCCGTTCGAGCAATAGCTCCCGTAGCCGGTAGGCCGCCGAATAGAGGGGACAGGATGTTGGCGATCCCTTGTCCCACCAGTTCGACGTTCGGGTTGTGCTTGTCGCCGCTCATGCGGTCGGATACCACGGCGGACATCAGGGATTCAATCGCGCCCAACATAGCAACGGTGATCGCGGGCGATATCAGCGGCCGTAGCAGGTCCAAACGAAAATGCGGAATCTTGGGGGTTGGGAATCCCGATGGAATACCACCGAACCGGGTGCCAATCGTTGCGACAGGAAGTTTGAAGATGACAACCGCCGCTGTCCCCAGAAATAGAGCGATGATATAGCCAGGGACTTTCTTCACCAAGACCATGAACAAAATAATCACTATGAGGGCACTGACCGCTAGAGCTGTTTCCAGAGGAGAAAACGATGACAAATTGTGTGCCAGCGCCACCATGCGCGACGCAAAGTCACCCGGAATCTTATCAATCCTTAGACCAAAAAAATCTTTGATTTGAGTGCTGGCGATAATGACAGCGATGCCATTGGTGAACCCCACGACCACCGGGCGCGGGATGAATTTTACCGACGTGCCCAAACCGGTCGCTCCCAATATCAACAGAAGAACCCCAGCCATCATGGTGCACATGAACAACCCGTCGAGACCATATCTCGCAACAATTCCAAATACGACGACTACGAACGCTCCAGTGGGACCTCCGATCTGGGTAGACGAGCCGCCAAAAGCAGAGATTGCGAAACCTGCGACGATAGCACAGTACAAGCCCGCTTGGGGTGGAACGCCCGACGCAATCGCGAAGGCCATTGCCAGGGGAAGCGCCACCAGGCCGACGGTAATACCCGCCACAAGGTCTGCCACGAACGTACGTTTCGTGTAAGACCTGAAACACAGGAGCGATTTGGGGAGCCAATTGCCCATCTTGCGTTTCCTTCAAACCAGCGCGAGCGAGAACCTTAACTACCCGTAAAAGTTTACGGGTCGTGCGTCTGGTTCAGCGAACTTTACTATGAAATTGGCGATGTTTCCTATTCCGCTGAAAACTCTTCAGCTGTGTCGTGAACGAAACTTCCTGACTAGCCCGACCGAGTTCCGCGCGGGGGGCACTGCTTGCCCTTTGCCGGTCCGCTATCGATACTGGAAATCACACAAGACCAGCGAGATCGGATCAAAGCTTGTAGGTGCAATCCTGAAAGAGAACAGAACACTCGGGCCCGCTATTGGCTCATGAGCGCCATTCGGTAGGTCTCGAGTCTCGTGATTGTTCGCAAAAGCAGGACATTCTCGCGATGATATCGCCCCCTTTGCTTACAGGAAAGGTGTCCCCGTGGTGCGCGTGGTGCGTATGTTCTTAGGCGATGGTTCCTCCCTAAGCCACAGGATTGTTGTCTCTGTTTGATCAGCTCATTCACATCGCCGGCATCTGTGCTCCGGATCGCCTGCCATGAAGGAAAAAGCAGGAGTGCGATGCCGAGGGCCCATCTGTAAGAGACTTCTCTTGGTGAACCGAGAGTTGACGATGCGGCACGGCAAAGCTGTTCGCTTGTGGCTCATCGATAAGACGACGGACAAATGTCTTCAGCCTTTATCATATACTTCGTGGAACGGGAAGGAGGAACTGGACATGCTGAACGCCGTGAAGCAGTCGGTTCACAGACTGACCAGCCATTTACAGCTCATAAGCAGCTATCTGGAAGTGCAGGATTACACCAATGCGCTGGGGAGAGCGAAGGAAACCATCAAGGAAATGCACGCGCTGGAAGCGAGTCTGACGGGGCTGGCGAACGTGGGGATGACCGTGCCCAAGGATGGGGCGGTCGTGGTTCCGCATGGCTCCACCGTGGTGAGCCACGAAGATGTCAATGTGGACGTCGACAGTGATGAAGTGCGGACAGTGGACAAGGATGAAGTCCGAGACGGTTACGGGAACGATAATCCGAAAACGAAGTGAGCGTTTGATTGCGGCCGTTGGCGCCGTTGTGCGCCTCAAACCGGGGGTAGTGGGTCAGTTTAAAATCCAGCAACCACACAGCTTGATTGAGACGCGCGGTCTCGCCGATTAGGCGATGCATTACCTCAGTGCCGATGCCTTTCCGCTGAAAAGGATCATCTATAAAGATCTGAGCAACAAAAAGACCATCGTCTTGCATTGTGCTCTGCAACCAACCAACCTCGGAACTGTCGACGGTGATGATGCGGACCTGCGTCAACGCCCATTGCTCGCGAAAACTAACCGATTGAGCAGCCATATTCAAATGCAATTCCTCAATGATTTTCTTCATTCCGGCGAAGTACAGACGTTTGCAATAGTCGAAATCTTGAGTGCTCGCGGAACGAAGTGCGATCTGCATTGGCTTATCCGTAGCACGGACGATGCTGGTTTACAAGCCACTGGCGCCTGGCCGTCGTGAAAATCAACCCTGCTTTGCGGCTCTACGAATGACTCGGCTTCCAAACTACACATGAGGATGATCGCAAGTTTTACATGAAGAGCGATCCCGATAGCGCTGTGTCCACCTGAAACTGACCCACTCCCAAACCGGCCCGGTCTTGACAAAGCTGCCTCCAAGGTGAAAGGTCATTGACCCTATGGTACGTCCCGGAGCATCGTTTATTGGCATAGCATGTACCTGAGTGATACCACCCACAACACCCCTGAGGGACGATGATGGCGCGCGGTTGTCTGCAGTGAGTGAGGCGTCCCGCGCCAAACGGTACGCTGCTACCAGTCAAGTTCAATATCTGAGCGACCATATTCGGTTCATCACCCATCAGGGTAAGCAGATTCTTCTGATCGACATATCAAATTGTTCGGCTGCTGAGGTCGAACAGATTTTCCGAGCGGTCCCCGAATTGGTGACGAGCCGTCCGCGCGGTTCGGTCTTAATACTTTCCGATTTCAGCGGCGCATCCATTGACAAGGAATGTATTCGGATCATGAAAGAAACTGCTGTCTTTGACAAGCTCTATGTCAAGAAATCCGCATGGACGGGAGCGGAGAACTTTCTTCAGGGGTTGGCGGAGAGCCTGGGAGCCTTCTCCCGTCGCGACTTTCACGTTTTTGAGACCCGTGGGGAAGCTTTGGAATGGTTGGCGAAAGACTGAATCCACAGGCCCTTGGCTCAGAGCTACGTTTGTCCCAAGGATTACAACCAACTTCGAGAACCTGCCCGCCGTACCTTGTGCCATATGCGTCGCCGCCCCCGACCTAATCTCCGCTTTCTGGCAGCAAGCTTTTTTGTGGCCCCGAATATCTCTATAATTATGCGGGAGTCAATCAATCATCGATCTCGAGCGCAATTCCCATGAAAAACCCATCCCTACTTTGTGGGTTGCACCGTCTGCTGGATCGTGCGAGCCTTTGGAGAACCACCAGCCACGAGTGGACTAAGCGGGTTGTCGTTTTCAGCTCAAGGCCGCTCTCTTTCGGGAAACGCAGGTTGCCCGAAAGGGTTTTTGCGGCAGTCGCAAGTGAATGAATGTAACGCCCGAGCAGTTCGTGCGCCTGCTGGTCGGCTCGGTATCTTTTTGCAGCATTGGTCCAGCTATTACGTCGCTGCGGTCTGAAAAGACTGGGCTTCCGCTGCCCTTTCCTTGCTCAAAAGCGCATGAGCAGCGGCGTGGTCTCCGGGTCGAGCGAAGAAGTACCCCTGCACAAGTTCGCACTTCAGCTGTTTGAGCAGGCTGACCTGCTCCCCTGTTTCAGCGCCTTCGGCTACGACCTTCAATCCAAGGTTGTGTGCGAGCTTGATGATGATTCTCACGATTTCACTGGTTTCGCGGTTCGTGTCAATCTGTGAAATAAAAGTACGATCAATCTTCAGGGTGTCCACTGGGAATCCCTGCAATCGGCTCAGTGAAGAGTATCCGGTCCCGAAATCGTCAATACTTATATGAACCCCCAACCGCTTGAGTTCTGAGAGAACCAGGTTCGACCTTTGAGGATCGGCCATCGCGATGGTTTCCGTGATCTCGACGTTGATGCTGCTTGGGTGGATTCCAACTTCGGCCAGAATACTCCCGATCTGCTCCGCCAGGTCCGGCTGGGCAAACTCTTTTGGAGTGATATTCACGCTCATCGTCAACGGGGGATCGTAAGGAAATTGAGAGTGCCATGCGCGAAGCTGCGAGCAGGCTTCGCGCAGCAACAGACGGTTCATGGGTAAGATGATTCCAATCTCTTCAGCGATCTGGATGAAGTGGGCAGGTGAGAGGAGACCTTCGGGCCGTTGCCATCTGCTGAGTGCCTCGAATCCAACAATCTTTCCGCTCTGTAATGAAACAATGGGCTGATAGTGAACTCGGAATTCGCCCAGTTCTAGTGCTCGACGTAGCTCGGTTTCAAGCCGCAGTCGCTTGACCGCGACGTTATGCATCTCGGCGTCAAAAACCTGAGAGCGAGCTTTCCCTTCCCGCTTGGCGCGGTACATCCCTATCTCGGCATCGCGGACTAAATCCTCTGGATTGATATAAGAAGTTGCGCAAAAGGCGATCCCGATACTGGCCGTTGTCACCACCTCCTGCCCTTGCACCACAAAAGGAATGCCCAATCGCTCTTGAATCCGCTCGGCTACTCGAATGGCATCGCCGCAATCTCTGATTTCCTCTAGCAGTATGATGAATTCATCTCCCCCGAGTCTTGCCAGGCTTACAAAAGTGCTTGCGTCCTCGGTTCGACCTGGACGCGAAATCATATCAATCCCTCGAATACAAGCGATCAATCGGCTGGCAATTTGTTTCAACAGCCCGTCCCCTGCCGCGTGGCCCAAGCTGTCATTGAAAATCTTGAATTCATCGAGATCAATGAACAACACAGCGAATTTATAGTTTGCGTGCCTTTGGGACAGGGCAAGCGCGTGTCGCACCCGATCCAGAAACAGTGTGCGATTTGGCAGGTTGGTCAAAGCGTCATGCAACGTATGGTGCGCGAGCGTCTCTTCCGCCTGCCTGCGCTCCGTGATATCACGATTCACGATGACTAGGCTCTCCGTCACACCTTCGTCGTTGTGAATCGCGGTGGCGACTGATTCCACAATCCGCCACGTCCCATCCTTGTGGCGCATGCGGTATTCAAGCCTCTCGCCGCGCCCCGTGATTCTTGCTTTCTCCGCCGCTTCCACAACCCGCTGCCGATCCTCGGGATGGATTTGCTCCACGGAAGAAGTCAACTTCAATTCCTCTGACGAATATCCGAGAACCTTTTGGTACGCCGGGCTGTTATAGATCCGATTTCCAGCGGAATCGACGACTGCGATCATATCGGCCGCGTTCTCAGTGATCACCTCAAAAAGCTGATTGCGCTGAGTCAGTTCGCGGCGGATTCGCTGCAGTTGGAGTTGCTGATAGACCGTGTAGATGTCGAATAGGAGGACGAGGAACGCCAGCCCGCGAACCCACTCTCTGAGATCAATCCACTCGGAGTTCTGTAAGAGATGATTCTCGGGGAAGGTCAGCGACACGATGCCTGCCGTCAATACTAAGGTTACAGTGACCGCAAATCCCCACAGCCACCACTCGCGTGCTTCGACTTGTCGCATCCGTCTGGTGCGATGGAGCTTCGGTCGAGCGTTATTCAAGACCGACCCATTTCGATGAGAACATATAGTACGTAGTGTGATAACAAAGCCGACAAAGCGAAAGTTACGAAAGGCGCTCCGATGTATGGCTATGCCACGGCCGAGGCGCTAAGAGCTCATTTGTCCTTCCTGTTTCCCACAGAAAGGCAAGTGCAGACGGATCGCGAGCGGAGTTCAGTCGTTGCTCGCGAAGGATAATAGAAGAGACGCTGCCACCGACTGGGTCCGTGGCTGGGAAAAATGCGGAATATTGGCAGAATGGGTGAGCGCGGAACGAACGAACCTTCAACCTACGGATTAAGAGTAGGCCAGCGGGATACCGCCTTTCAAGTCTTAGGACCGTTAAGAGTCAACAGCTTACTGACAATCAAGCCCGCGCCGAAGCACTCCGGCTTAGGCGAAATGATACAGCCGGTGCGCCGCCCAGAATCCCCCCGAGGAGCCCTGCTCCAGAACTCGCTTTTTCAAATGTTCCTACGCTAGGAGCTTAACTTCCGTCCCTGACCTTCGCATTTGCCAAAAACTGGTAAATTGTTGCCCGCGATATGCCCAAGATTTCTGCGGCCTGCGTCTTGTTTCCACCAACATGTTCCAAAACACGCATCACGTGACGTTTTTGCAATTCTTGTACGGAGATCAGAACGTCATCCTCTCCAGCTGCGTCCCCTGACTGACCTCGCACCGGCTCCGGCAGATCTCCGATGTCAATGACTGTTCCGTCTACCATCATGCAAGCGTTGCCAATGACATTCTCAAGCTCTCGGATGTTGCCGGGCCATGAATAGATCGCCATTCTGGTTTGTGCTCGGCGCGTGATTCCGGCCACCGGTTTCTTGTACTCAGCAGCAAACTTTTCCAAGAAGTGCCTTTCCAGGAGAAGCAAATCCTCTCGTCTGTCCATCAGACGAGGCAGGGGAATCTCTACCATCGCCAAGCGGTAATAAAGGTCTTCCCGAAACGTCCCCTCTCTTACCATTGATCGGAGGTTGCGGTTGGTCGCTGCGATTACGCGGATGTCAATCGATCGCGGAACCGGAGATCCGATTCTTTGTATCTCCTGGCTTTGCAAAACGCGGAGCAATTTACTCTGCGCGGTCAAGGAGAACTCGCCGACCTCATCCAAGAAGACCGTTCCATGATTCCCGTACTCAAACACACCCATCTTATCCTGGGTGGCGCCGGTAAACGCACCTCGCACGTAGCCGAACAACTCACTTTCAACCAAGCTTTCGACAATTGCCGAACAGTTGCAAACTGCGAACGGACCTGAAGCAACCGAACTGAGGTGGTGCAAGGCACGAGCTACGAGTTCTTTCCCGGTCCCAGTCGGTCCGGTCACAAGCACAGTCCGAAAATGCGGTGCGATCCTTCGCAGTTTCGAAAACACGTCCAGCATGAGTGGACTACGCCCAACAATCCCCGCAAATCGACAGGCATCCAGTAGCTCGTGCTCAAGCTCTTGGGTTCTACGCCGGTTCGCAGCCTCGGATAACAGCTCAGCGATCCGCCGCCGGAGTTTTTCCACACTGAGCGGCTTGTTCAGGTAACCACACGCCCCTTTCTGAATGGCCTCAACCGCTGATTCCGTGGAATAGTGCGCCGTCATGAGTATCACTTCAGCCCCTGGATCTGCGGCCAAAATCCGCTCCAGCATTTCCAGCCCCTGAATCCCGGGCATCATCAGATCAAGGAGGACGATTTGGGGACGGATCCGTTTGAACATCTCCAGGCCGACATGGGGATCGCCTGCGGTAAGAACTTCCACGCCAGCATTCGACAGCGCGTCTGTGATTAGTTCTAGGCTCTGCGCCTCGTCGTCAATCGCTAGGAGTTTGGGAGTCTTGGGGTCGGGCATATACGGAACCCTGACACGTTCGATGATTCTGTCTGTTCGTGAGCGTATCAGACTCGATTCAGGTCTGTCACTTGCTCCTGAGTACCCCTATCCCTAGTGTAGTGCGTCATGCAGATTGACGGTTATTGAGGGTGCGGCGGGCGCGTT
>Ga0209420_1001523_pt1 | contig 10901 bp, 11 predicted proteins | sample BlaSpr_A8_OM1_O1_FD_187972 | JGI IMG/M metagenome (GOLD analysis project Ga0209420, IMG submission 187972) | Forest soil microbial communities from Thunder Bay, Ontario, Canada - Black Spruce, Ontario site 2_A8_OM1_O1 (SPAdes) (version 2) | ecosystem: Environmental > Terrestrial > Soil > Boreal...
CCACCAGCCAGTAGCCCGCCGCCGCGGGATCGTGGGCCAGGCCGACGATCGGCTGGTTCAGCTGCAGAGAGCCGGTCGAGCCCCAGAACGGCGCGTCGCCGTAGTTGAAGATGCCGCCGTCGGCCGCCACCAACCAGTAGCCGGCGCCGTTGGTCGTCGCCTCCAGGCCGACGACCGGCTGGTTCAAGCGCAACGAGCCCGTCGAGCCGCGGAAGGTGGCGTCGCCGTAGCTGAAGACGCCGCCGTCGGATCCCACCAGCCAGTAACCCCGGCCCGATGGCGTGGCGGCCAGACCGACGACCGGCGCGTTGAGCCGCATGGAGCCGGCGGACCCCCAGAAGGTGGCGTCGCCGTAGCTGAAGACGCCGCCGTCGGAGGCGACGAGCCGGTAGCCGTCACCCGACGGCGTGGCGGCCATGCCGACAATCGGCGCGTTGAGCGGGAGCGCGCCGGCCGAGCCCCAGAAGCCGGCATCGCCGAAGCTGAAGATGCCGCCGTCGGCCGCCACCAACCAGTATCCCTTGCCGTCGGGCGTCGCCGCCATGCCCACGATGGGCGCGTTGAGGGTGTGGCCGCTCATGCTCCCGTAGGACGCCGCGTCGCCGAAGGCGTAGACGCCACCGGTCGACGAGGCGATCCAGTAGCCGCCGCCGTCCGGGGTCGACGCCATGGCGACCGCGGTGGCGACGGAGGTCGCCGCCGCCGCCGCGGGTGTCGACCGGACCACGCTCTGCCACGTCACCAGCAACATGGTGAGCAGCGCCAACGCGACCAGAGGCGTCGACCGTCGGCGGGCACGGACCGAGAGCAAGGACCCAGGTTATGGCGCTCGGTCCACCTGCCACGAGTCGGCTGCGTCCGCCGCTGGCAGACTGGCGCACGTGCCGCCCGACTGTCAGTGGCCGGACAACTTCGCTGCCCTGCGACGCGGCGACGGGTGTCCGATGTGCGGTCCGGGCCAGGACGAGACCCCACACGGCGTGCGCGTGTTCGCGGGCGGCTGGGCCGATGGGTACCTGGGCCGCTACCCGGTCCGGCCCGGCTATGCCTATGTGATCTGGAAGGGGCGCCACGTCGCCGAGCCCTGGGAGCTGACGGCGGAAGAGTCCGCCGGCTTCTGGTCGGAGGTCGGCCGCGTCGCCAGGGCCGTCGAAGACCGGTACCAACCGGCCAAGATGAACTGGCTCAGCCTGGGCAACGGTGTGCCGCACCTGCACGTCCACCTGGTGCCGCGACCGCTCGACGACGCCCGGGCGGGCTGGCCGCTCGAGTCCGAGGCGTTCCACGTCGAGGCCACGACCCCCGTGGAGCAGGACGAACTCGAGGCGGAGGCCGCCGCGCTGCGCATCGCCCTGCGGGGCTGAACCCCACACGGGGCCCCAGGCGCCCCGGGCCGGGCCGAGCCGAGCCCGCCCGCCTGGATACGCTCCGCCGATGGAGCTGCTGGCCGAAGGGCGCACCGCCGAGGTCTTCGCCTACGGCGAGGGGCGTGTCCTCAAACTCGACCGGCCGGAATGGAACGGCCTGGCCCCCTTCGAGGGGGACGTGCTGGTCCAGCTGGCCGGGGCCGGGCTGCCGGTGGCCCGGCCGCACGGGTCGTCACCGTCGAGGGGCGCAGCGGGATCGTCCTCGACCGCGTCGACGGCGTCACGCTGCGAGAGGACCTGCTGACCTCGTCGGGCGCCGGGGTGGAGGCGCTCGCCGAGCGCTTCGTCGAGCTGCAGCTGCAGGTGAACGCCACGACCGTGCCGGGCCTGCCCCCGTTGGTGCCCCGCTTGCGGACGGAGATCACGGCCAGCATCGCCGACGAGGCTCTCCACGGCGAGCTGTTGGCGCTGCTCGACGGCCTGGACGACGGCGGGCTCGGGGTCTGTCACTACGACCTGAGCCCCGACAACGTGCTGGTCGGTCCCGATGGTTGGGTGGTGATCGACTGGATCACGGCCGCCGCCGGGCCCTCGGCGGCCGACTTGGCCCGCACGCTCGTCATGTGGGGCCGGGTGAGCGCCGAACCGATCGTCACCTTCCTGCGCGGCGTGCGCCGGATCGGCGCGGCCCGCCGCGGGCTCGGGGACGTGGTGCTCGACGACTGGGTCCGGGTGGTGGCGGCGGCCCGCCTGGGCGAGGGCTTCGAAGGCGAGGAGGCGGCGTGGTTGCGGCAGGTGGCCGACGGAGGGCTGCGCCTCTTCGCTTGAGCGAGCAGAGCGCGAGGGTCAGGCGGCCGGGCTCTCGGCCAGGTCGAGGTCGGGCAGCAGGCGCGACACCAGCTCCATGGCCCGGAAGCCCAGTTCGGCCGGGCCGGCGGCGTCGGGACGCATCAGGTTGGCCATGATGCGCAGGAGCGTGTTCATAAGGACGTCCGACCGCATGCCCAGGCTGACGCAGAGCCGCATCGCCTCGGGATGCGAGATCATGTGCACGAAGGCGCGCGCCACCTTGTAGTAGGGCCCGTAAGCCGCGTTGAGCTCCCGCTCGTAGTCGAGGAGCGCCTCGGTGCCCTCACCGGTCAGAGCGTGGCCGAGCGCGGACGCGGCGAGCCGGCCCGTCTCGTAGGCGTAGGCGATGCCCTCCCCGTTGAACGGGTTGATGGCGCCGCTCGCGTCGCCGGCAATCAGCACGTTGCCACCCGCCCGCGGCCCGACCGACAGCCCCATGGGCAGCTTGCCGCCGGTCGGCGGCCCACAGCTGGTCTCGGGGCTCAAGCCCCACGACACCGGGGCGTAGCCCACGAAGGCGTCCATGAGGTGCGTCGTGTTGAGGCCCTTCCAGCGCTGCTCGCTCGACAGCAGGCCCACGCCCACGTTCACCCGCCCGTCGCCCATGGGGAAGATCCAGCCGTAGCCCGGCACGGCGTTGCCCTCGGCATCACGGATGTCGAGGTGCGACTCGATGAACTGGTCGTCGTGACGGTCCGAGCGGTAGTAGCCGCGCAGGGCCATGCCGAGCGGCAGCTCCCGGCGCCGGGTCGTACCGAGAACGCGCCCGATCCGTGAGTTGGACCCGTCGGCCACCACCACGTAGCGCCCCTTGATGGCACGTGCCGTCTCGGACCCCTTCTCCTTGACGGTGACGCCGCTGAGCGTGGGCAGCGGTTGGGTCGGTGCGACCGAGTCGTCGACGACGGGCGCGACGACCTCGGTGCCCTGCAGCAGAGTGGCCCCCGCCTCCTCGGCGCGGGCGGCGACCAGCCCGTCGAGATCGTGGCGCGTGATGGTGTAGCCGTAGTCAGGGAAGTTCGGGTGCTGAGGCCAGCGCATCTCAATCGACCGACCGAAACCGAACGCACGCAGGCCGGTGTAGCGGTGCGATCCCGCCAGGGCGTCCTCGAGACCCATGTCGGCCAGCTGGCGCACGCCACGGGGCGTCAGCCCGTCGCCGCAGGTCTTCTCGCGCGGGAATTGCTTCTTCTCCACCACGACGACGTCCCAACCGGCGTCAGCCAGCCAGTACCCGCAGGCCGAGCCGGCGGGACCGGCGCCCACGACCACCACGTCGTACACGTGCTCGGCCGCCGGCCGCTGGCGCGTGCTCGCCGGCACCGGATGTGCCGCCTGTGTCCCCGTCGTCCCCGAGGCGGCCGCTGCCGGGGTTGCCGGTGCCGCCTTCTTGGCCGCCGCCGACTTCTTGGCCGGTGCCGCCTTCTTGACCACCGCCTTCTTCGCTGGGAGCTTCACGGCCGACGCAGCCTTCTTGGCAGCGGCCTTCTTCGCCGGGACCTTCCTGGCCGGCGTCTTGGCCGCCGCGGCCTGCTTCTTCGTGGGCGTCTTGGCCGCCTTGGCCGTTCTCGACGCCTTCTTCGGCGTGCCTGCAGGGGGAGTCGCGTCGGGTGGCGTCACGAGGGCATCGTAGGTCTGCCGGTGGGGCCTCTGACCAGCACCGCGGATGTGCCTGCCGAAGTGGTCACATGGTAGAAACGGTCCACCGTGGACCAGTACCTCCCGATTCTCATACTGGGCGTGCTCGGCTTCGCCTTCACCGTGTTCTCGCTGATGTCTTCGGCCATGCTGGCGCCGAGGAAGAAGCCGACGGCGGCCAAGCTGGCGCCCTACGAATGCGGCATCGTGCCCAACATAGAGCCGCCGCAGCGCTTCCCGGTGCGTTTCTACCTGGTGTCGATGATCTTCATCATCTTCGACATCGAAATCGTGTTCCTCTACCCGTGGGCGGTGGTCTTCCACCAGATCGCCACGTTCGGCCTCGTCGAGGTGATCGTGTTCGCCGCCGTCGTGTTCGTGTCCTTCCTGTATCTGATTTCGGAAGGCGCCCTGACCTGGGGCCCGCCCAAGACCCTGCAGCCGGGCATGCCGAGCCGCACCTCGGAGTCGACCATCATGCGCATCAGCGCGGCCCGTCCGACCTCACCCGGAGAGGCGGCCTGAGGCAGTGGGTATCGAGGACCTCCAGCACAACTTCCTGACCGGCCGCCTCGAGGACATGGTCAAGTGGGCGCGGCGCAACAGCGTGTGGCCGGCCACCTTCGGGTTGGCCTGCTGCGCCATCGAGATGATGTCGGTCGGCGCCGCCGATTACGACATCAGCCGGCTCGGCATGGAAGTCTTCCGGGCCTCGCCGCGCCAAGCCGACCTCATGATCGTGGCGGGCCGCGTCTCACAGAAGATGGCCCCCGTCCTGCGCCAGGTCTACGACCAAATGATGGAGCCCAAGTGGGTGATCTCCATGGGCGTGTGCGCCTCGACGGGCGGGATGTTCAACAACTACGCCATCGTGCAGGGGGTGGACCAGATCGTGCCGGTCGACGTGTACGCCCCCGGCTGCCCGCCCTCGCCCGAGACGCTCCTGCACGCCATCCTGACGCTGCACGAGAAGATCCGCACCGGCGAGATCACGCGTCGTCCCGGCTCGTCGGTCCCCGTCGGCGAGCAGGCGACCGGTGGGTGGGTGCCGGCAGTGCCCGACGCCGTGCGGGTGGCCACGCCCCGGTGACCGAGACCGCCTCGACCGCCCCGGCGGCGGCGCCCACGGGCGTCCTGCCCGACGTGCCGCGCCTGCCGGACCGGCTGGTGGACCAGCTGGCCTTCCCGGCCCGCGACACCTACCACCGGATGGTGGCCGCCTTCCGTGACTCCGGCTTCGAGCTGTGCGCGGACCTCTGCGCGGTCGACTACCTGACGCACCCGGGACGGACGCTGCCCGACGGGGTCGAGGCCGAGCGCTTCGAGGTGGTCGTCAACCTGCTGTCGCTCTCCGTGCGCCAGCGCGTGCGCATCCGTGTGCAGGTGCCCGAGGGCGCCCCCGAGGTCGACAGCATCACCGACCTCTACCCGGGGGCCGACGCCATGGAGCGTGAGGCCTACGACCTGCTCGGCATCCTCTTCACCGGTCACCCCGACATGACGCGCATCCTCATGCCCGAGGATTGGGAAGGCCACCCGTTGCGCAAGGACTACGGCGTGGGGCGCGTGCCGGTCCAGTTCAAGGAAGCACCGGGGCCGCGGTGACCGACCACGACAACGACGACGTCGTGCACGAAGAGCTCGGCCACGCCGGCGGTCTCGAGCCTGAGCCCGAGGACGTCGAGCTCGGCCTCGAGACGACGGAGAAGGCGCACCGTGAAGCCGAGGAGGACCGCTGGTTCCAGAGCGAGACCTCCGAGGGCGCCCAGGAGCTGCTGCCGCGGGGGACCACCACGGCGGGCGAGCTGCGCCAGGAGGTGGGCGCCGTGCTGCGCCTGCCCGAGGGTGGCTACGTCGACGCGGGCGACATCGACATCGAGCGGCGCGACGACCAGACGATGATCATCAACATGGGTCCCCAGCACCCCTCCACCCACGGGGTGCTACGCCTGATGCTCGAGCTCGACGGCGAGACGGTGCTGCGCACCAAGCCGATCATCGGCTACCTGCACACGGGCATGGAGAAGACGGGCGAGGAGCTCACCTACGTCACGGGAGCCACCAATACGACCCGGATGGACTACCTGTCGCCCATCGCCAACGAGCTGGTGTTCTGCATGGCCACCGAAGCGCTGCTCGGTGTCGAGCTCCCGCCGCGCGCCATATGGATCCGCATGCTCATGGCCGAGCTCAACCGTATGTCGTCGCACTTGATCTGGATGGCCACCAACGGTATGGACCTCGGTTCCACGTCCATGATGATCTACGGCTTCCGCGAGCGCGAGATGATCCTGGCCTTCTTCGAGAAGACGACCGGCCAGCGCATGAACCACAACTTCATCCGCCCCGGGGGCGTGGCGGCCGACCTGCCCGATGGATGGCAGGACGACATCGAGATCATCTGCGAGACGATCCTGGCCCGCACCTACGAGTACGACGAGCTTCTCACCGGCCAGCCGATCTTTCGCGACCGCACCGAGGCCGTGGGCAACATCTCGGCTGAGGAGGCGCTTGCGCTCGGGGTGACCGGTCCGATCCTGCGCTCCACCGGGGTGCCGTGGGACCTACGGCGCACCATGCCGTACCTGGCCTACGACAAGCTCGACTTCGACGTCATCGTGGGCAGCTACGGCGACAACTTCGACCGCTACTCCGTGCGCCTCAACGAAATTCGTGAATCCATCCGCATGGTCGGACAGATCGCCGAAATGATGCCGCCGGGCGACTACCGGGTGCAGGACCGCAAGGTCACCCCACCACCGCGCGCCCGCATCGACGAGAGCATGGAGGCGCTGATCCACCACTTCAAGATCTTCACCGAGGGCTTCCGCGTGCCCGAAGGCGAGGTCTACGTCGCCATCGAGTCGCCCCGCGGCGAGCTGGGCTGCTACCTGGTCTCCGACGGGACCTCGAAGCCCTACCGCCTGCACATTCGGGCCCCCAGCTTCGTCAACCTGCAGGCTCTCCCGCTGCTGCTGCGCGGCGGCCTCATGGCCGACGCCGTGGCCGTCATCTCCTCGGTCGACCCCATCATGGGCGAGGTCGACCGGTGAGCCACCTCAACGCCGACATCACCGAGCGGGCCAAGGCGCTGGTGGCGCTCTACCCCCACCCGCGTTCGGCGCTCATCCCGCTCTGCCACCTGGCCCAGGAGCAGGACGGCTGGCTTCGTCCCGAGGCCATCACCGAGATCGCCGAGCTGTGTGGCGTGACCGAGGCCGAGGCACGGGGCACGGCCACCTTCTACGACATGCTGCACGTCGAGCCCGTCGGCACCTACGTGCTGTCGGTCTGCACGAACATCGCCTGCATGCTCGGTGGCGCGCTCGAGCTGCTCGAGCACGCCCAGTCGTCCCTCGGGGTCCGGGCCGGCGGGACGACGCCCGACGGCGTCTTCACGCTGCACGAAGCCGAGTGCCTGGCCGACTGCGACCGCACGCCCTGCGTGCAGGTCAACCACCGCTACGTGGGCGCGCAGACGCCCGAGAGCTTCGACCAGCTGCTCGACGACCTGCGCGCCGGCCGGCTGGCCGACAGCGTGCCGCCCCACGGCACGCTGGTGCGCGTGCGCCGCAGCAGCGGGCTGCAGGTCGACCCCCAACTCATCGTGCGCGAACGGGCGGCGGCCGCCGAGGCCCAGACCGCCCGCGCCGGCCAGGCGGCGGAGAAGGCCTGAGCCCATGGCCATCACGGACGCCCCCAAAATCATTACGTCGCGCCTCGGCTACGACGACAGCTACACCATTGAGCGCTACCTGGCCAGCGGCGGCTACGAGGCGCTGCGTAAGGCGCTGAGCATGACGCCCGAGGCGGTGGCGGCCGAGGTCGACGCGGCCAGCCTGCTCGGGCGGGGCGGCGCCGGCTTCCCAGCCGGGCGCAAGTGGTCGATGCTGCGCAAGAACCCGCTGACCTATCTCGTCATCAACGGCGACGAGTCGGAGCCGGCGACCTTCAAGGACCACATGCTCATAGAGGGCGACCCGCACCAGATCCTCGAGGGCGTGCTGATCTCGGCCTACGCCCTCCAGGTCAGCCAGGCCTTCATCTACCTGCGCGGCGAGTTCGCCCTCGGGCTCGAGCGCCTGCAGCAGGCCCTCAACGAGGCCTACGCGCACGGCGCGGTAGGCGCGGACATCTTCGGTTCGGGCTTCAGCCTCGACGTGGTGGTGCACCCCGGTGCCGGGGCCTACATCTGCGGCGAGGAGACGGCGCTGCTCGAGTCACTCGAGGGCAAGCGCGGCTTCCCGCGCATCAAGCCGCCGAATTTCCCGGCCGCCATCGGCCTCTACGGCGAGCCCACCGTGGTCAACAACGTCGAGACGATGGCCAACATCCCCTGGATCATCACCAACGGCGGTGCGGCCTTTGCCGCACTGGGGGCCGGCCGCTCGACGGGCACCCGCCTGTTCGCCCTGGCCGGCCACGTGCGCAACCCCGGCAACTACGAGCTCGAGATGGTCAAGACCACCTTCCGGGACCTGATCTACGCCCCGGTGCTGGGCGGGGGTATCCGCAGCTCCAACAAGCTCAAGGCCTTCATCCCCGGGGGGGTCTCCGCGCCGTGGTTCGGCCCGGACCAGGTCGACCTGCCTCTGGGCCAGGACGAGGTGGGCGACGCCGGCTCCATGCTCGGCTCGGGTTCGGTCGTCGTCATGGACTCGGCCACCTGCATGGTGCGCGCCTCCTGGCGCATCACCAAGTTCTTCAGCCGGGAGTCGTGCGGCCAGTGCACCCCGTGTCGCGAGGGCGCGGGCTGGCTCGAGCGCATCCTGTTCCGAATTGAGAACGGCGCCGGGCGCGAGGAAGATCTGGACCTCCTCATGGACCTGTGCGACAACATCTCCCCGGGCGTGAACTGGCCGCCACAGCAGACCACCATCTGCGTGCTGGGCCCATCCATCCCGTCGTCCATCGCGTCGGGTATCCGTATGTTCCGCGACGAGTTCCTGGTGCACGTCAAGGACGGGGGGTGTCCCTTTGACTGACACGGCGAAGACCGACCAGGCGACCGAGGAGCTCACCTTCACCCTGGACGGCCGCTCGGTGACGGCGGCCAAGGGCGAGCTGCTCATCGCCGCGGCCGAACGGGCCGGCACTTACATCCCACGCTTCTGCTACCACCCGCGCATGGACCCCGTCGGCATGTGCCGCATGTGCCTGGTCGACGTGGAGGGGCCGCGCGGCGCCACGCTGACGCCCGCCTGCTTCGTGCAGGTCAACGACGGCATGGTGGTCGACACCGCCAACGAGCGGGTCAGGAAGGCCCAGGACGGGGTGTTGGAGTTCCTGCTGGCCAACCACCCGCTCGACTGCCCGGTGTGCGACAAGGGTGGCGAGTGCCCGCTGCAGGACCAGACGCTGGCCTACGGGCCGGGCGAGTCCCGCTTCATTGAGGAGAAGCGCCACTTCGAGAAGCCGATCGCCATCAGTGACCTCGTGCTCCTCGACCGCGAGCGCTGCATCCAGTGCGCACGTTGCACCCGCTTCGCGGCCGAGGTGGCGGGCGAAGCACAGATCGACTTCTCCGGGCGTGGCGAGGCGGTCGAGGTGGCGACGTTCCCGACCCAGCCGTTCGAGTCCTACTTCAGCGGCAACACCGTGCAGATCTGCCCGGTGGGTGCGCTGACGGCGACGCCCTACCGATTCACCGCGCGTCCCTGGGACCTCGATCAGGTCGAGTCCACCTGCACCACCTGCGCCGTCGGCTGCCGGGTGGCCGTGCAGTCGTCGCAGAACCGCCTGACCCGGCTGCTCGGCATCGACACCGAGCCGGTGAACCACGGCTGGCTGTGCGACAAGGGCCGCTTCGCCTACGAGTCGGTCAACGGCGACGAGGTCGAGTCGGGTCCGCTGCCCGCCGAACTGGAGGGGGAGAACGTCGACGTCGCTCCGGCCACCGCCTCGCAGGTGGTGAGCCTGGGCGTGGCCCGGGGCCAGTTCCTGGGCGAGGCGCAGGAGACGGGGCGCTTCGAACACGGCCGCCTGGTCGAGCCGCGCCTCCGCAAGGAGGGCGAGCTGGTCCCGGTCAGCTGGAGCGAGGCGCTGACGGCGGCGGCGGCGGGGATCAGCCGGGCCAAGGAGGCCGGCGGCGCCGGCGCGGTGGCCCTCATCGGCGGCGCCCGCCTGACCAACGAGTCGGCCTACGCCTGGGCCAAGCTGGCCAAGGGCGTCATCGGTACCGATTCGGTCGACGCCCAGCTGGGCGACGGCCTGCCGGCCGACCTCGTGCTCGGCCTGCCCCGGGCCACCATCGACCAAGCGGCGCACGCACCCGTCCTGATCAGCCTCGCCGGTGACCTGCGCGAGGAGCTGCCCGTCCTCTTCCTGCGCCTTCGTGCGGCCGTCGAGGGCGCCACCGAGCTCATCGAGATCTCGCCCACGCCGACCGCGCTCAGTCCGCCAACCACCACAGCGCCCTCGAGCGCACCGACTATCCAGGCGACAAGAGGCCCGGCTACCAGCACAGGTCCGATGCCAGGAATGGCGAAGAATGCCGATCCCAACAGGAGACCCCAAATACCACCCCAGAAGGCGCCGGATTTTCCCCAGCGCTTCATGCGGTCGCCGGTATTGTAATACCCAACGACGTTCTCCTCGGTGTGATAATCCTTGCCGACGATCGACAATCTCTTCATATCAAAGCCAGCCTTTTGGAGTTCCTTCAGAGCTTTCTCGGCCTCGGAGTGGCTTCCATAAACGGCTACAACCGCGTTCTTTTCATACAACATTTTCTTTCTCCTTTTTAGTAACTACCGGCCTGCGATCGGTGTGCCTGCTATGAGAAGTAGCTTCATCTTTACCTTTTTCCGCCGTGCGGATTGTCACGACTGTTTTCTTGAAGTGCACCACACCACGCCGATTCATGAACTGTTGAATCCGCTCAGTTGAATCCGCATTCGCGTGCGAAGTTGCATGGAACTACCAACGCCCGTGGTCGGTTGACCGCGGAAGGTCACTCTCGGGACAGGCCGCCTTCTCCGATTCGAAACGGCCCGTTCCTGGAGCGATTGGTAAAACGAATCACGCGCAGCGTTCAGACAACTCGCC
>Ga0209420_1001524_pt1 | contig 10898 bp, 12 predicted proteins | sample BlaSpr_A8_OM1_O1_FD_187972 | JGI IMG/M metagenome (GOLD analysis project Ga0209420, IMG submission 187972) | Forest soil microbial communities from Thunder Bay, Ontario, Canada - Black Spruce, Ontario site 2_A8_OM1_O1 (SPAdes) (version 2) | ecosystem: Environmental > Terrestrial > Soil > Boreal...
GAGCATGTGGTGCCGCCGGCTTTGTCGTCGAAGGCGCCGGTGGGCGCGTCATCTTATGTTTACGGGTTCCGTGTTCCGTTGCTGGTGGTGTCGGCTTATACTCCGGCGGGGACGGTGAGCAATACGATGGGGCTGGATTTTGGGGCGATGCTGAAGTTCACCGAGGAGATTTTTAATTTGGGGGTGATTCCTCCGGGGGATAATGCGGATTCATACGCGAATGACGATCTGGGAGAGTTTTTCCAGTTCAGCAAACCTCCGCGAACTTTCGAGAGCATTGCGGCTCCGGTTAAGAAGGAAGTATTTCTTGATTCTAAGCGGCCGCAGGGGCCGCCGGATAACGACTGACGCGTTGGGCATGGCCGCAGCGTGAATCTACATCGGAACATCTACATTGGAACCAGAGCGAGAATATCGCTGTCGATCAGGCGGGCGCGGGAAAAATGCTCTAACCTGACGAGCAAAGGGAGCGTGACTGGCTGTCCGGTGGGCACGACCAGAACTCCGGCGTGATTGGTAACATTCTGCTGCAAGATCATGCCGATGGTTAGTTTGGAAATTGGAATTCTGCGAAGAGTCATCTTCGAATCCTCGGACTTCATATCTTTCAATGCGTCGACCAGTTCCCGGTCGAATCCAGATCTGTATTGGAGGCGAGTCACGGCTTCGTCTGCAGGCACGCCTCTCATTCTGAGGTTATCAAAAGCAATCGCAACTCGAAGCATCCTGGCGCCGATCGCCAGCACCGCTTCGGGCATATCTGGTACCTGTGGGGATTTCTGTAGGATTCCCGCGAGCAGTTGCTGACCGATCATCCAGGCGACGGGGGCCAGTTGCGGGATATTGGCCAGAAGGCCGCTTGCCAGGGCGGGGTGAGTCTCAAAGCGAAGGCGATTTTCGGCTGACAGATGCGTATCCGAGTAAGCAGCTCGGATGAGGTCGTGGTCCAGCATGATGCAACCGTACTGCGAAAGCATGGCTGCGGCCTCATAGCTCCATGAAGGCGGAAGATGTAACGTGGCCACGAAATGGCGGACGTAATGGCTGATGCGGATGGATTTGGCAAACGCCGCGGGGCTGACGGCTGCCAGGACATCGGTCAGCACTTTGATGCTGCCCGCCAGTGTGCTTGCCACGATCTGTTTGTGCGCGGCGGCAAGCCGGTACTGTTTCGATGCGCTGGCAATCGCGTTGGCTAGAACCTGCGGTTCGCAGGGTTTGGCAAGAAACTGGAATATGTTCGCCTGGTTGACGGCGCCCATGAGCGCACTGACGTCAGAATATCCAGTAAGGATCATTTTTACGGTGTCGGGGGCGACCTCACCGACGCGAGCTAGAAACTTTACGCCGTCCATGCCGGGCATGCGCATGTCGGAAATCACAGCAGCGTAGGGACCCTGACTGTGGATGAGTGCGAGCCCTTGTTCTCCGCCGACCGCGGTATCGATTTCGAATTGAGGGCGCAGCATCAGTTCGTAGCCGGTGAGGAACGCCGGCTCATCGTCTACGAAAAGAATCTTGTTACCCATGAAGCTGTCTCGATTTCAGATTAGGTTTCGCAGCGGGTCTGGTGTTGGTCCGACTGGCCTTGATCCGATCCAATGATGACGGGTCGGGTCGCCCACATCATGGGATCGGCAGTTGGTTAGGAAAACTTTAGCTAATTCAGGGCAGGAAGATTGGGCTGGTCTGGTGTCGTGTTTTCTTGCGATGACTAATGCACCGACCACTGCGGATCTTCTTCGGGCTTTACGATGCGGCCGTCGCGCATGTGGATGATGCGGTCTCCGTAGGCGGCGGCTTCGGGATTGTGCGTGATCATCAGCACCGTTTGGCCTAATTCCTGATTGGACTGGCGCAACATCTTGAGCACAATGTTGGAGTTCTCGGTGTCGAGATTGCCGGTAGGTTCGTCGGCTAGAACGATTACCGGCTGATTGACCAGGGCGCGAGCCAGCGCTACGCGCTGCTGTTCGCCGCCGGAAAGTTCCGAGGGGCGATGGTTGAGGCGCTTGGTTAGCCCCAGCAGATCGCAGATGCGGAGGAAGAAGGCGGGATCGCGGCCGCCGTTGCCGGAGATTTCCTGGGCGATGGCGATGTTAGAGCGGGCGTCGAGCGTGGGCAGCAGGTTGAATTTTTGAAATACGAATCCGATTTTGCGCTTGCGCATGTTCGTGCGCTCGGCGTCGGAGAGCGTGGCGAAGTCGTCGCCATCGAGAATTACTTTGCCGGAATCGGCGCGGGTTAATCCGCCGAGCAGGTAGAAGAGGGTGGACTTGCCGCTGCCGGAAGGGCCGACTACGGTGACGAACTCTCCTTTTTGAATGGCGAAGGAGATGCCGCGAAGCGCGGGGACGTCGATTTTTCCCACGCGATAGGTTTTGTGCAAGTCAATCGCTTCGATGAATGCTGGCATGCTTTAGTTGAGTTTACACTGGGCGGGCGTGATTTTCAGCGGAGGCAAAGCCTCTAATCGCGGAGACCGCGGAGAACGGCCGGGGAGTTCGCGGAATGCGCGGCTCGCTTCGCTCGCCGGACAGCCGTGGGCGGCTGTCCCCACATCTGTTTCACGTGCAACATTTTCAGGCCATCGCACTTCAGGCTGCGCCCTGGCGGGGCGTGAAGTGATGGCGGTCTTGCATTTTTTTGGGGCCGCGCTTGCGGATCAGGAGAAGGCGGATTCGCTCCAGCAAGTCGGCTGGTGCGTACATTCCTCGGGCCAGGAATACGTCCGCTTGCGATTCGTGATCGTAGACGCGGACCTTGCTGGAAATAAGAATCGCCGGAGTGTGCGGCGAAAGCTTTTTGATGGCGGCGATTAACTGCGGGCCGTCGAGGCCGGGCATGGCCATGTCAGTGACCACGAGATCGATGCCGCCCTGCTTGAAACGATCGAGGGCTTCTTCGCCACGGGAGTAACTGGCCACGCGGTAGCCGCGAGTCTCAAGCATGATTTTGCGATAGGAAAGCGATTGTTCGTTGTCGTCGACACAAAGGATCGTGCGTTTAGGTTTCATCCACCGCCTGGAAATCCGCCGGCTGCCGGCTGATCAATTTGCCGGAACCCGCGGATTTTTTCTCTGTTCGTGAAGAATGGAAGAGCGAATGAATCCTATCGGTAAGCGGTAAGGCTGTAAAGTAGCGTGAAAGCAAATGGCAGAGTTTGGCTATTGACTTTTTTCGTCGTCGCGAAAGAGTGCGATTCTGCGGCACATGCGGATGGCACTTTAGAGGAGTAGTTCGCCGCGCATGATTTCTACCGAGCTGCCGCCAACGCGTACGTTGACCACGCGGTTATCGGCGCTCTTGCCATTGCCGCTCTTGCCGCTAAAAGACGCGCGCACGAAAATCCGGCTCGGCCGTTTCATCTCGAGACCTTGTTCGATGAGGACGCGCTCGTCAGGCTCGGCCACGCCATGAGCCACCATCCAGGCCGCAGTACAACCCGCGGCAGAGCCGGTGGCCGGGTCCTCGCCGTTGTAAAACAGCATGCGGGCGTGCAGACGGGCTTCGCGATCTACGGTCTCGCGGGTGACGAAATAAAAAAACTTGCCCGCAGTGCGGGAGAGATATTCGGCAGCGCGGTTGAGATCGATCTGGAGATTTTGCATTACCGCCAGCGATTTCAGCGGAGTGACAGTGTGCGCGATTCCGGTGGAAATGGTTTCAATGGGCAGGGAATCGTCGAAATCTTCAGGGCGCAATCCAGTGGCGCGGGCTACGGCTTCGCGGTCGTGTTGCATGACGAAAGTGGGATCGATCTGCGTCATCTCGCCGAATGAAGGTTCTCCATTCGAGTCTTCGAAATGGACCGGCACTTTGCCGACGTTCAGCTCGAGCATGACTTCTTTGTTACCGCTTTGGCCGCGCAGAGCAAATGCCGTGCCCAGCGTGGGATGGCCGGCGAACGGGAGTTCTTCCTGCACGGTGAAGATGCGGACTCGGATGCCTTGCTCGCGCTCGATGGCGGAGTCGCGAGGAAGGATGAATGTGGTTTCGGAGAGATTCATCTCCTTGGCGATGGATTGCATTTCGGCGTCGGTCAAGCCGCGGCCGTCGGAAAACACGGCTAGGGAATTGCCTTCGAGCGGACGGGCGGAGAAAACGTCCCATTGCGTCATGGCTAGAGATCGTGGTGGTTGGGTCATGAATTGACTCCGGTGCGAGTTAAGGTTCAGCGATGATCTCGCCGCACAGAACACAAGATGTCGGGGGACGCGTTGGCGATGCAGGAAAACCAAAGGCTAAAACGCGGAGGGAGCGGAGAACGGCCGCGAAGGTCGCAGAGGGAAGCCTCAGAGGCGAGACTTTTTTGTGGTGCTCGCGGTTGACAGTGCGAGTGCGGGCTTCTATTCTAACTTGGTGTTTTGCCCCGACAATGCCGCGTGTTGTTGCATGTGTTCACCGCCATGTGGGTAGGGAGCAAACAAAAATTTCTTCCAACCCACCCGGCGGCGCGGGTGGGTTTCGTTTCCACGCGAAGTTCCTCCGCGCTGAGCACCCCGGCTGGCCAAGTTTCGCCGCTTCTAGCAATCAAATTCACAAGGAGAAGAATATGAGCACCGCAACTGTAGGCGAGACCACAGGCAGAATCCCCCGCATCAACGACACTGCTCCTGATTTCACGGCGGAAACTACGCAAGGCCCGATTCACTTTCATGAATGGATCGGCGATGGCTGGGCGATTTTATTTTCCCACCCTAAAGATTTCACTCCGGTGTGCACCACCGAACTCGGCTATATGGCGGGCTTGCAGCCGGAATTCGCCAGGCGCAACACGAAAATTATCGGCTTGAGCGTGGACCCGGTCAGCAGCCACGGCAAGTGGGCCGCGGATATTGAAGAGACGCAGGGGCACAAGGTGAATTATCCGATGATCGGCGACCCGGAACTGAAGATTGCGAAGCTGTATGGCATGTTGCCGGCCGAGAGCGGGGCTACTTCCGAGGGCCGCACGGCGGCGGACAACGCGACTGTTCGAACAGTATTTGTGGTTGGGCCGGACAAGAAGATCAAACTGCAGCTCAGCTATCCGATGAGCACGGGGCGGAATTTTGACGAAGTGCTGCGCGTGCTGGATTCGATGCAGCTCACGGCGAAACACAAAGTGGCTACGCCGGTGAACTGGAAGCCGGGCGATGAAGTGATCATTCTGCCCTCGGTGTCGAATGAGGAGGCGCAACAGAAATATCCCGGAGGATGGAAGTCTCCCAAGCCGTATTTGAGAATCGTGCCGCAGCCGAAGTAGGCCACGGATTTGCACGGATCAACACGGATTTTTTCCCCTGTGGCGGGCGGCGATGTCTCTTGTAGAATCCGCGTTGACTCAATGGGCAGTGGCATCTGGAAGCGCATGCGGTCCGGTGATCGTCCCGGTCTTCAAAACCGGTGGGCGGCAGGTTTTCCTGTCGCCGGTGGGTTCGACCCCCACTCGCTTCCGCCAATTACGAGCAACCGGAGAGACGCGCGAATTCAGCGGCACTCTTTCAGCTTTCACGGTATACTGCGTAGTCTATGGGAGTACTAGACATAGAACGGCAGCTCATCGTGCGTCCGCTGGCTGTTGCACTGTTCCTGTCGCTTGCCCCTGCAGGTCACGCGGCAGACCAACCGAAAACGACCGCCCTTAGCCCGCCGCAGGTCACCGTTCTTCAGAACAGTCCTGGCCAAGCCGATGGGCTCATCTTTGTCGCGCCCAAAGGTGCGGGCATTGGCGGTGGTCCGCAGCCGGGCCCCGTGGGTCCTGAAATCGTGGACAGCAGCGGCCATGTCATTTGGTTTTCACCCGTGACAAACGGTCAGGTCGCTGCTGACTTCCGCGTTCAGTCCTATCGTGGTAAGCCGGTTCTTACATGGGCACAGCAGAGCAACTTCGGAAAACTCGCCGGGGGTACGTCGGTGAACTACATCGCCGACGACACGTATCACGTTATCGCCACCGTGAAGGCCGGGAACGGACTCAACGCCGACGCCCATGAATTCTTGCTTACGCCGCAAGGCACGGCCCTCGTTACGATCTACGATGTCGTAACGGCCGACCTGTCCGCGGTTGGTGGATCGAAGAACGCACCGGTGTGGGAGGGGGTCGATCCAGGAAATCGACGTCGCAACCGGCAAAGTGATCTTTGAATGGCACAGCGTGGGCAAGGTTGCGTTCGATGAGAGTTACTGGCCGCTGCCAGACTCGTCGACGGCGGCCTGGGACTACATCCACATCAACGGCATCGCACTCGACGACGACGGCAACCTACTGCTCTCGGCGCGCCACACTTCAACGATCTACAAACTCGATCGCCGCACCGGCGCAGTGATCTGGCGCCTGGGAGGCAAGAAGAGCGATTTCCGCTTCGGAGCGGGAGCCGCTTTCTCGTTTCAGCATGATCCTGTGTTCGCAGGGCCCAATACGCTGCGCATATTCGACAATGAAGTGAATCCTAAGCCGGTCCTGCCAGCGTCGCGCATCATCTGGTTGAAGCTCGATCCTTCGGCAAAGACTGCCACGCTGATCCGTTCCCTCGATCATCCCGATCATCTTTCAGTGCTCTCGCAAGGCAGCGCCCAACCGCTGGATAACGGCAATACATTCGTCGGATGGGGTGAGCCGGGCCGCTTCTCGGAATTCGACTCGAATGGCCGCTTGATCTTCGACGCCACCCTACCAAAGGGTTACGACAGCTACCGCGCCTACCGCTTCCGCTGGCCGGCTCATTGATTCTTTACGCACAATGTTTCAGGGCGATAAATCAATGCCGGTCACGCACTGCCGGCGTTGGTCAAGCCTTCGACAGCATCCTTCAGAGTAGGAAATGCCAGGAAGAAAGGCTCAAGCCTCGTAATCTCAAACAACTGGCGCACGCGCGGGGTCACTCCGCTCAAAGCCATCCGCCTGCCTGACTTCTGGCAACTCACGTAGGTTCCAACCAGAGAACCCAGTCCGACCGAATCCATGTAGGGGACGAGGCTTAGATCGAGAATAATCGTTCCCGCATCTTCCGAGCGCATCGCATTTTGGAACGGCTGCGCCGTCGCTGCCGTCAGCGGCCCGGTCAAGCGCAACACGCGTTCACGGTTCGCGCCTTCAAATCGTTCGATGGTCATCGGCTCCGATAGCATTCGAGATCATTTCCTCAAACAAGACATCCACTGCTCACACTCTCACACCAAGATCGCGCGTCAACTCCAGCTTTAGCCGCTTCTTCACATCGTTATCCACAAACATCACGCCGTGATGCTGGCGCACGGGATGGATCTCGGTCCCTTCCATGCAGGCGCTTGATTCTGGCACGGTGCCGTCGCCGGCCAGTTCGTACATGGCGCCAACCCTGCGGCACAGTCCGAGAGGGTCGCATTCGAAGCGGACTCTGGTTGCGGTTTTCAGTCCGTAACCGAAGATGCAAACGGTAGGCACGCTCGAGCGAGTGCCGAGTTCAGCGCGGAACTCGCGGGCTGCAGCGAGATGTCCGCGATTCGGTTCCGGCAGCCAGTTATTGTTCGCCAGCACATCTAAATCGGTTCCGACCGCAGTGAAGACGCTCGGGTAGTTTGGCAGCAATTGATAAGTGGACGGCCATGTTGCCATCGCCTCGCGAAACTTGCGGTCGAGCAATCCCAGCGGAGTGATGTTCATGCCTTCCATCATGGTCACCAGGGTTTCGGGCGCGCCGGCATGCGGGCCTCCCATGAGCACGAGCCTGCCGACTTTCTTTCCGCCGCCGAGACGCTCCACATAATAGCGGCTCACCAGGCAGCCCAGGCTGTGCGCGAGAATCGTAATCGGCGCGGCGACTTTCCATCCATCAATAGCAGCGGCCAGTTTGCGGGCGGTCACGCGCGCGTCCTGGCGGGAATCATAGGCAAACTCCAGCAAGTCGCGGCCGCGCTCATATCCCAACTCTTCCACCAGATAATCGCTCAGGGCGCCATACTGCTGCAGTTTAATGAAGTTCGGGATGATGACGACTTCATCCAACAGCCCGCGCGGTTCGAGTTCGTTCGACATGGCCAGTTCTTCCACGTGCGAAAGCAGGTGGCGAAGATTGGGCCACACAAGCTGGCTGCCGCGCCACAACTTGGAGCCTCCGAGGCCGGGAATGACAACCACCGGACGGCGCGCGGGCTTGAGCGCCTGATCGACGATGGTCAGATCCTCCCCAGAGAACACCGCCTTATAAATCAAATGCGCATCGCCGATGCGGATCGCCTCACCATCCGCCAGCACGTGCTTATCGATCTTCACGCCGCTGACCAGGGTTCCGTTGCCGCTGTTCAGATCCTGAATTAAGAAGCCTTCGCCCCGGCGCTCAATGCGCGCGTGCCGGCGTGAAACGCCCGGCCGGTCGAGCACAAGATCGTTATCCGGCGAACGGCCAATGGCTAGCGTCTCGCGGTCGAGTGCGACCTCCCAGGTTTTGCCGGCTACGCGCACCGCCAGCCGCGCCGTGTCGGTTTCCTGAACTTCCATTTGCAGCGAAACCTGAGAGAGCGCGATGTCCATGTCGGCGGCAGAATCGATCCGTGTCCGCTGGTCGTCGGATTCAGACACGCCAGTTTCGAAGACCGCCGTCACCCCGCCCATCGCGACCGTGTCACCGGGGCGGAGCAGGCGGCGCTCGACGCGTATACCGTTAACCCAAGTTCCGTTCGGCGAGCCGGCATCGATCACAGTGCAGCCCGCGTCGCCGCACTCGATCAAGGCATGCCTTCGAGAAACTTTCGGGTCGCGCACCACGATGTCGGCAGTGGAGGAACGGCCGACGGTCACGCGCGATTTCGATAATGTGAATTCCTCTCTGCGGCTCCCCGGCAGCTGCAGGACGAGCCTTCCGTAATTTCCCGGAACCAGCGCCCCGCTGCCGGAACCGGACCCGCCCAACTCGTGATCGTCCATAGAGATAGCTTAACTCAGTGCCAATATTTTCAACCCCGCGACAAGTTTTCGGTCTGTCTGCGGAGTGGAAATGTCTGTGGAAATCTCTCTCGCGCAGAGAAATTTTGGGCATTTCCCGAAAACCTGGGGGTGTATGATGTGGTTCCTATAGCAGACAAGAGTCCGGGTGCGCCGTGCGCAATCGCAATCGGCCTTAGCTAGTGAGGGACGATCATTATGGCAATCAATCAATCATCTGAGGAAGAGCCGCGTCCTGCGGCAATCGAGAAAAAACCTTACGAGAAGCCGGGCTTTCGGTATGAGCAGGTCTTCGTGACTTCGGCGTTGACATGCGGCAAGATTTCTGCAACGCAGGGCGCGTGCGGGTCTCAGAAGGTGTCATGAGCTCGTTGGATCCTATTGCGGCCGATTCCCGCGCTGCGAAGTGCGAGCTCGCCTGCGAAGTTCTGCGCTCATTCGGCGGCCTTCGTTTTTCGGCCACAGGTTGGAGTATGCTGCCGGCAATTTTTCCGGGGGATACGCTGGTGGTCGAGCGCGTCAGCGGAGATCAAGTCAAGGTGGGACAGGTTGTGCTTGTCGGGCGGGATGGCAGGCTGTGCGCCCATCGGGTTGTCTCCCGGGAAATTGTTTCCAAAGAAGAAGACTCCGGAAATCCGCATAGGCGTTGGATAACCCAGGGCGATGCCATGCCCATACCTGATCCACCTGTGAAAGAGAATGAGTTGCTGGGCCGGGTCAATTACGTGATCCGGGCTGGAAGATGCGTCGCAGTGCCCACGGAGTTGAGCTTGGCCGCGAAACTGACTGGAAAGATTGCGCGGCGCTCGTTTTTTGCGGCGCGCGCTCTCGTCTATCTGCATCGCGCAGTGCCGATCTCAGGAAAATCGGAAACCAGAGAATCGGTTCAGCATTGCCAGGGTTAGCATGGTAGGTTTAGCCACACAAGTCGAGCGAAGCAGCGTGGTGATCGCGATCGGTGGCGTCGCCGTCCGCGTAAATACCACCGATGCGGATTTTCTCGCGATGCTGGAAGACCGCTATGCCGGCTTCGTTATGGCGGAAACCGGCGCGGAAGCCAGCGCTGACTTCGATTTCGATGTGGAGCTTGTGCCACCGGCGTTTGCCGATCCGGACGCGGACGTGAGCGTTGCTCATCGCGCGGGCCGCTGGTTCATGCAGCGCGGCGATTTTCGAGCAGAGTTAGATCCGGCAGCGCGGCGCGGCTGCATCCACCAGTCGGCGAACCCGTATTCCATCGACGCCGTTCTGCGCATCACGCATACGCTTGTGCTCGCGAAGCGCGGAGGATTTCTTTTGCACTCCGCCAGCGCGATTCGCAACGGAAAAGCATTTCTGTTCGCTGGCGTTTCGGGAGCAGGGAAGACGACGATCTCGCGCCTCGCTCCCGCTGACGCGACTCTTCTCACCGACGAGATTTCGTACGTCCGCAAGATAGATGTCTGTGCAAAGGGCGAAGTCTATGTTGCGTTCGGCACGCCCTTCACCGGAGAACTGGCGAAGCTGGGCGAGAATACGTCGGCGCCGGTGGCCGCGCTGTATTTGCTGGCGCAGGGTACCGAGAATCGCATTGATCCGGTGACAGTCGCCGATGCGGGACGAGAACTTCTCGCCAACATGCTTTTCTTCGCTGAAGATTCAGAAATGGTTCATGGAGCGTTTGAAGCGGCATGCGACTTCGTCTCTCGCGTTCCGGTTTACCGGCTCACGTTTGTGCGGGATGCGCGCGTTTGGGAACTGATCGGATGAAGACAATTTCACAGACTCTACATATGACTAGAAAACTCTACGTCGCACGCAGTCCGCGAATCGCCGCCCGCATGCTGGGCAAAGAAATGCTGGTAATGTCGGGCCAGGGATCGACGCTGTTCACGCTGAACCCGACGGCAACCATTCTATGGCAGGCCGCCGACGGGGCTACGCCTCTCGATGAAATTGTCGAGCGCCGCATCTGCACAGAATTCGAAGTGCAGCCCGAGGAAGCCTTGCGCGA
>Ga0209420_1001525_pt1 | contig 10896 bp, 10 predicted proteins | sample BlaSpr_A8_OM1_O1_FD_187972 | JGI IMG/M metagenome (GOLD analysis project Ga0209420, IMG submission 187972) | Forest soil microbial communities from Thunder Bay, Ontario, Canada - Black Spruce, Ontario site 2_A8_OM1_O1 (SPAdes) (version 2) | ecosystem: Environmental > Terrestrial > Soil > Boreal...
GAGAGCCGAAAGAATTGGATCGCGGACCTGGACCGGTTAGCAGCGCTGAACCCCACGATGGTTGTCGCCGGTCACAAGAAGCCTGGCGCGCCCGACTCTCCCTCGACGATCCAGGACACCAAGCGTTACCTCGAGGACTTCGATCGGCTGCAGAAAACCGCGACGTCCGACCAGGCGCTGTTCGATCAGATGACGGAGCTATACCCGCATTGGGTGGCCAATCAGTCGTGGTTGATGTTTGGATTCCCAGGGGCATAACTCACATCAACCGCGGTAGCCGGCCATTGTGCACTTTGGAGGAAGCCGCGGACGATGAGCTCGCTCATATTCAGGAGAACAGAATTCGATTTCAAAAAGGAGAATAACAATGACAACTAAAGGAAAAGTCTTAGTGCTGGTATCGAGCGGTCATGGCTTGCCTTTGAAAGATGGCAAGGTTTATACCGGCGCAGGCTACTATCTCAACGAGCTGACGGTTCCGGTTCGCGCCCTCATGAAGGAGGGCTACGAAATCACTTTCGCCAACCCCAAAGGCAACACGCCGGAAATGGATGTCAATTCAGCTATAGCTCAGTTCTTCGGTGGGGACGAGGCTAAGCTTCAGGACTATCTAAAATTCCGTGACACCCTGACTGGGCTCAAAAATCCAACTCGTATCTCGGATGTCATCGCATCGGGCCTGGATCAATATGTCGCTGTTTTCGTCCCCGGCGGCCATGGCCCGATGATGGACCTACTCGATGATCCCGACGCGGGCACCGTGCTGAGACACTTTCATAAAACATCCAAGCCTACCGCAGTGCTCTGCCATGGCCCGATTTCACTTCTCGCGGCGGTTCCGAATTCGACGGAAGTGGTCGCCGCGCTGTCGGCGGGCGATGCCGCTGGAGCACACGCAAAGGCTCAAGGCTGGATCTATTCCGGATATAAGATGACTATCTTTTCGACCGCGGAAGAGCAGCAGCGGGAACCGCTTGAGATTGGTGGTAAGGTTCTCTTCTACCCGGACTTTGCCTTGCGTACGGCGGGCGCTGACGTAAGCGTGGTCGCTCCATGGCAAAGCTACGTCCTTCAGGATCGCGAGGTTATCTCAGGTCAGAACCCATTCTCTGATCAAGCGCTTCTGAAACTTCTTCTACCGGCACTCGATGGGAAGAAGAAGTCGGTTTCAGCGGCATAAGAATCGGGGACGCCCAGAAAGAGCTAATTGAGAAGGGGGTGACACTTACGTTCGGCGGTCTTTCGCTGATGCCGCCTGAAAATCAGGCAGGTGTGGGCCACCCCCCCAGATGAGCACTGTTCATCGGATTTGGAGTCGTCAATGAGAGCAGCGTACGAATCGAACAAAAAAGCTATGAGATGCCCCAGCGCGACGGGTTTACCGTCACACATTTCATCACCGTCGCCGACATCGACCCATCGGCTGATTTTTATGAGAAGGTCTTCGGCGGCCGCATTCTCAGCAGAGGCGGCAGCAAGGGTGCGGCTGGGCACATTCAGATCGCGAATACTTGGCTGATCGTCAACGTCGGAGGCGGGCCCACCCCGGACAAGCCGTCGGTGACGCTCAGCGTCCCCGCCGACCCGGATAAGGTCAGCAGCTTCCTGAATATCCGCGTTGCGGATATTCGAGCGTGCTATGAATTATGGAAAAATCGAGGAGCCGAGTTCATCACGGGACCGAAGGAAAAGTACGACGAGATTCGCTGCTACATCTGCGATCCTGAGGGTTACATTATCGAGGTCGGACAGAGCACCGACTTCACGTAAGGCTGACATCGGCGCGGTTGCCGGGGCAAGTCGGTTGACATCGGGTATCGTTACAGCGCTTCCCTTCGATGGAGAGACAAGAGATGGAGTGGAAACGGTTGGTCCAGTTTGCGCTGCAGGGTAGCAGTGATTTGGAACAATATGCCATCTTGCTGATACGCGTTTCTATCGGGCTGTTCTTCGCCATCTCCGGGGGGAACAAATTGTTTGTCGCCGGCGGCACGAAACCTGTTTACGAAACGCTCGTTAAAGCCAAAGTCCCGTTTCCTCACCAGACGGCTTATTTCGTGGCGGGGGTCGAGTTCGTTGGCGGATCCCTGATGACCGTGGGGTTTCTTTCGAGTCCGGCCAGCGTGGCTTTGTTGATCGATATGATTGTCGCCACCCTGACCAGCGCGGTCTCCACATTGCCTAAAGGACTTTCGCCTCTTAATTGGCTCGACGATTTCCTCTACCTCCCGGAAGTCCTGTATGTGCTCTTCTTTATCTGGCTGCTCTGCTCCGGTCCGGGAAGGTTCAGTGTCGATTACTGGCTCGCCGGAAAGTTGCTGAGGTGATCGAGCGACGAGGCAGGCTGTTACCAGAAGCCACCTCATCAATCCTCGAGCGCGGCTCGTACAGAAAGGAAAACCGGGATGTCTTAAGAGTTAGAAGACAGCCCAACCAAGTCGTTCAGGTCGGCGGCTGGATTTCGACCAGCATTCGCTCCCGGCACTCGAATATTCTACGCCATTACAATTCGAACTGAAGAATTGCCCTTCGAGAGAAACGAGAGGAGTCCAATCATGCGTCCTGATATCGTGCCCGGAGGCATTTTTCCCAATTACGAACTGCCCGATCACACAGGCACAGTGCGCAAGCTCAGCGAGCTACAAGGCGAGGATCCTCTGATCCTCACGCTTGCGCGCGGCCACTATTGCCCAAAGGAGCACCAGCAGCATTTGGAACTCGCCGCTTTCTACCCGAAGATCGCGGTGGCGTACACTCAGATCGCCACCATCGCCACCGACGATCACCATACCCTGCAGGAATTCCGCGCGTCAGTCGGAGCCGAGTGGCCCTTCCTCTCGGACCCCGACCGAACCATTCAGAGGGATCTCGACATCCAGGAGTACACCGACCCCGAGCACAATCCGATGGTTCCGCATACGCTCGTGCTCAAGCCGGGCCTCGTGATTTGCAGCATCTATAACGGCTACTGGTTCTGGGGTCGTCCGTCGGTCATCGATCTTTGGCACGATCTACGAGTCGTGACCAGCGAAATCCGCCCGGACTGGGATCTGGGCAAACCCGGACTCCGCGAGGCATGGAATGCGGGTGACTTCTCTCGTTTCCACGGGTGGAACAAGCGGGCCAGAGTGGAAGATGCCTCGATTGCCGGAAAGAAATAGCACCGCCAACTTCGTTTTACTGCATTATGGATTCGCGATCTCTCGATGGCACCAACCTGCGTTCCGGATCGACCCGAGTGGCCATCGATTTCGATAGCCTCCCACTTGAGCAACCGATCCAACGCGTAGCCTGGATCGCTGCTTAAAGGCATCGAACCGACTGAATTGTGATGCGGCGCTTGCTCTTGAAAAGACTGAGAGAGAGTTTTCAAACTTGTGACTGCCAATCGGGACATGATCTTTGTTAGTCGCGCTAATCCCACCGGGGCAAGTGCCAATACCTGGCTGGGAGTGTCAGAGTACCGAGTTTGTAGCGATCGATCAAATCAATGGTGGAGGCGGTAACAGACGCTAATTTTCTGAAGGCATCTCGACGTGATCGATCACAAGAACCTGTACGGGGCCCTTCGTCGATTCCAACTTCAGGCCGAGTTGTTCCTGAATTGCCGTGAAGATAGAGGGGCTGGAGTCTTGTCGTGAAGTCCCATCCGGTCCAGTGGCAACGGGAGTTGCGTCGGTTTCCGGCGTCCACTTGAGCGTAACGTCATATCTTCCCTTGATTCCGGTTTTATCGAGGATCACGCGGCCCAGTTCCTTCGACAACTCTTGTGTCAACGCCTGGGCCATTTCCGTCAGGCTAATGCCTTGGGCGGTGAATTGGCCGGCGCTCGACGATGTATGCAAACCACCGTCAGGTTCCTTCGATTCATGAAGACTGGGCCCTTTCTTCGCGGCCACTAGGGCATAGACCGGAAGGTCTCGTGTCTCCCAATGAACGGTAAGTTTGAAGCGGTCCGCCAGGAGCTGTTGAAACATCCCTTGCGTCTGAAGTTTGCGCTGCTCGCGGCTGAGCGCTCGTAACTGATCAGCGACCGAGCTGTCGGTCTTTGCCTCAATGTCGAATCTTTTGGAGTTGAGCCACTTGGGCCCGCCGAGAATCCGAGGCTCCGGGATTCCGTAGGCCTGATATTGCATGAGATTCTTCAGCAAGATGTTGGACGAAGTGAAGAGTCCATTCTGAAAGCTGGAATGGGAGCTCGAGCTGCCAGCTTTGTTCTGCTTAACCGTACTCACCTCGAAGACCGGAGGTGCGGCAGCGACAGGGGAGACAGCAGGCGGCGGCGGGGGCGCAGGTGCAGCAGTCTGGGCGAAGGAGGTGACGACCATCCAAGCAGTCCCGAGCAGCAACAGCTGTCTACGATTATGCGCTGTACGCTTGGTCATGATGAGGTTTTCCCCGACCTGAGGAACATTCCTGTCCCTGCCCGGATCCACAGCAAAGTCCCGCCACAGATCAGACCCATCCTATCGCCCAGGTGCATGTCCTTGGCCACTTCCCCAGCAACTAAGGCTACCAGCTTCCATCCTGGCAATTGCACGCGTTGAACACCTGGTTTTACCTCTCGTCCGACTCTGTCACTGCAAAATTATCGACCGATAATTACAGCTTGCTGTGCCGCGACTCTTAGTTTTTTGCTTCCCGCTCACGATCGTCGATTCTCCCGTGAAGTATGTCGTGGCCTTCGGCGGAGGGTGTTGGAATGCTTTCACCGGGCCTTATCACCTAAGCTGATAGGAGCGGTTGCGGAAAATCTTTCGGATTCACTGTCACAATGAAAGCTGCCAGGCCAGTTTCAGCGCACGCGCAGAAGGGATCGTCTCCGGGCTCGGGAGAGATGTTTGGCAGAGCAGCGGCAGGAACAAGTTTCGCCTCTTCCCGTAGCAAATTGACGATCTTCCCTCTAGGTCGTTTTCGTTTTTGTCCGGGCAACGACAGTGATCTCCGGCGGCTTCTTTCGTCCCGAGCGGTAGGTTAGCTCAAGAGATTCATAAATGCTGAGCCAGTCGTGCCGAACTCTTAGACTCGCACGCCGCGCCTCGCTGTTTCGGTTTCGCAATTGAATAGTGAGAAAAGAGGTAGGGTCCCAACTAGGGCGCCACGGACAGACTAAGACTATTTCTGGCTTCTACTGGAGATGCGCTAAAATACGAAAACCGTTAAGGGTCCGACGGTTTCCTGGACGGATAGGGGTCTTCGATGCCTACAACTCGCAGAGATTTCTTCAAGGTAGCAACGGTCGGTGCCGTCGGTGCGACCATCTTTGGCTTCGACCTTCAGCCCGCCTACGCACAACTCAAAGAGTTGAAGATTGCACGCGCTGCTGAAACACGCTCGACGTGTCCCTATTGCGCGGTAGGCTGCGGCGTTCTCATCTACACAATCGGTGATCGGGCAAAGAACGTCACGCCGCAAGTGATCCACGTCGAAGGCGACCCCGATCATCCGACCAACCGCGGAACGTTATGCCCCAAGGGCTCTTCGCTCGAACAGGACATGCTTAATCCCCGGCGGCTCACGAAGCCGCAAGTCCGGCGCCCTGGCGCCACGGATTGGCAGGACATTTCCTGGAACGACGCGCTAAATGAGATTGCGCAATGGACCAAGAAAACTCGCGACAATTCCTTCGTCGAGAAGGATGCGAACGGCCGCACCGTGAACCGGTGCGAAGGCATATCGTTCATCGGCGGCTGCACGGACACCAATGAGTTTAATTTTTTGGCCGTCAAGGCCATGAGGGGGTTGGGCTTGGTTTATTTGGAAAATCAAGCGCGTGTTTGACACGGCCCCACGGTCTCAAGTTTGGGACCAACATTTGGACGCGGCGCCATGACGAATGGCTGGATCGACATCAAGAACACCGACATGATGTTGATCATGGGCGGTAATCCCGCCGAAAACCATCCCTGCGGCTTCAAGTGGGCGATGGAGGCGAAGCGCAACCGTAACGCCAAGCTGATTTCCGTCGATCCTCGATTCACGCGCACATCCGCAACCGCCGACCTCTTCGTACAGATTCGCGCTGGCACAGACATTGCATTCCTCGGCGGACTGATCCGCTACGCCATCGAGAACAATCGGATCGCCAAGGAATATCTCGTCAACTACACCAACGCAGCCTTCATTGTTAAGGAGGGTTTCAAACTTCCTGAGGACGGCTTGTACTCGGGATTTGATTCCGCAGCGGGTAAGTACGATTTGTCCACGTGGAATTATGAGGCAGCAGGTGGCTCTGGCGGACAATCGGGCCAAGCCGGGGCGACTGGTCACGCGCCTGAACCCATGCCGGGCAAGGTAGGAGGAGCAGTACCACCTCCCGCGCTACCTGCTAACGTAGCATACGACCTCACACTCCAGCATCCGCGCTGCGTCTTTCAGTTGATGAAGCAGCAGTACTCTCGTTATACCCCCGAGGCCGTCGAGCGGATTACCGGCATCCCCAAGGACCAATATCTGAAGGCCGTCGACCTATTTACCTCGGTCCGCAAAGACGGCGATATGAAGAAGGTTGCCACCATCATCTACGCGGTGGGTTGGACGCAGCATACTTTTGGCACGCAGATCATTCGGACTGCCGCCATGATTCAACTCCTGCTCGGCAATGTCGGCAGAGCAGGCGGCGGCGTGAACGCTCTTCGGGGCCACTCCAATATTCAGGGCGCGACGGATATGGCGGGCCTGTACGACTCACTTCCTGGATATCTGAAAGGGCCGGCTCCCGACGACAAGGATTTGGCCACATATCTGAAACGCACCACCCCGGCATCGTCGAAGCCGTCGCCTTGGGATTCAATGAACTACTATGCGAACACACCGAAATTCATGGTGTCGTTGCTCAAGTCGCTGTATGGCGATGCCGCCACCAAGGAAAACGGATTTGCCTTCGATTATTTACCCAAGCCTGGACAAGATTGCTCGTGGACTCACATCTGGGACGATATGTACAGCGGTAAGATTAAGGGCATGTTGGCCTTCGGAATGAACGGAGTAATGATCGGCCCGGACACGAACAAGAACATCAATGCACTCAAGAAAGCCGATTGGCTGGTCGTCGGAGAAATTTACCAGGACGAGACCAGCGAGTTCTGGCGAGCGCCGGGGATCACTACCGAAGAACAGAAGAACATCACTACGACTGTTTACCGATTACCCTGCGCGGGTTTTGCCGAAAAAGATGGCAGCATGACCAATTCCGCGCGTTGGGTCACATGGAAATATGCCGCCGTTCCACCTCCGGGGCAGGCGCGACTTGATCAGGACATCGTCGCGGAGATTTTTTTGCGGGTTCGCGACCTCTACAAAAAAGAAGGCGGGAAATTCCCCGACCCCATTCTGAATCTGAGTTGGGCATATGCGGACGCGGCCCATCCCCCGCTTTCTCAAGTGGCCATGGAAATTAATGGTAAAGCCCTCGCCGATCTTAAAGACGACGCGACGGGGCAGGTGATCAAAGCCGGCCAGCAATTGCCGGGGTTTGCGTGGTTGAAAGACGACGGCACTACGACGTGCGGCAATTGGATTTATTCCGGTTCGTGGACCGAGGCCGGATCGCAGATCCAGCGGCGAGGCACGGAGGACCCGTCGGGTATGGGAGTTTTCCCAAACTGGTCGTGGTCTTGGCCGGCCAACCGGCGCGTGCTTTACAATCGAGCTTCTTGCGACATCACGGGGAAGCCCTGGGATATTGATCGCAAGCAAATCTGGTGGAACGAAGCGGCGGGAAAGTGGGCTGGCAATGACGTGCCGGACTTCAAGCCCGACTCCCATCCCAAAGATCACATGGGACCCTTCATTATGAATCCGGAGGGCGTCGGACGATTATTCGCTCCGATTGGGGTACTGGCGGATGGGCCGTTCCCTGAGCACTACGAGCCGATCGAGAGCCCGATCAAGAACCCATTCCATCCCGATCAGTCGAACAATCCGCTGGTGAAGAAGTTCAAGACCCCATATGACAAGTTTGGATCACCAGAGGAATTCAGCATCGTCTGCACTACATACCGGCTGACCGAGCAGTATCACTACTGGACGAAGAATAATCCGATGAACGTCCAGCTCATCCCGGAACCGTTTGTGGAAATTCCGGTCGAGTTGGCGGACGAAAAAGGAATTCGTGGAACGGATAAGATCAAGGTGATCAGCGCGCGTGGAACCTACGTTGCGAAAGCCTTTGTCACTCGCCGATTGAAGCCGATGATGATCGATGGCAAAAAGGTCTACCAGATTGGACTGCCGATTCACCAAGGCTTCCGCGGCATCAACGAGGATGAAGGAAGAAACGCTCGGACGCCGGCAAATTTGCTGACGCCCGCAGTCACCGATCCGAATGCCCACACTCCTGAATCGAAGGGCTTCTTAGTGAAAGTCGAGAAGGCGTAGGGAGCGACCATGAGCCAGGCGGCTACAGAGTTAATCCGAATTTCTGGTCACGCGGGAGTCGTTCCGGGTAAGGATCTTAACCGTGAATTTCAAGTATGTAAGCTGGTCGACACGACGACATGCATTGGCTGCAAAGCATGCGAGGTAGCCTGCCTGGAATGGAACGGCTACACCTTCAGCGAAACTACCTTTGATAACACCTACCAGACGATGCCGGAGACGGCGTGGAATTACTGGAACCTGATCAAGTTTAACGAACACGAACGCGCCGATGGCACCATGATGCTGCTGATGCGCAAGGACCAGTGCATGCACTGCGCCGATCCAGGCTGCCTAGCAGCCTGCCCAGCCGATGCTGCCATCGTGCAGTATGCCAATGGGATCGTCGATTTCCAGGAGGCGAATTGCATCGGTTGCGGGTATTGCATGACCGGCTGCCCGTTCAACATTCCGAAATTCGATCCTCCCTCGCGCAAAGTCTTTAAGTGCACACTATGTAACGACCGCGTATCGGTGGGGCTCGAACCAGCCTGCATTAAAGCCTGCCCTACGGGCTGCCTGCACTTTGGTACGAAGTCGGAGATGAAAGAGTTGGCGGAGACTCGCGCGGCGCAACTTCGCGACAATTCCGGATTTCAGGATGCGGGAGTGTACGATCCCGCCGGAGTGGGTGGAACCCACGTGATCTACGTGCTGCACGACGCGAAGAATCCGGAATTGTACGGAGGGTTACCCAGGGATCCGCGGATCCCCTGGTCGGTACGCCTGTGGAAAGGGCCGTTGAAGTGGCTGGGTAATCTGGCGATCGCTGGCGGCATTGTCGGGATGGCGTTGCACTACATGCGATTTGGACCGAAGAAAGAAGAACCGATTCTGCCGGATGCTTCGCCCAGGGATGAGCGGCGCGATGATGGGAGGCGGTTATGACAACCGACGCGGTTTCGGGCTCGAATGTCGCAGGCCAAAACGCAGAGACGATCGTCCGGTACACGTTTGGCGAGCGCGTGAATCACTGGATCGGCGCGCTCTCGTATACCTACCTCCTCGTGACCGGCCTCGCCTTCTGGTCGCCCTATCTGTACTGGCTGGCCGCGGTTGCGGGAGGCGGTCCTACGGCGAGATTCTGGCATCCGTGGTTCGGACTGATATTTACGGCGTCACTGTTCTGGACATTCAAAGAGTGGCACCGCGACATGAAAATCGACGCCGCCGATCGCGCTTGGGGTAAGGCGATCCCAGACTACATCCGGAACGAGGACGACAAACTCCCGCCGGCCGGCCGGTTCAACTACGGACAAAAACTCTTCTTCTGGGGAATTTTCTACAGCGCGATTCTCTTGCTGCTCTCCGGCGTCGCCTTGTGGTACACAGAAACTCTGCCATGGAGCCTCCGTATCGTCCGCTATGCCGCAATTCTGGTTCATGCGAGCGTGGCTCTCATCACGATTGGACTGTTTCTGATTCACGTGTACATGAGCGCAGTTCTCGAAGAGGGGAGCTTTGGATCTATGATAAACGGCTACGTAACGTACGCTTGGGCGTGGACTTTCCATCGCACGTGGTACTACCAGGTCACCGGTAAACCCCGACCCCTCCGGTGAACGACGCGAAGTGGGATCGACGTATCCATCGCGCCAACGAACTCGTCTCGTCATATCCATTCTCCGCGGAAGGACTCCGCTACTACGCGCGTGTCGCAACGTTTCAGAAGAGCCTTTACGGTGAACTTCAGAAAGCTCTAGCAGACGCGCCAAAGCTTTCCTCTGATCGTCCTCTGCGCGACGAATTGGATCTTTTTCTCCTCCTACCTAAATTTCCAGAATTTCTGTCGCTGATCCAGCAGATTGCGCCAGCGGCGCTTTCACAGGCCTCCGGTGCTCTGGCCCAGAAGGGCCCAGTCGCATGGCAAGGCGTGATCGAAGACTTCTGGCTAGGGGAGCCAGAATTGGCGGGAGGCGTGGACGACACTGCGCAAGCCAAGTCTTCAGATCGAGTACTCGCGTGGATGTTTCTTCAACCGTATGCCGAATATCTTGCAGATCACCGCGAAATCGCCGTTGTCGACGGAACTCCATCGACGTGCCCGCTTTGCGGAGGCAAACCTGCCGTCGGCGTATTACGCAGCGAAGGCGACGGCGCGAAAAAGTCTCTGATTTGCATGCTCTGCGCTCACGAATGGGCTTTTCGGAGGATTTATTGTCCGGCGTGCGGAGAAGAACGCGAACCGCAGATGGCATATTATTCAGCGCCCGAGATCGCGCACGTCCGCGTGGACGTCTGCGACACATGCCACACCTATCTGAAGAGCATCGACTTGACGAAAACGGGGCTGGCAGTTGCCGTTGTAGATGAGCTCGCAACAATACCTTTGGACCTATGGGCACGCGAACACGGATACGAGAAACTACAAATCAACCTGTTAGGAACCTGACCAAACGTTCCGGAGGACTTTGAAGTCGTAGGCAAAGACGGCAAGCCGGTCAAGGTTTCATATGTGCGCACCGATCTCGGCAGCCA
>Ga0209420_1001526_pt1 | contig 10891 bp, 13 predicted proteins | sample BlaSpr_A8_OM1_O1_FD_187972 | JGI IMG/M metagenome (GOLD analysis project Ga0209420, IMG submission 187972) | Forest soil microbial communities from Thunder Bay, Ontario, Canada - Black Spruce, Ontario site 2_A8_OM1_O1 (SPAdes) (version 2) | ecosystem: Environmental > Terrestrial > Soil > Boreal...
CTGCCAGCGCCAGCGACGCCATTCTGACTTCCATTCACTGCTCCCGGCTGGCCACCTCCCGGCGCGATCGTGAAATCGCCCCATCGGTTGCCGGCTGGCAACTTGGCGAGCGCCGCTTCTTCCGCGGGGTCTACGCTGATGACCACGATGCCGCTACCGTCGCCGGCGGTCTGCACCGCGTCGTTCTTCGAGGTTTTCCCGCTCCCGGAAGCGTCTGCGTCGCTCGGCGGCGCCGCGGGCGCCGTCGGTTGACCTGTTCGGTATCTGTCTCCGAGGTTTGACGCCGTGGCTTCGTTTGCCGCGGAAAGCGATGGCGCGCTCACTTGCCCAATCACGACCTGCGACTGCGTCGGCCGCGATTCATTCAAAGGCACGGCCAAGTGAGGTTTCGCCACGGTCGCAGGCGGAAGGCTCGTCGCCACAGCCGCATTTATGGCAGCGAGCGTCGGTGCGACCGCTTTGGCGGCCGCTCGGTGCACCTGGATTGGCCTCGAGTTGTTCGGATTCATATGAACCTGAGGCTTCGGGACCGGCGTCGACGGTCCGCCGACGATATTCGGCAGCTTCATGTCCATATCGATGTGCAGGTCTGGCGGCGTTGCCGGCTGATAGATTGTTTGCCGCTTGTTGTCTGGGCGAACCGGCTTCGAGACGATCACGATTTTCCGCGCCGTCGTCTCGCTGCCGATTTTCTGCAGCAGAGCCTGCAACTGCCCGGCTCCCGGCTGCCCACCCTCGCCGGCGGGAGTAATCTTAGGAAGCTTCTCGAACGGATCGTGCTTCGGAATCTGATAATAAATAATCCTCTGAGGATCCTCGTACGCCGCATCCGCCGTGATTTGTTGAGCGGCGCTATAAGAGAGCAGCAGAGGCAGCAGTAAAATCAGGCAAATATGCAAAACCACCGAGCCGGAAATCGCGCGCCCGGCGAAACGGTACGGCGCTATCGGAGTGCTACGGAATAACTTGATTGGCTCGCTCAAAACCGGAAAATGCACCCGTTCGAAGATCGTGGCCAGAGAACTCCACCAGCCAGAGCGCACCTGCTCCCCCGAAACCGGGAATCGTGGCATTCGCGCTTCAGGTGTCGCTCGCAGCACAGTGCGTTTAGGAAGGCCCGCAGGAATCGGAGGCCGCGCCCGAAAGGTAGTCAGGTATGAATTCTCGATCTGGAAACTCACCCGTTTATCCGCCCGTTTACCGGCACGCCTGGAGATCCGTTTGTTCGCCCGAACGCTGACCAATCGGCCGCTTCCCATCGTTCCAGAACCGACTCTTCTTCTTGCCTGAGCGGTCGGATGGGTTGGATGCGCAAAGCTTCACTCCCGAAACCTGGCCCAAAGTGCACGCGACGTGCCGTTGCGCTTAAACCCTGTATTTTGTTATCGGGACCCTCAAGCGCGGTCAGCAGAGTCATCATTCGGGTACAGCCAACCAGGCTCATACCCGAGCGCTCCGAACCGGCAAAAAGTGCGCTTTGCACGCGAACTCGACGCTCTTGCGTGTGAGGCGTGGTTCGAGCCCCGCGTAACGCGCCGCCCAAAAAATATGATTGATCAGGTCACGCGGATGGCACTGACATAGCGATTGCTTCAGGTCCTTGATGCACTGGATCAGATACTCCCCCACTCCGTCGTCGCAAGCCACCAAGCGTACTTGACACTCCCGCCGGAAGATCTCCAGGAATTGCTCAGGAGTCGCATATTCCACAGCGATCTTATTGGGAATTCTGCGCAAAAACGCTTCGTCGGCCAGTTGGGTAGGGTCCAGGTTCGTTGCAAATACAATGAAGAGATCGAAGGGAACCTCGAATTTTCGGCCCCCGGGCAGCGTAAAGAAATCCACGCGCCGATCGAGTGGGGTCATCCAACGATTGAGCAATTCGTCCGGACGCATCCGTTGCCGCCCGAAATCATCCAGAATCAAAACGCCGTTGTTCGCCTTCATCTGCAGCGGCGCGGTGTAGAACCGATTCATGGAGTTGAACTGCAGGTCCAGCATCTCCGCGGACAGCTCGCCACCTGCAAGAACGCAGGGCCGGCGGCACAAAACCCATCGCCTGTCGGACTCGGCCGCAATCTCAACGGAGCTGGGAAAATGTACCCCTGGATCAAAGACCGACACAATCTGATTGTCGACCACAATCGCGTGCGGGATCCAGACGTTGTCGTTATAGACCGCCGGAATGGTCGCGGCAATACTGGTTTTTCCCGTTCCCGACGGGCCGTGCAGGAACATCGAAGTCCCGGAAACCAAGGCAGTTCCCAAGCGCGTCAACATGTCCTGGTCGAGCACTAACTGATAGAATGCCCGGCTGATATCCGCAGGCTTTAGCGCAATCTTTTGTACGCTCTGCATGCCCACGCGCATGGTGTAATCCGCCAGCGACACCGGAGCCGGCCCGGTGTACTGGTTCATGGCCAGCAGCTCGGCGCCCCGCTGTTTGCCCTGTGCGCTGGCCACGATCACGTGGCTCCCCGCGGCCATCCGCTTCACTTCGCAAAGCTGTTCCTTACGAAAGAATTGGAAAATCTCCTCGATCACTCCCAGGCTCAGGCAGGTTCGCTCGCTCAAGTCCAGCAACGACATCTCGCCATGCAGATACAGAAGCTTTAGCGCCAGGTCTTCCAGAAGCCCCCGTCGCACCCCGGTGCGTTGCACCTGGTGCGGAACCATTAGTGTCGTTATTTCCATTTTCACCATCCGCGAGTGCGGAGTTCAGCTTAGCTGCTATTCCGTTATGAGCATTTCAGAACTGCTCGACATCGTGATGGGCGGGGCGGCGAGAAACGGCGCAAACAAAAAAGTGTACCTGTAGGTCACGTCGATGTGTACCATGCAGCCGGCAAGGTTAGTGACCGCCGGGCAGGAGGACGCACCGATACTCGGGGGCGCAGCGTAGGTTGGAGTAATCGTGATTTTGCTCGAGTCGAGGCCCATAGTCGACATGCTCGCCGTAAAAGTACTCCTGATGTTACCCGCGTTCGCCGGGCAAGGTGCATTCGGTCTGCCCAGCCCGCAAGCGTTCGTGCTCCGCACGCTGGCCCACCGCGTCGCTTCTCGTGCCACGTTTGAGACGAAGTGATACGTATAAAGCGCGCGACCACAATCAATAATGCCCAACATCATCGTCAGCAGGAAAACAATAATAAAGCTCTGCTCGACCAAGCTGCTTCCCCGCGCCTTGGACTTCGAGGCGCGACGAGTTCGCGTTCCCTGGTTGGACACTTCGCCTTGGACTCTGTAACTCATTGAGCTACGCGCATCTCCTCTACGCTGGTGACATCGATGGACGCTGGCAAGCCAGGATAATGAAACAGCGAAGGGAACGCCCCGACCACCTGCACCCGAACGTAGACGAGCGCATGATTGGGTAGGACGCACAGTGTGGCCGGGCACGAGCCGCTCAGTGTGGCACCGGAACACCCGCAAAGTTGACTCGATGTCACCGTAAGCCCGGTGCCGCCTTGCCCATCATTCTTCGCCGCTGTGGCGATGCCCGCCGTATCGGCCGCGGTTGCTAAGCTTTGCGCTCCATATTGAGCACCGGCCCGGGCCGCGTTTGACACCACAATGCTGTAAAAGGCAAAGCGCCCGATCTCGATGATTCCGATCAGCAGGAGTAGCAGCAGCGGAACGACGAAAGCCAGTTCCACCAAGCTCTGGCCGCGCTCACGCCCGTCATGCGCAAGTGCATGGCGACTCCACCGGCAACGGCCCGTCGTCCCAATCTCCTTCCGTACCCGGACGTTCATATCGGGGATCTTCAAGTTATTTGCTGTTTGGGAGCAATACACTTGCCACCAGGAACGCGGCCGCAAGCTAGATCCCAAACCTCCACTCCGGTCCTCGAAAGGATACAAACAGGACATGGAAGCGTTCACATTCGAGGACGCGACAGAATCTCTCACAACTACTGCCGGGTTTTTGCCTTCGGCGTCAGTCAGCAGTAAGAGATTATTTGCCTATATTTTGCAACGAACTTCGCTCACCGCCGCATCTTTGCCACGAATCCACAGTGTTCCGCCGGGATCGAACCCTGTTGCGCTTCTAAGTGCAATCACTGTTCCAACTTGCAGGTTTCGGCCCTCGGCGTAAAAAGATGTACCGAAGCACGTCACGTGTGGCCTGTCTTTTGCTTACATTTCATCGGCCAATACCGCTCGTGCGTTCGTTCTTGAGCTCTAATCTGTGGAAAACCGAGCGATAAAGCCCAGTTCCAGTTGGACTCGCCAAACGCGCGCAATGGAGAAGCGGTCGTGAAAAGTCGTCAGAGAGAGTCGGGGCAAGCTCTGGTAGCTGCCACCTTTGGGCTCGTTGTACTTCTGGGCTGCGCCGGGCTCGCCGTCGATGTCGGCTACCTGCGTTACCAACAGCGCTTGCAGCAGTCCGCGGCTGACAGTGCCGCGCTGGCTGGCGCCGCGGAATCTGCCGCTGGAAACGCGACCGCCGCCGCGAGAGAAGACGCCTTGCTGAACGGCTACACCAACGGCGTCAACAACGTCACCGTCACTGTAAACCCGGCCTTTCCTTTCGGAGCCGTGACCGGCGTTCAAGTGCAGGTCAGCGCTGTGCATCCCACTTTCTTCATGAGGATCTTCGGAGTCAACAACGCGACTGTCTCTACGACTGCCGTCGCCATCGACAACAGCGCAAAAAATTGCGTCTACGCGCTCAATGGTTTTGGCACGGCGATCAACAACAACGCGACCGTGACGGCTACGGGTTGCGGCATTATGGATGACGGGAATTTGCTTAACACAGGCAGAATTACAGCGTTGTCGGTCGGCGTCCACGGCACGGCGGCCGGAGGCGCTACCATTCCGGGTGCCATTACTGGAATCGTCGAAGCCGGCGATCCGCTATATCGCCTTACGCCACCGGGTTCAAGAGGTGGCTGCCAGGATGGCACCGTCACCGGGACGACGGGATTTGCGCCCCCTTCGAACGTCACGTTGAACCCGGGCAAGTATTGCTCCTTGACTGTTACTCGCAACGTGAACTTAACCTTGCGTGCTGGCAACTACACGATAACCCAACCGGGTGGGATAAGCCTGAACGGGGTCGGCAATGTAACGGGCAACGGTGTGACACTCTATCTTCAAGCCGCCGCGGGTCCTGTCGCAATCAATACAGCTCCCGGCAGCAACGAAACATTGTCTCTCACGGCCCCAACGACAGGTGCACTCGCCGGAATTCTGTTCTATCAGGACCGCGCGAACGCGCAGACGGCGACAATCGATGGAAGGGGAACCTCCAAGTTGCAAGGAGCGTTGTATTTTCCCGATGCCACTCTCAATCTCTCCAATACCGGCAATTCGGCGGCCTATTCCTTGGCAGTCGCAAAGACATTGACGTTGACCGGTACCGTGAATTTCGCGAGCAATTTCACTTCGCTACCGGCGGGGTCTCCGATACAGAACGCCGTCCTGGTCGAATAAGCGTTCGCGATCGAGCCGCAAGGAACCATCCTCGACACGAATGGGACGTTCATCAGGGCGACTAACCGCCATCTATGCCAATCCCGCAAATATTCCCCACTTCGCCAGAACGCATCGCTGTGATTGCGGCCAACTTCCGGCTCGTAGTCCCGCTCTCGGTCGCGTGCTTCGCCATCATCATCGTGTTGCCCTTTGCCGCCGCGCGAAGCCGCCTTCACATTCCCGGCTATGTCGGTCTCGCGTTTCTCGGCTTCATCCTGGGCCTTGTGTGCGGTCGAATCTCCGGCGTTCGCGGCATATCCGGAACGCCCACCGGTTTCTTGCTCTCACTTATATTCTTCTTTCTCATCTCCGTCGCAATCGGCTCCGTGCTGGCGCTGTTTGTTTATCGCGACCCGCCCGAGGCTTAGGCCGCCAAATCCGACCCCGGCCGTCAGGGCAAGACTCTTGGTCATCGGCGTTCCTGGCAGAGCCGACCATCAGCGGAGGTGACCGCCTTGGCTAATGCGCTGCCGCGGCTGCCGTCAGCCCATCGTTGAACTTCTTGAAGAAGGCATCATAGCCACCGTTTGCCTCGGCAAAACGAAGCGGCTTTACTCGCTCCACGCAAATCTCCGTCGCGTCGGGCGAAGTTTTGAGGATATTCATGGTCTCCGCAATGAAGTCTTTCAGCGGCATGGCGTTAGGATCTTTTGCCTGTCTGGCTCCCCCCAACTCGGTCTGCACGTACGGCGGTATGAGTTCGAGGACCTGCACCGAACTGTTCCTGAGTTGGTACCGCAGCGATTGCGTATAGGAATGGAGCGCTGCCTTTGTGGCGCAATAGCTGGGAGCCATGGCCATCGGCACAAATGCCAGCCCAGACGAAACGGTGATGATCGTAGCCTTGGGTTGTTTTAGAAGAAGTGGCAGCAGCCCCGCTGTCAGGCGAATCGGTCCCAGTAGATTCGTCGCTATCGTCGCCTCCGCATCGTCAACTGCGTCACTCTCGAGGGACTCTGGTTTCAAAATGCCGGCGTTGTGGACGACGACGTTGAGAGCAGGGTAGTCTTCCTTAAGCTTTTTTGCGAAGCTCCGGATCGCATCGGCATTCTCAATATCCAACTCTGCAGCCTTCATCCCAGGATTCTCCGCGACCGTCTCGTCCAGCAGCTTTTTGCGGCGACCTGCAATGATGACGTGGTTGCCTTCCTTGTGGAAAGCCTCAGCAAGACCTCGGCCGATGCCGGAGCCCCCGCCGGTGATCAGAATAGTATTGTTGTTGATTTGCATGATGCCTTCTCCTCATTCGAATAGTAAGATGGGCTCCGTCCTGCCGCCAACCCTCCACGGAAACGTAGTGATCCAGCTGGCGAGTCAGCCCCATCAGACCAGCAGTGGGCGTTCGCACGGATCCGGTATCACGAATTCCCCTTGCTTCAGAAATCTGCGCATGTGCGTTACAGTGGAGTACCCGCTAGTTCGCTCGATTCTTTGGTGGAAGGTGTGACCCGCAAGCATGAAAGCTCTTCTCCTCTCCAAATACAAGCACCTCGAAATCGCGGATCTTCCGACGCCCGCTCCGACATCCGATGAAGTCTTGATTCGGGTCGCGGCCTGTGGCATCTGCGGCAGTGACGTCCACGGCTACGACGGTGCCTCGGGTCGCCGCGTCCCCCCAATCGTGATGGGTCACGAAGCTGCTGGGCAAATCGCCGCCGTCGGCAAAAATGTGAACGGTCTTGCCGAAGGCGACCGCGTCACCTTCGACTCCACGGTTTACTGCGGCGCGTGTCCCCACTGCCTGCGTGGCAATATCAACCTTTGCGACAATCGCCAAGTGCTGGGCGTCTCTTGCGGCGATTATCGCCGCGCAGGAGCCTTCGCCGAATATGTCGTGGTCCCCGCGCGCATCGTGTACCGTCTCCCCGATCAGCTTTCCTTCACCGAAGCCGCCATGCTCGAAGCCGTTTCCGTCGCCCTCCACGCCGTGGCCGTGACGCAGATGCGTCCGGACGACACCGCGCTGGTGATCGGCGCAGGAATGATCGGTCTTCTGATTCTTCAGTCGCTGCGTGCCACAGGTTGTTCACGCGTCTTCGTTGCCGACCTCGATGACTCCCGCCTGAAAATCGCCAAAGAACTCGGCGCGACGGAAATCCTTTCGTCCAAATCCGATCTCGTCGCCCAAGTAATGAAGCTCACCAATGGAGCTGGCGCCGACGTCGCCCTCGAAGCCGTCGGCCGCTCGGAAACCGTCGACGCCGCGATCGACTGCGTCCGCAAAGGCGGCACCGTAACGCTGGTCGGCAACATCTCTCCGCAAGTCACCCTTCCACTCCAAAAAGTCGTCAGCCGCCAGATTCGTCTACAAGGCTCCTGCGCCTCCTCCGGCGAATATCCGAAAGCGATCGAGCTGCTAGCCTCCGGCGCGATTAACGTAAAACCCCTGATCACCGCCGTAGCACCGCTCGACGATGGTCCCGCATGGTTCGAACGCTTGCACGGCGGCGAGAAAAACCTGCTGAAGGTAGTCCTGACTCCCGGGACGGGCGCATGAGCAACGAGCTATTTGACCTCACCGGCCAGGTAGCCATCGTCACCGGCACCAGCCGCGGCCTCGGCCAGCACTTCGCCCGCGCTCTCGCGAAAGCCGGCGCCGACTTGGTCCTGACCAGCCGCCATCGCGATCACTTGGCCCCATTCGAAGCCGAAATCAAATCCCTCGGCCGCCGCGCCATCTCCCTCGAACTCGACGTTCGCGACCTCGCCAGCATCCAGAAAATGGCCGCCGACGCGGAAGCCGCCTTCGGCCAAATGCACATCCTCGTCAACAACGCGGGCTGCAACGTCCGCAAACCTGCCCTCGAGGTAACCTGGGACGACTGGAACCTGATTCTGGACACCAATCTTCGTGGCAGCTTCTTCGTAGCCCAGGCGGTAGCCCGCAGCATGATCCGGTGCAACTACGGCCGCATCATCAACATCGGCTCGGTCACCAGCGTCCAGGGGTACGCGGGTCTCGGACCCTATGGCGCGAGCCGCGGCGGCGTCCGCCAACTCACCATGAGCCTCGCCGACGACTGGGGCAAGCATGGCATCACCGTAAATTGCCTCGCACCAGGGTGGTTCCGCACCGACCAAAACAAAGTGATGTACGAAAACAAGGAGTGGGTCGACTACATCACCGACCGCATCCCGGTAAAGCGCCCTGGCCAAGCCCACGACCTCGACTCCGCCGTGGTCTTCCTTGCCGCCGAATCCAGCCGCTATATCACCGGCCAAACCCTCCTGGTCGACGGCGGAATCTCCACCGGCGCTGTCCGCGCCCTACCCCGACCCAGCCCCTGAGCCCAACCGAACCGCAAATTAGCCCCCGTGTCGCGTCCTGGCGGGTGGTTTTCTGTTCCCGGACTCGCTTGGTCTCAATCTCCGCCGAATCTTGGCGCCGCATTTCGAGCGTGGGCATGACGGCTCTTCCTCGCTATGAGAAAACTTCAACCCGATTGGTTTCCGTTCGAATAAGCAATCCATAGGCACGAAATGCCTTTCACTCTGAAGGCGAGAATGAACCTTTGCGAATGCCTTAGTCCTGTCGCTACTGGCTTGAAGGGCACGGATTGAATCCGAAAAACACGGAACGAACCTGCTGGTTCAATTTAGAGTTGTTCACGCTGACGCTTGTCCCGAAGCGTTGAGGCAGAGCGTTTGAACAGGTTATTATCAGTTTCCGCTACTGCTGCTCATAACTAACCTTGATTTTACTGTAGGTGAAACTAACCGACTCTGTGGGCGCATCCGCCCCACCAGCCACTTGTTCTAGCGCCGCTTCCGACAGTTCCGGCAAAGTCGGTTCCGCTGACTCCACAATTTCTTTCGGCTGCTTTTTGGTTTCGTCCATACATGCCTCCTTCGAGACCTGCTTCAGTTAGAATTCGATTGTAACTTTCGGAATGTGTGTCCCCTTGCAAGCAGCCTCGAAAAGCTTCGGCGAAGCACTATCTCCGCCAACGACCGTATCCAGCGCCTTCTCGTCGAGTTGCTTTTCTTCCCCCGTACTGGCTAGTTCAGGCTGCTTTTTCGGTTCGTCGCTCATGAAGTCCCTCCAGAATTCTATTTGCCTTTAATCCCCTATATTGGTTAAGCACTTCTCGTACCGGGACCGAACTGAGGTTGCTGCATCCATATCTCATGAATACAGTTGATTCGCAAGGATTTCTTAAATGTCGACCCTGGAGAGTCGGTTGCGATTCGCTATCCAGTAGGATAGTGATCCATACAGATGGGTAGCGGGATCCTTGGGTGCCAAAGCGGAGGTGCGAAATCACATTCAGTCGAAAGTAGTGGTATCCGGCCCTCCCGTTTCCTCCCTCAGGGGACACATGCGGGAAGCCGTCCAGGGCAAAAAACTACCGGAGACATTGCGCCGTAAATTCGTGCCTTTTTCCGAGATTGCGGAGGACGCGTTCGCCACTCTCGGACACACAAGCGATCATGGCAGGATGATGAATCGAGAATGAAGCGGCTGTGGAGTGGTGGCCGCGATGCAGAAGGAATCGCTACGTCCGAGATGGAACGCCAACTCTCCGACGCGGCGCGCGATGAAAAGTGGGTCCCGTCGACCTTCAATCACTGTCGATCACTGCTCATGCTCACGTACCGGGAAGCAAGACGCTCAGGGAAAGTGAACGTCAACCCTGCGAGAGACGTTCGTCATCGGCCCGAGGACAATTCGCGAGTGCGCTATCTAAATCAATTTGAACCGGCGCGGACAGAGATTGATTATTTGAAGCCGCTCGAGACAGAAGAGGCTCGGTTACGGGCGGTGATTGAGCACGACCACCGAGAGCACCTGCCGGAATTCGAGTTGGCCCTTAACATGGGGTTGCGCAGGGGCAGCATGTACTCATTGACGTGGGCGATGGTAGACTGGACAGGTCGGATGTTGAACATCCCCACCAGCAAGAACGGGGAGGCGCTCCACATTCCGCTGAACAACGCGGCTTTGGCAGCGCGTAAGAATGTCCATCAACGCGGAGAGCAAATCGGCCGCGTGTTCCAGTCGGAAAAGACGGGCGAACCACTGGCCAACTCACGGCACTGGTTTGAGAAGGCCGTTAAACAGGCTGGCATCAAGAATTTCGTGTGGCATGTTTGGCGGCACTGTTTCGCAACGAAGCTGCGGATGAAAGGCGCGAAGCTCGAGGATATTGGCGAGCTACTGGGACATAAAAGTTTGACCATGACCAAGCGGTACAGCCATCGCGGACCGAATCAGTTGCATGAAATCGCAGCTTTGCTGAATTCGGATAGCACCCCAGTAGCATCGGCACCGGAAGTGGCAATCCAGGTTTCTCCAAGTTTTTTGAATTGAACAGTTTAGGGGCGTAGCTCAGTGGTAGAGCAGCGGCCTTTTAAGCCGAAGGTCGTGGGTTCGATCCCCACCGCCCCTACCAATCTCTTCTGTTCTG